>ENA-ORXR01005175-ORXR01005175.1-marine-metagenome-genome-assembly--contig:-NODE-5175-length-10489-cov-5.257972_pt1 | contig 10489 bp, 8 predicted proteins | sample MGYA00237866_ERZ511479 | MGnify/ENA metagenome assembly ERZ511479 | reverse complement strand
CGCACGCCCGGCCCTTGGCGGCCCATGAAATTACGGTTGGAGGTCGAGACGACCAAATCCCCCGGCGCGCCGATATCGCCGTTCATCCCCAAACACATAGAACATCCCGCCTCGCGCCATTCCGCCCCTGCTTCGATAAATATTTTATCAAGCCCTTCATCTTCGGCGCGAGCTTTGACGAGGACACTGCCCGGCACGACAATGGCTGTAATATTGCTCGCCACTTTACGCCCTTTGAAAATTGCTGCGGCCGCCCGCAAATCTTCCATGCGCGAATTGGTGCAAGACCCGATAAAGACTTTATCAACGGGCGTGCCTGCAATCTTATCGCCGCCCTTTAATTGCATATAGTCCAGCGCGCTTTCATCCGTCGCATCTGCGGCGACAGGGATAAGCGCGTCAATCGCGATGCCCATGCCCGGATGGGTACCATAAGTGACCATGGGGCGAATATCTTCGGCGCGGATATTGACTTCCTTGTCAAAGACAGCGTCTTCATCCGTGGCGAGGCCCGCCCAATCTGCGCAAGCCGCATCATAATTAGCAGGCGTGAATTTGCGGTCTTTGAGGTAGCTAAATGTCGTCTCATCCGGCGCAATCATCCCGCAACGCGCTCCGGCCTCGATGGACATATTACAAACCGTCATACGGCCATCCATCGACATTTGCTCAAAGACATTGCCGCGATATTCCAGCGCGTAACCCGTCCCGCCGCCAATACCGATTTCCGCGATAATGGCGAGGATAATATCTTTAGGCGTCACGCCGTCAGCCAGCTCTCCATTGACGTTAATCGCCATAGTCTTGGGCTTGCGCATCAAGATAGATTGATTAGCGAGCACATGGCCGACCTGTGTCGTGCCGATACCAAAAGCAATCGCGCCGAAGGCTCCGTGGGTCGAGGTATGGCTGTCCCCGCAGACAATAGTCATGCCGGGCTGAGTCGCGCCAAGCTCTGGCCCCATCACATGGACGATACCGCGATTGTTAGACTCCCAGCCGTGAGTTTCAATCCCGTATTCCTCAGCGTTAGCCAAAAGTGTTTCAACCTGTGTCTCGGCTTGCGCGGTAACATAAGGCCGAGACCCATCAGGGTTTATTTTCGTCGGCGTAGAGTGGTCAATCGTCGCAAGGGTGCGGTCAGGACGGCGAACCTCAAGGCCCCTCTCCCTCAGAACCGTGAAAGCTTGCGGTGACGTCACTTCGTGGATGAGGTGAAGGTCAATATAAATGGTCGCGGGATGGGCGTACGTTTCAGGGACGACGATGTGGCGTTCCCAAACTTTATCAAAGAGTGTTTTAGTCATTTAATTCCCCGTTCACCCCGACGTAGGTCGGGGTCCATCACCATAAATTCTCCTGAAGGCGCTAAGCAAGGAGATGGGTCCCGACATACGTCGGGATGAATGGGTGTGAGTTTAATAGCCATCAGTGCTGCGCCGCGATGCTGGATTGCCGTACCGCGCGCCGTTCAATTCTGTTAATGACGTCCAAATAGGCTTTCGCCCCTGCCAGCACCGTATCCGTACTTGCGCCGCGGCCTTGGTAGGACTCGAACTCTGTTGTGACCCGCACTGTGGCTTCGGCCATGGCGTCTTCTCCGCCTGAGACGGAATTGACGCTGAAATGTTCCAGCTTCATCGGCTTATCCGTGATGTGCGAAATCGCGTCAAAGACAGCATTCATCGGGCCTGTGGCCTTAGAGACTTGTTCCAATTCGCGCCCATCTTCATGTTGCAAGCACACGGTTGCGAGTGGATGGCGGTTCTCATCCGAGCCCGCCGAGACATAAAGCGATTTAATTTCCCAAGGCCCTTGCGTGCCCACGGCTTCGCCCAAAATCAATGCTTCAAGGTCGGCGTCAAAGACTTCTTTTTTCGCGTCGGCCAACTGTTTGAACGCGACAAAAACAGATTGAAGCTGATTATCAGACATCTCAAAGCCGAGCTTTGAGGCGCGATTTTTTAGTGCCGCGCGGCCTGAATGTTTACCGAGGATAAGGTTATCCGTCGAGACACCCACATCTTCGGGCTTCATGATTTCATAAGTTTCGCGGTTCGCCAAAACACCGTGTTGGTGAATGCCGCTCTCATGGGCGAAAGCGTTTTTCCCGACAATGGCTTTGTTGCGCGGGACAGGGTTACCCGTCAGCGTGGCGAGCAATTTCGACGCGCCGTAAATGCCTTCAGTTTTAATCCCAGTGGAAAGACCAAAGAAATCTTTACGCGTGTTTAGCGCCATTACGACTTCTTCAGTCGCGCAATTTCCTGCACGTTCGCCAATGCCATTAAGCGCGCATTCCACTTGGCGCGCGCCGCCGCGCACAGCCGCCAGTGAATTAGCAACGGCCAAGCCCAAATCATCATGGCAATGGGCCGAGAATATTGCCTTATCCGCGCCGTCAATTTCAGTCGTTAGAAATTCAAACAAATCCTGAATTTCTTCGGGCGTGGTATAGCCGACTGTATCGGGAATATTGATCGTCGTCGCGCCCGCTTTGATGGCGGCTTCGACAATGCGTTTTAGATAATCGCGTTCTGTTCGAATGGCGTCTTCGGCGGAAAACTCAACATCGTCCGTATATTCACGGCAAATTTCTATGCCTTTAATGGCGCGGGCCACAATCTCGTCTTTGCTCATTTTGAGCTTAAATTCACGGTGCAGTGGCGATGTTGCGATGAAAGTATGAATACGGCCTGACTGCGCAGGTTTAATCGCTTCGCCTGATGCCCGAATATCGCTTTCCATACAGCGGGCGAGCGAACAGATGGTGCTGTCCTTGACGGTTTCGGCAATCGTTTTAATCGCTTCGAAATCCCCCGGGGACGCGGCGGCAAAGCCCGCTTCGATGATGTCTACGCCGAGGCCTTCCAGCGCTTCGGCCATTGCGAGCTTTTGCCCAGAAGTCATAGAGAAGCCCGGCGCTTGCTCGCCATCGCGTAAGGTGGTGTCGAATATTTTTACTGTTTTCATTTTCATCATCCTCACCCTGAAGGCGCGAAGCACGTCTCGAAGGGTCTGGTTATTAGTCTCCGCCCCCGTCCTTCGAGTCCCGCGTCCTAATTGTTTGAAAACAAGCAATAAGACCGCGCCTCAGGATGACGGCTTAATTTATGCGCTAAGCCCTTTCAGCATGGCGCCGACGCCCAACCTTCTCAGCACTCACAACATTATACAGCCGCTCTAATTGCTTACATAGCGTATCCAGATTGCTCGGTCCGCCTGTGTCCTCAATATGAACCAACAGGTCGAAATCGCCATCCACCCGCTGCGTACAATGTACATCACGGTAATCATAACCACGGCGCTCGATCGTGCCGAGCGCCCTGATAAGGGTACCGCTAACGTCATGGAGGACAATCTTAAGCTTGCCCTGCACACCCGAAGGTTCAAAAGTTTTATCGCGTTGAAGTTGGGTCATTATTGCCGCTCTCTATTCATCGAAATAAGTTCAGATAAGCCTAAGCAAGTCAGTGCCGTGGCCAAAGGCGTGACAATAAATACAAATATTACAATCGCCCAAGACATAAGTGTTTGACCTTCGCGGCGACCTATATCTAATTGATTGGTCATTGCTAGCACTACAAAAATAGCAGTCACAACCAATAACAGTCTTCCAAATACCAGTAGCCAATATTCTATTGGTTTCTTCATCACCTACCGCTCCATCATGTCGGCATTGCTGCGTCCCGGAGGGACGAGCGGCCAGACATTTTCATTCGGGTCGATTTTGACGTGCATTAAGACGGGCCCGTCAGTCTTTAAAAGACGGTCAATGCCTGCATCGACTTCATCGGCTGTGTTGACGGTGAAGGCATCGATTTGAAACGCTTTGGCGACTAAAGCAAAATCGGGGTTATCATCCAAATTGGTTTCGGAATAATTCTTATCAAAGAAGACTTCTTGCCATTGGCGCACCATGCCGAGGACGGAGTTATCGAGCAGGACGATTTTCAGCGGAATGCCGTAGCGGTAAAGCGTGGCGAGTTCCTGAATATTCATCATGATAGAGCCATCGCCCGACACTGTAATGACAGTGCGTTCTGGCGCGCCGAGTTTTGCGCCTAATCCAGCCGGCAGGCCAAAACCCATCGTGCCTAAGCCGCCCGAGGTAATGTGATCTTTGGGTTCGTCAAAATAACAATGCTGCGCGACCCACATTTGATGCTGTCCAACGTCACAGGTGAAAATTGCGCTATCATCTGCGCGGCGCGACAGGTCATGCAAAAGCTTAGGCGCGTAAACACCGGGAGAGGCTTTGGCTTGCGCGCCTTCATAATCCCACACATATTCGTCGCGGCGACCATAGCACAGCTCTCGCCACGCATCGCAATCTGCACGGCCGGGATTAAGCGCTTCGAGGTTTTTCTTGAGGGATCCATCGAGATAAACATCCACTTTGCGGAGCTTATTAATTTCCGCAATATCGATATCCATATGGATGACTTTGGCATGAGGCGCAAAGGTATCGAGCTTTCCCGTCGCGCGGTCATCAAAACGGGCGCCTGCCACAATGAGCAAATCACATTCCTGCACAGCATAATTCGCCGCTTTTAATCCATGCATACCGAGCATACCTAAAAATTTCGGATGATCAGACGGCATCGCGCCGAGACCTTTAAGGGTTGAGACAACGGGAATATCGGTGCGTTCAACGAGGTCGCGCAATTCCGCCACACCGTCGCCTTGGGCGATCCCGCCGCCAATATAAAAGAGCGGCTTTTTCGCTTCGCGGATAAGCTCCTCGGCTTTTGCGATATAATCACTTTGACCCATTTCAGGTTTGACTTTGGGATAGGGCCGCCATTTATGACGTTGTGTTGTAATGGCATTGGCGACATCTTTGGGCAGGTCAATCAGCACAGGGCCGGGACGCCCTTCGGCGGCAATGAAATAAGCTTCGGCCACCATGCCGGGGATATCGGCGGGGTCACGCACAATATAGCTATGCTTGACCACAGGCAGCGTCATGCCGAAAATATCGACCTCTTGGAAGGCATCGGTTCCCATGAGGTTTGACGGCACTTGGCCCGTCACGAAAACAACAGGCACAGAGTCGAGATAAGCATCTGCAATGGCCGTAATCAGGTTCGTCGCGCCAGGGCCAGAGGTGGCGAATGCTGTGCCCGTACGCCCTGTGGCCCGCGCGTAACCAATCGCCGCCATGCCGCAGCCTTGCTCATGACGACACAGAATATGACGGAGTTGCGGAATAGACGGCAGCACATCATAGACAGGCATAATCGCCCCGCCCGGATAACCAAAAATGGTTTCCACACCCTGTTCCACAAGCGATTCCAGCAATAATTGCGACCCTGATTTAGGCGGGCGGTCTGCGATTTTTTCAGTCGCTTGCTTTTCAAATTGTGTAGCTGTGGTCATGGTCTATCCGATTTTTATTTCCGCTCATCCCTGCGAAGGCAGGGATTAGGACTTAAGTGCAATTAATACCTCACCTTCGTCCTTGCCCCTGCCTTCGCAGGGGTGAGCGGTATGTAAAATTTAGTTCTTATCCTTATCGACAATTTTATTAGCGGCAATCCAAGGCATCATCTCGCGGAGTTTGCCGCCAATTTGTTCAATCTGATGCGCTTCCATATTACGGCGGCGGGCTGTCATAGACGGATAACCAAGCGCGCCTTCTTGGATGAAGGATTTTGCGTAATCACCATTTTGAATGTTCTTCAACGCCGTGCGCATCGCTTCGCGTGAGCTGTCATTCACAACAGCTTCGCCCGTGACGTATTCGCCATATTCCGCATTATTCGAAATTGAATAATTCATATTGGCAATGCCGCCTTCATAGATGAGATCAACGATGAGTTTGGTTTCGTGTAGGCATTCGAAATAGGCCAGCTCTGGCGGATAGCCTGCTTCGGTGAGTGTTTCGAAACCCATTTTAATCAGCTCAACAACGCCGCCGCAAAGAACCGCTTGTTCCCCGAACAGGTCTGTTTCCGTCTCGTCTTTAAAGGTTGTGTGGATGATGGCAGTCCGTCCGCCGCCAATGGCAGAAGCATATGACTTGGCGAGTTCAAGCGCGAAACCACTATTGGCGTCTTGGGCGATAGCAATCAAATCAGGAATACCGCGTCCATTGACAAATTCATTGCGAACCGTGTGGCCCGGCGCTTTTGGCGCAATCATAATCACATCTAGGTCGCGGCGCGGGTCAACTTGACCATAATGAATGGCAAAGCCGTGACCAAAGGCAAGGGCTGCGCCGTCTTTGATATTAGGTTCAATGTCTTCGCGGTAGATTTTGGCTTGAAGCTCATCTGGCGTTAAGACCATAACAACGTCTGCGCCCTTAACGGCATCGGCTGTGGCTTTGGACTCAAGTCCGTCAGCTTTGACTTTCTTATTGGTCGAGCTGTCAGGACGTAGGCCGACAACAACGTCAACGCCGCTATCTTTCAAGTTCAGCGCATGAGCGCGGCCTTGAGAACCATAACCGAGCACGGCGACTTTCTTTTTCTTGATGATCGAAAGATCACAGTCTTTGTCGTAATAAATATCAAGTGATGACATGGGGTAGGTTCCTTAGGTATCTAATTAATTATCAAATGGGAATGAAGTAACAGCGCCCTTAGACGCAGAGCCAACGAGTTTGGCGAATTTGGCATATGCGCCGCTAGGGTATTTTGGTTTAGGCGGCGTCCAGCCTTTAGAGCGGGCTTTCAGGTCCGCATCCACATCAATGGTCTGCGCTTCGACATCGATGGTGACCTTGTCGCCATCCTGCACAAATGCAATGGGGCCGCCATGCGCAGATTCAGGCGCAACGTGACCAATCACGAAACCATAAGACGCGCCAGAAAAACGGCCATCCGTAATCAGCGCGACATGGTCCGCTAAGTCCTGGCCAACAAGCGCCGCCGTGACGCCTAGCATTTCGCGCATTCCGGGGCCGCCGCAAGGCCCCTCGCCGCGAATGATAATCACGTCGCCTTTATTGATACCGTTATTTTGGACGACCTCGAAGCATTCTTCTTCGCTCTCATAAACCCGCGCAGTACCTTCAAAGAAGAGTGCGCCATGACCGGCGAGTTTTACTACGCAGCCTTCGGGCGCGAGGTCACCATAAAGAATGCCGTAACCACCGCGAGATTTCACAGGGTCAGAAAAATGACGCACAACATCTTGGCCTTCGGCCTCTTTAGCATCCAAAATTTCTTCAAAGAGTGAGCGGCCCGTAACTGTAGGCTGGTCATCAATTCGGCCATCATCAACCAAACGCTTGCCTATAAGAGCAGACCCGCCCGCCGCATATAAATCAAAGGCCATATATTTCCCGCCGGGCTTTAAATCACCAATCACAGGAGTTGAGCGGGAAATCGCATCAAAGGCATCAATGTTAAAATCACTTACGCCCGCTTCAGTTGCGATCGCAAGCAAGTGCAAGATTGCATTGGTCGAGGCCGCTGTCGCGGAGAGAGCAATCGCCGCATTCATCAGCGATGTCTTTGTAATCATCTCGCGGGGGAGACGGTTTTCTTTCACGCATTGGACAACAATCTGACCTGCGCGGTATGCACTGTCATTTTTATCCTCAGACACAGCCGGCACATCATTCGCGCCCATAGGCGAGAGACCGAGGAAGGTCATCGCCATCGCCATAGAGTTCGCCGTGAATTGTCCGCCACACGCACCCGCGCCCGGACAGGCCGCTTTTTCGATTTCTTTTAATTCGGCGTCATCAATTATGCCCGCTGCGCAAGCGCCAACCGCTTCGAACACGTCTTGGACAGACAGGTCTTTGCCCTTGTGATTACCGGGCATTATAGAGCCGCCATAAAGCACAACACCCGGAATATTCATCCGCGCCAAAGCCATGCCCGCCGCAGGGATTGTTTTATCACAAGCCACCAAAATGATTACGCCGTCAAGCGAGTGACCTTTCACGGCGAGTTCAATCGAGTCTGCAATTACTTCGCGGGACATGAGCGAGGCGCGCATACCTTCACTGCCCATAGTGATACCGTCAGAGACCGCGATTGAGTTGAAATCAACAGGGGTTCCGCCTGCGGCGCGAATACCGGCACGGACAGGCACAGCCAGCTTATCCAGATCCATATTACAGGGGCCCATATTGGTCCATGTGTTGAAGACTGCGATAATCGGGCCGTCGAAATTGGCATCATCCATACCCGTGGCACGGAGCATCGCCCGCGCGGCAGCACGGCTTGGGCCTTTTACTATAGCGTCGCTGCGCTTAGCCTTTGGTGCATCACTTCTCTTACTCATATTCTCGCTCTTAAAACCAAAAAACCCGCTCATTTCGGAGCGGGTTTTTTTAGGTTCTTTTTAGTTCACCTATATCCCGCTCAACGCTCCGCTAATAAGGAGCACCACAACTGTGACCAGACCGAGAATAACTACAGGGGCGATAGACGGCACAGCGCGGCTGGCGACTTTCACTTTGAGTTCGTTCTCTTTGTGATACGGGTTCATGGATATCCTTTAACGTGAGATTTTAAATATTGTAAACAGACAAATGACGCAATAGCAAATTTTGCCTCTAAATTGCGCATTTATAGACATATCGCATAAACTTATGCTTCTCAGGCCTTAAATAGAGGCAAGAGCTGCCGATAAGTCGGCTATGAGGTCATCTGACGCCTCTAATCCGACAGAGACGCGGATGAGTGTGTCTTTAATGCCCGCAATTTCGCGCCCTTCGGGAGCCATGCCGCCATGGGTCATGGTTGTGGGGAAACAAACAAGGCTCTCGGTCCCGCCAAGGCTGGGCGCCATTTGGAAAAGGGTAAGCGCTTCAATAACTGTCTTCGTCTGTTCGAAACCGCCTTTGACCTCAAAGGAGAGCATCGCGCCGGGGCCGGATTGCTGTTTTTTCGCGAGTTTATAGCCCGGATCGGATTTCAGACCGGGATAATAGACCCGCTCGACCTTTTTATGTTTGTGCAGAAATTTCGCAATCGCCATAGCATTAGCTTCTTGGGCGTCCATCCGCGCGAAGAGGGTGCGCATCCCGCGTAAAGTTTGGTAGCTGTCAAAGGGTGACCCCGTCACTCCCGTGCAATTCGCCCACCACGCCAAGCGCTCCCCATGCTCTGCGGTTTTGGCGACAATCACCCCGCCGACAACATCACTATGACCGTTGAGATATTTTGTGGTTGAGTGAATAGAAAAATCCGCGCCAAGTTCCAGCGGGAGTTGCCGCGCAGGCGAAAGGAAAGTGTTATCCACGGCGACGAGCGCTCCGACCGCTTTGGCCGCTTTGCAAATCGCGGCAATATCAACCAGTCGCATGAGCGGATTGGACGGGGTTTCAACCATGACCAAAGACGGCTTCTCGGCCATCGCCTCGGCAAGTGCTTTTGCATCTGTTTGATCAACAAATTTAACACGCAAGCGGCCTTGCTCGGCACGGTGCGTTAGCAGACGGTGCGTTCCGCCATAACAATCATGCGGCGCAACGATAAGCTCGTCCGCTTTGAACAGGTTCAGCACCAAATCAATCGCCGCCATACCCGACGCGGTGACAACACCATGCGCCCCGCCCTCAAGCTCAGCAACAGCTTGGCCCAAACCATGACGATTAGGGTTAGCCGTGCGGCCATAATCAAACGGCCCCTTCTCATCGATAGATTTGAAGCGATACGTCGAGGAGAGATAAAGCGGCGGGTTCACCGCGCCATAAGCAGGATCATCGCCAATCTCGGCTTGAATTATTTTTGTACGTTTATCGGTCATGATTACCTTTATATCGCGAATAACTGAACCAAGCTGATAAGAAGAGCAGAAGGTATTATGAAATGCCAAAATAACTCAAAAGCGACTTTGACACCACTAACTAAGTTCTCTTCAGCATCCCATGCAGCACCGACCCCGATAACAAGAATAGCAAAAATTGCCACTGCAGAATATAGAACGAATAACTTTAAAAAAGTGAGCGTGTATAACTTAAACCGCTCACTCACACCAAGCCCCCACAAAACTCTGCAAGTCTCGGGCTCATCGCGTCATATTCTTTCAAGAACGCATCATGGCCATAAAGCGAGGTGAAGGTAAAAAGCTCACTTGGGCCGCCGAGGCGGTCGCGTAACTCGCGCATATCTGTCAGCGGGGCGAGCTGATCTGAAATCGCGCTCATGAGTAATGTCGGCGTGGTAATCGCTTCGGGCTCAATACGGTGCAGGTCTATCGATTCTGACAGCGCCAAAAACCGCTCCGCATCCATGAGCTCGGCGAAAGCATCACCGCGTGAGCCGAGATAATCACAAATATCAAATTGCGACGGCGAGGTCGCGGTTTCTTCTAAATCAAACCTATCCGCAAATTCTTCCGCTGTACGATACGTCGTCATGGCCAGCTCTCGCGCGAGTTTCATGCCTTCCTTGGGGCGGCCCGCCTTTATGCCGAGCCTTACAGCCCGCCTCTGAATACCGCGCCACGCCACCCCAATCGGGTAAGGTTTATGCGCTGCGCCAATGACACATATATTGCCGACCATTTCGGGATAATC
>ENA-ORXR01005174-ORXR01005174.1-marine-metagenome-genome-assembly--contig:-NODE-5174-length-10491-cov-12.075763_pt1 | contig 10491 bp, 15 predicted proteins | sample MGYA00237866_ERZ511479 | MGnify/ENA metagenome assembly ERZ511479 | reverse complement strand
GCCTCTAAGGCGATAGTGTTCGCTTTATCGTGCGTCTACGGTCGGTCGCTATTTACCGGTTATTTAACCAACGTCATCAATCCCACAGTTTCTCTGGCGCCGCCTTGGATCCGCGTCGATTATCGGCTCTTTGCCGCCTCGGTCGTGCAAAGCAGGCCCGATCCAGGCATAATGGCCTCAGCGACGTGCACCGCGACACGAGTGCGGTGCACCTCTTGCGACATTCAAAGGTTTTTGAAATCACGATCGGACCAAATCGTCCGTGGTAGGGGAGCCAGGGCACCCCCCCCTTGATCAATTCTCTGACAGTTTGATTCTCAGTCAGAAGATTCCCAGCACAGGGCCTCAGATGTGGTTTGATTTGGTACTTAAAGTTCGTCAGTCCGTACTTCGCACTCTTGTTCTTGTTCCCCTTGAGTTCGTGTTCCTGTTCGGATCGGCCAAAATTGGGCCGACTGCAACATGATCCAGGAGATCGCAGAGTCGGTCGTCTACCCAGCACAAGCCCCACTCCTCATAAGACGAAAAACAAGGCCCTCGCTTCCACAATTGGGCTCCAGTGATTGATCTACGCGCCTACTCAGACATGGCATCCTCTTCTGCGTCACTCGCCACACCCACATCACCCCCGTCGACCTCATCGTCGTCCCGGTCGCCATTGAAGGCGGCCTCTGCATCAGTGCGTACCTCGTCGACAGCTCGATAGTAGCTCTCCGCCTTGATAGCGTGGTCCTCAGAGCGAGCCCACACCTCCGCAGTGATCTCTTCGAACTCGGCCTCCGCCAGGCTACGCAGCGTAGCGAGAGAGAACGCCGGGTTGGCCCGCTTCAACGCCATCTCGACAGTGCCCCAAACCATCTCAATGGGGTTCAGCTCCGGATGTGCCACGGAAGAGCTGAGGATGGACACTCCGAAGCGCTCCGCTAGATCCTGGACCAGGTAGCGGGGGCGCGGGCGGTTCTCTTCGGCCCGCTTCTTGAGCATCGCCCGCGTGCAAGTGTTCCGCCACTCCGGGCGCCACTCAGTCAAAGAAAGGTCTTGATTATCCAGCCATTCGGAAAACTCTGCCTTGCGTAGCTTAGATGCCGCCGGTCGGGTAGCTCCGTGACGAACGAGATAGTACGGAGCCCGATCGATGACGAGCACGGCAGGGGTCTGATTGGCTTTAGCCCCGGGGCAGATGTGTCGCTGTGGGGGGTGGTGCCCGATGGACCGGCTGGGGTCGTACGGGCACCAGGAAGGTCCGGAGGTGCCTCTGGCACCCTCGTAGGCCGCCCGTGGCCCCATCCGAGGTCGGTTGAAAATCTGACTTTCGGAAGGGGGATAAAGGGCTTTAGACCTCCGGCCAGAACGGTCACTTTGGGGGTGGTGCCCGATGGACCAGATGGGATCTTACGGGCACCAGAGAGGCCCGGAGGTGCCTCTGGCATCCTCTTGGGCCTGTTTTGGCCCTATCGGAGGTCGGTTGAAAAACCGACCATTGGACATGGGGGGAGTGTGAAGTGTACTTTCGCAGTCCCCCAGGGACAGCTGGCCCTTGCGGACGGCGTAAGTCGTTGTATTTTTCTGGTGACACTGCATGTACGTGTTTGTAGATCTTTCGGCGGGGAACCCATTAGGGGTTGAGCTCCGGGGGAGATTTGTGTGGGGAGCGGCGTCTTGAGTGTGAGGCTGTGGGCGCCTTCCGGACGTGCGGGAGCTGCCCAGTGAGGTGCCGTGCGGGCCTTGTGGGCCACGCTATTGGGGGTGCCTGAGAAGGCGCTGCGGCCGACGTGGCCTGGGGGATATCAGGCGCGCCTTCGCAGGCCTGGTAACACCGTGCCCAGTAAAACAACGCACCCACTCAACATCATCGACTTCACAAGTACCAAGTCCTTTTACGGCCAAACGCAAGGGATATGACTCTCACGCCCTGGTCCGTGCTGGCCTGCCGTTTCTTTCATCGATACGATGACAAAAAGGAAACTGCAAAGTGGACGACGGCATGTCAAACGACAGAAACAAACAAAAGATGAAACACCAACACAACAAGAGCACAGGCCCCAGGGCACAGGCCCCACCTCCCTACCGCGGTCAACCGAACCGCCCACGTGGCAGTGGCCTTCACTCTTCCTCGTCGTCGCCCCGGCGTGAGCGACGACTGGAAACACGGCGCGACCCAGCGCTGGCCCCCGACGCCCGCGAGACACTACGCGCGCGCGTGTTCCGCTCCAAATGTGGAGCCTCTCCCGAAGGACCCCCGTCCGCATGAGCACGACGACCGAGGATGCTCTGGGCGTTAAAGCGCGTCGGCGCGAGCTCCTCCTCCGGCTGAACATCCTCCAGGTGATGAGTAAAGCGCTCGTAGTTGGCTTCTTCATCAACGGCGCGAGCTACAGCTTGTCCTAAAATGGACGAGGCAGACGCAACGCCTCGTCCGTCCGCACGCTCAACAGCACGACGCTGACTAGTGACCTGGTCCACCCAGGCGGTCGCTACCGCCGATAGTGCAGCCCCACGGGGCGCGCGGAGACGCACTTTGCGCACGCGGGCCGACCCAAACAGGGCACCCGCCGCGGAGGAAGAGGCTCGCGTCGGCCATGTGGCCTCCACAGCGCGAGGCGATGACACCCACCGCAAACGATCGCGCCGCGGGGAAAGCGGGCTGTAGTGACCCCCTCGGTCGTCACCAGGGGTTGTCAGGATATGCATTTTGGGCCGTTATAGGATACGGATACACGCCGATGCTTCTTCTCTGATTACGGATGGCTCCCTCAGCTCAGATCCGGATACGGATATCTGCCTCCGGAACCGGATTATTAAGTAGATTTTATCCGTATGCGGATACGATTATCGTATCCGATTATAATCCCACAAGTCCGACAGACAGCACAATTAGAGCTGGAGAAGGACGCCATCCAGACACTATTCGTGTGCTAAACGGAGGTCAAGTACGACTTGAACTTCAGATTTGATTTGTGCGCCCCAACGGGCGCGGTCCAGGCGGTTCCCCGCCGTTTTTGTAAACGGACGTCAGAAGGACCATTTTGAATCTTGTGTCACACTTTGATGAAAAAGCAAGCGGGCCGAGTCACGTGATTAAAGGGTTCCTTCCGGGTCGGGCAGGATTGCCGCTTGTCGCTGCAAAATGTTTGCACATGAATCCCCCGAATGTCGGAACGCAAAAAGAGAGGTCGACTGCGTGTTTCTAGAGTTCTGCAGGCGCGAGAAGTTTCATAATATCATATATCCCTGTATCCTGACTCTCATATCTGGGATACGGATCAGGTAGAATCTCGCAATTTTTGTCGGACAGGATAGACATAACCTCTCCTCTCTTTCTCAAAATGCATTTAGGATATGCGTCCTCGGCACGTATCCGAAGTGGATACGGATATATTGCATGGATATATTCCTCAGAGATGTATCCATGACAGCCCCTGGTCGTCACCAGCGGCGTAAGCCCCGTCATGATGGGTCCGACGACCGCGGCGCCATACTCCAGGGTGATTCGAGGTGACTTGCGCCTCCGGTATCGGCGCATCCGGGTCCGGCGCCCAGTCAAAGTCGACACACGGGTGTCGTAGGCAGAAGCCGTACTCCTTGGGCACATCGACGATGAAGCGCACATGCCGAGCCTCACCAGAGTCGGCGTTGCGCCAGAAAACGTCCTTGAGGACCACCCCCCAAAGAAACGCCCGCACGGCTTGGCGCATATTGCCATACAAGGCATACGCCGCCTCGCCGTCCGGCGCGTCCTGCAACTTGGACGTGTCCAGTACGTCAAAATGACGGAGGACCCCCTCTTCCAAACGGACAAAGATCTTGTCTGCCTGCACGGTGTACCCACGTAGCAACCAGGCTGCAGTATTACTCCGAGTACGCCAGGTGCCAGACCGAGCTGTACTCGTTACGCAACGCGTCCGCCAGGTACGACACCGCCACCGGGGTCGCCACCCAAAGCTCCATGACCAGCTCCCACTCCGGGATCGGCAGAAGCCAACGGGACAGGTCGAACGTCCATGGCACACGGAGAGCCGCCCACGCGGTGAGCAGTAGCTTGCGATTGCGAAAAAATCGCGTATCGGCAGCACGACGGTGGTCGGACGGGGACAGCAGCAGCCAAAAGCGGTTCGGTATCTCGCTCATGCGAGGGCTGCGATAGACATATACGGCGTCGTTCTCGTCGCTCGCCACCAGCGAGAGCTGGTTAAGGAAGTCCTCCAACCCGGCGTCGTGCCCAAACGGTACCGCAAGGTCCGTCGCCAAAGAGCGCTTGAGGAAGATGGCAATCGGCCTATTGCGTGGCAGGCGGCAAAACGCGTTGGCCGCCGCCTCGAATGTCTCTGTCCCCCGCACAGGGAAAAACAGCGCGTTGGTGTAAACCAAACGATGGAAAGGGTGCGAGGGCACGTGGTTGCGCACGATCTCGTTGCAAAACGACATCACCTCGTAGATACGGCGCTGAGGCCCCTGAATACCGAAGTGAGGGTCCCCATGGACCTCGGCCACGCGGTCGCCAACGTAGTCCGGAGACCCGGGCTCCGAAAGCACGTCGAAAAAACCCGGCAATGCCTCATACCGCGCGTGCACACGACGCGTGTGCGCGCGAGCGTGGTTGCGGACGCGAGCGTCGTAGAGGCTTTAGTCGGTGATCACCGGGATGCCGTCCACTACCTCCGCGGGTTCCACGTGCGTGTATTAAGAGCCGAAAGGCTGAAACTGACGAAGCATCTCCGGGTCCGTGCAGCGATCCACTTCAGCCGCCCCGACCGCAGCGGCATGAGCCACGTGAGCGCCCGCCTCGTCACCGGCGTTGCCGCCGTCCACTGCCATAGCTGCTGGGTCCACCACAGTGGTCGGCGCCCCGGATTTTAACCTTTGCCACCGATTTCGAGCGCGCCGCCCTTACCACCGACGCCGAGCGCGCCGCCCTTGCCGTAAACGCCGAGCGCGCCGCCCTTGCCGCCAACGCCGAACGCGCCGCCCTTGCCACCCTTGGCCCGTCCGCAACCCCGCGCGCCACCCTCCACCCAACCCTGAGGTTACCCACCTCGTGGTGGCGCTCCCCAACTCAAGCAAGGCCGTCAGGCAGAAACCTGTGCAAGTGCACGATAACGGGACGGGCCTCACGCCCCTGGTGCCACTGCCGTCTGCTGGCGCTCGGCTCGGTGTGAACCGGCCGCGCTGTGTGCACCCCCCCCTCAGACCGCCACCCGACGGACCGCGTCACGGCTTTCGCCTCGTCGCCGGGGTAGCAAAACCCCGACGAAGATGGCACCAAGTGGTGCCGACGACGATGGGTCAGCAAGTGCTTGCCGGCACGCCGCCGCGAGCACGCGTTTTATCCCACCATGGCAGGCCGCGCCCATGCGCGCGCACCCGTCGAACCGCCTGCGCGGGCACGCCCGAGCGCGAGTCCGGACCCAACCTACAGCGCGGGCTGCCGACCACACATGCCTGTGGGCCGTCGGACGGCCACCGTCGCCACCGACCAACCGCCACCCCCAACGGGGCCGGATCGGTGCCTCTTCACGGCTCGCGCCGCCTGGGAGGCTACACCCGCTCGGGCCTGCGCGAGTCCTCTATCGCCCAATCGGGTGCCGTCGTCCTTGGATCTCTCCGGGATGGTTCGAATCTCGCGTTGGAGGTATGTAGCATATCTTCACCAGCGATTGGCAATTACAACTGGTAGCCCCCTTGACTGCTTGAGTCCACAGATTGTGTGACTTGGCTTGTGGTAAGCCCTTTGGGAGGTTACTTTCGCAATGTCTATTTTTATTGTTTTGCTTGCCCGTCCTATCTGCATGCCGGCGCTCACCGCGATCGCTTGTGATCCGACGGTCTATCGACCAGTGCCCGTGTCTGTATTAAACCACCGTGGGCTCGGGGTCGCCGTCGTATGCACCACCCGGCTCCCCATCGGATGCACTTGGACAAAAGGTCCTTCTTCCTCGCCTCTACGGCGATAAATCTCTCTTTATTGCTTGGCTACTGTTGGTCTCAATACACCGGTAATTGAACCAATGTTATTAATCCCACACGCGGGGCCTCCGTCGAGGCGGCGCGCCCCGTGTTGTGGGTCGGCAAGAAGCGCGTTCCCTACCCCCCCCTCCGCCCGCAAAGACGGCCTCATCGCCAACACGTGCGCTGCCGCTTCAGTCTCCAGCGCTACCAACACGCGCACCGCGGCTGCCGTCAGCATGACGGGCGCGATCGACCACGCGGGCATCGACGCAACTGGTGCCACCCCCACGTCGGGCGCAGGCACTTGACGAGCGAGGCCGTCAAGCCGCCGCCAGCGTGGGCGCCATGCCGACCCCAACGCCAACGCCATTCACTAACTGTACGTTTGTGCTACTTGCTCTCATTTTTCTGTGTCGTCGTTATCTCGCGTGCTTGTCCTATTTCTGGTGCTTTACTGCACGAGATGGCTGGGTGCAGACCACAAGCAAGTACTGACGGGGTGCGTCTTGCACGTTTGTCCTTCCGTCCGTCATCTGGTTGTCGAACGCTGATTCTACGGCGATTCTTCTTTTTTATTTTCTTGTGCTGACCATGGCGTTTGTCTGCTCCTGAGGGTACGGGCGTGGGGCAGGCGGGGGGTGCGCAGGAGGCGGGGGAGGGTGGGCGAGTGGGCGGCGGGTGGTTGACAGCAGCCCCGGGATGCGCGCCCAGCAGAGCATTAGGAAGCCGGTTCGAGAATGGAAGGGTGTGGGGGGGGGGGTGCGCAGCCCCAGAAAGCGCCCCAGAGAGCCGGTGGGGAGGGGATAAGGGCACCCCAAGGAACGCAAGGAAGCGCATTGACAAGCAACATGTGCCCTGCAACGCAATTGATCAGAGCAGCGTCACGTAGTCGGCAGGTCTGCGGCCGGGAGAGTGCTTCTCGGTGCTCTACGTGACGTTGTGTTGTCCAGTGAGGTCTACTTTGCATGCCTAGTAGGACGCGGTTCTTATCTATACTGGGAGCGTGCAGTGGTGAGCCGAGCTCTAAAATGCTAATATCGTTTCTATACTTCATTGGCAATTTTGCGTTGTGAGGGGGGTTGAATATGGCCCAGTACACATCATTTAACCCTGTACTGGAGGCGCTCGGAGGCAATTTGCAATTGTCGGTCTCGGGGCCAGTACAGCAAGTCAGCATGCGCCATGGAGGGCACCGATACAATGCATGCATTTAAGTTTTGAAGTAATTCATAAATTAACTCATAAACTAATCACACTCGGTCGCATGCATTTAATATGCATTTTATGATTTTTTCGAAGACCTCCGCTTCCGACGGCCGGGCAAGCGTGCGACCCGGCGAGCAGTCTTGCGCACCACCCTCGCTCCTTCGATCGCGCAACAAGAAAAAACCCGCAGCAAAAAATGTATTGCATACCTTGATTAATTAAAAAGTGCCATATTTTATTGATTAATTCATGGATTAATCACATGGCGTTGTAAAAAATACGGAATTTTTCCATCCATGGCATGCGCCCCACTTCCCGACGATCGCAGATGCCAACCGATTTGGCCATTTGCTGCAATATGCCATCGCAAAATGACTTCGATGGCGCGATGGCCTGTCCGAACCGTGCAATACACCATTGCAACCAAGCGATGATGATTTGCATCCCACCGTGACGATGCATGCCCGTCGGCGCGTGCGGCCGCCTGCAGACGACCCCTGAAATAGCAGACAGAGGCCCGCTGTTCAGGCATCTGCAGGCTGTCGCTCTGGTTGTGCGGGACAGCGGCGGCGGGCCTCGCAGCGGCCGCGGCCGCCCTACGAGACCGCCCCGAGACGGCCACCTCGCACCAAGCGTGGCGCCATCGTCTCACCAACGCACAGCGCCGCAAAAGTGCCCTCACTCACCGACGTCCCCCTTTGTTTGGACACTGCCCTCTCTGCTCCAGACAACCCTCGCCCCCCTCTCGATACTCTCAAGTCACCTTTTCTGCCTCGCGCCTGTACGTACTTGCCGCCATTGCCATCGGCAGCGCGTCTGGTCTGCTCAAGCCCCTCAGCCTCCTCCTGCCGTCGTTGTTCCTGGCAGCGCAGGTGTCACCTTCGTCCATGGCGGCGGCACTGATGGGGAATGAGGGCAAAAGAAAGAAAAGGCTTGTTCTTCCCACCGCGCTTGCGTGCGGCCGCGCTTTGACGGCCCTGTCGAGCGCAAGTGCGTCGGCTTAAAAGTAAAACCCTTTGTCGCCTTGGGGCCGGTCATATGTACAGCGTACCTGCTGCGATCTGAGGGTCAATCTACACCACGCCGAACGGCCGAACGTTGGAACGTTTGGACGTTCGGACGTTTGGGCAAACGCACACTCCATGTTTGGCACCCGGATTTCCCAAACGAGGCCTTGAAATGTGTCAACAATTGCCCGATGACTTTCAGAGACTGAGGCGTTTTGACCACATAAGCTCAGTTTTCTCCGAGAGTCAGATGAGAATTGCGCTCTTGCGCTTTACTCTCAATTGCGACTCTCATCCACACCGCGCCTGCCCACAGAGCCGACCACCGCCCGCGCCAACAAAGAGCAGAAGCGGTGCCGTAACAAGCAAGAGAACTATGGGCTCGTCGCGGCCTTCTACGCGAGTTGCCAGGCAGCGGAAGCACGAGACGGCCGCTGTTCAGCACCAGAGTGCGGTCGCTTGTATTGCCCGATACCACTCTGGTATGCTAATGCGATGTGCACGTGTCGACCGGGAGCGAGCGAACGACCGCCTCCTGTGGGATGACGAGGTAGCAGATTTGGGAGGCCTCTTCTCGCGGAAATACCGCATGTCCCTGAGTACTTCTTCTGCGCTGGCAGACGAGCTGCGCGGCTATCTACACCGTGTGGAGGTGCAAGCGGTGCGGCGTTACGGACGACAAGAACGTGGGGTGTGGTCGCTGGCGGCAGAGACGCAGTTGGCCGTGGCGTTTCGCTTATTCGCGGGGGGGTCCTACCTTGACGTGTGCAGCTCACATAAATTGCAGTATTCTACATTTTACGTCACACTTCATCGGGTCATCAAGGCCATCCACAAGAACTTAGGTCTGTCGGGCAACCTGCACTCAGTCGACGGGCGCACGGCGCTGAGCGATACCTTCCGGGCGGCCGTGCCGGGCAACCCGTTGGCGTCCTATACGGTTGGGGTATTGGACGGGATTGCCATCGGCATCCGCGGGCCGTCAGGCACCGAGACATCCAAGCCAGCCGAGTTTTTCGGTAGAAAAGGCTTCTTCAGCCTTAACGTGCAGGTCGTATGCGACGGGCACTGTCGGTTTATCTACGCCAACACGGCGGGGCCTGGCGCGATGCACGACAGTGCCGCCTGCTTCCAGTCACGGTTGGCAAAGCAGCTCGATTCCGGCGCGCTGAACATGCTGCTTCACCTCCTCATTGGTGAAGACGCGTTTTCCGTCTCGGACAGCTTGCTGGCTCTTTGGCTGGGACAAGTGCATCCAGTGGAGAAAGATGCGTTCAACTTCTACCTTAGCCAACTACGGCAGAAGATTGAGCGCGCCTTCGGAATCCTACACGCTCGCTAGGGGGTGCTCTGGCGCCCCATTCAACTCTCCCTACGCACAAGCGGGCCCCTAGTGGGCGCCCTCATGAAGCTACGCAACTACATCATCGACAGCCCCCACGAGGACGCCACACTTTCACAGGCTGCTGACGATGTTTCAGACTGGGTACCCAGCACCAAGCAATGCCAAGGCGGGCCGGGTGTCTTCACCGCGCGGGACCACACCACCTCCAAGCGTCGGGTGGAGTTGACTTCCATGATTGACAACGCGGGCCTGTGGCGGCCGTCGTCGAAATAAATGCAGTACAGAACTCGTCCTGCACAGGACGGCATGACAGACAGCCGAAACATAAAAGCCACCAGTGACACACCAACGGTGTAGAACACGGCACGACCGGTCGACCGAAATTAGAATGCCAGTAAAGCCGGAAACACCGAGTAGCAGCGTGCATGGAGCGGTTAGGTTTCCAAACGTGGGGCAACGCGCGTGCCCCCCACCACGCCAGCCGTGGCAGCCTGGAACCGACGTCAAGGTGATGATGTCAATCTGACAGCGGCGGTACGGTCCAGTCATGGATGCGCACGGGGTGCAAGCAGCGGTATATGCAGCGCAGAGAAGAGAAGAAGACACCACCACAGCGGGCACTGTCCCCACACCCGCTTCCACGCCAGCGCAAAAAAATAGAAAGAACATACCGTGGACACGTGCAGCGTCGTGCACCCTGTTTCCTCCCCTGCGGTCGCGACGCGCTTGTGCTCCGGATACTGTCTCAATCCCCATGTAGCGTGACTTCTGTGGCCTGTTTGCACGACATAGACAAAGAACAGACAAAGAACACGCGGCAAGCGAGTAGTCGACGCAGGAAGACAATGGAGTCGGCGGCATCCAAGGTACATCACAAATGCAACGTAGAAATGCGGGTGTCCATGGAAACAAGTCAACAGAGCTGCCTGTATGCAAGAGAAAACATGCATAGGTGGTCCACCCTTGACGAACTCCATATCGGACGAG
>ENA-ORXR01005173-ORXR01005173.1-marine-metagenome-genome-assembly--contig:-NODE-5173-length-10493-cov-2.633641_pt1 | contig 10493 bp, 10 predicted proteins | sample MGYA00237866_ERZ511479 | MGnify/ENA metagenome assembly ERZ511479 | reverse complement strand
AGAATACCAACTGGAATAATCATGGCTGTGCTGCGCGCCAACGCGCGAGGCTGCGCCGTTGGGGCCGCGAAAAACGATTGGGCAGCGCATTTGGCCGCCGGACATATAGAGCGTCTTGGCCGCAGAATTGATAATATGATCAATGGCTTGCATCGCAAAGTTCCACGTCATGAACTCGACAATCGGGCGAAGCCCGCCCATCGCTGCGCCTGCGCCAATACCGGCAAAACCATGTTCAGTAATCGGCGTATCGACAACGCGTTTTGCGCCAAATTCCTGCAGCAATTCGCGCGTAACTTTATAAGCGCCCTGATATTCGGCGACTTCCTCGCCCATGATAAAGACTTTTTCGTCGCGGCGCATTTCTTCGGCCATAGCGTCACGCAGGGCGTCACGCACAGTTGTTTCTTTCATCGCAATATTGGTTGGAATATCGGGATCGCTGACGACTGTTTGCGCTTTGGGCGCAGGCTCGGCCTTGGGTTCCGGCGCAGGCGTTGGCTCTTCGGCCTTAGCGGCAGCGGCGGGCGCTTCATCAGAACCGCCATCAAGCGCGCTTTCGTCTTCGCCATCCTCGAGCAGGCGCAGAATAACCGCGCCAACTTTGACATTTTGCGCGCCTTCTTCGACCACGATTTCGCCGACAATGCCCTCATCAATGGATTCGACTTCCATCGTCGCCTTGTCGGTTTCAATTTCGGCCAGAATGTCGCCGGAGGTAACACTGTCGCCTTTTTTGACGAGCCATTTTGAAAGTGTGCCCTCTTCCATTGTCGGAGAGAGAGCGGGCATTTGAATATTAATTGCCATGGGGTCGTCCTAAATAAGAGGCAAAAGTTTTAAAAACATCATGATGAGACCAACAATAGAGACGGCCCATGCTAATGTGCGCGCCCACGGCACGCCTAACCAGTAAAGCGGCGCGTAAGCTACGCGCCCCCAGAAAAATAGAGCTGCGCCAAGCGTCGCGCCAACAACATTTGCCTGCAGAGCCACAACGGCGAGCGGCACAAAAATCACCATCGCCTCGACCATATTTTGATTGGCGCGTTTCGCCCGCGCGCTCATCACATTGGGCTCGGCCATACTATCGCGCGCCCCGGCCAGCGGGACCAGACCATATTGCTTCATCCCAAATAGGGCCTGCACAACGATCATCACCACAAAAAGGGCTGCGCTTAGAATAAGATAGGAAAGTATGGTCATTTACGCCTCCAACAAGACGTCAGTATAAAGCTCGCTTGGATCAGGCTCGGGCGAGGTTTGCGCAAATTCTGCGCTGTCATTCACGATGGCTTTGATCTCTTTATCCATCGCCTTTAGCACGTCTGTATCGGCCCAGCCTTCGGCCTCAAGGCGCGCTTTGACCGCGTCAATTGGGTCGCGGGCGCTGCGGATATCATTGACTTCATCGCGCGTGCGATATTTCGCCGGATCAGACATAGAGTGACCGCGATAGCGGTAAGTCTTCATCTCTAGAATCATCGGCCCTTTGCCGGCGCGGGCATGGTCGATGGCTTTTTTGGCGGCGTCGCGCACGGCCAGCACATTCATGCCGTCCACTTGGATGCCTTCGATTTCAAAACTAATGCCGCGCTTGTAAAGCTCCGTCTCGGCAGAGCTGCGCTCAACGGATGTGCCCATAGCGTATTGATTGTTTTCAATCACAAAAACGACGGGCAAATCCCACAGCTTGGCCATGTTAAAGCTCTCATAGACTTGGCCCTGGTTGGACGCGCCATCTCCAAAGAAGGCAAGGCTGACCGCACCATTATCCAGATATTTATTGGCAAAACCGAGACCTGCGCCAAGCGCGACCTGCGCGCCGACAATGCCGTGGCCGCCATAGAATTTCTTCTCGGTTGAGAACATATGCATGGAGCCGCCCTTGCCGCGACTATATCCGCCGGAGCGGCCCGTCAGCTCCGCCATCACGCCGCGCGGATCCATATCACAGGCGAGCATATGACCATGATCGCGATAGCCCGTAATCATCTGGTCGCCTTCATTCATGACTGCTCGGATCCCCGTCACAACGGCTTCTTGGCCGATATAAAGGTGACAGAAGCCTGCGATCAGGCCCATGCCATAAAGCTGCCCGGCTTTTTCTTCGAAGCGGCGGATCAGCAGCATATCTTTGTAATAGCCAAGAAGTTCGTCTTTGGTGGTTTTTAGGGCTTTGGGCGCAGCTTTTTTCTTGGATGCTGCTTTTTTCTTCGCGGCCATATATCCTCGTTAAACAGATTTAGTTCACACATGAAATAGTCATGGGGCTTTAGTGAGTCTGTTAGACGGAATCAGAGGCTATTCGTCAAGAATAATCACGAGGTCGTTCACATGTGAAAAACCTAATTGGCGACGGCTCTCTTCATCAAGGCGATCACGGGCCAAATGTTTGGCGCGCAGCTGGTCCGCATGCTGTTCTAATTTAAGCCGCTTGGCCTGCATATCCAGGATTTGGTTTTGCAGCGCAGTAATCTCTGCGCGGTTTTCTGCAATCTGAAACATGCCTTGCCGCCCGCCAATCATATGCAAGGCAAGATAAATATAGAGCAGCGCAATACCGATCAAAACAAAGCGTCTGCGCAGAAATGAGAGAGTCTTGACCATGGCGAAACTTTGCCCCGCCAGGGTTAGGAATTGGTTAAAACTGGGCCCTAAGGCAGGACGCTTGCGCCTGCATAATGCGCTTGGCTGCCGAGCTCTTCTTCGATGCGTAGCAGCTGATTATATTTAGCGAGGCGATCAGAGCGCGCAAGGCTGCCTGTTTTAATCTGCCCGCAATTTGTCGCCACGGCGAGGTCCGCAATTGTCGTGTCTGATGTTTCGCCGCTGCGATGGCTCATCACGGCCGTGTAGCCTGCGCGGTGCGCCAGATCGACGGCGTCCAGAGTTTCGGATAAGGTCCCGATTTGATTGACTTTTATCAGGATCGAATTGGCCGCGCCTTGGTCAATGCCTTGGGCGAGGCGCTTGGGGTTTGTCACGAACAAATCATCGCCCACAAGCTGGCAGCTCTCACCGATCTTATCCGTCAGCGCTTTCCAGCCGTCCCAATCATCTTCGTCCATACCGTCTTCGATAGAGATAATTGGATAATCTGCGGCAAGCGCTGCAAGGTAATCGACAAATTCCGGAGAGGACAGAACCTTGCCCTCACCTTTCAGATTATATTTGCCGTCTTTGAAAAATTCAGAACTGGCCACATCAAGCGCAAGGTGAACATCTTTGCCGGGCTTATAGCCGGCTGATTCGACGGCGCTCATGATGTAATCCAAAGCCGCGCGGCTGGAGGACAGCCCCGGGGCAAACCCGCCTTCATCGCCCACATTGGTATTATGACCATCGGCTTTAAGCTTGGACTTTAGCGCGTGGAAAATTTCCGCGCCGCAGCGCAGGGCTTCGGAAAATGTCGCCGCGCCAACCGGCATGACCATAAATTCCTGAACGTCGATGGGGTTATCGGCATGCTCGCCGCCATTGATGATATTCATCATTGGCACAGGCAGCGTATTTGCGTTCACGCCGCCAATATAGCGGTAGAGAGACGCGCTTTGCGACTCAGCCATAGCTTTGGCAACAGCCAGAGAAACGCCAAGCGTAGCATTCGCGCCAAGTTTGGATTTATTATCTGTGCCGTCGAGGTCAATCATCAAAGCATCAATCGCGCGCTGATCAGAGGCTTCAAATCCATAAAGCGCGTCGGCCAGTGTCGTATTGACGTTTTGAACCGCCTTAAGAACGCCCTTGCCGCCATAGCGCTTGCCGCCATCACGCAGCTCTACGGCTTCATAAGCGCCGGTGGAGGCTCCGGATGGCACTGCCGCGCGGCCAAATGAACCGTCTTCCAGAAGCGCTTCGACTTCAACAGTGGGATTGCCGCGGCTATCCAAAATTTCGCGGGCAAATAAATGTTCAATGGTGGCCATAATGGGGTCTCTCTTTCGGTTTATGCGAAATGTCTAAAATTAAAGACAAAAAAATAGGCCGAAGCAAATGCCGGCCTATTTAATATTCGTGATGCAGGGCCTAGTCTTTAGGCTGCAGGATTTGACGTCCGCGATACATGCCGGACTTCAGATCAATATGGTGCTGACGGCGAAGCTCGCCGCTATCTTTGTCTTCAACATAATTCGTTGCAGTCAATGAGTCGTGCGCGCGGCGCATGCCGCGACGTGAATTTGAAATCTTACTCTTTGGGACCGCCATAACGGATCTCCTATAATTCGGGTGCGGCAGCGCCGCCGGAAAGTTGACGCGTCCTATGCTATCCGCGCGCGCAGTGCAAGTGGCCTGTGGACAAATTTATCAGTCAAATCCACTTCTTGATCCGCATCACAATGAAGATGCCTATCGCGCTGACAATACAAAGCCCGACAACGATCATAAAACCCAGCGGTTCCAAGGCCGCGTCGCCACCGGCCACCATGGGCATTCCGCCGACATTAATGCCAAACAATCCGGTCAAAAACCCGAGCGGCAGAAAGACTAATGAGATAATCGACAGGACATACATATTTTGGTTCATTCGGTCAGAAATCACTGCCGTAATCTCTTCTTGGATAAGACCCAAGCGCTCCCGCAGCGCATCCAGCGCGTCGCAAATTCGCGCGGAGCGGTAATATTGATCCAAGAACCCCTGCTGATGCTCCTCTGTAAACATCTTCATTTTAAGACGGCTCAGCGTCATAAGGGTTTCGCGTTGCGGGAGAAGGTAGCGACGAAGGGCAATCACGCTGCGGCGAAATTCTAGTATCTCCAAACGGCGTTTCTTGTTGGGATCGGACAGGGCATGTTCTTCCGCTTCATCAACCTGTTCATCAATCTCGCCAATATGAGTTTCAATGCGGTGCTGCATGCCCTCAATGATTTCCATCAACAGGTCAGGCGTCGTGCTTATCTTCCCAAGCTTGGCTTCAGCGGCATCAATAGAGGCTACAGCGCGGCGCTGGCTTGCAATAAATCTATCCTCATCCAGCCAGAGGCGCACAGACACCATATCATCAGGTTCATGGCCGGGAATAAAATTAATGCCGCGCAGCACGATGAGAACGTCATCATCACCGCCGACGCATTTTGGGCGCGGATTATTCATGCACAATGTCCGCACATCCGCCTCACCCGCAATATCGCTAAGGGATTCAAGGTCTTGCGGCGTTAAATCAAGGTAGTTTTCAATCTCTAAAAATGTCTTTTCAGATCCAAACGGCACGTTTTTAATGACTGACATGTGCGGCTTTCTCTGTATTTACAGATGACTAGACGAGACGGCTTTGGACTTTAGCGGCTTTAATGAACCCGGCAAATAAGGGGTGCGGTTTAAAGGGTCGCGATTTATATTCCGGGTGATATTGCACGCCAATATACCATGGGTGGTTAGGGATTTCGACAATTTCCGGCAAAACGCCATCCGGCGATAGACCCGAGAATTTTAGCCCCGCATCCTCTAATCTCTCCATATAGTCAATATTGACCTCATATCGGTGGCGGTGACGCTCCTCGATCATGGTTGAGCCGTAGACTTCGGCCACTAGCGATCCCTTTGACAAAGCCGCAGGATAGGCACCCAGACGCATTGTTCCGCCTAAATCGCCCTCACCTTCACGTTTCAATCGCTCATTACCCTTCGTCCATTCGGTCATCAAACCGACTACATTTTCGCCCTCAACTTCCTCAAATTCGGATGAGGTCGCGTCTTTAATGCCTGCCAAATTGCGCGCCGCCTCGATGACAGCCATTTGCATGCCCAGACATATGCCGAAATATGGGACTTTATGCTCACGAGCGAATTGGGCGGCGCGAATCTTGCCCTCTGAGCCGCGATAGCCAAATCCGCCCGGCACTAAAATTCCGTGCAAGCCTTCAAGATGGATAAGGGCGTCGTCACCTTCAAACATGTCCGATTCGAGCCATGTAATATTGACCTTCACATCATTGGCAATGCCGCCATGCACCAAAGCCTCAGTAAGGGACTTATAGGCATCCGGCAGAACAGTGTATTTCCCGATAACGCCAATATTCACGTCTCCATCTTCAGGATTAGCGAGGGTCTCTGAAATGTCCTCCCAGAGTGATAATTTTGCATCCTCCGCATCTTCAATGCCAAAATGCTCCAGCACGGCATTATCCAGACCCTCCCCATGATATGCGAGCGGAACGTCATAAATCGAGCGCGCATCAAGACCTTGAATAACGGCTGATTCGCGCACATTACAGAACCGCCCGATTTTGGCGCGATCTCCGGCGCTAATCTCGCGATCCGCGCGGCACAGCAAAATATCAGGCTGAATACCGATGGAGCGAAGCTCTTTGACGCTATGCTGCGTCGGTTTCGTTTTCATCTCGCCGGCGGCCGCAATGAAGGGCAGCAAGGTCACATGCATGAAACAGGTTTGGCGCGGCGGAAGCTCTTGAGAGAGCTGCCTTAGGGCTTCAAAAAACGGCAGGCCTTCAATATCACCGACCGTTCCGCCCACTTCGCAGAGCACGAAATCAACATCGCCGGCATCGGACAGAACGAAGTTTTTAATCTCGTTCGTAACATGCGGAATAACTTGAACAGTTGCGCCTAAATAGTCGCCGCGTCTCTCTTTTTCGATAATGTTTTTATAAATGCGGCCCGTGGTGATGTTATCGCCCTGCGTGGCAGATACGCCTGTGAATCGCTCATAGTGTCCAAGATCCAGATCGGTTTCAGCCCCGTCATCGGTGACATAAACCTCACCATGCTGATAGGGGCTCATCGTCCCGGGATCGACATTCAAATAAGGATCAAGTTTACGCAGACGAACCTTATAACCACGCGCTTGCAAAACTGCGCCGAGCGCCGCTGAGGCGAGGCCTTTGCCGAGCGACGACACAACGCCGCCTGTAATGAAAATATAGCGTGGCATAGCCATCCCGAATTATTCGAAGATGGCGGGACGGTTATTCGTCGTCGCCGGACTCCGGTTGTGGTTCTGTCGCCTCTACGGCCTCTTCAGGCTCGGGCGTCACCGTCGCATCGGTCTCATTTTCAGGAGTTACCGTCTGCGGCGCATCAGCATCAGTTGCGTCATCATTCGGGGTTTGGTTATTATCGGAATCGCCGGGCTGCACAACCCCTACTGTACCGTCATCTGTTGTTAATGACTGATTTGGGTTCTCTATCGCGAAGAATACTGACAGCGCGACACAATTTAGAATGAATAATGTACCAAGAATCGTTGTCGCCTTGGTTACGGCATTGGCCGAGCTTCGTCCGCTCATAAGACCGCCGCCCCCGCCGCCGCCGCCAATACCCAAAGCGCCGCCCTCAGAGCGTTGAATGAGGATAAGGCCGATAAGCACAATACAGATCAGAACCTGAATAATCAGAAGAACGGTTGTCATGGTGTGGTCCTACGGCCCTGTGAGGCCAATATATGAATTAAAGCGCGCTCGATAACGTAATTGGCGCGCCTTCGCTAGGGGCTATATGTGGATTTGTTAGGATGAGCGCAAGAGCGCGCCGCGATTATCCTTGCTCGCGCATGAGACGGGCCTTCTGGCGGTTCCATTCGCGCTTTTTCACATTATCGCGTTTATCAGAATGGCTCTTGCCGATACCCACACCAATCAGCAGTTTTGCGATGCCCTTATTGTTGAAATACATCTTAAGCGGCACAATCGTGCGGCCCTTGCGCTGACGCTCAATGATCAATTTGGCTATTTCGCGTTTTTTAAGAAGCAATTTGCGCGGGCGGGTCGGCAGATGATTAAACTGACTGGCCGGCGCATAAATTGGGATATTGGCGTTTACGAGTATGATTTCGCCGTTCTCAACGCCAACATAGCCCTCTGCGATATTGGCTTTCCCCTCCCGCAAGGCTTTGACTTCAGTGCCGACAAGACTGATACCGGCCTCGAAGGTGTCTTCGATCTCAAATTCAAAGCGCGCGCGACGGTTTTGCGCGATCAACTTGTTATTATCATCAGATTTCTTTTTTTTCGCCGCCATATCAGACTGAAACACCTGCGCGGTTCATCGCGGCTTTGACGGCGAGCTTGGTCTCCTCGCGGCAGGGCGTCATGGGCAGACGTACATCCGTGCCCATTTTACCGAGCAAGGACAGAGCGTATTTCGCGGGCGCAGGGCTGGGATCAAGGAACAGGTCCTTATGCAAGCGATCCAGCGTATCATGAATTTTACGCGCGGCCGCATAATCGCCGGAGAGCATCGCATTGTGAAAGGCTGCATATTTGGCAGGCGCTACATTTGAGCCAACAGAAATACAGCCCTTTCCGCCATGAAGGCTATGTCCCATAGATGTCGGGTCATCTCCGGAGAGCTGGATAAAATCTTCCCCGCAGCGATCCAGCAGGCCCGTAACGCGGGTAATATCTCCGGTCGCGTCTTTGCACCCAATCACGGTAGGTAATTTAGACAGACGCCCCATCGTATCATTGGTAATATCCACAACACTTCGGCCCGGAATATTATAAACAATCACTGGAATATCAACGGCTTCGCTAATAGCTTTAAAGTGTTGAAAGATACCTTCTTGACTGGGTTTATTATAATAAGGCGTCACAATTAAAGCGGCATCTGCTCCAAGTTCCTTGGCGTGGCGGGCGTAGCGGATGGACACAGTCGTCTCATTTGACCCCGCCCCTGCAATAACAGGAACGCGGCCCGCAGCCGCTTCGACGCAAAGTCCGATGACGCGCTTATGCTCAGCATCCGACAAGGTTGCCGACTCGCCCGTTGTGCCGCACGGGACAAGCCCATGCGTGCCGGAGTCAATCTGCCAATTGACGAAATCTCCGAAAGTCTTCTCATCAACTTTCCCGTCTTTGAACGGTGTGACCAATGCAGTGAGCGAGCCTTGGATTATATGTGATGTCGTCATGTTTACCTCATTGCGGCCGCAGCCGCTATTTTTGCAGCGTCATAGCTTTCTTTTATTGCTCTACGCAAGCCATGCGATAGAGTTAAAAAATGTATATTGGGCGATTCACATTCAAATTCTCATCTGCCCTTAGGGTATGGCTTTTGACTATGGCCGCATTAGGGCTATTTTGCGGGCCGGGCGCGGCTCAGACCATGGCAGCAACGCCCGTACCGCGCATTAAGCCCACTGCGCCAAATAGTTCCCAGATCCTGTCGCAAAGTGACGCGAAGAATTTTCGTCTCGGCATGCGCGCGGCCCAGCACAATAGCTGGAGCGAGGTCAGACGCTATCAAGGGCGCATCAATGATCCCGTCGCGAAGGACATTCTCGCTTGGCGCATGGCTGTGCGAACGGATCGTTTATCTCTAAACCAGATGCGGGACTTGATCAGTCGACGCCCGGATTGGCCTTATATGATTACGATCCGCGCCAAAGCCGAGAAAATGATGTTTGATCAACCTCTTTCGGCATCCGATACGCTGGACTGGTTCAATAGCTTACCCTCGCCTTACAGTGAGCCGGCATCCGGCGAAGGCCGCGCCGCGCTCGCGCGCGCTTACTATCAACGCGGAGATGAGCTGAACGGTAAAGCATGGCTGGAGAAAGCGTGGCGGGACTCACGCCTAACGCGGGATCGCCAGAAAAGACTGTTTAGCCAGTATAAATCAAAACTCACGCGCGAAGATCACGCCGCGCGCGCCGACCACCTTATTTGGCTTGGAACGCGTTATTACAGCAGCGCCCAAGCCCTCCTGCCCCATATGGGCGCTGCAGATCGAAAATTGATGGACGCGCGGATGCGTGTAGGTGCCAATCGATCCGGCATGGATAATGCGATTAAAGCGCTCACCCCGGCGCAGGCCAAAGACACAGGGCTTTTGTTTGAGCGCGCGCGCTGGCGCCGTAAGCGCAAGAGTAAAGACTACGCGCTCTCCGTCTATCTCGACATACAGCAGCCTGCATCCACGGAAAAGGGGCGCGACCGTCTGTGGACCGAGCAGAAAATCATGGCCTATTGGCTCATCTCTGAGAAAGATTATCGCAAAGCCTATGACGTCATACGGCCCCATGGCATGACCCGAGGGGCAGACTTTGCGGAGGCTGAGTTTTTGGCGGGCTGGTTATCTTTGCAAAAGCTGCGCAATGCAAAACAAGCCAAAATCCATTTTGATCGTTTGCGCAACGGCGTGTCCACACCTGTTTCTGTCTCTCGCGCGGCCTATTGGCAGGGCCGGGCCGAAGCGGCGATGGGCCTGCCCTCGGCGCAGGTGCGGTTTGCCGAAGCGGGGCGACACCCCAACACCTATTATGGTCAACTGGCTATTGAAGAAAGCTCGGGCGGCCTTGCCTATATTACGCTCCCTCCGGAAGGAGACGGCGCAGCGTCCAGAGATGCGTTTGAACGCAAGTCGATTGTGCGCGCTCTGCGCATGATTGGCGAAACGGGCGACGAGCGGATATTCCGTCAGTTCTCTTTTCACTTTGATGATCAAATCACGACATCTGATGAACTGACCTTACTGGCCGGATTGGCCAAAGATTATGTTTTCTACGCTCCCGCCGTGCGCGCAGCAAAACTGG
>ENA-ORXR01005169-ORXR01005169.1-marine-metagenome-genome-assembly--contig:-NODE-5169-length-10504-cov-10.402321_pt1 | contig 10504 bp, 10 predicted proteins | sample MGYA00237866_ERZ511479 | MGnify/ENA metagenome assembly ERZ511479 | reverse complement strand
GAATCCTCATCCACACCCCATTCTCCGATCTCATTATTATGAGATTCAATATTGAGGTTTTGATAGCTAAGCGAGAGCGCCGCGCCGAAGGTATCTTTCCATGTGTCCGATAGCGTCAGTGTGCCCTTCGGCGAAATCGTCTCACTGATCTCATTATATGTACCCTCGAGTTTGAGACGGGCATACTTATCTTTGCGATCAAAGGCGGAGGTGGTTTTGAGGTTGATGACCCCGCCAAGGCTGTCCGCATCGACGTCGGGCGTCAGGGATTTCTGGATTTCAATTCCGTCCAATAGATCAGACGGAACACCGTCCAGCATGACGCCGCGGCGATCTTCCGGTGACGGCGTACGAACGCCGTTAATGGACGAGGAGATAAGGTCCGTGTTTAGACCCCGAATAGACACATACCGACCTTCGCCTTGGTCGGTTTCAACCGAAATACCTGCCGCGCGCTGCAGCGAGTCCGCAACTGTCGTGTCGGGGAAGTTGCCCAAACCATCGGAGTCGATAACGGTTAGAATTGCGCCGGAAGCTCGCTGTTGATTAAGTGAGCTGGCCTGCGCAGCTTTTTGGCCAACCACAATGATATTGTCTTCATAAGCGACGTCTTCGCCGACTTGGAAATTCACCGTTGCGCCAGTTGCGGGAATTTGCACCGTGCTGCTGGTGCCCGGCGTGCCGATATAGGAAACCGTCACGCCGTAAGTGCCGGTTGTCAGATTATTGAAGCGGTAGTTACCGAAACGGTCTGTCGTCGCGGTGCGGCCGATTTCGTCAATGCGAACAATGGCGCCCTCAAAGGAAGCTTGTCCAGAGGCGTCCGTGACTTGTCCTTCAAGAAAGTTTGCATACGCCTGCAACGGAGCGAGAGCGCAGATGGCGAGAATTGAAGCCGATAGCCCCAAGGATGTTTTTTGGATGAGTCGATTCGACACTGTTTTCTCCCAAGATATTTCGGGAGGCCATCAGCGATTTTCATGAAGCCTGCGCGACAGTTTCATGAAGTCTACACGACGGTTTTGTGAAGCTTTTGTTACGGTGGCAGCTTTTGCAGGGCCCCAGATGGCTTTAGAACTTCCGTGCCTAAGAGGTTGTCACTTGACTGTCCTCAAACCCCTCATCCTCACCGCTGGATAGGCTGGCAAAGTGAAATCGGCGTGTGGCCCGAGCGCGCCATGTCGAGGCTGAACGTATTATTGAGCTGCGACTCACGAGCGCCGGACGGACGTTTAAACTCATCAACCGTGCCGTAAAGTCGGGCATGGGCGTTCTAGGCACCTGGCAAGAAACTGACGGACGCGGCTAAGATTCAAGTTTATTGGACGACGTTGTGGTTGCCTGTGGTTTGTTGTGAGAACAGTCTTCCCTAATTATTGGCCGTCTGTTCCGTCACGAACTGCAAAACAGACGATAAATTTTTATATGAACCGCAACGTCTGATCGCGCCAAAATTCCAAAATCGTAGGAATTAGGACGCGCTTTCTAATTTTTGTCCCTATTTTCCAATCATCGAATAAAGCGGGATAACCCGCCCAAATCTGGAACTAAGGATTATTATCATGGCTACTGCTAAAAAAACTGCCAAAAAAGTGACAAAGAAAACGACTAAGGTTGCGAAAAAGACCGAAGCTAAGACAACATCTGCACTCCGCAAGGGCACATTGGCTTATCTTGGCCTCTACGGTTTCGCAGCTGAGCGCGCGACGAAGCGTGCAGAGCAAGTCAAAGCGTTCTACGCCAATACAACTGACGGTCTTCTCGAAGACCTCATTTCGCGCGGTGAAAAAGTTGAGAAGCTTGTAGTTGGCACAGCCAAGACAGCGCAAGAGCGCGCAGTTGAGACGTTTGAAACAACGACCGACAAAGTCAAAGCGGCTGTTCCATTCGGCGCAAATGACCGCGTTGAAGAGCTGGAAGCTGAAATCAAAACTTTGAACAAGAAGATTTCTGCTCTGTCCAAGAAAGCAAAGACGCCGGCTAAGAAAACCGGCATTAACAAGCAGGTTATGGCGACTGAAAAGACAGCTCCAAAAGCGGCTTAATTCAAGACCCCTTTCGATTGATCCAATCTGATCGTCCCCTTGATGGCCACTCTCTCCCTTGTTGGCTTTGATTGGATCAGTTCGAATATGGCGGCGTCTGCAAACCTTGCAGGCGCCGTTTTTTATGCAAGAACGGTTCTAGGCATAAGATGAGACAGAAGACGACTCGACTTGCGGGCGTCTCTTTCCTACTCCTATTGAAAATATATCGGGTGAGGACTGTGAATTATGGCAGATAAGCAGGAAAAGATTGGCACGAAAGCGGCGGAATCGACAACCTCAGTGAACGGGCTGGTGGGCTTCAGGCGCTCCGAAATCGTTAAAAGTTTTGGCTTGATGGCGGGTTATGCGGCCAAGCAGCCCAAACCATTTGCAAAACATATCGTAAAATACGCATCCGAGATGGTTGAGGTCGCAAAAGGCACATCCGAGTTGGCACCCGATCGCAAGGACCGACGTTTCAAGGATGAGAGCTGGCAGAAAAATCCGCTGTATAAACGCGGTATGCAGTCTTGGCTCGCGATGAAACAAGAGCTGAATGGTTGGATTGAAGACTCCCGCATGCACCCAGCCGATCAAGCCCGCGCGAAATTTGTCACAGACCTTATTGTCGACGCGCTCGCCCCCACCAATACATTGCTCGGCAATCCGACCGCAATGAAAATGCTGGTTCATACCAAGGGGCAAAGCCTCGTCAAAGGCATGCAAAACGCCTATCACGACTTAACGAAAAACGGCGGCATGCCCAGCCAAGTTGACGGACGTCCCTTTAAGATCGGCGAAAACCTCGCCACGAGCCCCGGCGCTGTCGTGTTCAAAAACGAAATGCTGGAGGTCATTCAATATACCCCGCAGACGGACCAGGTTTATAAAGTTCCGTTGATGATTATCCCGCCGCAGATCAATAAGTTCTACGCGACCGACCTTGCGCCGGATAAATCCATGGTCCGCTTCCTCACCAAGATGGGCTATCAGGTGTTTGCCGTGTCTTGGCGCAACCCGACCCGTCAACACGCCCATTGGGGATTGGAAGAATATGTCAATGCGCTGTTCGCCGCATCAGACGCCGTGCGCAAAATCACGCGTAGCCCCCGCCTGAACGTCACGGGCGCCTGTTCCGGGGGCACGACCCTCGCGCTGTTCCTGTCAGAGCTGGCGGCGCGCGGCGATAACCGCGTGAATTGTTATACACTCATGGTCTCCGTACTCGACGCAAAAAAGGTCGACAGTGAAGTTGGTCTTTTCGTGACGGATAAGGGCATTGAGCAAGCCCGCAAAATGTCCGCGAAAAAAGGTGTATTGGAAGGCGAGCAATTAGGCCGCGCTTTTGCGTGGATGCGCCCGAACGACCTCATCTGGAATTACGTCGTCAATAATTATCTGCTGGGCCAAGATCCGCCGCCATTCGACGTGTTATATTGGAATAATGACACGACGAACCTACCGGCGCAGCTCCACTCGGATTATCTCGATATTTTCCAAGACCGCCGTTTCCGTAAAGACAAAAATGTCGTCTTTATGGATAATATCGTTGATCTGGAAGCGGTGACACAAGACGGATTTATGGTCGCCGGAATTACCGACCATATTACGCCGTGGATGGCATGTTATCGGAATATTCGCCTATTTGGTGGAGAGATTGATTTTGTCCTGTCTAATTCCGGACATTTGCAGTCGCTGCTCAACCCTCCCGGCAATCCAAGAGCCCGTTATTTCACGAATATGGACCATCCGCCGCGTGCGACTAAGTGGTTAGAAGCTGCGGAAACCGTAGATGAAAGCTGGTGGCTGCGGTGGAATAAATGGCTGTCTATTCGGTCCGGCGAGATGAAAAACTCTCCGAAAAACCTAGGAAATAAGGCGTTTCCAGCCCAATCCACAGCGCCGGGCGAGTATATTTTTACCTAAAACCTCCCATTTACCCGACTGTGTTAGACCTTGGATAAAGCTAGCCGACTAGCCATATATATAATGAATTAAAGCGCCCGTCCCAATCGGGTGTAATTGGCGCGCAGGCCTCAACACTTCGCGCGCCGGGAAAGACGAGACGATGCCACATACATTAAAGGCTATTGACGGCCATGAAGAACCGATTGAGGCCCATTCGATCCCACGTATCTTCTTCTCCAAAGTGGGAAACCAGAAACTTCGGACCGCGATTTGGTCGGGCGTAGATAAGGGGGCAGGCAAGCGCACGCCGCTCTTATTCTTCAACGGAATTGGCGCCAACCTCGAAATTGCGCAGGCCTTTGCGGATACGTTTACGGGCCGCGATATCATCACATTTGATATGCCCGGTGTCGGCGGATCTCCGGATCCAACAGTGCCTTATCGTCCGTGGTGGGTTGCCAAAGCCGCCAAGCAAATCTTGCTGGAGAACGGGTATGAGCTAGTCGATGTTTTGGGCGTGAGTTGGGGCGGCGGACCTGCCCAGCAATTTGCGTGGCAGAATAAAAAAATGACAAAGCGCCTTATCCTCTGCGCGACGACAACAGGCGTGACGATGGTGCCGGGTAAACCCAAAGCGCTGATGAAAATGGTGAGCCCGAAACGCTATATCGACCGGGATTTCTTGAAGAAAAATTTCGAAACGCTTTACGGCGACGCGGCCTCTGAAGCTGGGGAATTTTCCATCAATATGATGCCGCCCTCCATGAAAGGCTATCTCTTCCAACTGACAGCCATGGCGGGCTACTCGACCCTGCCATTCATCCGCCGGATCAAAGCCAAGACGCTCATCATTATGGGCGATAATGATCACATTGTACCATTGGTAAACGGGAAGATTCTGAATACCTTTTTGCCGCGCTCTAAACTGCGTGTGATAAAGGGGGCAGGGCATTTGTTCCTGCTGACACGCCGCGATGAAACCGTGGACATCATCCGGAAGTTTTTCTTGGAGCCGGAAGTGGCGATGCCACATGTTGATGCTGTGAAATTGCCATCCGTGGAAGAAAGCTATATCAATTACCAATCCAAACTTGCGAGATAATCATGGCCAAGCCTCCGACAGATAAAGATACAGTTCGTAAAATCTGGCTCGCCGGAATTGGCGCCTATGGCCGCGCGGTCACGGAAGCCAAGGGCGCAGTGGATACGCTGGCGGGTAAAGGCTCAGACGTTTTTGATGAACTCGTCAAAAAGGGCGAAACTCTGGAAGCTGTTGGCAAATATAAAGCCAGTGAATTAGTCGATAGGGGCAGCGAATTGGTCGGAAAAGGCAAAGCCAAGGTTGAGGACATAGCGCCGGATTTTGAAATTGATGATCGGATTGCGAAAATGCGCGCCCGTCTTTCAGGCGCGGCTGAAAAGCGCGATGATCGCCTGACCGCCCGGGTTGATAGACTCGAAGCTAAGCTCGATGCGATATTGGAAAAGCTCGATATCGGCGATGCTGCTGCTCCCAGAAAAACAGTAAAGCGGAAAGCGCCTGCACGCAAACGTAAGCCAGCCGCGAAAAAGAAAATGACGACGCAGAAAACGACGGCGAAGAAGCCAGCGGTGAAGAAAAAACCTGCGGCTAAGAAACCTGCGGCGAAGAAATAATTAGTTTGAGGCTAATCTCGATTTTCTCTTCTCCCCGTTCACGGGGGGAAGTGGCCGGAGCCGAAGGCGGAGGTCGATGGGGGGTAACTTTCCCAAAACACCGTTCTTTCCGACAGTCTCCCCCCATCCGCCTCTGCGTTTTAAAAAAACGCCAAGGCACCTTCCCCCCACAAGTGGGGAGAAGAGCAATCTCTCTCGGGTCAGCTCTTTGACCCGTTCCGCGACGAAAACCAGAATCCTCGCCACGGCGCTGCAGCTCTTCAATAATGAAGGTGAGGCGCAGGTCTCCAGTGTGGATATCGCCTCCGTCATGGGTATTAGCCCGGGCAATCTTTATTACCATTACAAGGGCAAAGACGAGATTATCGCGGCCCTGTTTGAGGATTTCGATGTTGAAATTCGCCAAGTCCTGTCCGCTCCGCTCAAAGACCCGCTCGCGATTGAGGATAATTGGATTTATCTCTACATCATCTTTGAGGAGATTTTCGACTTCCGCTTTTTCTATCGCAATCAAGGCGAACTCTTGCAGCGCATCCCAGAACTGCGCGGGAGGTTTTCGCGTATATTGGCATTGAAAGAACGCGCGGGTTTCTCACTCCTCTCAACACTGGAAGACTTGGGCAAACTGAAATTTGATGAGGGCGAGAAGGCCGCGCTGGCCGGACGGCTCGCACAGCATTTTACCTTCTGGCTACAATATCACGATCTGCGGTTTGGGACCGCCCCCGAAAAACGTCTCATCGACCAAGGCGTCTTCATGACCCTCATCCAGATCACACCCTATTGGGAGGGCGGAGAAGGCTATGCGGAACTGCTGAGCGAATTTGCCAGCGGGAAGATGGAATGAGGGTGGCTAACGCACGCCGGAGATCCCTCCTCAACTAAAAAAACAATCCTCGATTTGGACGCGCATGATAAACCGGGGACGGTCTTTCAAACCCCGGGACAACTAAAAATTAACCCTGCTAGCGCGTTAAGGGGCAAGGGTGAAGCCCGTCCTCGGGTGGTTGTTAGGTGAGCGACTTAAAACGCCCAAAATAAGCCGCTGGTAATGTTTGCCGATACCGCAGGATTAGCGAAAATCGGACCCTGGCCTCATTTCTCATATGAGAAAAAGCGGGCGTATCGCCTCGACTTCAGTAGAAAAAAATTGTCGGTCAAACAGCCGTGTAGACGACTCGAAAATGCCTGATGCTTCCGTGCAAGTGCATGAAAATGTATCCAACTACTTCAATTCACGCCCAACGTTTCACAGATTCTCGTCAATGTAGGGAGTGAAATTGGGTTTGGCTATCGTTTCGGCGGGTTGGCTCATAAGCAAAATACATCATCGTTTAACGGTGTACCAGCAGGGATGGCGACGAGGGTGTGACCTCGCCGCCTAACGCTAAACAAGCATAGATAGAAAGGACCCATCCAATGCTTATCAAACGAAATCACTTTATGACTGCCAAGACTAATGACGTCAAGAAATTGACCCGTTCTGCGTTCTTCATACTTGGCATTTGCACGGCGGCAATTGCGCCCGCAGCATTTGCTTCAGATTCTCTTCTGGTTGAAAAAACTGTGACGGTAAAATTTCGACTTTCAGAGTTAAATGCTGAGGGCGGCGATCATAAAATATATGCTAAAATTAAAAAGAGAGCGACGTCCGCTTGCCGTGCTGATAGCGCTACGCTGCAATACTACGGGCACTCTAGAAAGGACTGCGTTGACGACCTGATCGATCAATTTGTCGAAAGCGCCAATATTGATACTTTAACATCGTTTCATCTTTCAGAAAAACCTGTGACTAAAACGACGAAGCTTGCTCTTAATTGAACTAATGCAGATCTAAAGTTTGATCTGTCCGAATGACACAATCAAACGGGGCCGCCGAAAGCCGTCTTACCTTGTATGAAGGTGAGGCGGTTTTTGTTTTTCAGTTTTGCATAGATAGATGAAGAATCTGCCACGAATTTATTCACGATTGTCAGCAAAACTGGGTGTCCCAAAATCGCCTCGTTAAGGAGATCGCACTGGGTCTGTGCAATTCCACCAACTTTGGCCTAGTCTTTCACACATTTCGATTAATTCAGAGCGCGGGAACGGGTTTGGCTACCATTAATCTTTGATACCCCATAATTAGGATGCCTGACATCATCTTTCCCCGATGTTACAACTTATAGCCCGGAGGTTGCTTTACTTGGTAGAGCGCTCTGGGCTTTTTTGCTTCTCATGAATCAATTTGAGCGTCCTAAACTCGCTCCAAAACAGCCGCTGGTAATGTTAGCCGCTCCCTCATAAGCGGGCATTAGGATTTGCCCGAGATCTCGTTTCGTGCAGCGGGATACATCTACAATCGCCGAAAGCGGCCTGAGAGCATGTTACTTGATTTGTTGAGTGCGTTTCCAGCTAGACCCGCGAATTCTTGGAAATGACGCTACCAAATACCGCCCCCAAGAAAGCAAACATAGCTAAAATCAATGCGCCCACAGGTGAAATCCATGCCGGAACGTTCTTTGACGGAAGAAGCAGATGGCAAACGAGAATAATTCCCCCAACAACTATTGCTGAGAAAATCCCAGTAACTAAGGCATGTTGAACTCCACCGAGTCCGTTAATCCACTTTCGCATAACTACGTCCCATCATTGAATTGAACTCTCTTATCAAAGTCTTCGCCATGGTCTTGGTCACAGTGAAATCAATCAATCTCAAATCCTTGAGTATAGAAATATATTTGATAAGTCTAATGTTCGCTTTGGCCCGTCTGGAGTTAAAACTGAGCGGCCTAAAATCGCTCCATAACAGCCGCTGGTAATGTTTCGATTTGTGGCGGCGTCCCCTAAAAAGAAATCATTGGTTGATTGCCTCTATGTTCTCTAAACTACTACGATGGAAGATACCTTATTTCTCGTTTTACTCATAAAGTCTGACCATTTGAGCCGCTCTGAACTCGGAGCTCTTATGAGTTTCGACTCAATGGAATATGACAACATAAAAGAAGTGTCCCCCGAGTTTAGAAGGAAGGTCAGGTCTATGTCTTGGCAGTTTGATACGCAGTTCAACAAGAGCCTCGATGTTAATCTTCACTGGAACGAGTTAAAGGTTAGATTGCCGGAGCCGTCAGTTTTGCACAATCTTGCTCAAACCTGCGAGATAAACCTATTTGTGCGGGGAACTTTCTACATGATGTCTCCCTTAGTAGAGTTTTCCCGCGAAACATTGGCAATGATTGCTTCATATGGTTTTGGCCTTGGTTACGACATCACTGATCATACCGAATGACGGCCTATGAGCGTCCTAAAATCGCTCCATAACGGCCGCTGGTAATGTTTTAGATTGTAGCTGTTATTGCCGCCGCGCCAGTTGAAGCAGTTGCTCTTAATCACCTTGACGCCATGCAAGCTTGTACTTCACTCTACAGCCCATAATCTAGAGTATCTTGAGCTTGGGCAAAAGATGATTGAAACAGCCTTCTCGAAATAAGTATTTAGGAAATACGATGACCGATGAGCCAACAATCCAAAAGAAAATATCCGATTTTGCACGCGGATGCGTTCTCTTACTCGGCTTACTTCTTCTTGGCTATTGCAGCCTCGTCTCAAAAGTAAAGTTCATTGGTGAAAGTACAGCAGGTCACGCCATATATGAAGAATGTCGCGGACTATCAAACTGTAGCGGATATTTCTACTATGTTCACGACAAAATCGAAGAAGAGTATTGTAAGACCTCTCCGGGAAATAGAGTTGTTGGAAATCGTTGTTATCAAGGTAACCCAAACTCCCACGTATTACGGAACAGATAAGCAATATCGCAAGATTGCTAAATAAGAACCATGTCTCTTTGGAAAACGTCCTAAAATCGCTCCATTAAGGACACTCGCTAATGTCCGCTCTGCCCCCCGACCCGAAGTCACGATCATCCTCATACGGGGACATTAGCCCAGCGGCTTAAAACGCCCAAAGAAGGACATTAGACAAAAATACTCGAGACTGGTAACCTCTATCTTTTGAAAACCCAATAGGAGATTTGAGTTGTGATGAAACATACTGCGTTACTTTTCGGATTAACGACGCTTTTGTCAGCATGTGGCACGACCTATTCAGCCCCTAGGGATATCGACATGTCAGCTGTTCCGAGTGTGTGGAAGGGAAATGCTGGCATCCAAACAATCGGTACACAGGTCGAATATAACGATGGCCGCTACAAGTCAGGTGAGGCAATCTCTAGCTATCGTGTGAAACACAATCGTACAGCTAGAATCGTTAAGCCAACGGCATTCACGTCAGGTGCTGGCATCACTTCGGTAAACGAAACATTGGAACTTGCGGAAGGGACACCTCTATACGCAGTGCAATTGAGCCAATCAGTATCAACTTTTCAAGGAGGCCGCCAAACCTCAAGTTATACTCAAAGGGCCGAACAAAACCCAATTGAATGGTGTACACCACATCCTACAAAGCAAGGGGCCCTTTGTTTATTCTGGCAAAACAAGGATACGGCATTTTATCTAGAAAGTGAAAATGGAAGTCCGCTTATGCCATCTGTCTCTGGGTCTGGGGTAGGCGATAAAAGCGGCCTCCCTGACATAGCCGAAGACAGTAATGTGACATTTGATGAGCCGCTACGAAGCGCAATTATTATTGGGCAGAATAGTAAGAAGTACATATCTATAAATCACTTGATCGGGAGCGTATCCAATGATCGTTTTCGTGGAGGTCAAGTGACATATCGTCGAAAAGAATGGGATGATAAAGGACGCGCGGAGTTCAAACTTTGGGGAGCGGACATTCTTATTGAACGTGATGGCCCAGCAGATAAAAAAAGCGAGTATGTGAATGTTAGCTTTACGTCTGCGCCGAAAATTCAAACACGTTAAGAATAGTCAATAGCTCAAATGTTTATTGTCCGCTTTTGCTGGGTGTAATCG
>ENA-ORXR01005167-ORXR01005167.1-marine-metagenome-genome-assembly--contig:-NODE-5167-length-10506-cov-16.019561_pt1 | contig 10506 bp, 16 predicted proteins | sample MGYA00237866_ERZ511479 | MGnify/ENA metagenome assembly ERZ511479 | reverse complement strand
CACCCCCGCAGCATAGGGGTATGACGGATCCCCCAGGCCCTCATGGAGGCCAATCCGACCCTCCACGAGGCGTTTGTCACAGTGGACAAACGCCCGGGCCACCCAGTCGTCCTCCCCGCCAACCCGGCGGGCCAGATACGGAACAGCGGCCGCCCAGTCCAACGACTGATGGAGATTCAGCATTTCGCTGAGTTACGCCTGCCCCTCTGGGTCCGCCCCCTCCGCCAATTTGGTGAGGTGCAGCTCCACAAGGCTGCCCACCACACCGGTGGGCAGGTGCCATAGGTATTCTTTGGTCCGGGCGGAGGCATACCACACTTCCGCCACATCGAGTACCCATTGGGTCGCCAGGATGGCCGCCACCGGGGTGGACTCCCCCCGACGGAGCACCGTGCCAAAGTAGGCCACGATGCGGGGCATCCTCGCGCGGAACCCAAAGGGCTCCTCCAGCGCCGACCGCCACGTCGGCGTCGGGACGTAGTAGTCCCGCCGCGCAGAGACGTGGATCTGGGTGCTCTCGATTTGAGTACCGCTCAACAGAATACAAGACGCGTCCCGCACACGGCGCTCCGTGCGGGCGTCCTGCTGGTGAAAGTGGGGCTCCCTCTCCTCCAAGTACGGGGGAGAGCAACACGCCCACCCCCACGCGACGACGGGGATAACGTCACCCGCCGTCGCCTCGTCCATCACGTTGGACAGGCGCACCGCCACGCGCTTCACCCACGGCGCGTCCGCCGCCTCCAGTAGGGCGGGGAGGTCCGCGGTCACCCGAACAGGTAGCTTGTACTGCACGGGGTGACGGGGTCAGCCGCAGTTTCCAAGCCAGGCCCTGCATAGGCACCAAGATGGCCTCGTACAGGGCCCGCAGGCGGCACTCCCCCAACTGGCTAGGGGCGTGGGGGTGCGTCCACTGGACTAGAACCCGCGTCTCCGCCCCCGTGGGCCCCGCCTCCTCCACTGCCGGGGGGCACAGTCGGCGCGGCACCGGCGGGGGGGAGTCTTGATCCATGGGGTCCTCCCCCCCAACGGCCGGTGCCGCCGTAGTCGGCGCCGCCGCCGCCGGTGGAGTCCCCGGCGGGCTAGGCGGCAGCGGCACGCGGGCGGCCGCCGTGGTAGGGGCCGCTGCGTTATCGTCGGCCGACCGCCCCGCCGCACTTGCCGCGCGCGAGGCCGTCGCCGACCTCGCCGCTGCCTTGGACCGGCGGGGGGCCGGCGGCTGTTGCGTCGCGGCCCCCCCCGCTGCCGAAGACTCCCGGCTTAGGGTCTCGCCGCTAGCCGGGCGCGACCGACGGGCAGCCTTCCCGCGGGGCGTCGCCGAGGCCGCGCCACTTGTCTTGATGGCGCCCCTTGGCGTGCCATGCGCCGGTGCGGGCGCCCCGCCAGCCCGGGGGGTGGCCGCCGTCGAGCGCGTGACCTTGGCGGCGCCCTCACTGGCGGGCGCCCTGCCGGTCCGAGCGGACGCCGTCGCCGCGCCGCCCGACTTGGCCGCGCCCGTCGCCCGCGCATCGCCGCCGGCTCCGACCCCCGCCGCTGCGGGGCGGCGATCCGTCCGGACCGGCGTCCCGCCCGACGCCAGCGCGGCGCGCCTCGCACTCGAGGCCGCCGTCTCCACATCGTTCCTGACGCGCTCCGCACTTGGGGACGTCATCTCCGTCGTCGGCGTGTTGCCCGTTGACCGCGAGGATGCCATGGCCGCCGCGTCCGAGTAGGAACGCGGGGCCGACTAGGGGATAGTGGTGGGAGGGGGACACTCTCAACTTGGGGGGGGTAGAGGGAGCACGGTAACGGCCGGCAGTCTACGGCCGCGCCGTCCGACCCCCGTCGGCCCCGCCTGCCCCGTTTTTATGGGCCCCTGTACACTCGCAGGGGCGCCCCGTCGCCTCTCGCGGCGTCGCTCCGCGCCCCCCCTGGATGACTCCCCCAGCGGGGCGCGAGTGACAGCCGCCTCCGAGGAGGGGGGGGGGGGGGGGGGGGGGGGAGCCACACCCGGCGCCCCCGCGGCACGGTCGATCTGGCCCACCCCGGCCACACCGCCCCCCTGTACACTGCCAGGGGCACCCCGTCGCCTCTAGCGGGGCGCGCGTACCAGCCTCACCGGAGGGGGGCCGGGGGGGCGCCATATCCGGCGACCCCCCCCTCCTGGCCCGCCTTGTGTGGCCCACCTCGGCCACACAGGCCCCCTTGACACGCCCCCGTGTCCCCCGCACGGTGACGGCGCATGCCCCCTTGGCCCCGGCGCGCCCCCCCACGATCCTGGGCGGCCACCGCCGGCGCCAACCGGGGAAGCACCCGGGCCCCACACTGGGGGGAGGCAGTAAGCCGTCCTGGCCCTCCCGAAACGGTCGGGCAGGCCCGCCCCCTGGCCCTAGGCCGCCGGGACGGCGACCCCTTTAGAAGGGGGAACTGTGACGGCCGGACACCTGGCCCCCACACTCGGGGAGCCAGTTCCCTCCCAGTCAAGAGGTGACACGTGGATTCGCGTCATGGGCGGTCGGATCCAGTCAGTCAGAAACGGCTACTGGCTCTCGCAAGGGAAATATGTCCTACTGACGCATATTTCAAATCATTCCGGTGGCGATCCACTTGTGATCGCCCCGTGAGTCACCAACCACAACCGCGATCTCGAGATTTCTCTGGGACTAGTAAATCCCCGGGCAAACCCCCAGTTAAGGGCCTAACTTTGTGTAAACCCGACTTGGACCATTCACCAGTATTACACCACGCCCCTGACACTGGGGCGCCACAAGGGTGTCACGTAGCACCCTTCCCCCGCCTCTACTCAAGGCGGTGTCCGAAGCTTTGGCCGTCCTCCGCTGAGACTGGCTCCATGTGCCCTGAGGGGAGGGTTTTCTGAGGGTCCTTTGAGGCTGTCTGAGAGGGGGTTTTCGGAGGGTATTCTGAGGGTCCTTTGAGGGTGTCTGAGGGGGGGTTTTCGGAGGGTCTGAGGGCAACGGACGGGATAAGAGGGCGAGGCGTGAGTGTTGCCTCGAGGCCTTCGACGCGGGCAAGTAAACTTCCGGTCACACAACTCGTGTTTGTCGCTCGGGGCGTCTTCCCCCGGTCGACGCCGTGCGTGTGTGCTCTTCGGGGTTTCCTTCCGGGGCGGGTATTCCCCGACACGAATACCCGGCGACACGGCCTGGATCGCCTTCCTTCCGACTGGGTGGGGTTGGCTGGGCGCCTTGTCACATTTGGTAGAGCAGCTGGGGAGGAATGCAACTCAACCTTCCTCGGGGTGGTGGCGGTGTGCCAACCCGCCTCGGGGGGAACCTGGTTGGTCCTCCTCCCCTTGTTGCTTAGCGCTGCGGGCGGCGTCCCGCAACGCCAGGTTTGGCTGAGTCCGGCCTTGTCGATTTCCGATGGGGGGGGGCATGGAGACCCCCTGGTGTCGACGTGCCTTGTGTCGGGGGGGATGGGTCTTTCCCCCCCAGAGGCGGATCGTCGGTGGACGATCGCCACACCAGTGCAGGTATTACGGATGCGGGTGCCCGCGGGCAGCGGACTTTGTTCCAGCCCTTGCCCCCGGCCTTTGCTCCGACTGGGACTCGCCCGCCGGCGGGCGCTTCCTCGGGTAGTACTCACCCCGAAGTGGCCCCGCCGGGTGCTGGCACTCATCCCGGCGGAGGACAGCCGCCCGACGTAACCACGTGGGGCTGTGGGTCTGTGCCACCACCGGCACGAGAACCTGCAGGTGGGAGCTCTAGTCGGTGCCCCCCAGGTTCAGGGAGCGCCAAGGGTGCCCCGGCGAGCGAGCACAGCGCCGGGACCCACGGTATCGGTCCCCAGGCCCTCGGGCCCGGTGGGAGATCCCCTCTAGGTGCTTGGGAGGGGGGCAGCGATGCCAGACTCGGCACGGGAGCCTGCGGGTGGGAGCTCTATTCGTGCTCCCCCAGGCTCACGGGGTGCCAGGGATGGCCAGGGTCTCGAGTGGAGAGACGCCGTGGCCGAGGTCGTTCGGTCTGAAGTTACCCGATTGCTAGTTTCGATGCTGCGGGGCTCTACGCCCAGACCCGCTGAGCGCCGGGGCAGAGCCCCGCGCTCAGTCTGTCCGCACCGACGCGACGATTCGTCGTCGTCGTCAACAAAGGACGTCTCCCGCTCGGGCGACGATTCGGCCGTTGCGGCCCCACTAGATGCAGTCCACGCTACCCCCACGCCGTCGACGGAGAGGGAGGGTACTCGGGGTATTGACCCGAGAACCTTACCGACTCCTGACTCGGTCGGAGGTGAGCAAGGCTGGGGGGCGGCGCGAGAGTTACCCCGGGGTATTGACCCGGGGTTCCGGACGCAAGTCTCCTTCGCAACCGCTACGGAGGCGGAGGGGTGGCCGACTCAAGCAGCCCCGACGCCACCTACTCGGGTGGAGCCGCCCAAGATCGTGGCGAACCACCCGTACGACCGGATCATGTTCGATTGCGAGACCTACGCGCTGGACAACCAGTTGGATGTCTACACGCGGCGCCAGGCCCGTACTCTGGGTCGGCGCAAGAAGGATGTGGCTCAGTCCTTCGAGGTGGACGATGAGTGGGACGGATATCCCCCCGCCAAGGTCTTCCAGTTCTTGCGCAAGTTTTCCAAGGCCTGCGACGACAAAGACATCTCCGATGGCGACGCCTTCCATGTCCTTCAAGACTTTACGAAGGAACCTCTAAAGTCGGAGGTAATGATGGTTATGCCGACTCGCCGGGCGGGTAACCCCGGCGAGGTCACTTCCTACTTGGAGCTCATCAACTGGATGCTCCGACGGCACGTCGACGAGGCCTCAGTGGCAACCCTCGTCGAGAAACTGAACGTCGCGGTCCAACGGGACGAGGAGGACGAGTTGTCATTCGCAGAACGCCTCCGCCGCCTCAACGCCGAATGTGGGTTCATGTACGGGGACGGCGCGCTCATGGGGCGCTTTGTGGAAGGTGTCCACCGCGCCGCGCGCGCCACTGTTCAGGAGCAGAACACCCCCGGCATGACTATGGAGGAGCTAGCCCGCGTCGCCGAGACCAAGGGCGACGAACACCGCTGGCAGCGACATCAGCAGCTTAAGGAGCGGACCAAGGAGCGAGAAGTGCTCGCGGAGGAGGCCAGGCTCCGGCGGCAAGCTCGTGCAGCCGCACTCCCTAGGGTCTCTGGGGGGGCTCGGGGTCACCCACCGCGAGATGCCCCCGTTCGGGTCGTCGGGGCCGTGGACACCCCTACCCCACGTGGCGGGGCACGGCGCGAGGCGGCCCGACCCACGGCACAGGACGGCTCGACTCTTGGAGGCAGCGACAACTCACGCCGCCGGTTCCGACAGCGAGATGAGCCTCCCTGTCCCAAACCCAGGACAGGAGAGTAACCTTGCTGGCAGTGTGGCAAGGTGGGTCATTGGGACGTGGTGTGCCCCACTTTGGACGCACGCCTACGCAACCGATTGGCGGCGGCCATGCGCGGGTCCCCTCTCGGGGTGCCCTCGGGCTCCCGCAACACCCAGCGGATGGGCCGCCGGGTGGCAGTTGCCCCCCCAACGAGGCCTTCTGCTCAAGCGGAGATGAGTCGACGCCTGTTGAGAAGGGGGAACCTCGGGCCGAGTCCGATTGCGGACCGGCAACCTCCTCTGAGTCCGAGGAGGGAAACGAGTAACCACCGGTGTAGGGCCCTCCCCGCGGCGACCGGTGGACCCAACTCGTGGCGCGGATGAGATGCCAGTACGCATCCAATCCCGGCCCCAGGCAATCTGCCCTCGGGACGCCCCCCTCCCGAAGAGGCTGGACGACGGGAATGTGGTGGCCATCCTGACGGGGTCCAACTATCAGGTGGCCAGCCGCATCTGGTTGGACGCGGGGCGTGGGTTAGCCCTCCGCGTCATTGTCGACAAGGGGTCCGGCGTCTTTGTAGTACGCGAGGCGCGACTTCCCCCGGAGATGGAGGTGGCGCCCTTAGACGCGGCGACCGCCCAACTGTTTGACGTGAATGGGGGACTCCTTCCCATCACGGGCACCGTGACTCTTACGGTGCGAATAGGCTTTTAATCCACACCAGTCACGTGTGGAGTAGTGCGCGGCATGTCGGTCCCTCTACTCCTGGAAACCGACTACACCGACGTCCATGTCCCCAACATCTGTGGGCCTTAGGGGTATGTCCAGGTACTACATGGATGTAAGGTCCCCATCCTCCGTCGGGGTAAGACGGTGTCGTACGCCAAGGCGGAACAACCCGGCAAGGCGGGTGCCGCTAGTGAGGCGGACCCCAAGGTGCGTCTGGACCGCGAGGTGGTCCTGCCCCCGCGGTCCCGGCGGTACGTCCCAGTACAAACGTCCTTTCAAAGGAATAGGGTCATCATTGAGCGCCATCGAGTGTATGAGCGCCATCGCGTGCATGTGGCAACTGGCACCATGGATTGCACCGCCAACCAGACGTGGTTCGTGGAAGTCACCCACACGGGGAGTACGAGTAAGCGACTCCCCAAAGGTATGGTCCAGGGGCATATGTCGGCCTACTCCGGTACGGTAGCCGCCATATCCCGAGAGCAATGGGCTTAACTAAAACCCGGTCCGGCCACCGCACCGGATGCGGCGGACCCCGTGGAGGAGCCCCATGTTCGTACTTCGGACGTGCCCGAGGGGTTGAGGCCCCAGGTGCTCTCCCTAATAGAGAAGCATCGGGCCCTATGGAGTGGGCACTTGGGCTCCATCAAGGCCACGGAGCACCGGATCGAGTTGAAGCCGGGCTCCAAGCCCGTCCGGCTCAACCCCTACCGGATGGGTCCCCGAACTAGGGAACTCATGAAGGCCCAAGTCGACCGGATGCTCAAGCTCGAAGTCATCGAGCCCAGCCAGAGTAAATGGGCTAGCCCGGTGGTACTCATACCAAAACCCGACGGGAGGCCCCGGTTCTGCATCAAATATCGGTAGTTGAACGAGCGCACAGTACGCGACTCGCATCCGTTAGCCCGGATGGACGACTGCCTCGACTCCTTAGGGAATGCCCAGGTCTTCTCCACGTTGTACTGCAATGCAGGGTACTGGCAAATTCCCCGTAGCCGAGGACGATAGGCCCAAGACGGCGCTCACCTTCCACTGTGGGACGTACCAGTGTACCCGTCTTCCCTTCGGCCTTTGCAATGCCCCTGCTACTTTCCAGCGGGCTATTGACATGATCCGATCCGGAGTCAAGTGGCAGAATGTGCTCGTCTACTGAAAAGACCTCATCATAGTCTCCGCCGATGCAGAGTCCCACCTGTCCCACTTGGACACGGTCCTCACCCTACTCGATGAAAATGGGGTCACCCTCAAGGCACAGAAGTGCCACCTCTTTAGTAACGAGGTGGAGTACCTTGGCCATGTCGTACGGCCAGGACGCTTGAGTGTGAATGAGAAGAACCTCAAAGCCATCGAGAAGGCCTGCTTCCTCAAGACCCAGACCCAACTGAGGAGTTTCTTGGGCATGTGCAATGTCTACCGTAGGTTCACGGTAGACTTCTCTAAAACAGCGAAGCCGCTGAATGACTTAACCAGCGTTGTGAAGCGGGAGGCTGCCTCAACAAGCGTGAAACTTCCGAAGCGGTTGAGTCCCCCTACTCCGGAAGAACAGGCCGAGTTCGACAAACTGCGCGAACATCTATGCCACCCGCCCATCCTTGCGATACCGCGCAAGGAGGGGAAGTACATCATCGATGTAGACGCTAGCTAAGATCAGCTGGAGTGCTGCCTACTACAGCAGAAACCCGAAGACAAGTACCTGCCAGTAGGTTACTTCAGTAAAGGCCTACGTCCGTCTGAGAAGAACTACACCCTCACCGATATTGAGGGACTGGGTGTGGTGCGGGCTGTCGGTTTACTAAGACCGTCCATCGAAGGCACCAAGTTCCTCATCCGATGTGACAACGAGGCACTGAAGTGGATACTAACCATGACGGCCTGCACCAACAATCGACTCAATCGCTGGCGCATCCTCCTCTCGGAGCTCGACTATGATGTGGAATACAAGCTCGGCCCCCAACACGCGGTGGCAGACGCGCTGTTCCGCGTCCCGACTGATGGGCTGGACACGGGACCAATCTCCAAGGAGATCCCCACAGTTGGGGTGACCACCCGGTCAGGGGCAGTGCTCGACCCCCGGCTCCCCGAGAACAGGGAGACCGCCCGTATCCCTCTGAGCGAGCTAGCCCAGAAGCAGGCGACAGATGGGTTCTGCCAGGGGGTCAAGAACTTACTTGACACTCCTACGCCCACGCGCTTCTGTGAGAGTGCGGACGGGTTCTTGTGCCGTCGAGGGCACCGTGAGGGGACCCAGCGGTTACTGGTCCCCCAGTTCATAGTCAAGGACGTGCTTAGGGTGGAGCACTCATCCCCCTTGGCTGCGCATCCAGGTGGGACGCGCATGTAACAGACCCTGCGAGACCAGTACTACTGGCCCTCGCTAGCGGTGGATGTGTTCGGGTGGGTGGCAGCTTGCCCCACCTGTGCAAAGAACCAACTCATGGGTACGCGGAGAAAAGCGTTCATGAGGCTGTTCCCCGCAGCAGAACCCTTCGCAGCGCTGGCCATTTACGTACTTGTCCCCCTGCCCCGGACCCCCGAAGGATATGAGTACATCCTTGTTATCTGTGACCGATTCACTAAGGTCACTCGGGCGGTCCCGCTTCGAGCCATCACGGCTCCGGATGTTCTCAGCGCGTTCCTCGACACGTGGGTCGCCATTTAAGAGTTACCCGACTCAGTGCTGTCGAATAACGGACCGCACTCCGCCGCCGTGCTATGGCAAAGCGTGCTGAAGGTCCTGGCGATTGACACCAACTATGCAACCCCTTATCACCCCCAGACTAAACGTCAGGTTATGGTGAACGGTTTAATACGACCTCAGTCAAGCAATTGCGTGACTATCCAAGTGAACATGTAGTGACGTGGTCGCGGTACTTAGGTGTGGTAGTAACAGCATATAATGAGCAAGTCCATGGAAGTACTGCTCAAGTTCCATTTGCCTTTGTATGTCCGAGGCGACTAAGTCCGGTCGCGATCGAACGACTTCCCAAGGACGGGGAGGCCGGGGAGGTAGTAAGTCCCCAGCAGGCAAAGGAGAAGTTCCTCCAACGCCTGGACTCCTTGGTCCTCCTAGTTCGGGAGACCATGCAGAAGGCTCAAGCTTGGTACAAGCGAGCCTTCGACAAGCGCGTACGGCCATGTCGTGAGTCACGCCGACCTGGAGACTGGGTCTACGTGAAGTCACAAGAGAACCAAGGGGGCAAGCTCGTCTTTAAGAACCTTGGACCCGACCAGGTCTTGAAGGCGTATGGGCGGCGGCTCACCCTCAAAAGTGACGATGGGATCCGCACCATTATCGGCAAAGATACCACCGGGGCCCCGGAACCCCCGGAGGGTGACCCAGCCTGGGCCCGGGCCCTGGCCGCATGGCGTGTCCCTTCCCTCCCCTCGTCGGCTAGTAAACCGCTCTCGGCTGTCTTCGAATATTTTGTCGGACAGGGGTATGATGAGCATGAACGCCTCATGCTCAAGGTGCGGTGGTTCGGGTACGGACCACGCGAGGTTACCTGGCACTACGTGAAGGACCTTCCAGGTGTGAAGGTCCGCCAGTAATGCCAGCGCCACCAACTCCAGGTGCGCAGGAGGGCCTCAACCGCCCCACCCCTTGTACGGGGTGGGGATAGGGGAGGCCGCCGCAGCTATCTTCGCTCGCGGCGCCCCCCCCCCGTTGACCTCACCCCGCCTCGCCCCGAGGGCCGGACAGGTCCCCCATATAGGAACCCGCTAGCGGAATCCCCCGACCCATGGTGGACCGCGACACCGGCCGCGGTCGGCGGGCCGATTCCCTCCTGTCCGACGGCGACGGCGCGCCACGACCCCGGTCGCCCGCCGACACGGCACCCTTGCTTGACTTGGCGGGGCCTGCCGACACGGCACCCTTGCTTGAATTTGCGGGGCCCGCCGACGCGGCATACTCGCTTGACTTGGCGACGGCGCCGACGCGGCACCCTCGCTTGACTTGGCGATGGCGCCGACGCGGAATCCTAGCTTGGCTTGTCGGCGGCCTTGGCCGCCGCCGTGCCGCCAGACTAGACAACACGACGCCGCAGGCCGACTGCGCCTGGCGGACCCAATGACGACGGCGCGGCACCGCTAGACTTGGAGGTGCCCAAGGAGCGGGCGCCGCCTCTTTCTTGGGCCCCTGCCGCTGCGGACCGGAGGCTCGAGCCGCCTCCCCCCCACTAATGCGGCGACGACACAGCCGCCCGCCCCAGGCTCGGGGAGAGGGCGCCCCCCCCCCCCCCCTGTCGGCCATTGACCCGGCTCTCGGCCGGCGTTGACGAGGCCGGCCCCCACTGACCCCGACGTCGGCATAGTAGGCCGCGCCGCTCCTCGCCACCCCAGTAGTGGAGGGTGGGGAGGCTCGCCCTGATCCGAGTGTGACATGCTGTAGCGAGCGTGTTGGAAACGGGTGGGGGGGGGGGTATATCCGGTGGTGCGGTCGGAAGCGCTGGCCGGCCCACTGCGACCCCAATACTCCCCCCACCCGTCC
>ENA-ORXR01005166-ORXR01005166.1-marine-metagenome-genome-assembly--contig:-NODE-5166-length-10507-cov-8.505369_pt1 | contig 10507 bp, 11 predicted proteins | sample MGYA00237866_ERZ511479 | MGnify/ENA metagenome assembly ERZ511479 | reverse complement strand
CGATTCGGTGATCGGCCTCGGGACGGCCGCTGGAAAAGCCGCTCGGTACCACGCCAGCGCGGCTGGTACATCGGCCACGTGCATCAACACCGCCACGGGCTTCGGCATTACTGGTCTCCCGCTCCGCTCCACGGAAGACGTGCCGATCGTGTCAGTCGGCCATGAAGCAGGTCGGGCTTCCGAGAGTCTTTCCAGTGGCACATCCTGGTCAAGAAGCGCCTGAATCTCGAGGAAAGTGCTCAGGATCTTACTCTTGTTCTGAGGCGCTCGATTGACGAACATCGGACTGGGGTGGGGGCACGCCAGGAACAGCAGATCGGGCCACGACCGCGCCAGGTGACCGTGGGCCCGTTGCGCCTTGCGCCCGAGTAGAACGATGACCCGCAAGCTCGGCAGTAGCCGTATGAGTTCGTCGGCTGGTTCCAGACCGTCGGCGACGTTCGACTGGTTCGCCACTCTGATCCGCGTAGCTGTTCCGATTTAGGGTATATCTGCATAAAGGTACGTAACGCGACACGGGCAGGTGGTCACACGGCCGAGTTTCACCGCTTTGAACACCGGAGTTGTCGTAGATCTCGCGCTTGGTGGCGTTGAAATAAACAGTCTCAGCATCGTTCGCTCCCGTTGGGTTGGTGCGACCAACCGCGCGATTATCGCGCGACCGACACCTGAGAACGGCGAGGCTGGACACGCTTGTCGTGGCGCTGCGGCCACCGACGTGGCACTCGTTGCCGTTGCGACAAGGCTATAAAGCGACGAACCAGGACCAGCAACGACGGGACACTTCCGGCGTCAGAGGCGAGTAATCCGGCCTCATTGCCTGTTTCTGGCCGTCTCAAGCCCTATTGGCCATGTCGCGTTACGTACCTTTATGCAGATATACCCCTGGACGTCGAACTTCTTGACCATCTCGGCCATGGTCATCTCGCCCTTGATCGCGGTCAGAGCAACTCGCGCCTTGAACTCAGGCTTATGCAATCTTCTCTTCCTTCTCACTGGCTTCCTCTCCACAGTAATGGAGGGAAGCGCCTACGTCATCCTTGAGCTGTCCAATGATCGGGGTCCACCTCTGAGTCTCTCGCCAAGCGGCGCGGCCTTAGCGCATCGGCCGCGCCCTCGCGCCCCACCGCCCACCTCGCCTCCCGCCTGAAGTCCCTACCTCGGCACCGACGAGGGCGCGCAGCGGCGGCCTTGGCCCGACCCCGTGCCCGGCTTCCAGCGGCTGAGCGAGGCGCGGCGCCGTTCGGGGCGATTCGCCTGAGCTTGGCGCTCCTGCTCACCTCTGCGCATCGCCTTGTTGGCCCACACGGCATGCTCCCAGCCGCTCCGTCGCGTGCTCGATGCCGCGATACCCCGCCACGACCGCGTCCCGGGTCAGGGACACAAGCCCTTTATCGTTCCTATACCCACGCCTGCCGCGATTCCTCGGTCAGTCGCGCGAGGAACCGCTCCGTTTCGTCTGGCCGATCTGTTCCAGTGCTCTGGCAAACTCGCTGACCGTCGATGTGCTTGTCGACGTGCCAGACGCCGGCGCGCTTGACGAGGCCGGGCGGCTTCTTCCTTGCCATGATGCTGCTCACTTCGGGCGCGTCCTGCGAGATGTGGTCGTCCACCCAGCGGAGTTCAAATGCTGTACCCTCGCGTGTACACATCTAAAATTACGCTTACACTGAAAACATTCACTAAGGAGTTAATCTATGAAATTCCTAATTTTGGTTTTCCTGATCACCTTATTTGGCAGTGCTTTGACCGTCTCAGCAGCAAATCTTCCCGCATGCAAATACACGCACGTCTGCATGTACAAAGATGCTAACCGTAGTGGTGCAATGGTGAGTTACTCTGGAAATGATAAAGACTATTCTAATGGCGGTTGGCGGTGGAGGGACAACACGTGGGACCACGGTGGTAGATCCATCATTAATAGTTCAATTAACAATAAAATCTCCAGCGTCTGGAATAAGGGAAGTAGATGCTCAACTAACCACTATTGGGGCGCAAATTATACTAGCGTACGTTTTTTCTTGAAGCGCAATTATTACGCAAGAGATCTTAAAAGAAGTGGAGATGGAGACAAGTTTACCAGTCACAAATGGTGTTGAACAACGTTTCACTGTATTGGCTCAACATGTGATTATGCAGCAAGTGTTTATGCTGATTTTTCTAACGACCGTAATACCAAGCGCATCGTTACTATCTTCCCCGGCATTTGCTCATCAATTGACTATACAACCGCTTTGCTTGCAAAGTGAGTGCGCTTCGTCTGATTATAATCTAGTATCCGAAGATTCTCCATCACTGAATTCAGCACCTATTCAATCATTCGATAATAAATCTAGCTTAAGTGAGTTAACACTGCCAAAAATGCAAGATACGCTTATGCTTGTAGAGCGTGCAGAAAATATTTTGATAAGAGATTGCATGGAATCTCATGGCTTTGAATTCCATGCGCCATTCGATTTAGTCTTGGAAACGGAAGCAAGATCTGAGATTGAACTTCTAACAACTGAACTAGCAATGAAGAGCGGTTACGGCATTTTTTTAAGCCCGCTTGCTTCAGAGAAAAGCGAACTTGAACAGAGGGAAACTGATTATCTTGAATCGCTAACCACCGCAGAACGTGATCGATATATAGAAGTTCTAACAGGTGGAGAGGATACAGATTACATAGAGATTGAAACATCCGAGGGCGCGGTATTCACTACCGAATCAGGAGGTTGTCTGCGCTATGCCACTAAAGCTGTATTTGGAGCGGACATTAAAGATGTGATGGGAGTATTTTTCGAGTTGCAACAGATCGCCAACGTGGATTTACCAAAGAGTCAAGATGTCGTTGATGCGGAGAGTTTATGGAAACGTTGCATGTCGGCATCTGGCTATTATGATGTTGAAAACCCATCCGAGGCAATGGAAGGTGGGATTGCCCTAAGATCAGAACTGGGCACATTGTCTACGGAAGAAATGTATTTAGCTGCAGCTGATGCGCAGTGTCGTATAGATTCTGATATCGTCAGTATTACCAAGCAAACAATAATTGCAAAAGATGCCAAATTTGTTGATAACAATGAGCTATTGATTTCAATCTGGGCCAAGTTTGAGCAACAGATGCTAAACAACGCACAGGAAATATGGCGCAGTCACGGATTGACTATTGATGTTACGTCAAATGCAATAGATTCTGACGCAAGTTCACATCACTCTTGGTGTGTATGTGATCCAGCAATTCATAGTGCAATGCATTTCGTATCGACTTCCCAAGCATGTTGCTAAGAAGCAAGCATCGCAACATTAGTTGTTTAAGCAGGCGTGACTTCATGTGTCGCACCATGGCGGCCTGGTATATTGCCTCAGGGACTTCGAGTTTAGGTTATTTAGCGCCAAATTCCGTTCGCGCAGATAACCCCGTCAATGTTGGCCTTGATGAGTGGATAAATAATTATCAACACATTGTTAAATATTCATCAGCTTCAAAATTTCAAGTTGACTATCACATCATTCCACCGAGAACTCGGGACATTTCAAGAATTTTTGAACACGATAACGGTGCCATACTAGATGTGTACTTAGGTCTGACACCTTTCGTCGAGATGCGTTCCATGATAGATGCAGGCATCATCGAGCCTTGGAATAACTATATGCCAAAACACGCTATAGATGACATATTACCGGTGATTCGCGACGAATGTAGCGTTGACGGTAAGCTCTATAGCTGGCCTTTTCTCGTGGATATTCATGGAATGGCGTGGAATTCGCGCTTAATAGACAATATAGGTCTGTCAGCACCACCATCCACATGGGCTGAGTACCTGGAGGACGCAGCCAATGTCGTAGAGTCATTCAACTTACCTTATGGAGCTACATTCGATCCTCATGGGTGGCGTTCTTTGGTACCTTTTGCGCATAGTTTTTCATCTGACATTTATACGGAAGATGGATTGTTTGATTTTTCAAGTGAGGCCGCAGAACAAGCTATCGTTTTGATGAAAAAGCTTCAGGACTTGTCACATTACGACATACTGCATCACGGAGCATCCTATTCCAATTTTATTGGTACTCCAGACGAAGTAGCGTTTGCCTCGCAGCAAGTTGGCTTCTACACCAAGTATCTGAACGCACCATTGAGAATGGCCCAGCACTGGGACAAGCCAGCTGAGCTGAAAATAGCCGCACTACCAAAATATGCTTCAGATCAGGGCTCTTCTTTGTTCTGGACGACTGGCGCAGCATTATTGAAGAATGGAAAGAACAAGGAGGCGGTAGCAGAGTACATCTTGGAATTAACTTATGAAGCTGAATTCTGGAAACGCGCTTTGGCTGAATCGTCAATCGGTAGTACGGGGCAAATACCGCCTTACAGGTCAATTTACACTGAATGGAGACATAATCCGCCGCATTGGTTGCCCGATTACGTTCTTCTAGCCTGGAGTGAACTGCAAAGAGGCAGTTCAATTGCCAATCATCCTTTGTCTTTTCAGCAATTTGTTATTGGTCAAGCTATTTGGGAGAAGTACCTTAACGGTGCTGAAAACAATCCAAAAGCTGTACTATCCCAAGTCACAGACGCTATATCCAGATTGCAGTGAGATGCCGGGTCGTGGCTTTTGTTGAATAACGTCTGATGTAGAGACAAATTCCTGCTCTAACACAACGGCGCAATTATCGTTCCTATACCCCAAAAGCGATCTCGCGCCATACCTCGCACGCTCCTCGCCAGCATCCTCGCAGGCGCGACGTACTGCAGCGAGTGAGCACCCATCCGGCGAGTCGGGTGGCGGAGCTGACACCGCGGCTGTGGAAAGAGCACTTCAGCGACAACCCGCTGCGATCAGACCTGGGTATATCTGCATAAAGGTACGTAACGCGACACGGGCAGGTGTATGTGCCGACCAAATAGCGCGGCTATTTGCCGCGGACTTCAGCGCGCAGTGATCGACCGTCAGTCACGACAGCGCGTCGGACGTTTGACGGTTTGAGGTAAGCCGGGTGACAGAGCGGGCGCACTTCGGTAGGTATTGATTAGCCGAAGAGACAGGCGCGACGCCAGCTCAGATTTCGCGGTCAGACTGACGCCACGCCCCAACCGTGCTTTCGCACAGCCCCTGTAGTTTCTCATCGAGTCGGGGGTCAACACCAGCCCCTCATCGGCGTTCTACCGCCGATGGATGCGTCTGCCCGCCTCTACAACTGTGCTCGCTGTCACTGCCAGGTGATCATCTGCAGCCGTTGCGATCGCGGCCATCGCTATTGCTTCAATGGCTGCGCCCGGGAAGCACGCCGGGAATCCGGTCGTCGCGCCTCCCGTCGATACGCCTCGACCCGTCCGGGTCGTCATGCCAACGCCGAACGCCAGCGTCGTTATCGCCAACGTCTTCGGCAACGACTCGAGGAGAAAGTAACGCATCACCCTTCCGCCGCTGAGCACCCCACGGGTTTACTGGAATCCGGAGCCGAGCAAGTCGACAACGGAGCGGCAGACACCGAAGAGTCATCCGCGGAAGCGGCCTTGCATTGTCATCTCTGCCGACAGCCCTGCGATGCGTTCCTGCGTCGCGACTTTCTCCGCTCCTCGGCCCACCGGCACCGATACCGATCGCCGGCGTGACGGTTCCGATCGGGAGCCCTTTGAAGGAGAGCCACGATGACGATCGACAAGGCGCTGGAGACGAAGATCCTGCGCTACCACTTCGTCGAGCACTGGGGCGTGAACACCATCGCCACCCAACTCGGCGTTCACCACACCACGGTCGATCGCGTGCTGTGCCAGGCGGGTCTGCCCAAGGCCGAGCGAGCGCGGCGACCTTCGATCGTCGATCCGTTCTATCCGATGATCATCGAGACACTGGCGAAATACCCGAAGCTCTCGGCGACGCGCCTGCTCGGCATGGCCCAGGTGCGCGGTTATGCCGGGGGGTCGAGTCAGTTCCGTGCCCACGTGGCGCAGCTGCGACCGAAGAAGCCGGCTGAGGCCTACCTGCGACTCAGGAGCCTGCCGGGTGAATTTGGTCAAGTTGACTGGGGGTCATTCGGGCACGTCACGATCGGTCGCGCGCAACGCCCACTGATGGCCTTCGTCATCGTGCTGAGCTGGAGCCGGATGATCTTCCTGCGCTTCTACCTCAATCATCGCATGGACAATTTCCTGCGCGGCCACGTCGGCGCTTTCTCGCAGTGGGAGGCACTGCCGAGAATCCTGATGTACGACAATCTCAAGTCGGCTGTGCTCGAGCGCCAGGGCGATGCCATTCGCTTCAACCCGACACTGCTCGCGCTCGCCGCTCACTACCGCTTCGAACCCCGCCCTTGTGCGCCATTCCGAGGAAATGAGAAAGGTCGCGTGGAGCGGGCCATTCGTTATATCCGGGATAATTTCTTTGCCGGTCGCGAGTGGTCTGACATCGACGATCTGAACGCGCAGGCCACACAGTGGTGTCAGGGCACGGCGGCGGCTCGGCCTTGCCCGGAGAACCCCGACATCAGTGTCGGTGAAGCCTTCGAGAAGGAGCGACCCTCGTTGATCGCACTGCCCGACAATCCCTTTCCCACCGATGAGCGAATCGAGGCGAAGGTCGGCAAGACACCCTACGTGCGCTTTGATCTCAACGACTACTCCGTCCCTCCTGCCTGGGTTCGCCGTACCGTGAGCATCAGCGCGACGCTCGACACCGTGCGCGTACTCGACGGCGGCACCGAGATCGCCCGACACGCCCGCGCCTTCGACAAGGGGGCGCAGATCGAGGATGCGAGCCACATCGCCGAACTGGTCGACTTCAAGCGTCAAGCACGCTACCAGCGTGGCCAGGACCGCCTGGCGCAGGCCGCGCCCGCGAGCATCGCCTTCCTGCAACTCGCCGCCGCCCGCGGGCATCGGCTCACCGCACTCGTTGCCGAACTCGAACGTCTGCTCGAGCAATACCGCGCCGGCGACCTCGAGTCGGCGCTGAGCGAAGCGATCGAGCGCGATGTCGTGCACCTGCACGCCGTCCGCCAGGTACTCGAGCGACGTCGCGAGGCACGCGACGAGCCTCCGCCCGTCGGGACACCGGTAACGGCCAACGAGCAGGCACGGCGTCTGGTGGTTCGCCCGGCGTCGCTCGCCGGCTACGCACAACTGACCCGTCGTGACGAGGAGGGAGGCGAAAATGACGAACACTGATCCGGCGCCGACGCGAGACGCGTTGCACTCACGCGCCCTGGCGCTTCAGCTTCCCGGACTGATCGCTCACTGGGACGAACTCGACGAAGCCCAGCTCGCGTGGGTCGCGTCGCTGCTCTCGTGGGAGGAGATCGAACGCAAACGCCGAGGTCTCGAGCGACGGCTTCGGCATGCGCATCTCGGGCGCTTCAAGGCACTCGTGGACTTCGACTGGAACTGGCCCGAGCACTGCGACCGGGCAGCGGTGTCGGAGATGATGAAGCTCGACTTCATCGACGACGCCACCAACCTCCTTCTGGTCGGCAGTAACGGTGTGGGGAAATCCACCATCGCGCTGAATATCGCCCATCAGGCGGTCCTGCAGGGACACAGCGCCTTGTTCGTCAACGCCGCCGAGATGCTCAACGATCTCGCCGCGCGTGACAGCGACAGTGCGCTCAATCGCCGGCTCAAGCACTACGCCCGACCGGACGTCCTGGTGATCGACGAAGTGGGCTATCTCAGCTACGCCAATCGCCATGCCGACTTGCTGTTCGACATCATCAACCGTCGATATGAAGTCAAGCCGACGATCATCACGACCAATCGGCCCTTTACCGACTGGGGTGAAGTCTTTCCCAACGCCCCGTGCGTCGTCTCGATCGTCGACCGACTCGTTCATCACTCGCAGGTGCTGCTGATCGAAGGCGAGTCTTATCGGATGCACGAAGCGAAGCAACGCGCCGACAAGCAGAAGCGAACCCGAACGAAAAAACCCAATCCACCTGGCACCAAAACCGGAGGAAGCAAGTCATGAGCAAGCAAGCGCTGGATGTAGCGTACTACTGGTCACCGAACGAAGCGGCAGCCATTCTCGATTACCTCGATCGACTGCGAGAGTTGGTCTGCGAGCTGTATGGCGACGATATCGACGAGTGGCAAAGAGAGGCCGTGAACAGAGATATCGCACACCGACGACGCAGGGCGGAGCGCCAACACAGACTCAAGTTCGAGGATCTGGAGGACTGGGACTGAAACCGCCTATGCACCGGGCAGCTCCGCGGCAATTAGCCGCGGGTTTGCTCCGGCAATAACACCGCCTCCTCCGCTTTGTGCCGACCGGGATTGTCGGGGCGGTGACGATCGTCGTCGCCAGCGACGACAATACCCTTGTCAGGCCAGCGCTCGTGCAATGCGCGGACGACGGAAGCCAGATTGCCGGAATCAAACGCGGCAACCGTAGCGACGCCAGTGGCCTCACGAATTGAAGCTGCAGTTGCATAGCCCTCTGCCACGACCACAACGTCCGCATTTTGCAGTACGTCGTAGCCACCTACTGGATGAAAGCACCCATCCTTCCGAGAGTTCTTCGCGAACCGCTTGCTACCGAGCGCATCGATGTACTGGGTGGACCACTGCTTGCCGTTCACATCGATGGCAGGCACAAACGTCGTCTCCCCTTCCCTGTTGGTCAGAACGCCGGCGTGTCGGCTGACGCCTTTGAGTGCAAGATAAGGCGTAGAGCTTCCAGGTTCGACTAGACGTGCGGCCTGTTCCGAGACTCGTACCGCCGTAGCCTCGAGTAGCTCCGCCCGTTCTGCCTGCCGAGCTTCGACATTGCGTTGCGCGGTGGCAGCAAGATCGGATCTGTCAGCTGATGAAAGGTAGTATCCCTTACTCTTCCAACGTCGCTCCTCTCCGGTCCGATTGTTCATTGCGTAGCCCGCTGGATGCCCGTCCAGGTGACCGACGTAGAATCCACCGACTTCGGTCGGTCGATCGCCCTCGACAGCTACCCGGTGCGGCTGTCCGTCCATGACTGGGTGATCCCCCGACAACATGAAACCCATATCAGAGAGAACGTCAGCGAACTCCTTGTCTGGTGCCGTCGCAGCCTCGCTACTCCCTGCCAGCGTGTCGACTGGCCAACGCGCAAGTGTAGAAGAATCAGATCGCTCGTCCGCGTACCAGCGCTTCGCCACAACATCCCAACGCGCACCGAGAGCTTTTGCCTCCGCCCTCTCCTCATACGGCACTGCGAGATACCGACGCTCGGCGATCGCACCGTCGCCGGCCTTCTGTTCCTGCAGATCGGCACCGATGTCGCGAGTCGGCCACCGAGCGAGAGCATCGACAGCTCCCCCAGCGGATATGTACCAGCTCTTCTCGCCCCGGTCCCATAGTGGTCATGTTCGCCCAAACCGCCGAAAAGGTGCAGTAGGGCCTCGTCTCAGCCGCTCCGATGCTTGAGGATCGCCGCCTCGATGTCCATTCCGCTGGCCATCGCTGCCAGATTCAGCGGCTGCCCTTCCGCCTCGAACCGATAGCGGCCGTAGAAGTTGATGTGCTGCCAGCTCAGCGGCGAGACCTCCCCGAGCGCCTCGATCGCGACCGTATGTCGTTGACGCTGCAGCGTCTTCAGCACCTCCGAGAGCAGCAGGCCGTTGTAGTGGACGACCGCGGTGGCCACGAGCCGTGCGCATTCGTTCCACAGCTCCTGCTCGTGCTGCGAGCGCACCCGGAACCGACCGCCGTGCGCGTAGGCGACGGCGCGACGCAACCGATGGTAGGACTCGCCACGGTTCAACGCTCGCTGGACATTGCCACGCAGCGCCGCTGAGTCGACGTAGTCGAGCAGGTAGAGGCTGCGGAAGACGTGCTCGAGCTCCCACAGCGCCCGGGCGGTCCGGTTCTGACGTCGCCAACTCGAGAGCTTCGAGACGAGCACGCTCTGTGTCGTCGTCTTGAGCGCGAGCGACAGCAGGATACGCTCGATGTTCGGCCACTCCGAGACGATCAGCGGCTCGCGGATCCGACGCACCGGCTTCAGCGGCCCCTCGACCTCCTTCGGATGGTGAAAGCCGTACAGCGCGGTTCGCACCTTCTCGCGGAAGTCGCGGTAGCGCGGGGCGAAGGCATAGCCGAACAGGTTCAGCAGCGCGAAGTTCACCTGGTTGGTACCGTGCGTGTCGGTCGAGTGAGCCTCGGGTCGGATGTCGGTGAGGTTGTTGAACAGCACGTCGAAGACGTGGTGGCTCTCGTGCGCGTTCGCGCCGATGATCCGCGCGCTCAGCGGCACGTGGCTCGCGAGCAGCGTGTAGGCGACGACGCCCTTCTTCAGCCCGAAGTACTTCGCCGAGTGCCGGGCGTTGATCGTCGGGATCGCGCTCTCGAAGCGCTGCCCGTCGCTCGAGGAGTGCACGACACGGCCGATGTCGAAGTGACGGAAGATCGGCAGCTTCGCCGTCGCGTTGGCCAGTCGGTCGTTGGCCTCGCGCACCGTCTCGAGCCGCACGAGGTTCGCCGCGGCCGTCACGAGCTGCCCGCGCGAGAAGATCGGAAGAGCGTCGTGTAGGGAAAGAGTGTAGATCTCGGGGG
>ENA-ORXR01005164-ORXR01005164.1-marine-metagenome-genome-assembly--contig:-NODE-5164-length-10511-cov-2.984666_pt1 | contig 10511 bp, 10 predicted proteins | sample MGYA00237866_ERZ511479 | MGnify/ENA metagenome assembly ERZ511479 | reverse complement strand
AATCAATCAGAGATATCAATAGGGACTGATGAAGTTGGGATCAGAATAGTTGGTCCAGATTGGTTGGGAGCTCATTTGCTTGAAAACCAAATCAATATTGCATACGATCTAAGCTTCTCTATCAGTTCAGGTGATGAAGTATTGTTAACTACTAAAACTTTTTCACCAGGCCAGAAATCCGCTTTATCCATAAGATCCCGATCAATTGTAATGCTACCAATATAATTAAGATCGGCCTGTGTAATGGTTGCTTTATGGATCTTAGATTTCAATAAAGTTCTTGTAGCATTCATAGCAAGTTTTTTCTATAAGATACGAGATTTTAAGACAAGAAAAACAAATAAAATAACTAATATTCAGTTTTACTCACACCGTTCAACAGTTACTTCAATAGACAAGCGATTTAAATACAAATAAATAGGGTCATTTAAATGAAAAAATAGCTCAGCTTGCTTAGGAATAGCCAACTTAAGGTTTTGATAATTTAAATATTGATGAACTTCTTTATCCTCCTGTCCCATTACATAAACAGGAACAGTTCCCTTCAAAGAACTGATACCGGCCCAAGTAACCCCCAATGTCGCTCTAGTTCCTGAGTGAAAACTACCTCTTGAAAGATAGTGAGCTCCTAGCTTCATTGATTTAACTCGATCGTAATCTATGCCCAATCTTCCAAAATCCGCATAAGCAGTAATTCTATTTAAACCAGGAGCATTATGGTCGAAATAACTATAATTGAAATCATTACATATTTCATGAGGATTTGACCAACCATCATTATAGCCACTAGTTGGAATACCACACGATTTAGGACCTTCTATACTACGCCGTCCATCATGAGTACCCCACTGAGAAATAGGTAACATAGCAGAAGCATACGAACAGCGTTCACCACCATCTGATTTTGGTTTCAAGACAACATTAAAACTGTGAACGCGACTGGCGCCAGAAAAACGCACATAAAATGAATTAAACGTTGCAACATCATGAGCTGTCTTTGCTTGATATTGAACCTTCAACCCATTTCCAATCACTAAATCCTCACAATGAGCCAATTGACTAGCATTGTAAATCTCTACTTTGACTGAGTCATCAAAAGCATCCAAAGCAACACCTACTTCAGATAGCTCATAATCATAATAACGACTAGGAACATTTTTAAATATATCTCCTAAAGAAACCCAAAATATATCTCCCTGTGTTTGGTATTGAGTACTCTTAGTTAATGTTAAAGCACTAACTTGAAAAAGAAAAAATACCGAAAAAAGAATAGCCAGTGATTTTTTGTAAACGCCCATAATAGAAAGGTTAACGTTATCCCTATAGATCTCAAGACGCAGGATACTAAGACAAACATCACTTTTTGTTAAAATATCCACACTTCAAAATGTAGCAATTTAAATCACTGATTTTTAATACCAAAAAAACTTGCCAACCTAGCCAACACAACGAGTTACGAGTATAAAATTATCTCAGATAAACATTCATTAAGTGACTCTACAGAATAATCAGTTGTCATTATAGATCTAAAACTTACCAACAAACATAAAAGACTATGACGTTTATTTTATTTGTTCAACAATTTCAAAGAGTTTGATTTACAAGTACAATAATTGGAATTTCAAGCACATCCACCCCTTAAACCTTTGAAAATAAAGAAGTTTTTTTAGGCATGATACCTGCATTTATAGACTCAGTATGTTTAAAATTAACTTAAAAACGATTCTTAGTATTATTATGTTAAGTCTCATGAAGCTGACTATCTCAGGATGTTCTGGGCCTTTATCCACTCAAGTTCCTTTTTTGGAATATGATGATGAAAGTCAAAAGCTTGAAGTTTGGAACAACCCCTACATCATAAGCGAAGCTAGCCCTGAACATACACATGCAGAAGCAGCTGCTCAGTTAATTATGAAAACCGACAATGACCCAAACAAATTAAAGTTTTGCTCAAGCAGTCTTATCAGTGAAGACATTGTTATGACTAACTCTCATTGTGTCGATAGCTTTAAAGCTCAATTTGATTGTGGTGATATTAAAGCTGTTTTTCCAGAATTTAATGGAAAAAAACAAGAAGAAGCTTTATGTGCCCAAATAATTGATTATTCGTTTTATAATGATAAAAAATTAGTGAACACAACTGATTATGCTTTTATAAGACTTAACAGAAAAATAACCACAAGAAGCCCTTTAAAAATGAACAAAAATGGTTTTCCAAATAACTTTCGATACTACACCTATTCCTTTGATCCAGTAACAACTGCTAAAAGTAATCATACTGGTACTTTTAAAGTAAAAGAATGCTATAGCTCGCATGGTGGAAGTTCTTCACCTAACTTTGTTCATAGTCTTTATCAAACTTTTAAAGGACTCAATTGCTTAATTATCAAAGGAAATTCAGGAAGCCCCGCCGTCGATCACAGAGGAGAAGTTCGAGGAATCATTCATGCTATTAAACCGGACACAGACATTAGTTACGGAACAAACTTAGCCTGCATTAACACTCCTTTTGATCGTTATGATAGCTATATTGATCCCGATTGCTTTGAAGAAGTTGATACCCAATAAATTATTAATTCATACACTTTAGAATTATATTTAGAACGGCTTCAATATCAGACTTATCATTGACTATATGAGGAGCCAAGCGCAGTCCACCAAGACGAGGCGTGCAACTAATACAATTCATTTTAAGTTCTTCTTCCAAAATAGAGCTTTCGATTTTATCCATTTTAAAAGTTAATATAGGAGATCTTATTGAATTCCAGCCTTCAACTCTAAACACATGTGCCCCCATATCTTTTAAGCCTTCATATAGGTATTTTGAAAGATCAAATGAGTGTTGATAGAGCACTTTCTGCCCAATAGCCTCTAACACTTTTAAATTTTCCGAAACAGCAGCAATAGCACTTAAGTTTAAAGCCCCCGGCTCAAAACGGCGACCATCTTCTCGAGCCGCTTTATCTCTTTGAAAAGGTTCATTAAACTCCAGATGATTTAAAGCCCCATGATCTCTAGGGTATAGCTTCTTTCTGAGTTCAGGCTTAGTTAACAAAAAACCTAAGCCAACTGGTGCCCCTAACCATTTATGACTTCCACCACAAATAGCGTCGACTCCACTTTTGTCAAAATCAAAAGGCAGTACACCAAGAGCTTGAATACCATCTAGAACAAAAAGAATTTCTCTTTTTTGACATTCCTTTGATATCAAATCGATATTAATCGTGGACCCGTTTTGAAATTGAACCCAACTCAAAGCCAAAACATTAACCCTATCATCCTGCAATGCCTCCAACACCTTTGTCGTGCAAAGCTCATGATTACTGGGATCTGCTTTAATTTGAATGTATTCAGCGCCATATTTATTAGCCGCCTCTAACCATGGGTAGGCGTTTGAAGGATACTCTTGATCAGACCCCAATATGATATCACCGGCTTGCAGCTTATAAGACAATGCCACCTGAGATAGCGCACTCGAACAAGAGGACATAAAAGAAACATTATCAACAGAGGTCCCAAGAAATGTCGCAAAAATACTTCGATATTCTTCAATTTTAAAAGCCTCTTCCATTATTGCGAAAGAACCCACTTCAGAATGCTGATCAGTCAAATGTTGAATTTTATCAAAAGCAGGCTTCATCAAAGGGCCAACTCCTGCATTATTTAAGTGTATCGATCTAGTTTTAGCATCCACCAACAAGCGCTCTTTAAATGAATTCATGAATGCACTCTATTAATGATCGATTTTTTCTGCAAGCTCTTCTATAATAGAGTTTCTTGTGCTGAGTTATTCTAAAATAATCTATTTTTCTCTACCTATTATTTTAATGAATTTAAGCACCCCATTAATTGGCCTCGCTGACCTTTGGTTCATAGGTAATTGGAAAGACCTTAAAAGCGTCGCCTCTTTAAGTCTAGCCTCTCAAATAATTACTATTTTCATTTGGATTTTCTCTTTTTTGAAAAATTATTTCTTAATTCACTTTAAAACAAATACTATGTCGCTTAAAAAGTCATTTGCCTACTGTCTTCTCATCAGCCTTGCATTGATGTTGCTACTTTATTTCATTATTCCTTTAACATTAGATACTTTAATTAATTTGAATTCCATTCATCTCGGATCTTTTTACAGCTATTTCAACACAAGGCTTGTCAGCTTGTTTTTTCACTTAGCTTCTTTTGTTTTAATAGCTTATTATCTCAGCCAAAAAAAGTCACTCTACCCTTCTTTAGTTATTATTTTTACCCAAGGATTGAATGTTATTTTAAACTACATTTTATTTACTTATTTTAAACAAGATATTGTAGTCCTTGCATATGCCAGTAACATAAGTGCCTTTCTAGGTTTCACTCTTCTATTAATTCCGTTAATTAAAAGCCAACAAAAATTAAAAGAAAAGACTCACAAAAAAAACCATTTAAGTGTGCTTGCCTTAAGATCGCTTATTTTAGTCAGCACCATTAGCTTTTTTAAATTTTACAGTTCAAGATATGGTAGCTTTTCTGTTTCTCTTGGGGAAATTTTATTCCAATTATTTATACTATCTAGTTATCTCTGCGATGGCTTTGCCAGTGTTTTAGAATCCCATATTGTTAAACTGTTTAAAAAACAAGATAAACAATTACTTAAAAAATGCATTAACTTAAGTGCTCTTTGTCTGACATTTTTTTGTTTATCAATATACTTCTTTTCGTATGAAATGAGTTTCTTTTTCATTAAGGATATAAAACTAGCTCAAACTATTCAAGGATATGCTGTCCCCTTAATTTTCACTATATTACTTTCTGCATATGGATTTTTAGCTGATGGTCTCTTTTTGGCTCTTGAAAAAACACATCAACAATTACGCGCCATGATTACCTCATGTCTTGCTGCATTTTCATGTTTCTATGTTATGAATTTTATAGAGCTTTTTCCTGATTTTACCATGAACACTTTAATAGTATTTTTAAGCCTGTTCTTTGTTTTAAGATCCTTATACTACTTGTTTCCCACCGTTAAACTATTAAAGACTGCTGAATGAAGCTTGTTCCTCTCATATAAGTTAGCTATACTTTAGAGATGAAAAAATCTTCTAAAAATGTATTTTTTAGAAAAATATCTCGAATAGCCTGGAAAAGTCCTCACAGCCCCAACACACTGACTCGGATGACAATTAACGCCGAGCATTTGCTTTTAAAAATGAAGCAATTGAATGAATGCAGAAACGATAAAGACAAAGTCACTTTTACTCACATTTTCATTAAACTTCTTTCCTTAGCTCTTGAAAAATATCCCGAGGCTAACGTTGATTTAGGATTCCTTTCTGGAACAATTAAATCTAAATCAGATATCTCCATTACAAGCATGGTCAACACTGCAAAAAGTAATAATCATGGTTTAGCGAAACATGACCTAACAGTCAGTACTCTTAGAAAGTTAAACCAAAAAACTGTTTCTGAAATCGCTACTGAAATGAATTCTAAAAAATTAATTATGAAGAATAAAAAGGAAAGCATTTTTAAGAATGTTTATGGCCTGACTAAAAAGCTACCTGGCTTTATCCTAAAGCCCTTAATTGAAGGCTATTTATTTATTAATTATACCTTAGGCATAAATATTCCCTTTCTTCCCTACAAACCCTTTGGTTCAATTATTTTTAGCAATGTCGGCTCACTTGGAATGACTGAGGCTTATCCTCCGTTAGTCCCTTTATCCAGATGCCCTTTTATCATCTGTCTTGGTGCCCTTAAACATGATGCCTGGGTTAACCAAACTACACTAGATTTATCTGTAAAACCTGTACTGATATTAACTGGAGTCCTCGATCATAGGTACTTTGATGGAGCTTTATCCGCAAAAATTCTAAATTATGTTGAAAAGATATGTCATAAGCCAGATCTTATTGAACAACACGTTGGTTAATTACTATCTTTTTCAAATTCTTTTTTAAGCTCTTTATTAACTTCAGCTGCCGCCTCGAGAACCGCTAAATCATCTTTATCAGTTTGATTTATATTCAACAAAATTTCTCTTGAACTAATAAATTCTTCCAAATCTGCAACAGCTAAACTTAATGCTGGTTCATCAATTTCATCAATTTGACCAGAAAGCCTTTCACGGTCCTCATTAGTTCCATCGAAGTATTTTTTCAATAAATTTAAATAAATACCTTTTCGTGCAATGTCCTGATGACACTTCAGAAGATACCCTCCTACTTTATATTTCTCCACCTTATCTTTTGTAATAGTCATTCCCTTAAAACGAACATCAATATCAAAAATAGCACGTCTGAAAAGCTCATCATCAACTATTGTTCTTATTGATCTCTTATGTTCCTCATCACAATTACTTAAGCTTTTAATAAATTCACTTGTTGCTGACTTCATTTGTTGACCTTTTCTTGTTTTATTAGATCTCATAACATTAAACTCTAAAAAGTCATTATGCATGCTATGAAACTCCGGTTTCATTTCTTTTATAATTCCATTGTTCAAGGCTGAAAGTTCCATTTGATAGGATTCAAAATTATCAACTGTATATTTTTCTTTCAGGTAATTATCTACACATTGACTAAAAGCTTTATCATCCTTCAAAACTTCCTCCTTTATACATCTTTCTTTGGAAATTGAATCATGCCCAGCATACGTCATAACAGCGTAAATTTTTGCCGCCAAAACACCAACCCCTCCTAGTCCTGTCGAACGAATACCTAATGTTGTCAACAACCCTGAAAGCCTCTTTGGATTTACGCGATACAATAACGAAAACACTCTATTGTGTTTAAACATTCTCTCAATAGCCTCTGCATCAAGAAAACGACTGGAATCACCTAGTAAAAATCTTTTCTCCTCCTCTGGAAGCTCATCAAAAAATTTCTTTTGGGCCTCTAAATGTTTTTTCAATTCATTAATTTCTTTTTTCAATTCAACTTCTTGTGCTTTCATCTCTTTACCAGTTAGTTTTTTATTTTTTTTCTTATCTTTAATTAACCCATCTAACTCATGTTCTTTTTTCAATAAATCTAAGTTTAAAGTAGTTATATCTTTAACAACTTTGGCATTATGAATGACCATTGACATTAATTCTGATTTTAACATTTTATTTTTCAGCAAACCCCAACTTCTATAAAATGGTTTGTATTCAGCAACTATCTCACCATCTTGATCTAAAACTTCTTTAAATCTAGTTAGTAAATTAGCTAACCAATCTGGTGTATTTTCTATTTGCAGAGGAGGATATTTTGTCGTGTAATATCGATAGACTCTTTGTAGATTCTCTAATTCTTTAATTGAAACTGCTTGATTAAAAGACATATAGACAACATCTCTTTCAAACCTTTTAATTTCATCTTTTATATTGTCGTAAATAATTTTAAGGTGTGTTTCATCAGCATACTTAGTTGCTACCTTTTCTAGTCCATATTCCCCACTACTACTCTTAACGAAAACAAAGTAACTCATTTCAATCATTCTATTTTCATCATATTCAACCTTTCCATTTTTAAAATCATTGAGCTTCAATTTAACTTCTGCCAATTTTAATTGAAGTGAATCATAGTTATTAAAAGCTGCTTCTTTTCTCTCGGGGTATTCTTTAATTTTTTCCAAATTATCGATTAACCGTTTTTGATATGAATCTAACAGCTCTTTACTCATTATTTCCTCTGGGATAAATACTCCACCAAGTTCTCTTTTTAACAAAAATGATAAATTAAAAGAATGATCAACACCAATCATAGGTACGATTCTTTTATGTCTTCTTCTATTTTTATTTATAGTATTTTTTCTTAATTTTTGTAACTTTTTCAATAACCCAACGGATCGAGAAAATCTAACTGATCTTCCGCCAAGTTCTAATTTTTTTTCTAATTTTTTTCGCTTAGAATATCCTGTTTTTTCATCCAAGTACTTATTCAACGAGATCAAACAGTTATTTCTAGAACCTGTGAATCCAAAAGGTAACCATTGAGCGACTTTACGATCATTAGGCTTTCTAAGGGATTGATGAGAACAAGAAAACACAGCAATTAAAAGCACCAAATATAAATTCTTCACAAGAGCTCATTCGGATCAACTCAAAGCTACAATTAACAATTTTTACGCGTTTTTAACTTTTAATTAAAAAGCTACAGGAGCCCAAACGGTTTTTAACTCACTAAACTGTCTTATTTGTTCTAGAGCATCAACGCTTTTAGTAACTTCCCTTACTCGCATTAAATGATAGGAAGCTTTATCCTTAACTAAAGACACTTGAGCCGACTTCAACTCTACACATGCCATGGAATTGACGTCCATATGAGAAGCCATATGCTCTAAATTTTCATCAATTAATCCACCAAGCACATTAAGTACTCCAGCTGGGACATCACTGTTCTGTAGCCATTCACCAAACAGTTCACTGAAGACTCCAAGATCTTTTTCTAAATAAAGAATAACTGTGTTCTGCGCCACCATTGCTGCAAGAAAGGTATCAACAATCTTCAACAAAGATGTTTTTTGCCCAACAACAATAGTCACTAATCCAGTTGCTTGGACTCGAGAATAATTAAAATAACGACCATTAACAGGATTCACTGAGGACAAAATCTGTTCATATTTATCAGCAAAGCCAGCATAGAAAACACAACGATCAATGATGCTTTCAACTTCTTTTCGCGCTTGTAATGTAGTTTTCTTAAAATTAAGTTTTAAAAACTCTACCCACTCTTCTTTTCGATCACTTAAAACTTCGGCCATACGATAAATGATTTGACCTCTATTATAAGCACTTCGAGATTTCCAAGCAGCTAGAGCCTTATGAGCCACTTCAACAGTATTTCTAAAATCTTTACGACTGGCTTGGCTTAAGTTTAATATATTTTTACGAGGTGAAGATTTTGAACTAGCAACACCTTTTTGTTTAAATTCGTAAGTCCGTCCTGATTCAGTACGAATAAAAGAAGAACCAACATACAACTTAATCGTTTTATCTATATTCATCATAATATTAACCCTTCAAATAAGATCGAAGTCCTTCAACTCCGCCTTCTCGACCAAATCCACTTTCCAAGAAACCACCAAAAGCGGAACTGGGATCAAATTTATTATAAGTGTTTGTCCAGACAACACCTGCATTTAATCTTTCAGATAGCCAATGAACTTTACTTGGCTTTTCAGTCCACAATCCTGCCGCTAAACCAAAACGAGTATCGTTTGCTTTATCAACGGCTTCACCAGGACTTCTAAAACTTGAAATTGTTAACACAGGTCCAAAAATTTCTTCTCTATTAACAGTAGCTGATTGCGCTACTCTGTTAAAGAAACTTGGATTAAGATAATATCCCTTTTCAGGTAATTTTGAAGAATTAGCTTCAAAATAATCATAACCTTCTTCTTGTCCTACTTTAACTAAACGAGAAATTGTTTCGTATTGTTCCTTAGAATTGATTGCCCCTAAATCTGTATTTTTATCCAAAGGGTCGCCGACTCGAATCGACTTCATTCTATCTTTAAGCTATAAAACAACTTCATCGAGAACGCTTTCCTCAACTAATAAACGAGAACCCGCACAACAGACATGACCTTGATTAAAAAAGATACCATTAACAATACCTTCAACAGCTTGGTCAATGGCAGCATCCTCAAAAATTAAATGAGCTGACTTACCACCAAGCTCCATAGTCGCTTTTTTGGAGCTCGACGAAATTTGCGATAAGATTTTCTTTCCGACAGCTGTTGAACCCGTAAAAGCCACTTTACTCACATCCTTATGAGACATCAGCGCCGCCCCAGTTTTACCTGCTCCAGTTACTATATTAACAACACCATCAGGAAGTTCAGCTTCTTGAAATATTTCAGCTAATGCCAAAGCAGACAAAGAAGTTGTTTCAGCAGGCTTAATGACAACAGTGTTTCCAGCCGCTAAAGCTGGCGCTAACTTCCAAGCCATCATTAACAAAGGAAAGTTCCATGGAATAACTTGTCCACAAACTCCAAAGGGACTGAGTTTTTTTTGTGCGTTTAAATAATTAATTTTATCAGCCCATCCAGCATGATAAAAAAAGTGAGCCGCAACCAAAGGCAAATCAGCATCTCGTGATTCTTTAATGGGTTTTCCCCCATCCAAAGTCTCTAATACAGCCAGTTCACGAGATTTCTCCTGGATCAATCGTGCAATTCTAAAAAGATATTTTGAACGTTCAGCAGGCTTCAACTTAGACCATGTCTTCGAGTAAGCCTTTTTTGCCGACAAAACCGCCTTATTGACATCTTTATCGTTAGCTTCCGCAAGCTTTGCTAAAACTTTTTCATTAGCTGGATTAATTGTTGAAAAATATTTACTTGAGCTCGGTGCCACAAATTTTCCACCAATAAACAATGATTGTTTTTTCTTTAAAGATTTTAAAATGGGCTGAGCAAAAGACTCTGGAGCCTTAGCATAATCTTCCCAAAATTGTTTTCTATTGTTTTTATCCATCTCTCACCTCAATCACATGAAAAGTGTTGGGACGAATAATAGCGCCCCGAAAATTGTTTAAAAATTTGCCTCA
>ENA-ORXR01005162-ORXR01005162.1-marine-metagenome-genome-assembly--contig:-NODE-5162-length-10512-cov-2.770771_pt1 | contig 10512 bp, 8 predicted proteins | sample MGYA00237866_ERZ511479 | MGnify/ENA metagenome assembly ERZ511479 | reverse complement strand
GGCTCCGTCAAATTTTGCCATCAGGGGATTAACCTCAAATCCCCACTGCGCAAATTTCTCGACCGCCTCCATCTGAGTTTTCGCGAAGGGCGCGCTGAGCTCGCCCCATGTATAGGCAAAGAATTTTAGCGGGCGCGAGGCCGTTACATTGGCATCAATCTGGCGAAGGCTTCCGGCGGCGGCGTTACGCGGATTTTTATATTCCGCCTGCCCGGCCTCCACTTGGGATTTATTCATCGCAATAAAATCATCATGGCCAATATAGACTTCGCCGCGCACTTCTAATCGCGCGGGCCAGCCGGACCCTGATAGCTGATGCGGGATATTTTTTATAGTGCGGACATTGGCCGTAATATCTTCGCCCGTGCGCCCGTCCCCGCGCGTTGCCCCGCGCACTAATTTTCCATTTTCATAAAGAATACCGGCGGATAAACCATCAATTTTTGGTTCGGCTGTAAACTCTATATCATTGTTTATATTCAGATATTTTTTTACCTTTACAATGAAGCTCTCTAATTCCTCATCCGTAAAAACATTATCTAAACTCAGCATTGGAACGCCGTGTTTGACTTTGGAGAATTTTGAAGACGGCTTTACGCCGACCCTCAGCGTGGGGCTATCTTTGGCTATTAATTTCGGAAACTGCGTCTCTAATGCAATGAGCTCTTTACGCAGAGCGTCATATTCGCTGTCTGAAATTAGTGGCGCATCTTCATTGTAATAAGCCTCGTCATTGGCGCGAATTTCCATTGAGAGCATTTTAATGCGGGCTTTGGCCTGCGCCTCGGTAAGGTCAGATGTGTCTGCCATTAGCCCAACAATTCTTTGGCGGCCTCGCGCGCGGCGTCATTTACGCTGGCCCCTGAGAGCATGCGCGCGATCTCTTCGAGGCGCGTATCGCCGCTGACCTGCTCGACATGTGTCAGGGTTTTATCACCGATAACAGACTTGGAAATCAGTAGCTGCTGGTTGGCTTTGGCGGCCACTTGCGGGCTGTGGGTTACGACAAGAACCTGCGCTGCTGTCGATAATTTCGATAATCTTTGCCCGATGGCATCCGCCACCGCGCCGCCCACGCCGGCGTCAACTTCGTCAAATATCAGCGTGATATCGCTATCCCCGGCCAGCGCCACTTTTATGGCCAGAGCAAAGCGGGACAGCTCGCCCCCCGAGGCCACTTTATCCAGCGCGCCAAGCGCAGAGCCGGGATTGGTGGCAACAATAAAGCCGACTTTGTCGCGCCCCATAGCGCTGTCGCGGGCGGGTGAAATATCGGTTGTAAATTGCGCGCCGCCCATTTTTAGCGACCCCAGCTCAGCCTTGACCGCCGCGTCTAATTTCTTGGCGGCGCACTTGCGTTTCACGGTTAAGCCCATCGCTGCACTGTCATAATCCGAACTTGCGCGCTCAAGTGCGGCCCGGGCCTGCGCAATAGCTTCGTCGGCATTATCAATATCGAATAAATCCTGCGCAAATTTTGCGCGGATCGCCATGAGGCCGTTAATATTGGTGTTAAATTTACGCCCTGCCGCGCGAAGGGCAAAGAGGCGTTCCTCGACGCGATCAATCTCGCCGGGCTCAATATCAAACCCATGTCCCGCCTGCGCCACCGCAGCGCGCGCTTCTTCGGTCTCAATCAGCGCTTTTTCCAAGGCTTTAACGGCTTTGGACAAATCGAGATGGACTTGGCTATCGCCCGGGCCGATTTTGGATTGCACGCGCTCAAGGCCGCGCAAGGCAGAAGCCAGGCGGTCTTCATATTCCCCGCCCTCGCCCATCGCGTCTTGGGCTGCGGTTAATTCAGTCAGCGCGCCTTGGGCATTTTGCAGAAAGCGGCGACGCTCGGCGAGGCCGCCTTCCTCGTCCTGTTTCGGAGAGAGGCGATCAATCTCCGCAATTCCGGCTTCGAAAAATTCGCGATCATCACTGGCTTGCTGCTGCGTGGAAAGTAAACTGTCGAGCCTGTCTTGCGCCGCCTTTTTAGCGCCGTAGCTTTGAGCGACCTTATCCAGCGCGCCGCGATAGCCGCCAAAGCGATCCAGTAAAGCCGCATGGGTGCGCGGATCAAGAAGCCCGCGCCCATCATGCTGGCCGTGGACCTCTAAAAGCGTGCGTCCCACAGAGGACAACATCGAAACGGAAACAGGTTGATCATTTATGAAAGCGCGGCTGCGGCCATCTGCGCCAATGACGCGGCGCAGCAATATGTCTTCTCCGGCGGGCGCATCGACATCGGCCTCACTCAGGATGGTTCGTGCGGTGTGACTTTGCGGGACGTGAAAACTGGCCGTAACTTGGGCTTTCGCGCTGCCGTGCCGGATTAGGCCTTTGTCGGAGCGCGCGCCCGTGGCCATGCCCAGAGCGTCAAGAATGATGGATTTACCCGCGCCCGTCTCGCCTGTGAGCGCCGTAAGGCCCTCATCCAATGACAAGTCCAGGGCTTCGATTAAAACGACATCGCGAATGGATAGTCCGCTGAGCATCTGATTAGAAGAGACGCTCGCGCAGGCGGGTCCAATAGCCGCGTTCGCGCGGTTTTTTCAGCTCATTATCCAGATCAACACCGTAGCGCGCCATTAATTCATAGCTGTCTTCATACCACTGACTGTCAGGATAGTTATATCCCAGAACAGAGCCGACTTGTCTGGCCTCTTCGATCACGCCGAGCGAAACATAGGATTCGACCAAGCGATGCAGTGCTTCTTCGGTGTGCGATGTGGTCTCATAGACTTTAACGACATTGCGGAACCGGCCAATCGCGGCAAGCTCGTGGCCCTGACGCAGGTACCAGCGACCAATGCTCATCTCTTTACCGGCCAAGTGGTCGTGGGTGAGTTCCAGTTTCAAGCGCGCATCGGCGGCATATTCACTGTCCGGATAACGGCGAATAACTTGGCGCAAGGCGTCTTCAGCCTGAACTGTCGTGCCTTGATCACGGCCGACATCATAAATCTGGTCGTAATAGCTAATCCCGATCAGGTAATAGGCATAAGGCGCGGATTTATTGCCCGGATGAAGGGAGATAAAGCGCTGCGCCCCGGCGACGGCTTCTTCATAATTAGCGCTACGATATTTAGCGTAAGAGCTCATCAGCATCGCGCGGCGTGCCCATTCACTATAGGGATGCTGGCGCTCGACTTCATCAAAGACCAAAACCGCATCAGCCCATGCATTTTGCTCCAGCTTTTCAAAGGCCGCATTGTATAATGTCTCGGCCGGACGTTCGACATAGTTAAGCTTGGCCGTGCGCTCTTCACGCAGCGAGGCGCAGCCGGTGACGCTCAGCCCAATGAGGGCCGCAGCAATAGCTGTTCGAATGACGGATGTGTGTGAGCTCATAGCTACCCTATCGCAAAATGGCCGCGCGAGTCGCGTGCCGTTTTAAAATCTTTACAGGGGTTTACTGTTAAGCGCGGGCCTCTTCAAGCACAGATGACGGCGATACTGTGACCATTTCGTCAGAAATGGTCGCTCGTGTATTGGTGAATCGCCAAGCCTCGGGGTCGGCAAAGAGCGCAATAAGAAGCGCATGGTTTACGGCATGACCGCCGCGATGCGTTTTGACCTGCCCCAAAATGGGTCCGGCAATGTAAAGATCGCCTAATAAATCCAAGGCCTTATGGCGCACAAATTCATCATCAAAGCGAAGACCTTCGGGGTTAAGAACCTTGCCCTCGTCCACGACAATGGCGTTATCCAGCGATCCGCCAAGGCCCAGACCTGCGTCCTGAAGCGCTGCAACCTCATGCTGACGCGCAAATGTACGCGCGCTGGCGAGGCGATCCCGGAAAGAGCGCGTATTGGGCTCAATCACAACGCGCTGATTTCCAATGGCTGCGTCATCATATTCAATAGAGACATCAAGGCGCAAAGCGGGATGCGGCGCGATAGAGGCCGTGGACCCACCGAGCTCGACCGATACAGTTTTTAATATTTCGACATAGCGGCGCGGCGCAGGCTGGCGCTTAATTTGCGCGCCCTCAATGAGCTTCAAATAGGGCTCAGAGCTGCCATCCATGGCGGGAACTTCGGGGCCGTCGAGTTCGATGAAAAGATTATCAATACCGGAGGCGGCCAGCGCCGCCATTAAATGCTCAATCGTGCCAACACGGACGCCGGCAGCATTTTCAATTTTTGTGCAATTGCGCACGTCACATACGGCGTCAGGGCGGGCAGGCACGCGATTATCACGGTCTGTGACATCAGTGCGAATGAAGACAATGCCGGTCCCCGTTGGCGCAGGTTTAAGCGCAAGCTTAACATGCTCACCACTATGCAAGGCTACGCCGCCGCAAATGGCGGAAGATTTCAACGTCGCTTGTCGATTAATGGGTCGCATAAACACTTCAAAATGGCAGGCCACCGGCCCTCTTGGTTAACGGCTTATAGCCTAACTCGGTGAATGGCGGGACAACGCTTTGTTACACTGTGTTACTAATGATGAAAAAACGTAAAGAAAAAGCGCCCGAAGGCGCTTAAATACTCTAATTTTTACAATGGCTTAACGGTTTTGACGGCGCAGAAAGCTCGGAATTTCCAGCTCTTCATCATCTGATGCGCTAAACAGATCGCCTGTGTTTTGCGGTGTCGTTGTGACGTGAGTAGCCGGAGCGCTGGCTTCCGGAGTCTTTTTACCTAATCCGAAAAATGAGCCAAAGGGACCGCGAACAACTTTGGTTTGCTGCGGCTGCTCGGGTTCACGGCGCACAGGCGCGGGCGCAGGCGCGACAGGCGGAGAAATTGGCGTGCGCGCAACAGGCGCGGCAGGCTTAGGCGTCTCGGAGACGGGCGCAGGGGCCGGCGCGACCGGCGTCGGCGCAGGTTGCGGCTCAGGCGCGCTGTAACGCGTTTCGATCTGGCGAATTTGCTGATGAACCGGAGATTGGGCCGCGGCGGGCGTGATTTCTTTTTCAACCTTTGGCGCAGATTCTGCGCCAACGCCGATTGCGCTGTCAAATGTGCTGCGAGACTCGGTCTCGTCATAGCGCGATGTCACATCAGCTTTCGCGTCAAAATCTACGGCTTCGACGCCTGTTGCGACGACAGAGACGCGAACAATGCCCTGCAGATCGTCATCCTTGGCTGAACCGACAATAATATTGGCATGCGGGTCAACCTGGCTGCGAATCAAGCTCGCGGCTTCTTCGACTTCGAAAAGGGTAAGATCGCTTCCGCCTGTAATATTAATAAGAACGCCTTGCGCGCCGCGAAGAGACACATCGTCAAGCAGCGGATTGGAAATGGCGGCTTCGGCGGCTTCAACCGCGCGGCGATCGCCTGTGGCTTCGCCCGTGCCCATCATCGCCTTGCCCATTTCGTCCATTACGGCGCGAACGTCGGCAAAGTCCAAGTTAATCAGGCCAGGACGCACCATAAGGTCGGTCACACCCTTAACACCTTGGTACAGAACGTCGTCTGCCAGGCTAAAGGCTTCGCTGAATGTTGTATTTTCATTGGCCAAGCGGAACAAGTTCTGGTTGGGAATGATGATCAACGTGTCGACAACTTTTTGAAGCGTTTCAATGCCTTCGTCGGCTTGCATCATGCGCTTGCCGCCTTCGAATTGGAACGGCTTGGTCACAACACCAACGGTCAGAACGCCCAGTTCACGCGCGGCTTGCGCGATGATTGGGGCGGCCCCTGTGCCCGTGCCACCACCCATCCCGGCAGTAATAAAGCACATGTGGCTGCCAGCCAGCTGGTCCACGATCTGTTCGATGCTTTCTTCAGCGGCAGCGGCCCCCACCACAGCTTTGGCACCCGCGCCCAAGCCTTCGGTGATTTTCACGCCCATCTGAATTTTGGTCGGTGCTTTGGCATGTTGCAGCGCTTGTGCGTCGGTGTTGGCCACCACGAATTCAACGCCGTCCAAAGCTTTTTCAATCATGTTGTCGACAGCATTGCCGCCGGCCCCACCCACACCAAACACGGTGATGCGCGGCTTCAATTCCTCATGCGAAGGCATGGAAAGATTCAATGTCATAGGTCGTCCGCCTGTTATGGGGCTTTGAGTACTGCTCATGCCCTTTTGTTTATGGGGACTATCTTAACGTGACCTGGGGCCTCCCGTCACCAAAAAAAGGCTAACTAAGCCGAAATATTGGCTATTTTGCCACAATTAGCCCCAATTGTAGGGTGCGACCCATGGATTTAGGGGTCACCAGTTCTCTTTGAACCACAACAACGCCCGTTTCAGGGGTTGCGCGGAAAAATCTTCCGGTGGCACTTCGAAATCCCAGCATTCTTGATGGGGGTCTGCGGCGTGCAACGCCAAGCCCACTGCGGATGCAAATGCGGGACCTGTGGCGGCTTGGGGCAGACCCTGTACACGCATGGGGCGACCCAAACGCACATTGTGACCCAGCAAGCGCGACGCAAGCCCATCAAGACCCGGCATCTGACTGGCCCCACCCGTCAGCACCACTTGGCGGCTTGGCAAATGTTCAAACCCTGCGGCCCCAAGACGGGCGTGCACTTCTTCCAAAATCTCTTCGATGCGCGGACGGATAATCCCGATCAATTCTGACCGGCTGACCTGACGGCGATCATGTTCCCAATCGCCCGTGTCGCCGCTGAGATCGATCATTTCGCGGTCGTCCATGCCGGTGGCCAAAGCGCCGCCGTAAAATGTCTTAATGCGTTCCGCCAAAGGCATCGGAATTTGCAACCCCATGGAGATATCACTTGTGATGTGATCCCCGCCCAAGCGCACGGTGTCCGAATAGATCAGGTGCTTTTTCACAAAGACGCTGACCCCGGTGCTGCCGCCGCCGAAATCGATGCAGGCGGACCCCAGTTCCTGTTCGTCTTCCACCAACGATGACAGCGCGGACATGTAAGAAGACGTGGTCAAACCCGCCACTTGCAAGTCGCACCGTTCAACGCACCGCAAGATGTTGTGCACCACGTCTTGGTCCAGCGACATCAAGTGCACGTCGGCGGCAAGGCTGCGGCCAGTCTGACCGCAAGGATCATCCAGGCCCGTACGCCCATCCAAGACAAAGTTCACCGGTTGCGCGTGCAGCACTTGGCGGCCCTGCCCCAAATCTGGTTGTTCGCAATCGTACAAAACGCGCGACACATCTGCGGCCCCCACGATGTCTTCTGCGATGTCCACATCCCCTGCCAAACCGTAAGACCGGGGCGTGCCGCCACCGAAAGACACCACCACGTGATCGACACGGGACTTGGCCATCTTTTGGGCGGCTTGAACGGCGGTGCGTACCGCGCGTTCGGTTTCCTGCATGGCGTGTACTTCGCCGTATTTCACACCCCGTGACCGGGTCGTGGCAGCCCCCACAACGCGAAAGCCCTGGCGGCGCGAAAACGGGACTGCGAAATCATCCGAAAAGTCCCGCATGGCTGTGTCCATTCGCAGAACCAAACACCCAATCTTTGATGTCCCGATGTCCAAAACGGCCAATACACCGCGCTGCAAAGCGTCGTTACGGTTGGCGCGCAATTCGCGCTGGAAAGCATAGGTATCGGTCATTAGTTTTTCCTGTTTTCTGCGGCAGGTTGTTGGGTACGCACGACTTCCATCGCACCTGTAGAAAGCCGCACCGTGGGGCGGCGGGGCGCGCGGTAATCCACAAGGGTCACATCGCGCCGAAGCAAATCTTTGGTCTGGGCCAGCACCAAAATCTGGCGCAAGGCGGGCAGCGGGTTGTATTCCGGCAAGGCAATCTTTTGATCCCCCGCCAACACAAGGTCCCAACGGCGATCCCCCACGCGCACCATCCCGCGCAGCGCACCGTGCAAAGGGCGGGCTTCTGCAAAAATAGTCAGCGCTTCTGCGGTGTGTTGGTTCGCCCCTTCACCAGCCACCAAGGGCAGATCTGGATAATCGCGCCTTGCCGTCGCAGTGCGCAGGGTAGCGCCGTCTTTTGCCAATAAAATCAGATCGTTACCGGACCTCCACAACAAGGTGGGGGGTACTTCATCCACCGCAATCGACAAAATACCGCCGGGCAATACCCGCAAAACGGTGGACGCCACGGCGGGCAAAGCCTCTATCTCGGTGCGGACTGCGTCCAAATCAAAACTCAGCGTGCTGGCGGGCAAATCATCAGACAACTCTGCCTGCAATTCTGCCTGTAACGCCGGACTTGCCCCTTCAAATTCAAGGGAGGAAATCGCGTATTCCGGTCGTGTTTCAACCGTTTGACGGGCCGACATCACCGCAGAATTCAGCGACTGCACGTTCTCTTGATCCGAAAAATACGCCAGGGCGAAAAACCCGATGGCAAAGGCAGGCACCCCCTTGCGCACAATGGCGCGGATCAGGGGCGTCAACCACAGGCGCTGAACCTTGTATTCCATGCGCGTCGGCGCGGGATCCAAGGACGTGGACCGGGGGATCGGCGCACGACCCGCTGCCTGGGACTGCCAGGTGTTGATGGGGTCTAACGGTTGCATGATGCGTCCTCTACCAGCCAGGTGCACAGGGCCTCAAACGACATGCCGGTTTTGGCGGCCTGTTCGGGGGACAGCGACGTCGGCGTCATGCCCGGCTGGGTGTTGGTTTCCAAGATGATCAAACCGTCCAGGCCGCGCGTTTCGTCCCAGCGAAAATCAGTGCGCGACATGCCCTTGCACCCCAGCGCATCGTGGGCGCGCACGGCGTAATCCATACAGGTGTCAAAGATATCTTGCGGCACATCAGCGGGCACCACATGGCGCGATCCGCCTTCTTTGTATTTGGCGTCGAAATCGTACCAACCAGTGGTGTAAATATCCGTCACCGTCAGGGGTTTATCCCCCAAAACGGTGGTGGTCAGCTCGCGGCCCGGGGCATAGGTTTCCACCATCACCACATCGGGCATATCGGCGGATAAAACGGGCGGCGTGTTCATGGTGTCATCCACCAGATACACCCCAACAGAAGACCCTTCGTTGTTTGGCTTCACCACATAGGGTGTTGCCATCGGGTGATCGGGGCCGATCTTGTGTTTTTCAATCAGCAAGCTGTCCACCACGGGCAACCCGTGGGCTTTGAAAACGCCTTTGCTGCGCTGTTTGTCCATGGCCAAGGCAGACGCCAAAACGCCCGAATGGGTGTAGGGGATTTGCAGCCACTCCAAGAGACCCTGAACGCAGCCGTCCTCGCCCCAACGGCCATGCAAGGCGTTGAATACAACATCCGGTTTGTCAGCCGAAAGCACCTGGGCCAAGTCTGGCCCCGCATCAATTTGTGAAACACGGAATCCAGCCGCCACCAATGCGGCTGCACATTCTTTGCCCGTCGACAAGGACACAGGCCGTTCCGCGGAAGGCCCACCCATCAATACGGCAACGTGTTTGGAAGCTCTGCCCGAACCTGCCACGTTTATCGCCTCTGTCCGGCCCTCTGACGGGGCCATTATTAGTGCGCTTTTTGCGCGTTATTTTTGCGGGGCCGGTTCTCCGACCCTCATCACTTCCCAGATTAGGTCATGGCCACTGTCTGCGGCAACCTTTTTTCGCACCAGCTCCCCTAATCCTTCTAGGTCGGCGGCGGTGGCGTCCCCTGTATTGATCAAGAAATTGCTGTGTTTTAACGACATCTGGGCCCCACCAAGGCTTAAACCCCTACATCCTGCGTCATCAATGACCTTCCAGGCCTTCAGATCATGTGTGTCATCTTTGCGACCCGTTGATGAAAACCCAGCCGGGTTACGAAACGTTGACCCCGCCGTGCGGTCCTTGGTGGGCTGTGTTTCGTCGCGTTTTTGGAGTTGGTCTTTCATTTTGGTGTGCAGCGCATCTGGGTCGCCCTTTGGCGCGCGGAATGTGGCGTGGGTGATCACCAGATCATCGGCCAGGCCCGTTTGGCGGTATGCGAACTGCATATCATCAGGGGATAAAGAAACGATGTCCCCCCCGCGCGTGATGGCTTGGGCGGATACAAACACGTCCGCCGTATACGTCCCGTAACAGCCCGCGTTCATCCGCACGGCCCCACCGATACTGCCAGGGATCGTACGCAGAAACGTCAAATCCAACCCCGCATCTGCCGCCGCCATTGCTGCGCGCGACCCAAGGCCCCCTGCCCCGCAGGTCACCAAATCATCAACGATTTCAACATCTTGGAAGCCGCGCCCCAAGCGCACCACGACAGCCCGCAACCCGCCATCGCGCACGATCAGGTTGCTGCCGACACCCATGGGGAACACAGGGATTTCAGGGGCCAGCGCCGCCAAGAATTCCGCCAAATCATCCACATCGGCGGGCTGGAAAAACCAATCCGCAGCCCCCCCGACACGCAACCAAGTCAAACCAGCAAGGTCCTTATCAGCCGTCAAACGGCCACGGGGTGTGGGAAGATCAGCCATGGGGGTCCTTACCTGTTTCAAACCGGGGTTGAGGCCATAAAAACCATTGATTCGCCCGTGTCAATTTCGGGATTTCAAAGGTGTGTAGCCCCCATCAAAGCGACCCGCCGTACGGTGGCTTAAGGATCGGTGAACCACCGATGCGATATATCCCAAAATTGAAATTGCAAAACGGGGCCCGTGGCCCCGGACGTACGCG
>ENA-ORXR01005161-ORXR01005161.1-marine-metagenome-genome-assembly--contig:-NODE-5161-length-10512-cov-14.082894_pt1 | contig 10512 bp, 18 predicted proteins | sample MGYA00237866_ERZ511479 | MGnify/ENA metagenome assembly ERZ511479 | reverse complement strand
TCAATCCTCCACGTGAGTACTGACCAGTCAGGGGGGCTACCGGGCCCAATATCCGAATATTAAGGAGATATGCTACAATGGCGGGGGAGTATGGATGCACGGTGACGGAGACGAACACCATCTTGAACGGCTGCAATATGCGCCACCTTCGAGCGGCGGTTTGGACCGCAGGTCCTATCTGTCTGGCGACGCACCATCATCCGTGGTCTCCTTCCCCTCCCCACTATGGGGCGGGTACTGGTGCTTCGGCCACACCCCCCTTTCGGGTGGGGTCGGGTTCGTCTCTCGCGCCCCACTATGGGGCGGGTTCTGGTTCCCTCTTTATGACTCTGACGCGGGTCCTAGCCGGGGCCATAGCCCGGGATTTGTGCCGCGCTGTTGGGGTTATTGACTTGTTGTCGGGGGGCACTTCGTGTCCCCTCCCCCTCCTCGTGGCGGGTTATCTCTTTTGCTCTTCACCGCTCCTCTTAGGGCTAGTGCCGCACTACGAGGGAGCGTGCGAGAGAGCCCCGTAGGGCATAAAGTGGCTTAGCCCGTCTTGTTGCCTCTCTTTCTCTCCTTGCAGAGCAAGGCAGCATGTCGGTCTTGTCCTTTTCTCTTGACTTCTTCAGAAAAGAATACCCCTTCAAGCGTCAAGGCGGGGAGTTTAATTTTCTTACGGAGACAATACTTACGGAGTGCTTTCCTCGGGAGGGAAGAGGCACGTTGCCACCGGGCTTCCTTTTCGGGCAACCCGAACCATTTCACCAGGAGCTTCAATTGCCCGTCATCATTCCAGACATGTTTGATAATCTTTTCAAACACGAATTCTGGGCCATCCATCTGTTAGGTTCCCTCCTTAAAAAGGGATTGTGCCCTGAGGGCACCGGTCCATGTGGCATCCCGCGCCAGGGGCGTGGGAGCTCCAGTGAAGTGGTCACCGCTTACCGTCCGGATGCCCCTGAGGCTCTCGACCTGGAACGGATAGCCATCGGTCTGTAGCACCATGTAGGGCCCTTGGGTCTTAATCAAAAAATTCTTCGGCGAGCGGGAGTGGGCATTCAGATGTACCAAGTCCCCAGCCTTTAGCTGGTTATTGCTTTCCCTAGTGCGTACGTCGAACTCACGCTTGTAAGCTATGTGGGCTTTGCCCAAGTGCTCTCGGACCTTCGGAATGAGGACCTCTAGGTCCTCTACATATTGTTCTGCCGCCGAACTGGCGTCGAAGGGTCTTTCGTCGGCTTCTCTCAGCCGAGGCGTTCCCTGATGCCAATAAGCTGGAGCCGCCTCGGGCTGACAAAATCAAAGGGGATCTTCGCAGTGCTGGAGTGGACATGCGTATTGTACGCTGTGGTAAACAGGGACAGATGGCTGTCCCACTCAGATTGGTGCTTCGCCACAAAGCAGCGGAGATGACGAGCGAGGGTGCGGTTGTACCGCTCCACATGCCCGTTCGTCTGCGGGTGGTCAGGCGAGGTATGGTTCTGAGCTGTACCGAGTAAACCTAGGATGCCCTGGTAATAAAACGAGGCAAACTGCGGCCCACTGTCCGCAAGGACCGAGTTGGGGATTCCATATGCGGCAACCTATGCATAAATAACAGCCGATGCCACGGTCAGTGCCGTGGCCACCCTCAAAAGGATGGCTCTTGTAAGCTTCGTGAACCGGTCACAGATGACCAGGCCTTGCTTTTGCCCTCCTTTAGAGGTCGGCAGAGGGCCCAAAAGGTCCTTAACGAGCCCCGAGAAGGGCTCGTTTGCGGTGAATAATTTCATCACCGTCGTGTGCTTCCTCTCTGAGAGGCGGTTCTTGGCGCACGCGGGGCATTGCTCCATGTTTTTTTGTACGTAGACGACCATCGTCGGCCAGTATACATGCCGACGGAGGGTGTTGTACATCTTCCTCGAGCCGGGATGCCCGGATAGCACCGACTGATGCTGATACTTCGGGAGGCGCTCCCTCAGCGCCTCCGGGATAAGCACTTGAATTTCTCACCCGTACACCGAGAGGCGACAGAGCAGCCCGTTCTTCTACAGGAAGAAGAACGCTTGTCGACTCCAGGTCGGGTCGGGAGGCAGGAAAGCATCGAGCTCTTTCATCCTTGCCTGAAAAAAGGCATCCTCGGCCTGGCCCAGGAGAATTCCTGGCGCCCATGGGGCAGGGTTGTAAGATTTCGATGAATTCATCATTGCTGGTTTCTTTTCTCAATTATTATCAATCGTTATCGTTCATGGTCACAGAATCCATCAGCCCGACTTTCTCTGTAACTAATTTAAGGACGTCTGGACTCATGTCTCGTCAGTCAGCCTGTTAGTTATTCTTCGGTATTGTCGTTGCGCCAAAACGTAGAGAGTCCAGGACTGTCAACGAGGCGCTTTTGTGCGTTTGACTGGCCCAAACGTAGATACGCCTGTCTGGGTCTGTCCAGCTTTTGCGCAACGACTATACGTCTCTCGCGCCTCTCCACACGATGCATATGGGGGTTGGCTGCCGCCTCCACCACCCGGCACGTGCTCGCTGTCATTAGGGCGACGGGGGGGACAGCTCGCGCGGCGGCCGCCGCCGCGTTTGCGGCGGACGGGGGGTGGCTCGGAGGGCGGGGGGGGGGGGGGGGGGGGGGGGGGGGGGGGGGGGGGGGGGGGGGGGGGGGGGGTGGTTATTCGTCAACCGCGAGCGCCACACGGCCACCCTCACCAGGGTTGGGTTGTGTGAGGCGTTGCCCTCGGGAATGCCGGGGAGAGGAGAAATAGCGACCAGCTTTCGAAGAGATGGCACGCATCCGGGCGGGAAGGCGGCCGCGACAACCGCCGAACCGACACGCGCCATCCCTATGGCGATAGCGGCGGCCGCCGACACGCGGCTTGCGGCCGGGTAGGGTTGTAGCGTGGCTTAGAGCCGCACTCCTCCCACCTGCGCGGCGGCATTCGTGTGCGTACAGGCCGGTGGTGCAGCAGGGGCATTGAGAAGAAGATCTCAGCTGGCAAAGACCGACAGAGGCGGTGACAGCGAGTCCAGGATGAGCTTGTTCCACTTGCTGCAGCACATGTACTTTATTCAAATTGAATACGAACACGTCGCCCACATAAGATCATTATCAGCGCGTGCTAGCATGATTTCGATGATTTCGCGATAATTATGACGATCATAATCGCGTGATAATTATCGACCCACATCCCTGCCATGGCGGCCGCTTCCGGCGACGCCTCCTTTAGGGTGCCACTGGACCGGGTCTCGACGGCTAGGACGGGGATGTCATCGTCCAGAGGCGAGGTGTCCAGACCCTCCGTAGGGAGACTCGATAACGCGTCTGCCACTTGTGGTCCTTCCCGGGCTCTTGCCGGATCTCATAGTTTTACTCCGACAATCGGAGTGGCCAGCGGTTAATCCGGGCAATCGGGCTCATGTTAGTGATCACCGATAAAAGGGCGCGGTGATCACACCGTACCACGAATTCCGCCCCCTCTAGGTACGACCGTAAATAGGTCACTGCCCATACGGCGCCTAGCGCCTCAATCTCTGTGGAGAAGTAGTTCTTCTCTGCAGGAAGAAGCGCACGGCTATAGTAGCCGATGGGGTGGTATTCCCCATCGCACTGTTGTTGGTGTAAGCAACAACCCAGCTGTTCATAGCTGGCGTCGTCATCGACGATGTAATGCCCATGCCTATTAGGCAGGGAAAAGATAGGGCCGTCCAACAGACGTCCTCGGAGTTTCTCAAAGGCGTCCATCTCCTCCCTTGAAGGAGGAGGAAACATTTCAGGAAGCTTGGTGCTCGTGAGCGCCGTTAGAGGCTTCGCTATTCTAGCGAAGTTGGCGACAAAGCGGCGGTATACTCCGCACCCGTGGTTGTCAGGATACATATCCGGTATCCGGGGCTGCCATAATTGCAGACGTAACGCCTGCTTTAGACACCTTTTCTCCAGCGCTGTTGCGGATATTGACATATTGAGCTCGAGAGCATCGCAGTGATGGTCTTTTTTTCTCCAATGGACAATGGAGGACAAATGTTCTACGACATTCTCTCGGATACATCCGTATTCCGGCCCGGATATGGCCAAAAACACGTATCCTGACAACCCCCTCTCCGCACATGCCCAGAAAGCTCTTCATCTTTGTCTGGGTCCCCGGATAACGGAGGCCCCGAAGATCCCGGAGGTTCTTCTCAAGGACATGTACCCGTCCCGGTCGGATCACAGAACCGAGGTATCCCACTTCTTCTTGAAAGAAGTGGCACTTGGCCGCCTTCAAGGTGACCCCTGCCTTCTCAAGCAGGGTTAGCACCTCTCCGAGGTGCTGCAAGTGGTTCTCTGGGGAACGAGAGAAGACGGTCGCATCGTCGAGATATACCAAGCACATCTGCCACTTCACGCCGGCCAGGATCATATCCATGGCGTTGGAACGTCTCAGGGAGCATTGCATAGACCGATATGGAGACGTACGCACTGCCACGCGCCCGTGTGGCACGAGAAGCCCCGATTGACGACCAGCGCTCCACCCCGGAGGGGGTGGGACGGCTCGCAGCGATGCGTGCTTGGGGCGGCAGAGCCGCGACGGTCGGCCCCGTTGAGGAGGGGGAGGGGCGACGCCCGTGCCGGCCGTTGACGCATGAGGCCTTTCCGTCCCTGTGTCGTGGATAAGACGGCCCGGGCAGAGGCCCAGCGGCAGGTGACGCCCCTGGAAGTTATGGACGCGCGTTCGCATTTCGGGGCATCCCCAAGGACGGACGGTCTTCGAAGACGGCGGCGGCGCGTCGAAGGTGTCGACGACTGAGCAGTTGACGGCGACCGATAAAGGGCGTCGTTGACGTAATAGGATTTTCTGGCGCGACGCGCGGTCATCGGCGTCGCCGTCTCTTTCCCCCGATGCCAGATCAGGCCGAGGGAACCTGCGCAGCCGGCACGCATGCCGAAGAGCTGCCTCTTTGAGGCGTGTGCTGATTGGCTGACTGCGCCCCGCCCCCGAGAAGGCGGGACAGCTCGGTGTGATGTGTGCTTGGAGCGGCGGCGCTGTGACTGTCGGCTACGTTGAGAGGGGAACTGGGGGTGACGACCATGTCGGTCTTCAACAAACTCGACCAGTCCGCCCTGTGCCGTGGGACGGGGACTGAGTCGGGGTGTCGACGACGCGACCAGAGTTGATGGAACCATGGTCGATCATCGACGTCGCCACCTACCTTCTACCTGAGATGGAAGCGAGCATGGTACGATGCTAACTCGGTCCGTGACGGACAGCCCCGCCGGGGCAGGCTCTCATTGTAACGAGCGCCTGAACTGAAAAGGGGGTATCCTCTGCGCGTCAACGACGGTTCAAGGCGGCGCCGGGCTCAGTGGACCATATATAGTGGTGAACAGGCGGCACCTGTGTCCGGCGCCGGCGTAGGCGGCCAAGCCGTTCTCGTGGCGTTCATGGGTGCACGGGCACGGCGGGCCCGCGGTGCCACCCCGACCGGGCCTGGCGGTTGCAGAGATGGCGGCGCGACAAGGGCGCCGACCACGCGGTTCAAGTCGTGGTGGGTGTCGGCGGTCGCCGACGTAGCCTTCTTCCTCCCCCCGGGATTGAGCCGGACAGCCCAACCCGGGCGAATGCTGATTGCTAACCGGCAGCCGAACCGATCTCGGGAATTCGTGTGGTAGGCGTCGTCGGCGGAGCGCGTTGCTGGACTATTCATCGCTGAACGACGACCACAAGGTCGCAAAGGAGCCGTCCGGGGCACCCGCGGCGCAGGACCGGGCGCTAAAGCCGTACGCGACAGTCTTGCAGCCGGCGCGCGACGCGCGTCGTCGTCTGCCCCCGTCTTCGTCGGCGAACGCGGTGACGCCAGCGAGGGGCGGTCTTCCCGACGTCCGATTCGCGCTGCGACACCGGCGGTGCGGGCTGCGCGAGGAGCGCTCTCCCCCTGGCCTAAAGGAAAGTAGGGGGCCGCAGCGCCCTCGGCGTGGGGTCGCGCGGCGCCTAGCAGGCGGCGGCGGCGGCCGCAACGACGGGGTGCTTCCGCCGGCGCGGCGCTGGGGCGCGGCGGCGCCGTTGCAAGATCGGTGGTCCTCTGCGGCGGCGTCGCCGGAACACGGCTGCTCCAGTCGGCAAGCGTCTTGCCCGAGGGGCGCGAGGCGGCGCCCTCGTCTTTCTCCGCCGTCGGTGGGCGATGTTTTCCAACCTCGAATAGGGTCTTCCCGTCGTAGCTTTTGGATGCCGTTGGCCTGTATGGGTGCGACACGGCGATGCTTTACATTTTGGGCTACGGTGACCTCGGCGGCCGCACCGTCTTTGGCGGTTTTCTGGTGCTCCCGTTTTGCGCGTCGATGCGCTGTGGGCGGCCGCCGTCATGCGGCGCGGACGCCGCAGTCTCAGATTGGGGAGATATGGTGCTACGCCAGAGGCGTTGTAATCATGGCTGTGGGCGCTGGTGCGCGGAAGACGCGTCGCCGATGGTGTGTCGCCTTTGTGTCGTGCCGCTGCGGCTTGTGAGCGCCTGCGGTGCACATGTCCGGGTGAGCTCGTCCGCTTGTCAGGTGCTGACACAGGAGCGTGTCAATCCAGATTGGGTAGTGCCATGCATTGGAGGGATTCATCTGCATCGTAGGTATTTGGCAGGGCGGGACCGGGCCAACTAGTGGCCCCTGTCCCCGCGCAGCGGTTTCCGCGCTTTAAGGACGAAGGGCGACGACGGTGGGAGGCACCGTCGTCGCCGGAAAGTAAACCGTGCTTGTTCGTCTTGGCGTTTTGGTCCGCCTGACTTCTTGGACCTCGCGTCCCATAGCGGGTGACACACGAGCGTCTAGGACTGCCGGTGCATACCTCCTCTCAGATGTGATCGCGACTCATTGTACTACGCCTTTCGGGGGGCAGTTTTCACCAGCAGATCCATAGGCACGGTCGCGGTGTTGTATTAGCGCACATCTGCGCGAGCCTCCCAGCCAAGTCCCTCCATATAGCGACTTTTCAGTTGTCCTTCCGTGTGGATATACCCACACAGGCGACGTAGCCCCCAAAAGCGCACGTAGTGTTCTCTCTCTGTTTCGTCCACCTCTTGGGCGGCCCCATGAAAAAAGCATCTTGATCGCTCAGCAATTGCTCATGCGCGTACTTGCGGAGGAGCCATGTGATCAGTTCCAGGTCGGAGCTGACCTCTCGGCTCCGCCCTTCTTGGAGGGACGGCATGATCGTGTAAAACTCGTTCTTTAAGTAACCCTTAGTGAACTCGGGGAGGAGGTTGAGGGCTCTGCCCTTCGAGACATCATTGTCGTCGCCCGCTTTCACGAAGCGCCTCAGAAATTCGAAGACGCCCAATGCGGGCGCGGCTTGTTTGCCGACGTGGCATTCTGCGACGCCCCCATTCCCAGAAACACCGCAGCACTTTATCAGAGAAAGCGTTTTCCAATAGATGGAGGAGGGCACGCTGTGGCATGGCAGCATGTATAAGGCATATGTGGGGGCTGACGATATTCACTGCCGTTTACAGACCGAACGAGTGTGAGTTGCCTTGGGACTCCGCACACCCCTCTAATAAGCTTCAAGCGGGGATCACAACCGTGTGCTCAGTGGACGGCGCCACATGCTCCCGCAAGACGCCCCACGGAAAATTGACGACGTACAGCGACAGCGTCGGGGACGCTAGTGTGCCGCGACCACCGCGTCGCATGGACCCACGGCGCTGCTTCTCCGCCAGTGTGTCTGCCGAAGAGATGGCTTCCGTTTGTTAGCGTGAAGCGTGGGAGCAAGACGGGGAGAGTGGCCGGGTGGTGGAATGAAGGACGAAGAGCCCCGCAAGAGGAAATCTCGTAGCAGGCAGAACTGGCGGCCAGCAAGACGCGTTGAGAATCTCCACTCTCACGACGAGCGGCCCGGACGGCCTCGCTCGCCCACACCAGACTTTCAGAGCCTCCGGCCAAATCATGTAATGCGGATGTGAACTTAAAATCCAAAAGAGCCACCTTAACTGGGCGTTCCCTCTCAGAACCTGTGTAACGAGGTGTCCCTCTAAGTCGCTGTCAGCTCAGCGAGAAGGCGCATCCCCCTGGAGCCGACGGCGCCGCTCGCCCATCAGGAAGAGCGGCTTGCGGCAAAGACCTCAGCCACTGCGAGCTGAGGAACTTCCGCGCCCGCAGGCCTTCGCTGTGCTGTGCGTACGAGCCTTGCTGCTGTTGGAACCGGTGGAGTGGCTCTGAGGGAGGTGCGTGAAGACAGCGCGGAGTGGCGGTGCGTTGGGAGGATTGGTTTTCCGGAGAGTCAGTTGCGGTGTATGGTGTCGTGCGGTGGTCACTCGCTGCTTGTGTACTAAGAGATCAGCCGACGTTTCAGCTGGTCTGTCTTTGCTTCTCTTGTCGAACTCTTCTCTGCTGTGTTGGTTACTGGCCTTGTCTATAGATTACATGACCGGTCAACTGCATGACTGCATGACGGCTCAGTTAGAGTGTGCAGGTAGCAAGAGCTAGGACAGAGAGGTGGCACTGGGTGAGAGAGGTGGCATTGGGAGAGGAAAGTGGCGAAGGGAGAGGAAGGTGGCGAGGGGCGGCGGGATGGCGATGGGGAGTAGCAGTACAGTGTACCATGAACACGAAACGCTTTCCAGCGTACGGCTGTCACACGTACATCAGACCCCACAAATTTGGCCGATCCGAACAGGAACACAAGCAGAAGCGGGACGAGAACAAGAGTGCGAAGCACGGACTGACAGCCTTTAAGGATCAAATCACACTTCAGCTGAGGCTCAGTTCTTGGAAACATCCAAGTGGGAATCGAGCTGTCTGAGAATTGATGAACAGGGCGCTGCCCTGGCTTCCCTGCCACGAGCGATTTGGTCCGGACATCACTCGAAAAGATATGAAGGTTGCACAAGGTGCACCGCACTCTTGTTGCGGTGCATGTTTCCGAGGCGAGTCTGCCTGGATCGGGCCTGTCTCACAACTGCGGGGCCTCGGAGCCCGCACCTGATGCAGATCCGAGGTAGAACGCCCGGGAAACGACGAGAGAGGACGAGAAATGAAGGGAAAAACACGGAACGGAAAGAGGGCCCGAACGACGTTATGTAGCTCTAGTAACACCAATTTGTGACGGTAACACCACCACTGACGATCGATTGGACCTCCATTGGTCGGCGGATCGGCCTCCTGCCCTCGATCGATGGTCCGACGAACCGACGGAATGGACTCTTTAAATATTCATGACATTAAAAATGGGCGCCTAACCCACGAAGCCACACAGAGGCGCCCGTCGCACCGCAGCAACCCCCGGGGGGGGTGCGGCTGGCCGCATCCGGGGTGGTGGCTGCCGCCACGGCGATGGGCAAGCAACGGTCGCGGCGGTGGTGGCGGCGAGGACGATGGCGGCGTCGGCGTCAATGTCGGCGTCGACGGGTGGGGGGACGCCTGTCGCGGCAACGAGCCGCCGCAGCGAAAGATGCCGCCATCACAGCGGTGATGGCGGGCGCCCGCGGCCGCGGCTGCTGCTGGCGACGGGGGTCGGCCGGCGGCAAGTCGGTGGGGGGGGAGGAACGGCACGCGCTGTCGGTATCGGTTTTGGCGGGTGTCGGTTCGCGCGGGCGCTGCAGCTGCCCGGTTGCGGCAACGCCGGCGGAGGTAGAGGGCCACCGCGGCCGGCGGCTCGCCAATGCTGCCGGCGGCGGCGGATGGGGCGGGCGGTGAGGCCACCCTGGCGGGGCCGCGTCCTCGGCGGCGCCGAGCTGCCGCGGCCGGCGGCGCCGTCGTCGCGGCGACAACGGCTCGCGGCCGCGGCCGCGGCAGCTGCTGGCGGCGAAGGGCGGTCAGCAGCGCGTCGGTCGGGGAGTTGGGGTGCACGCGCTGGTGTCTGGCGGCGGCCGCGGCTGTTGGTGGCGGTGCGCGCGGGAGCGGCGGCAGTTAGGTCGGCGGGGGGGGGAAGAAGCGCTGGCGGCAGGCCGCGACCGCTGCTGTTCGTGGCGGCGCCAGGGGGAGGTGGCAGCACGCTGGCGAGGGGGGGGCGGCACGCTCTGCAGGAAAGCGTAAGCCACGTCTGTTGGTGGCGGTGTGGGGGCGGCGCCGGCAAGTTGGTGTCTGGCGGGGGCGGCGTCCGCGGCTGTCGCCGTCTCCGCGGCGGCGGTGGAGGCAATTTGGTGGCTGGAGTGCCCGGCGGTGGCGGCTGTTGCTGCCGTCTCGGGGGAGGCGGCGGCCAATCGGCGTTGCGGGGGGGCGCCGGCGGCGGCTGTTGCTGCCGCCGCGGGGAGGGGTGGTAGTTCGTGCGGCGGCGGAACGTCGGTTCTGCGGGGCGCCGTCGGCGGCGGCTGCTGCTGCCGCCGCGGCGGCGGCGGCAAGTCGGTATCGGCTGTTGCTGCCGCGGCGGGGGCGGCGGCGGCAAGTCGGTGTCGAAGCGGGCGGCGGCGGCGGCTGTTGCTGCCCTCGCGGGCGGTCTGGCGTCACGTCTGTGTCGTCAGGGGGGCGTCGGGGGCGGCTGTTGCCGCCGTGGCGGCGGCGGCAAGTCCGTGTCGGGGGGGGGGCGCGGCAGCAGCTGTCGCTGCCGCCCTAGAGGGGGCGGCGGCAAGTCGGTGTCGGGGGGGGGGCGG
>ENA-ORXR01005159-ORXR01005159.1-marine-metagenome-genome-assembly--contig:-NODE-5159-length-10521-cov-7.480563_pt1 | contig 10521 bp, 7 predicted proteins | sample MGYA00237866_ERZ511479 | MGnify/ENA metagenome assembly ERZ511479 | reverse complement strand
AGCTGTTCTGGGTCAAACTCTGGCACAACGACCCCGACCCCGCCATGGGCAACCTCCGCCTCGGCGACTACTTCACCGACTACGTCGACACCGAGCTGCGCGCTGAGGGTTGGACGTTCGAGGATCTCGCATCCTGGGATCCGCCGGAAACGAAGAAAAAGCGGGCGAGGAAGAGGAAGGTATGATCTTTTTATTCGGCATGGGTCGGCATACGGACGACACATGAAGCGCATGGATAATCCACCTATTCTACAAAGACTGGTGAACCTCGACCTTAAGGTCTCTGAAGACCAGTATGAGCGCTACATTCTGGAATGTGCGGAACGGATCAAAACCACATTCAACACCGAAATTGTATGGCGCCCTTTCATGAGGCTGTATGCGAAGCCGGAGACTCTGTCTGTCGAGCGGGGAAAGACGGTTCAGCTTCTGAACTTCGCTGTCGAGTCGGACTAAGAGCGCTATCGCGTCAGGATTCCGAAATTCAAACCGGAGGGTTTTGCTCTCTCAGTCGTTCAGTCGAGACTTGGAGATGTTGTAACAACATATTCCAACTTGCGGGAATTCCTTAGTCTTCTGTTTGATTGTCTGGACCCGCTAGTGGGTCGGGTTGGATTATTCGACTTCCACTATCACAACTGTTTCAGCCCCGCCCGCCAACCCGAATTCTGGGAAGATGGAGTCCCAAAGTGGAAGGAAATCGCCCCGTTTTTTAACCCCACGGGCCTACCATATGCCCATGGGTTCATCCCGGACCTAAGTGTGGACTACGATCCGATGGGTGAGGGCGAAGGATGCATGCATCTGCGCCTCTTTAACGGCGGAACCGGGCTGCAATCACATCCCCATCTTTGCTTCTGCTTCAAGCGGAAAGAGCCCCAAGTGCTAAATCCTAAGAGGTTCATGGAAAAATTGGACCTTGCACACGGCGAAATTATCGAGATGTACGAAAGGTACTTCACTATTGAATAACGGAACCCCCGACCATGTTGCTTGATCCAGCTATATGCGAAGCCCTTGAGGCCGACAAATACCTCTACCACGACGAGCGTAAGCCCGAGATCGTGTGTGAGGCCCATTTTGAAGATTTCGTGAGTCAGGCGATGGCGCATCCCGCACTCTTTGATGCGACCTTGGCGACCGAACTGGATGACGAAATTGCGGACGAGTACACCGAGGTCGTTGACATGTGGAACAACGCTCGAATCCCTTTGGGCGAGTCTACCCTAAACTTGGTGGGGCCGATTCAGCTTGGCCTGAAGCTTGGCACTACGGATCGGTACGATGTGATTGATTGGGGCATCGAAATCGAGGCCAACAACATTCACAACCTTCCTCAGGTTGTCGCTCGCCGGTTCATGGAACATCTCACGGAGACCATCCAACCAGATCGGACTGCTGAAAAAATGCTGCAAGGTGAGCGCCTCATGCGTCATGTCGATGTCGCCACTTTTTTCGCCGAGCGACAGGGCGAGCGCTTCAAGCTGTTCCGGGTGCAGGGGATCGGCGGCGCACGAGTAAAACTCGTCATGCTTGGAGGCGAGGACATCTATCTGGATGACCCGAACTTGGCACAGGTGTTTGGTGGATGGGTTCGGAATGGGGATTGGTGTTCCGCTTGGTTGCGGTTCGGCCCGCAGGGGACGGTTCGTGCCCTGCGCGACTTGAGGTTGGCAGGTGAACCTGAAGATTCTGAGCCGATCGACGACGAGGTAGACTTAGGAATGTCGGACGAGGAATTTGATCGAGGGCTACCTGATTGTCTGACCGACGGCTGAGGATCGATTTTTGGGACGTGGGCCAAGGCGATGCCTCGGTCATCGACCTCGGGAACGGGGAACTTATCGTCATCGACACCGGGCCGTCGCGCAGCCCTCTGATGGATTGGTTGCGGCAGACGCCGCTCAAAATCCACTCCCTGATTCTCACTCACAACGACATGGACCACGCTGGGTTATTCGAGTCGATTCTCGAAGAGCTCCATCCCAAAATTGGTCATGTGTACATGTTGGATGATCGTCCCGTGGCCAAAGAAAAGGCCTATTTCTCCCTTGCTAGGGCTCGTCAACGATTGGGACAAATCAAGCTCACGCGCTTGGAAGTTGAAGATGGGAAGCGCAAAAAGATTTGGGCTTCTCCTTCGGTCTCAACTAGATTTGTAGCTTTCCACCCTGAATTTGCCACGGCAGGGGGTGCGATACGCAAACAGGGGAAGTCCAACGAGGTTTCTGGTATCTTGGGACTCTTTGTAAATCAAAAGCCGATTGTCCTGTGGTGTGGTGACGCACATATGAGCACGGTGCATAAGCTCTGTTCGCAACTTGATCCAGTTTGTGTCGTCGGCCCACATCATGGCAGCCCGGAAGACCGTGATGAGGATGGATATTTTGACCGTTTTGATGGGCCAAATCCGGAAACGGTGTTTATTTCGGTGGGTGGCCACAAAGACAATCCCCGTGATAAAAAATTCATCAGGCCTCATGTCCAGAGGGGCCGTCGTATCTGTTGTTCTCAGATGAAGAAACGTTGGTGTGGAAAACGTCGGACCAAGCCGCTCATGAGCCATCACGTCCAGATTGGGATGATTCCTCCTATTCAGAGCGAGAAAACTTTAACGTGCCGGGGAGCGATGCAGCTTTATGTGAACGTTGACGGAACCACGGAGTGGGATCCCTTTCATGGACTGCACAGGGACCGGGTGGCGAAGCTGGGTCGAAAGGCCATGTGCTTGGCTGAGGAGCGTAGAATGGCAACATAATTTCAGAACGCCACTGCACTTTCTCGGGTCGATCATAGGAGGCAGAATTCATGAATCGATGCAGCCGGATACTACGAGCCTTCGACCGCTGCCTCCGGCTTCCAACGATCATCCGCGAACTACTGGTTAGTGCCAAACTCACACACAAGGACCCCGACCCCAGCATGGGCAACCTCGGCGACTCTACCGACTACGTCGATACCGGAACGGGAGCATCCAGACCCGAATAGGAATTCGCGAGAAACGCCCCAGATTGGGCGCTGGGGCAACAGCCTGAACTATCACCATAAAAAGAGAGCACACATGATTGATTCCGCCGAAAACTACGAAATTTCTTCCATTCTAAAAACCGACTCGAATGTCCGCTTTGTGATCCCGCGGTACCAGCGGAAGTACACATGGAGTAAAGAGAACTGGGACGCCTTGTTCGACGATATCGAGCAGAATCCGGTGGGACACTTTATGGGCTCGATCATCTGCATCAACACCACCAAGGATTCGGCGGCCACCGAGCAGGACATGGAACTAGTGGATGGCCAACAGCGACTCACGACCATCTCGATTCTGTACGCAGTGCTGCATCGCTTCCTGGGGCAGCATACCGAGACGCTTGACGAGGATGAGGAGCAGGATTTGCGCGACATCAAGCGGCGACTGATTTTGAAGAAAACGAAGCACTTGCGCCTCTCGCCGTCGTATCACGGCCAGAACCATGATGACTACCGGGCGGTACTTTGCCACTGCGGTGTGCTGGAGGACGTGCCCGACCCGAAGTTCGCGGGCAACCGGCGCATCTTCAAGGCGTTCCGCCATTTGCGGGATCGACTGGCGGGTGAGCGGGCGGATGGCAGCAGTTTCGACGTGCCGTCGGTGATCCAGTTCCTGGATAAGTTGAACCGCGCTTCTGTGGTGAAGATCGAGGTCTCCTCCCATGCGGACGCTTACACGCTGTTTGAATCACTGAACAACCGCGGCGTCCCCCTCTCCGCCATCGACCTGATCAAGAACAAGTTGCTGGCCGAGTTGGAGCGAAGCAAGATCGGTAGCCTGGAGACGAACTTCGATCGCTGGAATCAACTGCTGGAATACCTCGGAGACAACTACGCGGTCCAGGAGCGCTTTCTCCGGCAGTTGTACAACGCGTTCAAGGGGGATCCCGATATTTCCGTGGACAAGGTTCCCATCGCCACCAAGTCGAAGATCATCCGGATTTACCAGGAGTTGATCGACCGGGATGCGGAGGGCACGTTCAAGCGCTTGAGCAAAGCCGCAGCCGCCTATGCCCGGCTGGTGAATCCTGATCATGAAAAAAACTCCGAACTGGAGGCCGAGCTCTTGATGCAAGTGGCACGGATCGGCGGCGCGCCCAGTTACGCGTTCCTGCTGCGGCTGCTTTTGGAGGAGACCCCGAGTGAGCAACTGACTGGCGTGTTGAAGATCCTGGTGAGCTTCTTTGTGAAACGGAGTGTTACCGACACCCCGCCCACCCGCGACCTGGACCGGATGTTCATGGACTTGGTGGGCCAGACTATCGAGTCGGACAACCTAGTCGAAGAAGTCAGCGCCTTCATCCGTTCCAAGTCCGCCGACAACGACCTGTTCCGGCAGCGCTTGTCAGGCAATATGTACGAGCACAATGTCTGGGCCACCCGCTTCGTTCTCTGTGCAATAGAGGAACATGAGCGGACCAAGGAGACCATGACGGACCTTTGGCAGCGTAGCGGCAAAAGTTATCTGTGGACGGTAGAACACATCCTGCCCCAGACGGAAAACATGCGCGAGGAGTGGCTCGATATGATCGCGTCCGGAGATGCCGAAGAAGCCGAGCGGATCCGTTCGGAGCAGGTCCACAAGCTGGGCAACCTGACCTTGAGTGGATACAACAGCCAGCTTGGGACGATGAGTTTCGAAAAGAAGCGGGACCGGACCGACCGCCAAGGAAAGACCGTCGGCTACAAGAACGGTTTGGCCCTGAACAAGAGCCTCGCTGAATCTGACAAATGGACCGAGGCCGTCATCATCGAACGGACCGCGTCCATGGTCGACAAGATCGTGGATCTGTTCGATTATGACTGTATCAATGAATCGCCTTGAAGCAATCTTTGACTCTTCCAGATCGAAATAACATATCCAACTAGGCGTCTGCTCGAGAATAAGGCCCCACCACGAGAACCTCCGACTCGGCAACGTAACCAGCTTATGTGGATACCGGAATTGGGGTCAGAGAGAAGCATCCGTAAATCATGGTTCTCGAATCGAGGGACTGTAAATAACAACAAAGTGCAAAATGCGAAATTAGCCAACTGGGCGTTGCTCGGCTTTGATGGCGCTGAAACGCTTAGCAATCTTGCGAATTAGTTCGGACTTTGAAAGATCTCCTAGATCATCAAGTCCGTATTCACGAGCAATTTTCACCAACTGAGGCTTACTAAGCAGGCCAAAAAGTTCAGAAAGAATAAAGACAAATTGCGCATGTAGACTTGATTGTATTTCGCCGCTAAGCTTTTGATGCTCGTCATTCAGCGAGTCTGAGTTCTCACTCAACCTATATAATTGACTTCTTATATTTTCGTTCAACTCTTCAAGCCGACTAGAGATTGGGGCATGGCCAGCAGGCTGCAGCCCTTCCTTCAAATCTCTAACTGCGTCCCTGAGTTGATACATCTCGCTTCGATATGACCTAGGCACCTCAGGAACCTGACCTCTTGCGACAAACAAGCCCAGCAGTAGAGGCACAATACCCGTTATCAAGAGAAAGATAAAATATTGACTATAGCGGTGCTCCTGCGCTCCAGAGTAAATAGAGGTATTTCCAGCTACCCGCACATCGTTAGAAACAAGAACGTCGATCGCACTTTCAACATTCGTTGATGCCTCTAAAAGATTATTCGTTAATTTTGTATAATCCTCAGCAGCAAGCTTTTCTTTAAAATCAGAAACCGACTGGCTCCCAAGATTACTCTTCGCGACAGAGAGCCCCCCTAGAAACTCTTGGTTAGGAAGTGATGCCGGTGGACTATAAAATTCAGCAAGGAATGGGAGAAGGCACCCTAATAAAACTGGCATGAAAAGTGAAGCTAAGTCGCGAGGCAAAGAGTATCCGCGCATAGCCCCGAAAAGCAACATGAGGCCTAGGCAACCAGCGATGATTGAGCCCGCCCCGTAAATTACGGATGCCCTCAAGGCTCCCGGAGCAAAGGCAAGCAGGAAATATGAAGCCAGCAGGAACAAAGAAAAAGCGAGTATGCAAACAGCAAAAGAGAATCGATGGGAATGCGGGAGAAGATAAGTCTGAAGATCTGGCCAAATTTCTTTAAACAATTTTTCCTTGTCGCCTAAACTACTACCCTTGCCATGCTGCGTGCCGTTGGCCTCACTTGCCCCCTCGCGAGTAGACTTCAGGCATGAAGTCTTAACAAAGCCAGTAAACTCCAGATAATCCTCCTCCCCAGTTAGACTCGCAGAAAAGGTCCGGCAGAAGAACCAAACCCATAGGATCTGAAATGCACCTAAAGCCATCCAGAAGCCAGAAATAATCGAGAACATTGGCCATGGAGTTAAAAACCACAGGCCACACCAAATAAAAAAGGACAGCACGAATCCCCATTTTACTATATATTTTTTGTATTTTTTGTCCTTTTCTAAATATTCCATAATTATTCCAATTCAAACTAACTGTGTTAATACTCTGTCAAGCAATCCATGTCTCCGCAAACCGGGCGAGGGATTTCATCTTCAGCATTTTATTAAATCATTACTCATCTAGATACACATCTAAGGTGCCTTCATGCGTGATAATTACTGAGCCACCCGAGCGACAAGGCAGGTCCTTCCAGGGAGCAAAGCAAAAAGTCCACCGGTCGGGATCAAAGCTACCAATGCGCATGGAGTTCGAGCTGGTTGATCTACAAACACGCACTTCTGTGGACTCGGCCTTCGTCGTGCGAAGCATCTCGAAGAGGTCATGAAGATGAGGGGATTCGACAAAGGAACGGGCCAAGCTTAGACAAAATCTTGGAGCATTTATTGCCACATCGCAACCCAACTCAAAGTAGTTTCCGTGATCAGACAAAAAATCCGATATTGCAATTATCAACGCATGTGGCGCCTCTGCCCGTGCTGCCGCGACGCAGAGAGCGGTCCAGGCAGCCATATCTCCACAGTTAAAGTGCTCGGAAGCCGTCTGATCTTTCAGCACCAATATTCGTAAAGATGAGCTATTGGACTTTTGCTCGGAAAAGAATTTTTCAAAATCATGCCCATTAGCTATTTCGCGGAGGTGGATTTCAACAACCTCGGCAGAATCACCAGCCCCTTGCCCATCGCATTTGGAATTCAAACACTCTCTTGGAATAAGGTAGACATTTTTCCTTTCTAACTTGAGCTCTCTGAATATGGCCCGAAGTTTGACTTCTGCGGCCTGACAGTCCGTGACGAGAAGGTGCAGCCTGATTGAATCAACTCGACTAGTCCACGCAGACTGCATCATCTCTCGACAGACTATCTGCAACCCATTATTTAAGCCCAAAATTATTATCGAGATATCGCCGCCCTCCAAGGTGGATGCCTGAACAATCCGGTCACGAGACTTCATTGTCGGGGAGACTCCTGACCACTTGGAATTTCCTTCCGATCCTGGAGCAGCCAGGCGAGAAAACAGCGACGCACGCTCAACGCCACACCCGGCTATGAATGTATAGTAATCCGCATCATCCGGCGTTTCGTGCTGCAAGCAATCAACCACCTTTCCCGAAGATCTCGCGGACAATATCGGTTGCGTAGGTTTGGTCTTCGACCATTGGATTTGCCCTCTGGACTCCCTTTCCAGAAAAATTGATTCGAGTACTTGATAAGCAAGAGGCTGGAATAGACACTGGGCCGCGAGTTGTTCTGCGAGCATAAAGCTAGAAAGGCAGCGCTCGCCTTCTCGCTTCGGTTCATTTTCGCAAAAAACACTACTGATCTTGTCCGAATGTAACTCGAAGAATACAATAGGATTGGAATTCTTTCTGTCCAGATACTCCCTGAGCGCCAACAAATTACGAATCACTTTCATGTCCGAGCTATAGGGCCCCATTTCACCGGTAGACGAGGGGTAGTCCCCAATTATTAGGACGGACCGGGCACTTTCGAGCCGGAAGCGTGCGAACAGGTTCCTTGCATATCTCTCAAACAACTCGGTATCCTCTCTTTTATCATCATCGAAATCCAGCGAAAAACAAGACAAGCCGGCCTTGGGCATTCCCGCAATAATCAGGGGTATTTTCTCCTTGGGTCCAATGACTACGACATGACCACGAAATCGTTGGGACTGAATGTATTCATAAAGCCGCGTACTGGCTCGGGCTAATACTAAGAATACCGTGGCGGCATATCCAGCCTTGAGTGCACCGACCCAAAATATTGAGTAGGGAGAGACAAGCCTTACTCCGAAATTCTCGCCGGTGGCAAGATGCCCAATAAGCCAGCCCAAGGTCGTATGAGCATGGGTTAGCTGCCCGCTGATCGGGGCCAACCGACCCAAATGGTTATGCTCAGAAAACCAGATTAGAAAGGCCGCCAAACCATGGGCAAACAAAAATGCGCCGACGACAAGCAGGATTCGGCGAGGAGACACCTTCCTTAGGAGAAGGCTTTTATATCCCTGATAAGTCAAAAATAGCAGCAACAGGAAGGTCAGTGAGGCCCGAAGTGTGCGCACCTGTATAGATGGGCTGACAAGGGCCTTTTCCAACTCTCCCATAGGTTGGCGACTTACCTCTCGATGAAGAACAATCGGAAGGTCCTTGCTCCTTTTTGTGAACAAATCCTTCGAACCTGTTGGATCCCAGTAGTTGGAGAAGGAGGTAAAGTTTAAGACCTCTTGTGCCCCGACTTCGTCGGCGGATACTTCTTTTAACTTCCTCTTCTTACCATCAACCAAGGGCTTGAATGCCTGCAATTCACGTTCGAGAGCCTCTAGCGCTCGGTATATTGTCTTCACCACCTCATCTGGCATGTCCGCAGAGCAGACAAGGATCCCGTCGACACCCAAGCATGTTGCGTCTTCGTCATTTTTGGCACTACTCAATCCTGCGCGCTCAAAATATTGTTCCCCCTGATGATAAACACCCTCGGGATATTGCGCCTCGATCATTAGTGCCTCTGTTTTTGATAGCGTCCAAAATCCAGTAGCTCCTATTTTTCCTCCACCACCCCATGGAGTGAATTCAGGTGACTGAACATGGATGCCGCAAAAGATATTCGTATTGACAGCTCCAAATTTCTCTCGTGAGAGGCCCCCATCAAAGCTCGTCGCGCGAAAGATTGACTGCGCAGTCTGAAATGTGCCTGAGCCTAGTCCTCCACTCGCAGCATAAACGGAAACGTTTGACGTGCGGAATGCCCCTAGTGGGTTGTTAACGTTTTTATCATTAATATTATCATATCGGACGAAGAAAACGGCTTCAGGAAACAACTTGGCAATGCCTCGGACCGCAAAGCCCTCCTCCCCGCCCATCTGGAAACGCCCCGCGCGAAATTGATGCAGGACATCAGACTGTACAATTGCAAACGTATTGCTGGCTTTTCCAATCCTTAAAATAGAATCCAGTGACCCGTTAGTAGACTTGTTGGTTACGATAAATTCAGACCCTTCCAAGTTATTGCCTAAAAAATTCACCAAGTAGTGCCCCATGTAGCCGTAAGGGCTAAAGGGACCTTTTTCCCCGCCAGGGACAAGCCCCTCCACCTGCAAGGGCTCATCAGCCAGAACTGGCGAAATCAGAAGAACAATGCCCACTAGAAAAAACCAAATCAGGCCACGAGGTGGTACATCGTGGGTTTTATAACTCACTTCTTGTATGTTTGATTGAGTCATTTAGGACCCCATTTTTTTACTCGGAGAGCTCGACCCGAGGAACTCCTTACAAACCTAAGGTTACTATGCTTCCAAAATGTGCGGACAGTCAAATCTAATCTTTCTCTGCTTCCGCTTTACATTCTGAGCATAAATCCTTCCTGAAGAGACGAGAGTTCATGCTTTTGGCGATATTTCACCTACTGCTGGGTTCGACAGAAGATCTTTGACCCAAAACCGGACAACTCGAAACAAAGTCCATTGAGACAGGGAACTGAATTGCGGTGATCTCCGTCAGTGGAATCGGCACAGCATACAAACAAGTAGAGGTGTTGGCATGGCCTTTAAATCTTTCCGGCACTCGGGCACAATACATGTGTTGTCGGCTTGATTCAGACAAGGTATGTTCAGGCTGTACATTTTGCGCGGGCAATCCAAACAGTATAAATGAGATTACTAAAATGTTGATAAGCAAACTGTTAAGTCTGCCGGACCGGATCCGGCAGGGAGACTTTGTGCTCAAACTGGCGGAGGGCGTGTCCAAGGCCGATCTGACCCTGCGGCACTACGTCGTCACCCCGCAACTAGCGGACTGCTTCGAGTCGGCGCTGAACCTGATTGGGACGGCGGTGGAGTCAAAACAGAGTAAGGGTTGTTATCTGCATGGCTCGTTTGGTAGTGGTAAATCTCACTTCATGGCGGTGCTGAACCTGTTGCTGGGCGGCAATACGAAGGCGCGAGGCATCCCCGAACTCGCAGGGGCCATTTCGAGCACCAACGAGCTGCTCAGCGACAAGAAGTTCCTGCAGATTCCATACCACATGATCGGAGCGGCCTCGATGGAACAAGCGGTGCTCGGCGGATATGTGAAGTTCATCGAGGAGAACCACCCGCAGGCGCCCTTGCCTCCCCTGTATCGCTCCAG
>ENA-ORXR01005157-ORXR01005157.1-marine-metagenome-genome-assembly--contig:-NODE-5157-length-10523-cov-3.856596_pt1 | contig 10523 bp, 11 predicted proteins | sample MGYA00237866_ERZ511479 | MGnify/ENA metagenome assembly ERZ511479 | reverse complement strand
TGGGAAGAGACAAAACGCTTTTGCCCGAGCCGCACCTCTACACCGTCAACAAGCGCGGAAACCCCCTGCCCTTTTTCTTCAATGAAATCCGCTAGCCCGACCGAGGTTGAAAGATTTTGCAAATGGGCCGTTACGGGGTGGTTGGAGCGTTGTGCGAGCGCCGCAAATACTGATAGGTCTTCGGGGTCAACTTGCGACAGATCAGCAAATTTATCTGTACGCGTCAGCGTGCCTGTCTTGTCAAAAACTACATCTGTAACCTGCGCTAAGCGCTCCAGCGCCTGTCCCGATTTCACGACAATACCTTTTTGAAAGAGCTTTCCGACCGCGACAACCTGCACGGCAGGCACAGCCAGTCCCAATGCGCAAGGGCATGTAATAATCAAAACGGCAATCGCATTAATAATGGCCGTGCGAGGTGTGCCGCCCACTGCGAGCCATCCAAAAAAAGTCAGCAAGGCCAATGTGTGGACAATCGGTACATAAGCCCGCGCCGCACGATCTGCAAAGCGCACATATTTAGCTTGGGTTTGCTGGCCCGCTTCTAGCAAATCTGAGATTTCTGAGAGGAAACTATCATCCGCATATTTAATCGCTTTGACGGTTAAAGCCTGATCCAGATTCAGACATCCGGAATAGATGGTTTCTCCTACGGCAACAGATTGAGGAATAGGCTCTCCCGTTACGATAGCAGCGTCTATTTTAGATTTTCCGTCAATGACCAAGACATCTGTTGGAACATGCGCGCCTACTGGAATGATGAGGGTGTCACCGGGCTGAACCGCCGAAGCCGGGACGACTGAGATCTCACCATTTTCCTCCAAACGCCGCGCATTGACCTGACGCAGGGCGGCGAGCTCTTGGGCGGCTTGACCTGTCCGCGCCTGAAGCCGCGCATCTAAAAACCGCCCGACCAATAAGAGGAAGATTAACATGAGGGCCGCATCAAAATACGTGTGCCCCTGACCATTATACGTCTCAAAAATACTGAGGCCGCAGGCCAGAAAAATGGCTAACGAAATTGGCACATCCATATTCGTCTGTTTCGCCCGCAAAGCCCGCCAAGCAGATTTAAAAAATGGCCTCCCGGAGAACGCAACGACCGGTAAGGCAATCATCGCAGAAAGGACATGAAGAATGCTCCGTTCCGCGCCTGACATATCCGCAGCGCCCGACCAGACGCCGACTGAAAGCATCATCACATTCATCAAACCAAATGCCGCGACGCCCATGCAAAGCAATAGATGTTTCGTTTGAGAGTTACTGGATTGCAAGGCATCCTTATCGGCATCAAGTGGGCCGCTTTCGAAGCCTAATCCATCAAGCGTCTTGGCAAATTGGTCGGCGCGGTCGGCTGCGCCTTCCCATGCGATATGCAAGCGCGAGGTCGAGAGGTTCATACGGGCCTGCCGCACGCCGGGCAATTCGGTTAGGCCGCGTTCGATCTTAGCCAGACATCCACCGCAACGCGCACCTTTCACAATCAAATCAAGATGCGAAACATTTCCGACACGGCGCACATGGGGTATAAGCGCGGAGTCTTGAAAATCGAGTGCCGCCCCGCTCATTCGAATATCAACTCTTTGAGAAAGGTGAAACTCGCGTCTCCTTTATGGGCGGTCGCAATGAGCACCCAACGTCCCGCAGGCACTGAAGCCTCTAGGATAGACAAATCAGCTTCATCGAAGGTAACCGGAATGTCGAGAGCCGTGTCCACGGGATGACGCAACAGGCCTGTCATGTCGTCAAAAGACACAGCTGCGCCCGCGCTATTGAGTAGGTTCACCTTAATCCGGCGCATCTCCGTCTCGTCTCTCGTCGGAAGGCTTTCCACCTCTGCCGTCCACCCCAAAGAGGCTTGAGCGCGGCGCGCATCTAATGTGTTATTATAGTCCAAGCCTTGACGATATGACCGTTCGACATCTTCGCCGCGAAACGTATCCACGGCCTGATAGATAAATATCCCATTGACCAAAATTAAAACACCAAAAAAGGCGACAACCACCAGCAGAACATGCCGTCCGGTAAGTTGTCGCCCTTGGGACGTACCTATCATTGGGTCTGCATATTGGGTCATTACTTTGCTCCACCCGTTACAAACACTGTTTGTGCTTCGCTCTGAGTGTCGATCGTCACATCTTTGACAAATAGGGCATAATTTTTGCGCACGTCCATTCCGCTCAAATCGTCCTCTGAAACTAAAACCCGAAAAGCAACGGTCTCGTCCGCGGGAACGGTCAAAGTCAGGGTCTTTTGTCCCGCAACTTTAATCACCGGGGACGGCAGTCCTATTGCGCCCAGCTGAAGCTGACGCGGCTCAGTCGCTTTGTTCATGACTTTCAGCGTATATCCGTTCTGAACGGACCCATCGGAAAGTTGCACATAATTAGGTTGTCGATCCCTAAGAATATTGATGTCCAGCGTGCTACGATTGAGCAGGCCGTTTAACATAATCCCGCCGACCGCGACGAATAGCACAGCATAAAGAATAGTTCGCGGTCGAATGAGCTTGAACTGGCTTTTGCCGCCGTTCTGGCGCGCCACAACATTGGCGTCAGTATCATAAGCAATAAGGCCGCGTGGACGATCAACCTTATCCATGATGCCGTTACACGCATCAATACAAAGCGCGCAGCCAATACATTCAAGCTGCAAGCCTTTACGGATGTCTATTCCAACCGGGCAAACCGCGACGCATTGACGGCAATCGATACAGTCCCCGCGGCCGTCCCATGTCGCGCCCTTTTTATGCGCGCCCCGTGGTTCTCCTCGGTCATAGCGGTAGGTGACATTCAGCGCATCCTCGTCGATCATCGCCGCCTGAATACGGGGCCAAGGGCACATATAGGTACAGACCTGTTCACGCATAAACCCTGCCAGCGCGTAAGTCATAAAGGTCAGTAAACCCGCAAAGACATAGCTCGTCATCGGCGCATGTCCGGTGAAGAAGTCCCGCGCAATTGATGGGGCATCATGGAAATACAAAATCCACACCCCGCCTGTCGCAGCGGCGATAATTAGCCAAACAACATGCTTTGCCGTTTTCTTATAGATTTTGGAAACAGACCAAGGCGCCTTGTCGAGTTTGATCCGCTGGTTTCTATCGCCTTCGAAAAATCGCTCTACATGAATGAATAAATCCGTCCAGATTGTTTGCGGGCAAGCATAGCCGCACCACACTCGTCCAAACAACGCCGTAACCAGAAATAGCCCCAGCGCGGCGAGTATAAGTAGGCCGGTGATATAATAGACTTCCTGCGGCCATATCTCGATTAAGAAAAAATAAAACCGCGCATTCTCAAAATCGATGAGAACGGCTTGATCCGGCTGCCCTGAGCCTCGGTCCCAGCGTATCCATGGCGTGATATAATAAATGCCCAAAAGGACGATCATCGCTACCCATTTCAAATTCCGAAATGTACCTTTCGCCAGCTTGGGATAAATCTGGACGCGCTTCGAATAAAGGCTTTGCGGCGTCGACGGTGTTGGATTCGGTGCCCGGGATTTTTGCACACCGGGAGCGGCCTCCTTGCGCAGTGTTTGGTCAATAAGTGTGGTCACACCGGAGCCTTATGGCTCTTCCGGATTGTCTTCAGCCGGGAGCGATGATGCACCTTCCGCGTCCGGCTGTCCGCCGCCCAATTCATAGACATAGACAGACAAAGCTATCAATGTGGCTTCGTCCAAACGCTCGTCCCAGTTCGGCATAACGCCCTGACGTCCACCCCAGAGGGTTTCAAAAATCTGTTGTGAGCTGCCGCCATAAAGCCATTCATTGTCGGTCAAATTAGGCGCGCCTTGGCTTTGGTCGCCCTTAGCGTCATTACCATGGCATGAGGCGCAATTTTCAACGAAGGTGGCGCGGCCATTCTCAATGGACGCGGGATCGACAGGATGGTCGGCGTCTAATTCATGTGGCTGGAAGGCAGAGATATAATCGACCAATTCACTGATTTGTTCACGGTCAAAAAATCCGTCACGCCCATAAGCGCTCATCAGATTGGTGCGCGTATATTCATGCCCGGACCGAATGCCGACTGTAATAGTTTCGCGAATATCATCAAAGCCGCCGCCCCACAGCCAGACGTCATCATTGAGGTTCGGATAACCAATAAACCCTTGCCCGCCCGCGCCGTGGCAAGTCGCGCAATTATCACCAAAAGCGGACTTGCCCGCCGCCATTGCAAAACGAAAAAGCTCGGGGTCCGCTTCAATATCGGAGAGTGAAGACCCAACCAGTTTACCGGACAAATCCGCGCGATCAGCTCGCAATTGATCCATCTCTGCAGCGACGGCGGCGCGGTCGGATTTCCCAAGAACGCCTTGGTAATACCCATTCACCAAAGGAATAGACGGCATCAAAACCGCATAGATTATTGCAATGACGATTGAGGCGTAGAAAATGCCGAGCCACCAGCGCGGCATAGGTGTATTTAGTTCCTCAATACCGTCCCAGCTATGGCCCGTCGTATATTGACCAGTGGCCTCGTCAAAACGAGGTTCTTCAGGTGTATGTGGCTCATCCATGATCAGAGCTCCGGCTTATCAGTGTGGTCAAGTGGCAGCCGCGCAGCACGATCGAAACGTTCGCGATTTCCCGGCCACAGCGCATAAAGAATTGAGAGGGTGAAAACCGCCGTGAACGCGACGGTACCGCCCATTTTAATAACATGTGCAATTTGATCGTAACTCATCGGGCATTCCCCGCAGCTTCAGCTTCATATTCATCGAAATCAACAAGGGTGCCGATCATTTGAAGATAGGCAATCAGGGCATCCATCTCTGTGATCATGTCCGGATTTCCATCGAATTCGCGCATATTCACATTGGGATAGCGCGCACGAAATCCGTCCTCATCATCTGCAAACTCTTCGAGTTGCGTCTTCAGATCAGAGACGGCGAGATCGACCATTTCGTCTGTGTAAGGCACACCCAGTTTTTGATTGGCAGCGAGGTAGCCCTCTATTTCCTGAAGAGCCAGTTTCCGCTCTGCTAGAAACTTGTAAGGCGGCATAATGGACTCAGGCACAACAGAGCGCGGGTCTTGCAAATGCAGGTTTTGCCATTCGTCAGAATATTTCCCGCCGACACGGGCAAGGTCAGGACCCGTTCGTTTGGACCCCCATTGAAAGGGTTTGTCATACATGGACTCAGCGGCCAGCGAATAATGACCATATCGCTCAACTTCATCCCGGAGCGGACGCACCATTTGCGAGTGGCATACATAGCACCCTTCGCGGACATAGATATTTCGGCCTGCCAATTCGAGCGGCGTATAGGGACGCATGCCCTCAACCTCTTCAATAGTAGAGTCGATATAAAAGAGCGGCGCGATCTCGACCAAGCCGCCAACGGAAACGACCCCGATAATGCCGAGGAGCAAACCGAAAGCGTGTTTTTCAAGATATTTATGTAGACGTAGAAACATATCTCTATCTCTATTCGGCTGGCTGCAGATTGGCTGGAACAGGCTGCGCGTCAGGTTTGGGAAGCGGTGTATCAGCATCGACGGCTTCAGCTTCGCCCCGGCCCAAAACCGTCATCCGCAGATTATAGGCCATGATGAGCGTACCGCTGAGGAAGAGCCCCCCGCCCAAGGCGCGCACAATATATGAGACGTGTTTCGCAGAGACGGTCTCGATAAAGCTCCATTCGAGAAACCCTTGGGCCGTATAAGAGCGCCACATCAGACCTTCCATGATACCGGAGACCCACATGGAACAGATGTAAAGCAGGATGCCAAAGGTCGCGAGCCAGAAGTGCCACTCGACGAGGCGCTTAGAATAGAGCGCCTTCTTTTGCCACAGCCAAGGCACGAGGCAGTACATCGCGCCAAAAGTCACGAAACCGTTCCATCCAAGTGCGCCTGAATGCACGTGACCAATGGTCCAATCCGTATAGTGAGACAGCGCGTTCACATAGCGAATAGACATCAAGGGCCCCTCGAAAGTCGCCATGCCGTAAAAGGCAACAGAGACGACGAGCATGCGCAGAACAGGGTCGGTGCGAAGCTTATCCCACGCCCCCTGCAGGGTCATCAGGCCGTTGATCATACCACCCCAGCTTGGCATCCAGAGCATCAAAGAAAACACCATGCCCAAAGTCTGCGTCCATTGCGGCAGCGCCGTATAATGAAGGTGATGCGGACCGGCCCAGATGTAGATGAAGATCACAGCCCAGAAGTGAACGATAGAGAGTTTATAAGACCAAATCGGACGATTGGCTCGTTTCGGGATGAAGTAATACATGATCGCCAGGAATCCTGCCGTCAGGAAGAACCCCACCGCATTATGACCATACCACCACTGCGTCATCGCATCCTGCACCCCGGAATAAATGCCGTAAGATTTGGATGAGAACGGCGAAATTGGCAGGGCGAGATTGTTCACCACGTGGAGGATTGCGACTGTGATGATGAAGGCAAGATAGAACCAGTTAGCGACGTATATATGCGGCTCTTTGCGCTTGGCTAATGTGACTAAAAACACGAGAAGATAGGCGACCCAGACTATGGTCAGCCAAATATCAACATACCATTCTGGTTCAGCATATTCCTTACCCTGCGTATGCCCTGCCAGATAGCCGGTCGCGGCCAGCACGATGAAAAGCTGATAACCCCAAAAAACAAACCAAGGCCAATAGCCGCCTGCCAATCGGGTACGGCATGTCCGCTGCACAACATAGAAGGATGTCGCTATGAGGGCGTTACCACCAAAAGCAAAAATCACGGCTGAGGTATGAAGCGGTCGCAGTCGTCCGAAATTCGTCCAAGGCATATTTTCGAAGTAGAATATGTTCGGCCACGTCAGTTGACAGGCAATAATGACGCCCACGAGCATGCCCGCCGTCCCCCAAAACATGGTGGCCACGACGCCGGCTTTGACAACGCCGTCACTGTAACGTGCGCGATCAATGAAGGGCATTCCATCCGCCAGCTTCATGATGATGGCGATGACGGCCCCTGTAAAGGCGGCAAGAATGACCCAAGCGTGAAATTCTAAGGTCGGATATTCTGTACCGGCGACCCCATAATCTCGAGAGGCTGCGAACAACGCCCATATTGCAAATATTCCGCATAAAGCAGCAATCGGAAGAAGCGTGTCATCTTCATAAGCAGTCGAGGGGTGCGTTTTCACGTTCGAATCTTCCATCTTCGGGCAAGGTTAAGCCTCTTGACCACAGCGGAAATCTGAAGAAGTGATCTGTGTCACATATCGAAAAAACGGCTCTGAAAATCCGCTTTAGACGGCCACAGAATAGCGTCCGACAGCCTGTTTCATATAACCATCCAGACCTGCAACAAAAGTCCTTCCGAAAGGTCGACCCTCTGCTGTGATACAAAAACCATTTTCATCCTCACGGAAGAACCCATCTTCGTCACGCACCACGATCATAGCGCATTTTGCCAGAACGGCGATATGCGTGAACCGCCTCCTCGTTAATCTTAGTCATCAAAAAACTCTAAAAATTACGAACATAGAGCGCACATGGAATAAGAGTTTTCACCGCCTCGCCTGACAATCGATATTTCACCAAATCTTCGCGGATATAGGATTGATGCGCGCCGATCTTCCGAAGGCCGTGCCCCGCATAAGCTTTGGCCAGACGGATCAACCCGCGCGTGGACGCCCAACTTGGTTCATGGTCGAACTTGCGCCGTAAAATTCCATTGAAATACATGGCGCCGTTTCGCGCAGCCGACTCCGCGGTCGTCAATTCCATGACCATTGAGACGCAATAACCTTGATTAACAACACGGTGCGGCGACGTATGTGGCCAACACACTAATGTATTGTCCTATAAGTCAAAAACCTGAGCCGCCTCATCGAACGCCGCCTTGTAAGGCACGTCTTGATCCTTTTCCCCCAGCAAGATGGCCTCATAGGCCTCATCAGGGAGAAAAGCCTCTTCTGCAGGATAAACAAAAACGCGCTTCTGCCCCCGAACATGCCAGAGCAGCGTTTGAGTGGGGTCACAATGATAAGGCACGCGCGCCGCAGGTGAAGACAGTAAAACCCCGCCGCGCCGATTTCGTTTGCGCGGAGATTGCCCGGTTTGCGCTTCTAAGTCAGCATAGGCCGCTTCCAGTACGGACCGATAAGCAGGATCATGGCTCATCGCCTCGCGAATATTTATCCAAATCTCCCCCGTTTTCGCTGTCTCGACCAGCTGAGCGCCCGAGGCCCCATTAGGGTCAACCGTCACGTGACGGTTGGGATAATCAGGATCAACTTCCATTGTGCAAACATCGACTAAATTTTAAGGATGACGATTCAAAAGGTCGGCTAAAGCGCCGTCCGTAAACAATCCACTGTCAGCAAGTTTGTGCGAAAACGTCTGAATTTCTGACCCGTAAGCGCGCTTCTCTTGCGGCGTCCATTTGTCCAAAATTTGCATATCTAACTCCGTCGTTGGCGGAGCCTGAGCTAACATAGCGAATTGCGAAATTCGTGACGCGTGTCACTTTAACCATAATTGGTTGGGCTAGTTACACTGTCATACAAACAGGTAAGGCAAATCATGGGCACTCCATATTCAGAGCAATTCGAAGCCGCCATAGGTACGGTGAAAAACGAGGGCCGTTATCGTATTTTTCAGGATATCCGCCGCAAATGCGGTGCCTTTCCAAAGGCCACTTGGTACCCAAATGATTATGAAGAACGCGAAATAACTGTCTGGTGCTCCAATGACTATCTGGGCCAAGGCCAAAACCCTTGCGTGATAGAAGCGGTCAAATCCGCTGTGGATGCAACGGGAACCGGCTCCGGCGGAACGCGTAATATTTCCGGCACAACACATTATCATGTCCAATTGGAAAAGGAACTCGCCAGCCTGCACACGCAAGAAAACGCCTTGCTCTTCACCTCCGGCTATGTCGCCAATGAAGCTACGCTCGGCGTGATGAGCCGCATCTTACCAGGCCTCATCATTTTCTCAGACGAAATGAACCATGCCTCGATGATTTCAGGCATTTCGCGTGCCCGATGCGAGAAACGGATTTTCCGTCATAATGACGCCTCGCATTTGAAACAGTTATTATCTGAAGCTGACCCGGCGGCCCCCAAACTCATCGCCTTTGAAAGCGTCTATTCCATGGATGCCGATATCGCTCCCATCAAAGAGATTTGCGATCTGGCCGATGAATATGGCGCGTTGACATATTGCGACGAAGTACACGCAGTTGGCATGTATGGTCCCGGCGGAGCCGGTGTCTGCGCGGAACACGGGTTAGCGGAACGTATTCACATCCTACAAGGCACGCTCGCCAAAGCTTACGGCATGATCGGCGGATATATTGCTGCAGATGATAAGATTATTGACGCTGTCCGTTCGCTGGCCTCTGGCTTTATCTTTACGACCTCCATCCCGCCTTCGACGGCTGCAGGCGCGCTTCGAAGCGTCAGATATCTTCGCGCGAAAGAAGACGTCCGCACCGCGCATCAACGCCAAGTGACTCGATTGAAAGATGGCCTCAGACAGATTGGCCTCCCCTTTATCGAGGGTCCAACTCACATCGTCCCTCTCATGGTCGGCAATCCAATAACCTGCAAAGTTCTGTCTGACGCGCTGCTCGCGTCTCACGGCGCTTACGTCCAACCCATCAATTACCCGACCGTGCCGCGTGGTACGGAACGGCTTCGCCTAACGCCCTCTCCGCTCCATACGGACGCAATGATAGATGACCTCGTCACCTCGCTTGATATGTTGTGGTCAAAGTATGACCTACCTCGGCAATTCGCGGAACTGGAAAGGTTATATTGCGCGTCATAAAAGCTGCGTTCGATATCATCCGTTGGTAATGTTTGTTCTGAAGAACTATTTTTGCCTCTCACTCCGCGAATGGTTTTGAGTTCATCCTATTGCTACTAAAGAGGCCGTAGAACTCTTTAACTGAGGAGTTACCACAACAACAAAATTATGACTGTTAAAAGGTTTAGATCCTTTTCAAAATCGTGCCCCAAAATGAGGGTCAAACCGTGCCCCAAAAGTGGATTGACAACCAACTAAGTAACTGTTATTTATACATTATATTGATTGCTATGAGTCCTGCTTGCGGAGCCATCCTTTATCGGAATATTCCGATAAACTCTTTTATCGGAACTTTGATTTATCCGAACGGCACACCCTAATTCGTTGATATGGAATGATTTCTTCTCTCAGCCATTCCGATAATCCCCCTTATTGCAACTATGGGGTCTGGCTCTCGGCGTGGCAAAGGGTCATCGGTCTGGTTTCCAATGCCGCCCCCATGACGGCCGCGCCCCGCGCCCCATAATGAGATAATGGGACGCGGCACGTTCCCCCTCAGGGGGACGGGGGGAAGCGGCAAGAGGCCAGTCAGGCGACGGGTAATAAGGCACGCCGCAAGGTTTTTGGTATGAGAATGTAGAGAGCCTTAGACGACTTTGGCCAAAGGCCTTGCGGCGGGACTGCCCGGCGGCAGTCTGGCCGACCGCTTCCCATCGCCCCCGAGGAGGGAAAACAAAAAAGCCGGCCCTTTAGGGCCGACCTTGTTCTTCAGT
>ENA-ORXR01005155-ORXR01005155.1-marine-metagenome-genome-assembly--contig:-NODE-5155-length-10527-cov-3.631005_pt1 | contig 10527 bp, 7 predicted proteins | sample MGYA00237866_ERZ511479 | MGnify/ENA metagenome assembly ERZ511479 | reverse complement strand
GTGCCCAAATCGACCATAAGCGAGAAATCCTGTCCCGGGACGAGAGCCAATAGCGCGGCCTCTATATCGGCCTGCGGGAGATATTCATGGCCTAATTGGTCGTGATCATTCGCGACCGAGGCAAAGAAAGCTTCAGCTTGGCGGGACCGGTCGGCCCTCACCATATTGAGGCTCTCCCGGTCAGTTGCGAGCTGTTCGTTTTCAGTCGACAAGGCCGCCAGTGTCGCAGCGAGAATAGCAGAATTAGCTTCTTGCCCGCGTTTGAGGCGTGAAAACACCCAGCTTCCTTCGCGCATGCGCTCGACAATCCCGACTTGTTCCAGGGATTTAATATATTGCGTCACGCGCGGTTGCGACAGGCCGAGGATTTGCACCAACTCGCTGACGGTCAACTCACCCTGACTGAGCAACGCCAATATACGTAGCCGATCCGGATGTCCGAGCGTTTTTAAATATGTCGCAATGGCGTCCATGAGAGCCGTTTAACGGAGTCGTGCGAAAATGTATATAAAAAAAACTTTATATGATTTTAGCGTGCGAATTTCACGAATTTCAATTTCTTCGGCATATCCGCATCCGGTCCTAAGCGGCGTTTTTTGTCTTCGATATAATCGGCAAAGTTCCCTTCGAACCACTCGACATGGCTGTCGCCTTCATAGGCCAAAATATGCGTGGCGATACGGTCAAGGAAGAAGCGATCATGGGAGATGATAACGGCGCAGCCGGCAAATTTCTCCAGCGCCACTTCGAGCGCCGAGAGCGTCTCGCGATCTAGATCATTGGTCGGTTCATCGAGCAGAAGAAGGTTCGCTGGCTTGGACAGCATCTTGGCCAAGTGAACGCGGTTGCGCTCCCCGCCGGATAATTTACCGACATTTTTCTGCTGGTCCGTGCCTTTGAAATTAAAGGCGCCGACATAGGCGCGCGAGGGCACATCACCGCGCGGACCCATATTGATCACGTCGAGACCATCGGAAATCGCTTCCCAGACATTCTTGCTGGGGTCGAGGGCGTCGCGGGACTGGTCGACATAGCCCAGCTTAACTGTCGGTCCGACGCGGAACGTGCCTTCATCGGGCTCTTCCTGGCCTGTGATCATTTTAAATAATGTCGTTTTACCCGCACCGTTCGGGCCAATGACGCCGACAATTCCGCCGGGCGGGAGGTTAAAGGACAGATCCTTAATCAGCATTTTATCGCCGAAAGACTTGGTCACATTTTTGACCTCGACGACCACATTGCCGAGACGCTCGGCCACCGGAATACGGATTTCGGCGACGCCAACCTGTTCGCGCTCGGCCTCGTCGCGCATTTCATTATAGCTCTTAATCCGCGCTTTGGACTTGGTCTGGCGCGCTTTGGGCGAGCTGCGGATCCAGTCCAGCTCGCGTTTCAGGGCGCGCTCTTTGGCGTCCCCTTCGCGGCCCTCTTGTATCATGCGTTTGGATTTCGCTGCCAGCCATGACGAGTAATTCCCCTCATGCGGCAAGCCCCGCCCGCGATCAATTTCCAGCGTCCAATTGGTCAGATTATCAAGGAAGTAGCGATCATGGGTAATCAGAATGATTGCGCCCGGGAATTTGGACAAATAATTTTCCAGCCACGCCACGGTCTCGGCGTCCAAATGGTTGGTCGGTTCATCCATCAAGAGCAAGTCCGGCTTGGACAGCAAGAGCTGGCAAATTGCGACGCGGCGCGCCTCGCCGCCGGAGAGATTATCAACGGGCCAATCTTTAGGCGGGCAGCGCAAGGCGCCCATGGCCATTTCGATCTTGCTATCAATATCCCAGGCATCACGCGCATCGACTTTCTCTTGAAGCGCGGTCATTTCTTCCATCAATTCGTCGGTATATTCCTCAGCCATTTTCGTGGCGACGGCATTATAGGCGTCGAAGATTTGCTTATCTTCACAGCCCACTATCACATTACCCCAGACGTCTTTGGAGGTGTCGAGCTTTGGCTCCTGCGGGAGATATCCGATCTTGGCCCCATCCGCGGCCCAGTGCTCGCCCGTGACCTCTTGATCGACGCCGGCCATAATTTTGAGCAATGTCGATTTACCGGACCCGTTAACACCGACAACACCGATTTTGGCATCGGGGTAGAAGGATAAATGGATATTATCGAGAATGGTCTTATTGCCAAATTTCTTGGACAGACCCTGCATGTGATAAATAAATTGGCGCGCCATTTGCGGCTCCTGAATCGTGTGATTTGCTTGGCCGCGATATGCGGCGCGGCGGGCCAAATTGCAAGGGGGTGTCGTCAGCCAAATTTCCTATTCGAAACATTTAACATCGACTTTGAACAAACCTTTATTCGTCACGCTCTGCACTCTGCTGCTTTCGCACTGTGCGGCGTAATCGTAATTCATATCATGGACAGCATCGGAGACAAAAACTCCGAAAAATGAGAGGAAACACACGGCCACGATGGCGGCCGCAATCATGCCCGGTTTTTTATACCACGCCCCGCCGGCCTTGGCGCGGTCATCATCGCTGTCAATTGGGCGCAAGGCCCAGATAACATAGATGAGCGGAAGAAAGATTATCATTACGAATAAATTGGCAAATATCCAAAACATCTGATTTGCTTTGAAATCCAGCAAGACCGCTTCTGACTGCATCCAATCAATAGATATGAATACAATAACTGAAATCACCACCGCTATAAGGATCAGCTGATACGCAAAACTCATGGAGGATTGCTTGAGCCGCACTTCCCATTCATCCATATACCGATTGGGCGTCCAGAACCGGTTTGCGATACGGGACAGACCAATAAGCACGAAAAAAACCATCGAGATTAGCGCCGCGATCATCACGGCATCTTTAGCGCCATCAGATAAAGTCCCGAGTTCCACGAGGGTAATCAAGGGAAAAGCAGGAATGGCCAAAATCGTAAATATTCGGAACCGTAACAACGCATTGCGGGATAAATCCTTTTCCTTAAGTTCAAAGATTTTGAAGAAATTGGCAAACATTGTCTCTCTCCTATTTCGCCGCTTTGGCTTTTAACTCGGCCAGTTCCTCGGCCATCGATTTGAACGGGCGGGGGCTGAACACCATGTCGATGGGAAGCTCGAAATAATCAGCGATTTTAAACGCCAGTTCGAGACTGGCATTATAATCACCCCGCTCGAGATATCCGATCGTCTGAAAGTTCACACCCACGGCGTCGGCTAATTCCTTACGGGACAGGCCTCTTTCCGTTCTTAATAGTTTTACGCGGTTATGTATCATATTGTTGTATATCTACAACATTATTAGATATGTCAACAAGTTTTATTTCCACAGTAGGATGCGCTGCGCGCTGTCAGCCCGCGCGGTCCGACAGCGCAAAGCGCATGCGTCATTCCCCACTGAAGCCAATGCTCCAGTGTGTATCCGTCTTTGATCGCAACAGGCGTCGAAATCCCCGATTAAGCGCAACCTGCTTAACGGCCCCCTTTCGGGGAATTTCGACGGCGGGCGACCCCCGCGCCTCCTCGCCAAATATCTCTGCTCTCGCTTGCGCCGGAGAGATATGCTCCCATCGCATATTAGGCGGCGCGGCAGGTTTGGCCGCTGCTTCTCTTGCCCGCTTGCGGCGTTGTGGTTTCACCGCCGGCGGCGGCAAAGGATTTTCCGGCTCCCCACGAAGTTCAGACGGCATAAAATATAGTGTCGGCAAAAAGTTCATGCGATGGGGCGGGCGCGTAGCGCGTCGCGCGAGGCTGCATCCGCGCAGCGGGCTCGGCCCGCGCGGTATAATTTCCAGCGCATAGTCCGGCGTGCCTTTATATATGTTTACGTTCTCTGTGTCGGGCCGCGCAAAATGCTTGGTCCGCTCGGCTCTCTCTTTCAGGCGCGCGTGATGTTTATCCAGCCACCACTTTTCTATTGAATTATGGGGCGGACGCTCGCGATGCGCTGCAGCAATCTTCGCCGCTTCACTCGCCTTGCGCCGCTCCCACGCCGAGAGCTTTTTCTTCCCGCCCAAACATCGAATGACGTGATCGCGCCCGGCCTGATAGGACAGCAGATAGAGCTTCTTTTCGACCATCGCATTATGAAGATTGATTTTCGCCAGCTCGCGCAGCTTTCTGGAGAGCAGCCGCGCATGGGCCAGTCCGTAATCCGGGCCGCGTACCATAAGCGCCGCCATCGCGATCATCCGTCTGATCGCGGCGTCCAAAGCTTTCGTGCATATCAGGCGCATTTCCATATGTGCATAATAGGGGCGATGGGGAAGTCATGGATTATTTATTTATATCCTTGATTTTGCGACGTGCCCAAACCCTCCTCCGTCATCCTCGTGCTCGACACGAGGATCCATGGTTCATCAAGCAACTGCATTTAATCTTGGGAAACGATAGCACAGCCCATCGCCTCTACCGCAAGCTCAAAGCTGAAAAATGGATCCTCCGGTCAAGCCGAAGTCGAACCGGCGCACCGGATGACGAAGCATGGGTAGTCAGACTGTCATTTCATCCTGACACGTGCTTATCCTACTGCGCCTGCAGCTTCGCAATCTCGTCGCGCAGTTTTGCCGCTTCCTCAAATTCTAAATTCTCCGCCGCTTCGAACATGCGTTTCTCCATGTCGGCGAGAACGGCGGTGAGATTTGCGCCATAGGGAGCCTGCTCGCCTTCGGCCATTTCGAAAATGCCGCGCGTGGCTTTGCCGGCCATAGAGCTTTGTTTCTTGCGGCCTGACGGGGTGTAGCTGTCGCGTTCACGCTGGATTTCCTTGCCCGCCTCGCTGTCGCCGACAATGTCTGCGACGCCGCGCGCGACGCTTTGCGGGGTGATGCCATGCTTCAGATTATGCGCGACCTGGCGTTCACGGCGTCTGTCCGTTTCTTCTATCGCGCGCGCCATCGAGCCGGTAATTTTATCGGCATAAAGCACAACTTTGGACTCGCTGTTTCGCGCGGCGCGGCCAATGGTTTGAATGAGCGAGGTCTCGCTGCGCAGAAAGCCTTCTTTATCCGCGTCTAATATGCCGACAAAGGCGCATTCGGGAATGTCGAGGCCCTCGCGCAATAGGTTAATCCCAATCATCACATCAAAAACGCCCATGCGTAGATCGCGGATAAGTTCGATACGTTCCAGCGTATCCACATCACTATGCATGTAACGCACTTTAATGCCTTGGTCGTGCATATATTCCGTCAAATCTTCGGACATTTTTTTAGTGAGTGTCGTGACCAGAGAGCGATAGCCGCGCGCCGTTGTCTTGCGCACTTCATCGATGACGTCGTCAACTTGACTCGCGCCGTCTTTGGCCACAGGGCGGATTTCGACGGGCGGGTCAATCAGGCCTGTGGGGCGGATGACTTGCTCGACAAAAACGCCGCCCGTGCGCTCCATTTCCCAGTTACCGGGCGTTGCCGAGACATGCACCGTTTGCGGGCGCATCGCGTCCCATTCGCCAAAGGTCAGCGGGCGGTTATCCATCGCGCTGGGCAGGCGAAAGCCATGCTCGGTCAGAGTGAATTTACGGCTACGATCGCCTTTGCTCATCGCGCCGATTTGCGACACAGAGACATGAGACTCGTCTGTAAAAATGAGGGCATTATCCGGCAAATATTCAAACATGGTGGGCGGCGGTTCACCCGGCGCGCGGCCCGTCAGGTAACGGCTGTAATTTTCAATGCCGGAGCAAAAGCCCTGCGCGGCCATCATTTCCAAATCAAATTCCGTACGCTGCGCGATACGCTGCGCTTCGAGCAGACGGCCCTCGGATTCATATTGTTTGAGGCGCGTGCCCAGCTCTTTTTTTATGCCTTTGATCGCCTGATGCAGCGTGGGGCGCGGGGTGACATAATGCGAGTTCGCGTAAATCCGCACGCTTTCCAGTTCGCTTTGCGTGCGGCCCGTCAGCGGATCAAATTCAACAAGATTGTCCACTTCGTCGCCAAAGAAATCGATGCGCCAGGCGCGGTCATCATAATGGGCCGGGAAAACCTCGACCGTGTCGCCGCGCACGCGAAACGTGCCGCGTGAAAAGCCCAGATCATTACGCTGATATTGTAGCTCGACGAGGGTTTGCATAAAGCCGCGCTGATCGAGCGTGTCGCCCGCTTTCACATCCACCGTCATCGCGGTGTAGGTTTCCACCGAGCCAATGCCGTAAATGCACGACACAGAGGCAACGATGATGCAGTCATCGCGCTCTAATATGGCGCGGGTTGCGGCGTGGCGCATGCGGTCAATCTGCTCGTTTACGCTACTGTCTTTTTCAATAAAGGTATCAGTGCGCGGCACGTAAGCTTCGGGCTGGTAATAGTCATAATAGCTGACGAAATACTCCACCGCATTATCGGGAAAGAAGCTTTTGAACTCCGAGTAAAGTTGCGCGGCGAGCGTCTTATTGGGCGCGAGGATCAGAGCAGGGCGCTGCGTTTGCTCAATGACCTTGGCCATGGTGAAGGTTTTGCCCGACCCCGTCACGCCGAGCAGGACTTGGTCGCGCTCGATAGAATTTACACCCGCGACGAGCTCGGGAATCGCTTTGACCTGATCGCCCTTAGGCTCGAATTCAGACACAAGCCGAAAGGTCTGCCCACCCTCAATCTTCTCAGGACGTTCAGGGCGATGCGGCTGCCACATGGACAGGTTCGTATCAGATGCGGGCGAGACGGTAGAGGGTTTAGGCATAGAGCTAAGATAGCGTTTTGCGGTCGAGAGACAAGAGCGGGTATGTATACTACCCTCTCATTCAACAAAAAGGATTGTAGATAATGTAGTGTAGGCCGATTTTCACGCCGATGCCGGATTGGTCTTGCAGGTGTAAGCATTGGCTGCCCGCTGTCGTTAAGTAGATACACTATGTCGCACATCCAATTTTGCACTATAAATGGCTATATTTTGCCGAATGCGTCGAATTGCAAAACTAAAAATGAAAGTTCCGTAATGGACTGAACCAATTTCGAAGTCCTGCGTATCAATTTCACAAGATCACTGTTGATCGTCAAAACTATATATTCGAAAGTTCAAACATGAAAAAAATTATCGCGCTTACTGCAATTTCAGTCTTGGCTGTAGGTTCTCCCGCCTACGCGTCGGATACATATGTGTCAGGTTCTTTAGGCTTGACAGACCAATCCTCATCTTCAAACTCGGGTGAAACTGGTGCGTTTACAACAGGCAATCTTGGTGACGGAACGACATTGGATGTCGCCGCCGGGACATCCTACGGATGGGACACTGAATTCGACGGTGGGTCTGTCTATGCGATTGAGCTTGGCAAAAAGCTCGATTCAGGCCTTCGTTTAGGCTTAGAAGGTTTAAAAACAAAAGCAGATGTTGATACTCATACTGACGTCACGTTGGGTGGTGGCGCCATCGGCTCGTTAGACGCCGCTTCAATTGCAAGCTCGGCAGACCCTCTTGGCGTGACGGTTGCGCAGGTGGTTGCAGACGGCCAAGGTGATATTTCGCAGACTGCTCTCTTTGCGAATGCCTATTTTGACTTCAACAAGCAAGGCATGCTCCAACCCTATGTCGGCGTCGGTTTAGGACTCGCTGATGTCAAAGTTGATTATAGGCCCTCTGCAATCGGCGTGATTGATGACAGCCAGACCAAATTTGCTTATCAGGGCAAGGCTGGCGTAACTGTCGTATTCGATAGCCCGCTCGAAGTCTTTGGTGAAGTCGCTTACCGCGCAACAGATGATGTCGAAACCACGAATGATTTATTTCCTGGAAATCTGGACATTGAAAATAAGCAAACAAGCTTCAGCGCAGGCCTGCGATACAAATTCGGTCAGTAAATCTGCCTTTTGACAAGAGTTGTCTCTTGGCTCATTTGTTGTAAAATAAATATCCCCGTCATTGATGGGGATATTTTGGTTTTTGAAGATATCATTTTCGAACCAACGGCGTTCAAAGCACGGTATGTAATGAATTTGGGCGCTCGTCTTTGTATCCGCACAGGTTATGTTTGTGCCAGACGCTTAAGCCGTGTAATCAGCTAAAGACCCACGCTTCTCAGCTTATCCCATTAATTTTACATATATTGAATTTTAGCCCAAAATTTACGCTTCCTGCATGAGTCTACGTTAGAGGATGCGGATGGGATTCTAGCTTACAATCTTTCAGACTGAAGCGTCTGAGAAAGTTTTAAATGCGTTTTATGCTGGACCTTGCTCAGATGCAGACCGGAATCGCTTTTTAGACAGAAGATTTCGAATTGATTTTCGCTAACCGCGCTGTTCGCGAATATCTTCCGCATCTTTATGCGCATTTAGATTCCGGTGGAACATTTTTAGAAGCCATTGAATTGCAAACGCAGTCGCTGTTCCCTGATGTAAACTCGGCGAAGACTACGAAAATCGCGAAGAAGATTTTTGAGAAGATTAAAAACGCTGAAACGATGGAGGCTAATACACCATCCGGAATTAGGTTGAAAAGGTCTTATAACCGAACCCTCCGCGGAACCTATATCCTGACAACAACGGACGTCACTGACCACGTGCTGTATGTGCAAGAGCTCGCCGCCGCCCAATCAGAGGCCGAACGTGCCAATCAAGCCAAGTCGGAATTTTTAGCGAATATGTCCCACGAGATTCGGACACCTATGTCCGGTGTTTTTATGGCGGCGGAACTTCTGCAAACGCAACTACAGGCATTGAATCACCCAAAGTTAAGTGAATTGGCAGATGTTCTGGTCAGTAGCTCTCACCATCTGAACGGCGTTGTAAATGATGTGTTGGTGATGTCGAAAATCGAAGCGGGGCAGCTCGAACTGGATGTAAGGCCGGATGATTTGGCTGAAATGCTGCGTCTTCTGATGAAATCACAAAGTTATGTGGCGGAAAACGCCGGGTTTAAATTAAAGCTTGTCGTGGATCCCAATCTATCGAAGTTGATGGCGTTTGACGCGTTGCGAGTGCGTCAATGTATAACAAATTTGGTGAATAATGCGCTGAAGTTTACGTCCGAAGGTTCTGTCACTTTGGCTGCCATGTTTGATTCTGACACGCATATTGCGACGGTGCATGTCATAGATACTGGCCCGGGTATTGCGAAAGAAAAGCAAGCAAAAGTTTTTGCAGAATTTGGCCAAGCTTTAGATTCGGGCGGGACGGCGAAGACCGGCACGGGCTTGGGATTGGCTATCAGCGAAATTTAGCCAACCTCATGGGCGGGGATATAAAATTAGTCTCGAAACTCGGCCAAGGGTCGATTTTCTCTTTGACATTTATGGCAGCCGCAGCGGGGCGTGTGGAATCCGGGGCCATGACACCCGTAGTCAAGACCGGTTAAGCCAAGCCAGAAGGCTACGGATCGACTCGGCCCCGTTTCAAACGCGAATTGCGAACAATAAAACTCTACCTCTTCAACCGCCTATAATAACTTCGAAAACTTCATGCTCGCTTTGGGGATTCTGCCGAGTATTTAGTCTTGTCTTCTTCCACAGGGCGGTTCGGTTCCTCGAAATTTGATTGGCAATCGAATTATCTTTATCACCCAAACGAACATCCCTTTTAATTTTAAACTGAGAATTGAGAGCAACAAACGAAACGACAGAGATAAGATAGATAAGAAACGAACAAGCTCACGGCATTATATAGCTGTCATCCCAGACTATCCGGGACCTGCCGTATTAGCACTTTGTGCAAAGACAGCGTATCTTAATGTCAATAAATCTAGCTGCTCATTCAGAAGGTCCTAGGTCAAGCCAACGATGACATGGGAGAGTGCAGCGGCCGATAGTAAGTTTCCGTGGTGCTTAGTTTAAACTATTTCGCGACATAAAGCCTCAGCACACCCGCAAAAACAAAAAACCCTGCCACAAAGGACAGGGTTCTTTTGGGGGTAGGGGAGGCTACCCGGTATTGAAGAAACGCTTTAGGCGCTCATCTTATTCTTGGATGGGTCGCGTAGGACGTAGCCCCGGCCCCAAACAGTTTCGATGTAATGCTCGCCTTCTGTAGCGGCTGCGAGTTTCTTACGCAGCTTACAGATAAACACGTCGATGATTTTCAGCTCAGGCTCGTCCATGCCGCCATAAAGGTGGTTCAGGAACATCTCTTTTGTCAGGGTTGTGCCCTTACGAAGCGAAAGAAGCTCGAGCATTTGATATTCTTTGCCCGTTAGGTGAACGCGGTGATCACCAACTTCGACTGTTTTAGCGTCAAGGTTCACTTTGATGTCGCCTGTCGTGATGATGGACTGGCTGTGGCCTTTGGAGCGGCGAACAACGGCGTGAATACGCGCAACAAGTTCGTCTTTATGGAAAGGCTTGGTCATAAAGTCGTCAGCACCGGTCCCAAGACCGCGGACTTTACTGTCAATATCGGATGTGCCCGACAGAATGAAGATTGGTGTGTTGACCTTTGCCATGCGCAAAGTCTTCAAAACATCAAATCCCGGCATGTCCGGCAGGTTCAGGTCCAAGAGGATAATATCATAATCGTAGAGCTTGCCGAGATCGACACCCTCTTCGCCTAGGTCAGTAGTATAGACATTGAAGCCTTCAGACTTGAGCATCAATTCGATGCCTTGTGCTGTTGCCATGTCATCTTCGATTAGAAGAA
>ENA-ORXR01005152-ORXR01005152.1-marine-metagenome-genome-assembly--contig:-NODE-5152-length-10532-cov-3.196939_pt1 | contig 10532 bp, 6 predicted proteins | sample MGYA00237866_ERZ511479 | MGnify/ENA metagenome assembly ERZ511479 | reverse complement strand
CTCGTGATAACCCAGGTAATCGTATAACTCCATGCGTGTCTGCATGGTTGGAATGACATCTGCCTGAGTCCCCTTTTCGCGTAAATCTTTATACACATTGAGAGCCGCCAGATTAGCTGCCCGGAACGCTGACAATGGATATAAAGCAATACTCACATCAGCAGAAGCCAGCTCATCCGTTGTAAACATCGGCGTCGAACCAAACTCGGTGATATTCGCCAGAATCGGTACCCCAACCGCTCCCGCAAACTGCTTATACATTTCCAGATCAGTAATTGCCTCTGGAAAAATCATATCCGCACCCGCTTCAACACAAGCACAAGCCCGATCAATCGCGGCATTCAACCCTTCCACCGCCAGCGCATCGGTACGCGCCATAATCACAAAATCAGGATCAATCTTCGCATCAACCGCCGCCTTAATCCGATCAACCATCTCTGACTGCGGCACAATCGCTTTATTAGGACGATGACCACAACGCTTCTGCTGCACCTGATCTTCAATATGCACCGCCGCAGCACCCGCCTTAGTAAACGAACGCACCGCACGCGCAATATTAAACGCCCCACCCCAACCCGTATCAATATCGACCAATACTGGTAGGGATGTCACATCCGTAATGCGCCGCAAATCAATCAACACATCTTCCATCGTGGTAATCCCCAAATCCGGAATACCACAAGAACCCGCAGCAACCCCACCGCCAGAAATATAAAGCGACTTATACCCCGACGCCTCCGCTAAACGCGCATGGTAAGCATTAATCGCCCCCACACATTGCAACGGCTTCTCTTCTTTAATCGCTGCACGAAACTTCGCACCCGCTGATTCAATACCCATTTTCGCTCCAAGACAGAGACTGGCTATCCGCCAACTCATTGTCTATATAATTTAGAATTTCGTTTCAAGACGCCCTAAGATCTAGCTACCAAATGCGACAGCTCATCAATCAGACCTCTAAGTAATATTTAAAGACTGCGCCCCAGCAATCAAGCCCCTTGGTATAACTAATCGAGTACACGACCTAGTCAGGTTTTGGGTGTTTGCCGCAGCGAAGCTTTCTATCGTTTTGGCTTCAAAAAACGATACATGCGCAGCTTGGGTGAGCAAGGTAAATACCCAAGGCCTGACGACACCCACGGCACAATCACCCCCCTGCATATCCAAGCTTTTTAAGCCCAACTGTAATTTCATCAAAAATCACCGGATCATCAACCGTCGCCGGCATGTTCCACTCAGCCCCATCTGCAATCTTAACCATCGTTCCACGCAAGATTTTCCCTGACCGCGTCTTCGGCAAACGTGCTACCGTCGTCACCATCTTAAATGCCGCAACCGGTCCAATGAGATCCCTCACCCGCTTAATCAATTCCCCGGCAAGCTCAGTCTCTTCCCGATCAGCCCCATCTTTCAACACCACTAACCCCAGCGGCAACTGACCTTTGAAGCCATCAGCCACGCCAAACACCGCGCATTCCGCAATATCCGCATGACCCGCCAATACCTCTTCAATCGCACCCGTCGACAAGCGATGCCCCGCGACATTAATAACGTCATCGGTACGACTCATAATCCATAGGTAGCCATCGCTGTCCTTAAAACCAGCATCACCCGAAGTGTAATAACCCTCATGTTCAGTCAAATAGGCCTCAATAAATCGCTGATCATTACCCCACAGCGTTGGCAAACAGCTTGGTGCCATCGGTAGCTTCACCGCCAGATCGCCCATTTCACCATCCGGCATTTCAGAGCCATCGGGTGCTAATACCCTAACATCGTAACCCGGCATAGCCACTGTGGGTGAACCTGGTTTAACTTCAAGCGCTTCAATGCCCAATGGATTGGCAGCAATCGCCCAACCTGTTTCAGTCTGCCACCAGTGATCAACCACCGAAATCCCTAAGATATCGCGTGACCAGAATAAGGTATCTGGGTCACAACGCTCACCCGCTAAAAATAGCGATTGCAACGATTCGATATTATATTTTTTGAGTAGATCCGCATTCGGATCTTGCTTTTTAATCGCGCGAAAGGCCGTTGGTGCTGTAAACAGCAACTTGACTTTATACTCTTCGATGACACGCCAAAATGCACCTGCATCCGGTGTACCAACCGGCTTACCTTCGTAAACAACCGTGGTGCAACCTTTTAATAGCGGCGCATAGACAATGTAAGAATGGCCAACCACCCAACCAACATCCGATGCTGCCCAGTAGACATCACCCTGTTCTACGTTATAAATATTCTTCATTGACCAGTTCAGTGCTACCGCGTGACCACCGTTGTCTCGGATAACACCTTTAGGTTGGCCCGTGGTGCCTGAGGTATACAATATATAGAGTGGATCAGTCGCGGCGACGGCCACACACTCAGCTGCTTCGGCGTTATTAGACGCTTCTTCCCAGTCAGTATCACGACCAGCAATCAATGTTGCAGTTACTTCAGGTCGTGCTTTGATGATGCAGCTTTTGACTTTGTGCTTCGCTATTTCAATCGCTTCATCAAGCAGTGGTTTGTATTCAACAACACGTCCCGGTTCGATGCCACAGCTGGCGCTGACGATAACAGCAGGTGTGGCGTCGTCAATTCTTGTGGCGAGCTCTTTGGCGGCAAAGCCTCCAAATACTACGGAGTGAATCGCACCCAACCGTGCACAAGCCAACATGGCGATAACCGCTTCCGGAATCATCGGCATGTAGACAATTACCCGATCACCTTTTTGTACGCCTTCAGCGCGCAAGGCACCTGCGAACTTGGCTACTTTGTGAGTGAGCTCAGCATAGGTATAGCGATATTTAGTATTAGTAACTGGTGAGTCGTAAATCAATGCATCCTGATCACCAAGTCCGTTTTTAACATGACGGTCCAGGCAGTTGTAACAGGTATTTAATTCCGCCCCGGCAAACCATGTTGGAACAGGCTTTGCCTCTGAATCAATTACTTTATCCCAAGGTTTTATCCAATCGATATCTTTGGCAGCATCTGCCCAAAATTCTGCTGGATTGGAAATTGAGTGTTGATAAACGTCCTGATACTTTGCCATAACAATCTCTCTATTTACTTATCGAAAACGGTAATAAATTAGCCTTCCGTTTGCGTTAACGTAAAACAGTCTAGCACCCGCGAATAGCGTTTCCCAAGAACTAATTCGTTAGGAATAACCCATTTAGAGTAGGTTTAGACCTTAGTCGTAGGGGATGAATAAACTGAATACGCAGAGACGGGTAATGGCTTCACTACGCCGACTCGCTGCGCTCGAAAGGACTTCGTGAAGCCATTACCCGCCTCTGCTTTGCCTAGGTTTCGGTGCGGATCGCCCTGTATTAAGTAGTCTGATACCTATGATGGGAGTTTTAGATATCGATAATATTTAACATGGTAGGATTATGATTGCTTGAGTGCCTGCTGTTGTGCTCGTCAACTGCAAATCACCACCGTGTTTGTGCACGATAGACTGGGCAATCGCAAGGCCCAGGCCACAGCCATCAGAGCCGTCTTCAGTGCCACGGGTGAAACGCTCGAACACATTAGGTAACAGATCATTTTCAATGCCAGAGCCGGTATCAATCACGCTAATTTCAATAGACTGATTATTCAGGCGAATATCTGTTTTTATTTTACTGCCTGAAACGCTACCATAACGCAGTGCGTTATCGATGAGGTTGTCAAATGCCTCGCCGATCAATATTGAGTTTCCTTCAACGAGTACTGGTGTTTCAATACCCGTTAGCGATAGCTCAACCTGCTGCTTAAGCGCCCTTCCCGCAACCGCCGCCAAATTCTCCTGCACTAGATTGACAATATCAAACGATTCGACCAACTCCAGCTTATCGTTTTGACTAACGCGCTCCATGGATAGCAGTTGTTGAGTCAATCTAGCGGTTCGCTTGGCTGCCTCGGCGACATCGCGTACCCGTTCCTTGAGTATTTCAGGGTCGTTGGTTCTTTCAGCAGCTTCAGCTTGACTAAGTAGTCCCGCGATGGGGTTTCTAATCTGATGGGCAGCATTGGCTATGAAGGCGTCCTTTTCAGCAAAGGAATTACGCAGCTGGCCAAATAATTGATTGGTTGCCTCTAATAGGCTGGACACCTCTCTGGGAACTGCCCGTTTGATGGGGCTTAGGTCATCAGGAGAGCGTTTCTCAATGGCGTCTTGCAAATCGAGTAAAGGCTTGAGTCCATAATTCACCCCGAACCAAACGATAAACCCTGTCGCTAAGATAACCAGAATTAGAGTAACCACGCCGCGACCTGCTAGCATCAACGTTAAGTTTTGTCGCTGTCCCGTGTTTTGCCACACGGTAACGGTTACCGAGCCATTCATTGCATTGGTGGTGAAATATTCCCGAAATGAAACGGCTCTAACCAGCTGGCCACGAAACTCACTGTCGAAAAATATCGGTTGTCGCAAGTCTGTTTTCGCCCCTTCTGCGATGGGTTGAGGGGTATAGCCAGAGAGTAATGGCGGTGCCTGATCACTGACGATATGATAAAAAACCTGATCTCCCAGCGCATCGGTTAGAGTCTCAAGGAGTTTCTCGGCGAGTAAGTCACCTTGATTCAGCACTACATCGCGCGCGATGACATGTGCGATAGACAGCAAACCGGTGTCGTATATTTGTTGAGTCGTTTGGCGAACTTCGTAATAGCGGATGACAGTCAAAATAGCTGCCACTAATAATACGGGCACAATGATGACCACTAACAAACGAGCGTGGAGTGAACGGACGCGTTCAGCCATTAGAATTATCCACGTTATTATCCACGCTAACCGTCTGCTTCAATCATATAGCCAATTCCGCGAGCCGTTCTGATAACTACACCACTTCCTTTTATGGCGCGACGTAATCGTGACACCGACAGCTCAACCGCATTTAAATCGATGTCGCTGCCGACGCCGTATAAGGTATCAGCAAGGTGGGACTTAGAAACAAATTGCCCCTGCTTCATTAATAAGGTTTCAAATAACACCCGTTCGCGCCGAGCAATATCCAATTCTTTGTTGGCCATAAACAAGCGGCGGGAGGTTCGTTCGTAGGTGAGTTCACCGATAACCTCATTAGTGGGTTGTAAGGTTGTGGCACGGCGTGAAAGCGCTCTGACCCTTGCTTCTAACTCTTCCATTGCAAAAGGTTTAACTAAATAATCATCTGCACCGGCATCAAGGCCTTTTACGCGGTCTTCTGTAGTGCTTCGGGCGGTCAACAGTAGCACTGGAAAATTCTGATTCCGACTGCGGATTTCACGAGTAATTTCCAATCCATCTTTACCCGGAAGATTAACATCAAGGATCGCCAGATCAGCACCTTCATGGGACAGGTAACGATCGGCTTGAACGCCATCGGTAAACGTATCCACGGAGTGGCCTTCATCACGCAACGTCTTGCTAATCCCTGACAGCAACATTTCATTATCCTCAACCAGGACGATACGCACTTTGTTTCCCTCCGACAGGTTTTGAACAGCATCAAAGTTTATGATGCTACACGATTAACTAGTTTTGACAAACCGATTCCCTAGGAGGAAATCACTATGAATAAATTACGTCGAGTAATTAACAAGACGATTGTAGGTCTAGCTGCGGGTACATTAGCGCTAGGCTTTTCTGCAACGGCTTCAGCTGAAGTCGATATGAGCGGTAAGACCGTTGAGTGGATTATCCCTTTCTCAGAAGGCGGTGGATCTGACAAGTGGGCACGTTTCTACGGGCCATTACTGTCTGAAGCACTTCCTGGCAAGCCAACGGTTGTGGTTAAGAACATGCCAGGTGCTGGTTCGACTAAAGGCGCTAACTGGTTCGCAGCGAATGCTAAACCAGACGGCATGACTATTCTTGGTACGTCTGGTTCTACGCAGTTCCCGTTCCTGTTGGGTGACCCTCGTGTAAAATTTGACTATGCAGACTGGAACATCGTTCTGGCTACTGCTACTGGTGGTGTTGCTTACTTACCTGCTGACCTTGGCGCTAAGTGGAATGAGAATCCTCGTTCATTGCTAGACACTCGCTTTATCTACGGTTCGCAGGGTGCAACACGTCTTGATCTGGTGCCACTACTCGCTTGGCAGATGCTAGGCCTTAAAGTAGATCCAGTGTTTGGTATCAAAGGTCGTGGTGACGGTCGTTTGATGTTTGAGCGTGGCGAAGCCAATATTGACTATCAAACGTCTTCTGCGTTCTTATCAAAAGTGACGCCGCTAGTTAAAGAGGGCAAAGCGGTGCCAATGATGACTTGGGGTGCTTTGGACAGCGATGGAAACATTGTTCGTGACCCAACCTTCCCAGAGATTCCAACGTTCAAAGAAGTCTACAAAAAGGTACAAGGCAAAGAGCCTTCAGGTGACGCTTGGGATGCTTGGAAAGCGTTCTTTATCGCAGGTTTCCCAGCACAGAAAATGGTGTTCTTGCCAAAAGGTGCTTCACAAGACTTGATCGATACTTACTCAAACGCATTTAAAGCCGTTACGATGCGTCCTGATTTCCCAGAAATTTCAAAGGCACGTTTAGGTGTTTACCCTCAGGCGACAGGCGCAGCAGCAGATACCTTTAAGAAAATGGGTACCGCAGTTGACGAAAAAGCCAAGACTTGGGTTAAAAACTGGCTAGAAAAGCGTTACGGCGTGAAGTTGAAAAAGTAATCCATGGATTTCTTTACTACTGCCCTTCCGGCACTGAGTGAAGCATTCACTCTGATCTTTACATTCAAGCAAATCGGCTGGTTAATGATCGGCGTTTTGCTTGGGCTTTGTGTCGGTGTGTTTCCTGGTTTGGGGGGGATTGCAGGACTGAGTTTGGTGCTACCGTTTATTTACGGTATGGACCCTATCTCAGGTCTTGCGATGATGGTTGGTTTGGTCGCGGTCATTCCAACCTCTGATACGTTTGCTTCGGTGCTAATGGGGATCCCCGGATCCTCAGCATCGCAAGCGACCGTGTTAGATGGCTTTCCACTCTCTAAAAATGGTCAAGCGGCTCGTGCTCTTGCTGCGGCCTTTACCTCGTCACTATTTGGCGGATTATTTGGTGCCGTCATTCTCACCTTTTTTATTGTGATAGCCAGACCCATCGTATTGGCGTTTGGACTTCCAGAATTATTAATGCTAACCGTCTTAGGACTGTCGATGGTTGGTGTATTAGCAGGCAGCAGTTTGCTGAAAGGCATTATCGCGGCTTGTTTGGGCTTAATGGTTGGCGCGATTGGTGAAGCACCCGCCCAAGGCTCGTCCCGTTTGGACTTTGGCAATTGGTACCTAATGGATGGCTTTCAATTAGTCATTATTGGTTTGGGTATCTTCGCTATCCCGGAAATTATCGCACTGTTACGCCAAGATCGTTCCATCTCTTCCAGTGGCGAGTTGGGCGCGGGTTGGTCACAAGGCGTTCATGACTGGTGGGCCAACAAATGGCTTTCGATTCGCTGCTCCAGCATCGGTGTTATTGTGGGTGTTATTCCAGGTTTGGGTGGCTCAGTCGTTGACTGGATTGCTTACGGTCACACCATGCAAACCGCCAAGGATAAATCACAGTTTGGTAAAGGCGATATTCGTGGTGTTATCGGCCCTGAAAGCTCCAATAATGCTAAAGAAGGTGGTGGATTAGTCCCCACACTACTTTTTGGCATTCCGGGCTCTGGCTCAATGGCTGTGTTCATTGGCGGCATGATTTTATTGGGCTATGACGCTGGCCCTCAGATGATTACTAACGATCTCCATATCACCTACACCGTGGTTTGGTCATTAGCCTTAGCTAACGTGTTTGGCGCGGGCCTTTGCTTATTCTTGTCCGGTGGCATCGCTAAATTAACCACCGTACGTTTCCCTTTATTAGTCCCGTTTTTGTTTATGATGATCGCCTTTGCCGCGTTCCAATCCAAACAGACATCTTGGGATTTGGTAGCACTAGTTGGCATCAGTATTCTCGGTATCTTCATGCGCCGCTTCGACTGGTCGCGCCCTGCTTTCCTTATTGGATTTGTATTGTCTGATCAGGCAGAGGTTTATACCTATCAAGTGGTGCAGGTGGCCAACAGCAAATTCAGCCAAGGCGATGCAATTGGTTGGGGCTACGTGCTCTCACCCATCGTAATCACGCTGGTAGTGATTACCGTCGTTTCAGTCTGGCTAGGTGCAAGGCAAGCTGGCTCACTGCACCAACCAAAAACAGAATATAATTGGAATAAAATACCCGCTGTATTATTCGCCGCCTTCCTCGGTTTATTTATGCTGGTTGCATTAGTCGATGGAACGATGGTTTGGACGATGACGGATAAGGTATTCCCCATCACCATTTCATTAGTGGGGCTCATCGCCTCCGGATTGCTGCTAATCAATATGCGCAGGCAGGCTGACACATCAAATCTTTTTTATGATCGTGAAATCGGTGAAGATGAAAAAAACGCACCCCATGGTTTATGGCCAATGCTGGGTTGGTTTGTCAGTCTACTAGCACTCAACGCAGCCTTTGGTTTTGTGATTGCTATATCGCTGTTTTTCATTATCTTCTTGAAAGTACAGGCTAAAATCAGCTGGGGGCGCATTTTGATATTAACGGTATGCGGCGTCGGTTTCTTAGTGTTTATGGCTAGTATGCTAAATCGCGAATTCCCGTCAGGCTTGTTGCAGGATATGGTGGAATTACCTTGGCCGCTACGAGGCCGCTAAGTCGAGTTAGAAATTATGGCAGAACAAATTGCTATCCCGTGCCTGTTTATGCGAGCAGGCACGTCGCGTGGTCCTTTCTTTAACCGTAACCACTTACCGCAGGATCTTGATCAGTTATCAAAGGTATTAGTCGCGGCGGTGGGTGCAGGACATCGACTAAACATCAATGGCATTGGTGGTGGTGTTGCGGTCACCACCAAAGTTGCCATGGTATCCCCTTCCTATGAAGAGTGGGCAGATGTAGACTACTTCTTTGCTCAGGTGAATGTTGAAGATGAGATCGTCGATTTCGCCCCAACCTGCGGCAATATGCTGTCTGGCATTGGGCCTGCTGCAATTGAGATGGGTTTGATGCCAGCGACTGAAGGTCACACCTCCGTTAAAATTCGTTCGGTCAATACAGGGGCAAGAATCGAAGCCATCGTTGAGACGCCGTTTGATCCAAAGCCTCGTGTTGAATACGAAGGATCTGCGCAAATTGATGGTGTACCCGGAACCGCTTCAGCTATTCAACTTAACTTCATGGATGTGGTGGGTTCCAAAACCAATGGACTACTGCCAACGGGTCAGGCGATCGAACAAATTGACGGCATCGATACCACGTTGATCGATGTGGCGGTGCCCATGATGGTATTACGCGCTAGCGATATGGGTAAAACGGGCTATGAATCCGCGCAAGCGCTCACAGACGATAAAGCCTTTATGCAAAAACTAGAAACGCTGCGTCTGCAAGCAGGTGAGCGCATGGGCTTAGGCGACGTTACTAAGAGCGTGGTGCCTAAAGTTGGACTGCTATCCAAACCGCAAAATAACGGCAGCGTGAGTATTCGCTACTTCATGCCTTGGCAATGTCACCCATCGCTTGCGGTAACTGGGAGCATGGCCTTTGCAGGCTGTGTGTTATTACCCGGCACAGTTGCTGAAGGTTTGACTGATATAAAACCCAACGCTGATTCCTTGTTATTTGAGCATCCCATGGGTGATATGACGGTTACTGTTGATTACACCCTGAAGGACGGCGAGTTAGATTTACGCGCCTCAGGTAGCATTCGCACGGCAAGATTATTGATGCGCGGTGAACTCATGGTGCCCTCAACTACCTTTTCATGAAAACCCAAACCATCCTCAACGACCTCAAGACGTTAATACTCACGTTTAGTGTCTGCTTTGCCGTGGGTTGGTTAGTCTCATTGTCAGGATCACCAGCACCCTACTTATTAGGCAGCTTAGTTGCGGCTTGGACGTTAGCAAAAACCTTACCTAAGCACCTCCCCCAACCGGGCATTCCGGGATGGTTTCGCACCGCGGTAATTCTTGGCTTAAGCGTATTGATCGGTGCCGCTTTTAGCCCACAGGTGATGACGCAATTAGGGCTTTGGTCTAGCACCATTTTTGCAATGTTAGCCACAACCGTTATCGCGACAGTCGCAGGCTATAGTTTCCTTTGTCGGCTGCGCAATTACGATCCTACGTTAGCCTTTCTCTGTGCCTTACCTGGCGGGCAAGCAGAAGTAATTGCAATGAGTCAGGATTTGGTCGAAAAAGATTATGTCGTCGCTTTTTGCCATCTGATACGCGTCGCGGTTGTGGTTTGCATACTGCCACTATTGCTGACTATCAGTGAAGGCAGCGCAGGCGTGGCAGCCTCTAACATTGCCATACAACAACTGCCCTCTGTGTTAGATCTTTCAGGCCTTGTATTATTTAAGTTTGTGGCACTTGGTGCGGTCAGTTACGTCCTGGCAATTTTGTTACGCATCCCGATGCCGCATTTATTAGGGCCAATATTATTCAGTGGGATTTTGCATATCATGGGGTGGGTTGAGATCCCGCGTATCCATGAGTTCGTGATAATAGCCCAAGTCACTATTGGC
>ENA-ORXR01005151-ORXR01005151.1-marine-metagenome-genome-assembly--contig:-NODE-5151-length-10535-cov-2.639893_pt1 | contig 10535 bp, 10 predicted proteins | sample MGYA00237866_ERZ511479 | MGnify/ENA metagenome assembly ERZ511479 | reverse complement strand
GGTCAAGGTGGAAGAACCCTCCGTTGCTCACACCATCGAGATCCTCAAGGGTTTGCGCGACCGCTACGAAGCTCACCACCGTGTGACCATCACCGACCAGGCGCTTGTGGCCGCCGCGAACCTCGCGGATCGCTACATCGCTGACCGTCACCTCCCGGACAAGGCCATCGACCTCATCGATGAGGCCGGTTCTCGTCTGCGCATCAAGCGCATGGAGACACCGCCGGATTACAAGAAGCTCGAGGAGGAAATTGCCACGGTCAGCGCCGACAAGAAGGCCGCTGTTGAGGCACAGGACTTCGAGAAGGCCGGATCACTGCGCGATGAGGAGAAGGAACTCATCGCGAAGAAGGAACAGGTGGAAGCCGAGATAAAGGCTTCGGGCGTGGACCTCTTCGACGAGGTGGACGAAGAAGCTGTCGCCGAGGTTCTCTCAGTGTGGACTGGCATCCCTGTCTACAAGCTCACCGAAGAAGAGACCGAGAAGCTCATCAACATGGAGGACGAACTCCACCGTCGTGTCATTGGCCAGGAAGACGCCATCAAGGCTGTCAGCCAGGCCATCCGCCGCACCCGGGCTGGTCTCAAGGATCCGAAACGCCCCAGCGGCTCGTTCATCTTCCTCGGTCCGTCCGGTGTTGGTAAGACCGAGCTTGCAAAAACGCTGTCAGAGTTCCTGTTCGGCGACGAGCAGTCACTGATCAGTCTCGACATGTCTGAATACATGGAGAAGCACACGGTCAGTCGTCTGGTTGGCTCGCCCCCCGGTTACGTCGGTTACGACGAGGGTGGACAGCTGACAGAAGCGGTTCGCCGCAAGCCGTTCTCGGTAGTGCTCTTCGATGAAATTGAGAAGGCGCACCCTGACGTGTTCAACACGCTCCTCCAGATTCTGGAAGAGGGTCGTCTCACGGACAGCCAGGGTCGCTCGGTCGACTTCCGCAACACGGTGTTGATCATGACATCGAACCTCGGTACCCGCGACCTTCGTAAGGCCAACCTCGGTTTCTCCAAGAATGACGAGGCTGTCACCTACGAACGCATGAAGGAAAAGGTCAACGACGCGCTGAAGGATCACTTCCGCCCGGAGTTCCTCAACCGCATCGATGAAGTCATCGTGTTCCACGAGCTCACCAAGCCTGAAGTGACCACCATTGTTGATCTGATGATCAAGCGAGTGGCCAACCAGCTTGAAGCTCAGGGCATGGGCCTGGAAATCACTGACAGCGCCAAGCTGCTGTTGGCTGATCGTGGCTATGACCCCACGCTCGGCGCACGTCCGTTGCGTCGCGCCATTCAGCGCCACGTTGAAGATCCTCTGTCGGAGCGCCTCCTGCACAAGGAGTTCCGCGCTGGCGAGATCATCGTCGTCGACACCGAGGACGACCCTGATCGTGCCGGTGAGAGCCGCTTCGTGTTCACCGCCATTGAAGGTTTTGAACCTCCGCCCGTCGAGGAGCTTGCCACAGTCGAGTAGGCGAGGCTGAAGAACACAGTCGAGTAGGCGAGACTGAAGAACACAGTCGAGTAGGCGAGACTGAAGAAGACAGCAAAATTTGCAATTGGGGTCGCCCTGGGTGGCCCCTTTTGCGCGTTCGTGGGCTGATTTTTATTGAGTGACGATGACGGGAGGTGTTGCACCGCTACCTTTACTTCGTGTCCATGGCGTCCCCAGCAGAATCCAACGTGTGGCACCGACTCCGTTTTGTGCTCTTGGCGCTGGTCCTGGTGCTCGCGGTGTCGGCCTGTCAGGTGGACATGGAAGTCACCATTGACGCGGACAGTAACGGGTCTGGCGAGGTCGAAGTTGAGGTCGTTCTCGATGACGAAGCGGTCCTCAAACTGCCGAACCTTGAAGAGGAGCTGCGAACCGAAGACCTGGTTGCTGCTGACTGGGACATCTCCAGGTTCGAGGTGGACGAGTTCGGCGCAACAATCCGTGCGGCGAAGCGCTATTCGAGTCCGGAGCAGTTGCAGCAGGTGCTCGACGAGATCTCGGGCGCTCAGGGCATGTTCCGGGACTTTGTCATCACGCAGGAAGTCGAGTTCGCAATTCGGCGCTTTGCAATCGACGGCGAACTTGACCTTCGTCGCGGTGTTGGCATGCTCGGTGATGCTCGTCTGACGGAACTTCTCGGCGGCGAGTTGTTCGGCCGTCCAGTGACAGAGTTTCTCGATGGTCGTCCGATTGACGATGCAGTTTCGGTCAAGGTTGAGGTGATCCTCCCTGGCGAGGGTGACGCCGGGTCGGGTTCGCGGGCATCGTGGAATCCGCGTTTCGACGATGCGGAGGCAACTGTTGTCAGCTTGCAGACTGTCGAAGAGAACTTCATTGCTCAGCTTCTGATGTGGGTGGCGAGGGCCGCCTTTGCGTTGTTCCTTTTCTCTGTGGTGCTCGGCACACTTGCCGGTTTGTTCCGGTGGAATCGGAAGCGCAAGAGTGGTATCGCCACACCAAAGTCGGTGCGGGGTCGGGTTCCTGGCGCAGCACCGGGCGCACCCGGCGCGGCCGGTGCATCGAGTTATCCGGCGGCTCCAGCTGCGCAGGTGCGCCTGGTGTGCGTGGACCCGCTTGGCGTGATTTACAACATGGGCGCAGACCCGGTTGACCTTCTCGTGTCCTTCATTCGTAGTCGGGGCAGCAATGTGGCCCGCCAGGACATCGATGGTCTGCATGCTCAGGCCACCCTGGGTCGAATTTCCACCGAGGAATTCTGGTCCGGCGTTGGCCTCACCGGCTCTGCCGATGATCTCGATGCCGCCTATATCGAACTGATTGCGCCTCGCAATGGCGCGGCGGAGTTCCTGCGTGAGATGCGCCGTCGTGAAGTTCCGGTGACGGCAGTGACCAATGACGTTTCTGCGTGGTCTCGCCGTCTGCGCGAGCGCGACAATCTGGCCATGATCTGGCCGTGGGTCATCAGCGCAGACATTGGGGTTCGCAAGCCCGATCCGGGCATTTTCGAAGCTCTTCGCCGCGAAGCTGGTGTGCCGTATGAGTCATGCCTGCTGATCGACACCAATGCTGCGCATCTCGATACGGCTCGCACGCTTGGTATGAGCACGGCCTTTTTCAGCAGCCGGAAGTTGTCGCCCAACGAGCGCCCGAATCATCCGGTGGTATCCAGCTTCTCTGACTTCTTCCGCCGCCGCGGGTAGACCTGTGCTGTGGAACTGACAGCAAAAATGGCATGAGCGTGTCCCCTCGTCAGCAGGCCGACGTGTTCGGCACGCTGCAGCCGTACATCATGCGGGTCTGTCAGGGGGCCGAATGTGGTGTGCGCTTTCCGGTTGCCGAAGCAGCCGTTGCCTACGAGCAGTGTCATTTGTGTGAGGCTCCAACGGTGGTTGCCGCCCGGTTCGGGAATGCTCATGGCGAACGTCACGACGGAACGACCACGGAACCGGCTCGCCGCTCGGTCATTGCAATCCTCGACAACGTCCGCAGCGCCATGAATGTCGGCACCATCATCCGTACTGCCGATGGGACGGGTGCCAGCACGGTTCTGATGGGGGGCATCAGCCCGGCGGCTTCGAATCCAAAGGTGATGAAGACTGCGCTCGGGGCGGAAGAGACGGTGCAGACAGCGCATCATCCCAACCTGATTCCGGTGGTGGACGATCTCATAGCGTCCGGCGTGCGGGTCTGGGCGCTGGAATCCACGCGCACGTCAGTCGCTCTTGACGAGCTGGACGTTCCTCCGATGGAACACACCATCGCCGTCATCGTGGGCAACGAGATCAGCGGCGTCGATCCCGAGCTCCTCGAACGCTGCGAACGCCACGTGCACCTCCCGATGCGTGGCGTCAAGAATTCGCTGAACGTTGCAGTCGCCTTCGGCACCATCGCCTGGTGGTTGCAACAGGAAGCTTGAGCTCGGCCCTCAGCGAGTCAGCTGCACGATTGTCCACGTACCCACCGGGTCGCCCGGATCCGCAGCCGCTGTTTCGGACAGCTCGAACTGCGCTGGCGCATCATCCCGAATCTCATTCAGCCAGAAGAAGACAGCGCCAATGCCGATGACGGCCAGCGCCCCGAGCAGTGCGAGAACTCGCAGCATCGGCCGCCCGCCCGTCGGTGTTCGTGCTGGTGTTGTCACTCGCATGCTCCACATCAGCAGAGTAGGCCTGCATGCATTTGCCTGTCTGTCAGGATGAGATCATGTCAACTCGTCGAGTCGCTGTCGTTGGAATGTTTCTCGAGAGCAACGCCTTTGCCCGAACGGTCTCGGAGCCGGGCTTTCGGGGCGCCGTGTACCTGGAGGGCGCGGAGCTTGATGCCGACGCCCGAGCCGAACATCCCAGGGTCATGGGCGAGGTGGGCGGCTTCTACTCCAGGATGGACGAGCTCGGCGACTGGGAGTCGGTGCCAATCCTCTACACGATGAGTGGTGGCGGAGCAGCGGATCATGACTTCTTCGAAGCAACCGTTGCTCGCGCCAGAGCAGGCCTGTCGGCGACGGGGCCACTCGACGCAGTGTACGTCTGCAATCACGGAGCAATGGTCACTACCCAGGAAGAGGATGGCGACGGGGTGTTCTTCGCAGCGGTGCGTGAAGCCGTCGGCCCTGATGTGCCCATCGCCGCGACCCTTGATCCGCACGGCAACGTCTCGGACCTGATGGTCGAGTCTGTGGACATCTTCGTTTCGTACCTGACCGATCCGCACATGGACCAGTTCGAGCGCGGCGGGGAAGCTGCGGAATTGCTGCACGAGATGTGGGATGGGATGCGTCCGCACAAGGTCTTCGTTCGGCTACCGATTGTGCCGCCGAACGTGTCGCTGTTCACCGACGAGGGTCCGTTTGCTGAGTTGGTGAATGCCGGTCAGGAACAGAGGAGCAAGGACATCGCGAACGTTTCGATCCTTGGCGGGTTCGCGTTCTCGGATACATCGAAGAACGGATTGGCCATCGTCGTCACCGGCCGCAACGATGATGCGGCAGCCCGGGCCTTGGCGGCCGAGCTCGCCGATATGGCATGGGAGCGACGTGACCGCTTCGTTTGCGAGTCAACATCGATGGACGACGCCGTCGATCGTGCCGTTGCTGCGGGGACCGATCCGTCGCTGCCGGCGATGGTCTTCTCGGACCTCGGCGACAACTGCGGAGCCGGGGGCCCGGTCAACACGCTTTGGATGCTCGAGGCACTGCATCAGGCCGGGGCCCAGGGCGTGCTGATTGTCAACTTCCGTGACCGCCGCCTGGTTGAGGCCGCGCAGGCGGCCAACGTCGGCAACAGCTTCACCGCCCACTTCACCGGCGACGACTGGGACCGTGATGGCGACACCACGTATTCGTCAGAGGCTCGGGTGCTGGCGCTGCACGACGGCCGGCTTGTCGGGCGACGAGGCATCGTCGCTGGCAAGAGCCTGTACGCGGGATCAATGGCACTGGTCGAACTCGACGGTGTTCAGGTTGTGGTGACCAGTCGCGCTGCAGTTGGCAACGATCCGATCTTCAGCGAGGCGCTTGGCGTTGATCTCGCAACGAAGCGGACCATTGTGGTCAAGGTCCGCAGCTCGTTCCCGCCCGCCTACGACGAATTCGTTGCGCACGAGAACATGCTCTTCGTGGATACGCCGGGTCGGACATCCCCGGTACTCAGTCGCATGCCGTTTGAGCGGCTACCGAGACCCGTCTACCCGCTCGACCAGGGATTCGACTGGACGAACCCGTTGGCGAGCGCCTCGGCTTCTGCTGGCGACGATTCTGCGTAGCGCCCACGGACGGAATCGAACCGCCGGCCTTGGACTTAGGAGGTCCCTGCTCTATCCGACTGAGCTACGTGGGCTGGACGTCTGATCGTACCTGCTGACTTCGCCGCGCAAAGGCGGAAATCTCAATCCGCATATGGAATACTGTCGCTCGCCTCAGGGAGACTGGGCATCGCATCAGGGGAGAAGCGCATGAAGATCGGATTCATCGGACTCGGCAATGTCGGCGCCAAGTTGGCCGGCAGTCTGATCCGCAATGGACACGACGTGCTTGTGCGGGATCTGGACAAGAGCGTGGCTCAGCCGTTTCTCGATCAGGGAGCGGGATGGGCTGAATCGCCGGCGGACATGGTTCGCCAGGTGGAGATGATCATCACCTGCCTGCCCAGCCCAACAATCTGCGTGGCAGTCATGGAGGGAGAGGACGGCATCCTCTCCGCAATGAAGCCGGGTCAGATCTGGGCCGAGATGAGCACCACCGATGAGGCCGAGGTTCGCCGCCTCGGAGCGAAGGTTGTCGAGCTCGGAGGCGAGCCAATCGACTGTCCGGTTTCCGGTGGCTGTCATCGGGCAGCGACGGGAAACATCGCAATCTTTGCGGGCTGCGAGCGCTCAACCTTTGAACGGGCGCTACCCATTCTCACGTCGCTGGGCCGGCGGATACTGCACACGGGCGAGCTGGGCTCCGCGTCCACGCTGAAGGTGATGACGAACTACCTCGCCACGGCCAACCTCATCACGCTGGCCGAGGCGATGGTCACCATGAAAGCAGCCGGTCTTGACCTGGGCACCACGTACGAAGCGATTCGCATCTCCTCAGGCAACTCGTTCGTCCACGAGACAGAGAGCCAGGTCACGCTCAACGGAAGTCGCGACATCAGCTTCACCATGGACCTCGTGGCCAAGGACATCGGCCTGTTCCAGGAGATCGCTGACCGCAATGGTGTGGAACTCGAGGTGTCACCCGTACTCATCGACATCTTCAACGACGGCATCAAAAAGTACGGGCCGCGCGAACTGAGCCCGAACATCATCCGTCGCCTGGAGGACCGCACGGGACTTGAGATTCTTCACCCCGGTTTCCCCGCCGAAATGACCGATGATGAACCCGAAGAACCCGGGTACGAAGTCATTCCCAAAAGCTGAGCATTCCCAAGAGCTGAGCATTCCCAAGAGCTGCGTATTCCCACAGGCTGAGCATGCTGGCCATACCCAGGCGCTGAGCCCAGTCAGTTTCAGAGTCCGAAAATCTCGGCGGCCTGGCGGATCTCTTCCACACCGCGGGGAGCAATGTTGATGGCGGTCACCGGACTGTTCTCCCAGTCGGCCAGCTTCTCTTTGATGCGACCGGCCGGGCCAACGAGGCTGATCTCATCGGCGAAGTCCTTCGGTACAGCCATGACGGCTTCCTCGCGCTTGCCGGACATGAACAGGTCCTGTATCTCAAGCGCCGTATCGCCGAGGCCCATGCGGGCAGCCAGCTTCGTGTGGTAGTTCTGCCCCTTCGCTCCCATGCCACCCACGTAGAACGCAAGCATCTGGCGGATGGACATAAGCCCCTCGTCAACGTCGTCGCAGATCTTCAAGGTCACGAGTGCGACCGTCTCGAAGTCGTCCTTCGCGTCAACGAGTTGGCTGGCGTAAACGTCCTGGCGGTAAGGGGAGTAGTAGAGGGGGAGCCAGCCATCTGCAATCTCGGCGGTCTGCGTGACGTTCTTCGGCCCCTCAGCACCGATGTAGATCGGGATATCGCTGCGCAACGGATGGGTGATGGCCTTGAGCGGCTTGCCCATGCCCTGACTTCCGTCACCGGAGTACGGGTGCTGGTAGAACTCCCCTTGGAAATCGAGACGCTCCTCTCGGGCAAACACCCGACGCAGGATCTCCACATACTCTCGGGTTCGGGCCAACGGCCGATTCGACGGCTGGCCATACCAACCCTCCACAACCTGAGGACCGGACACACCGAGGCCAAGCATGAGTCGCCCGTTCGACAAGTGGTCGAGCGTGATGGCCTGCATGGCCGTTGCTGTTGGCGTTCGAGCAGCCATCTGCACAATCGCCGTGCCCAACTTGATACGCGTTGTCAGCGCAGCCAGGTAGGCGAGGGGGGTAAAAACGTCTGAACCCCACGACTCCGCCGTCCACACCGCATCGAAGCCCACCTTTTCGGCTTCCTGGGTGATCTCCACCATGTTCTGCGGCGGCTGCGCACCCCAGTATCCCCACATCAACCCAAGCTTCACAGTGACTCCCTCCGGGGGCCGTTCGAGCCACGGAGGCTCTTGGCAATTGCCCGTCTGTTCAATGAGCAGACTAGTTGGTGCTCACGAGGTGCGATGGCGGCGGATTGCCCGAGCGAGTTCGGCGAAGCCGTGTCTGAGCGAAGCAACCATCGCCACTGCAGCGTTCGTGCTCACCGTCGACTTGCCCCGGCGTCGCCCGGTTCCCCTGGGTCGTCTGTCGTGAGCGGGTTGGTGATGGCTGCAGTCCCTGTAGCCTTGTCCGTCTATGTCCAAGGTCTGTCAAGTGACGGGGCGGAAGCCAAGCTTCGGCAACAACGTCTCGCACTCAGTACGCAAAACCCGCCGTCGGTGGGATCCGAATATCCAGACGCAGCGCTTCTTTGTGCCGTCCGAAAACCGCTGGGTGAAGCTCACCGTCAGTGCCAAGGGTTTGAAGACGATCAACAAGAAGGGCATTGAGGCGGTTCTCGCAGACATGCGCCGTCGAGGAGTGAAGGTCTGATGCCAGCAGGTTCTGACAAGCGACCCATCATCAAGCTCAAGAGCACGGCTGGTACCGGGTACCAGTACGTGACCACCAAGAACAAGGTCAACGACCGCGAGCGCATCGAACTCAAGAAGTACGATCCCAAGGCTCGCAAGCACGTCATCTTCAAAGAAGAGAAGTAGGACCAGCGTTTCAAGGAGGAGAAGCAGCTACGCGCTCACTCTTTCGCCGACAAGACCCCAGGTCGCCAGCCTTCGGGCTGGCTTTTGTCGTTTTGTCGACGCCGCGCTCACCTCGGGCTGATGTGGCCGCCGCAGGCTTGGGTTCATCCGTGTGCAATTCGACGGTACTGGTTGTCTGATTTTCTGTACATTCAAGCTCTAGCCACCAAATGTTGAAAAAAGCAAACATGACGAGTATTCTGGGACCATGTCCAAAAAAAGCGACACCGGGGATCTCGGGGCGAGCGGCATTCAGGTGCGGTCAGGTGCGGCCATGGCTGCAGCACTGAAACTGATCAGGGGCACCCGGGGAATGAGTCAGGCCGACATGGGCGAAAGGTTGGGCTGCAGTCGTCAGACCATTTTGAATCTCGAATCGGGCACCTCCAAACAACTTGATCGGCTGGTGCGTTTTGTTCGCTTCAGCGGCTTCGACCTCGTTCTGGTCCCCAGGCAGATCGCCGCTGAGAGCTCAACTAAATGAGTGGCCCCAAAGGCGAAGCGCTCTCCATCTGGATCGGCGACAGTCATGTTGGCGACCTCATCCACGATCCAACCCGGACAAACGGAACGAACGGAATTCGCTACACATCAGAGATCAAGGACACGCACCCGCGCGGGGCGATCTGTTTGTCCGCCAGCCTGCCTGTGTCGCACGAACCGCCGACGAAATCTGCAACCACCGTTGACAATTGGCTGTCGGGCCTGCTGCCAGAGGGCGCGGCTCTCACTCAGCTGGAAGAGCGTGAACAGATACAACGAGGCGATACCTACTCATTCCTGAAACGATATGGCCACGATTGCGCTGGGGCCATCGTGTTTCTTGCAGCAGGTGAGACGCCAGACATGAAATCGCAGTCGCCGTCCGAGGAGATCGACCTCGCTGAGGCGATCAGCCAACTCCCGTCGTTTCCCATCACCGGCGACGAGGAGGGCCAGCTGTCGGTCGGTGGTTTCCAAGCGAAGCTGCTGGTCACGCACCGCGGAGACCGTCTCCTGCGCCCGCAACTCAACGTACCGTCCACCCATATCTACAAGCCGGACCCGGAACGTGCAGCCCATCAGGGGTTGGTCGTCTCGGAGGCGATTGCCATGGCCACGCTGCGGGAGTCAGCGGTGAGAACAGCGACAACCGAGCTGATCGAAGTTGCCGGACGGCCAGTGCTGGTAGTTACCCGATTCGACCGTCAACTCGACAGCGGCGGGGTGATGAAGCGAGTTCACCAGGAGCACCTGTGCCAGGCCATGGGGCTGGCGCCGTCGAACAAGTATCAGCGCTCGAACGGTCCGTCGTACCAGCAACTGGCCGAGACGCTGGTGAGTCATTCGGACGATCCTGAAACCGACCTGCTGCAACTCTTGCGGCAGGTCACAGCAACCGTCGCTGTGGGGAACAGCGACGCGCACGGCTGTAACTATGGCCTTCTGATCCGTGATGGTGCTCTTCAGCTTTCGCCCGCGTATGACGTAGCCAATACGACGGCCTTCCTTCCAAAGCCCGAGACCGGCGGTCACCGAGTTGCTATGGAGATCGGCGGTAAAGACCGCCTTTTCTATGTGGGGCGAGAGTCGCTGTTGGCCGAGGCGAGAACCTGGGGAATTCCCAAACGACAGGCGGAGGAGACCATCGACGAGACCGCTCAGTTGATGGCCGATGCCCTGCCGGGCGTAGTCTCGCAGTTCGACCAGTGGCTCGGCTATGGACACGTAGCCGAAGCTGTCGATTACATGCAGAGGCATATCAACCGCGTTCGCTCGGCGTAGTCGCTGCTGGGTACCGCTACTCTGCACGACCATGACAATCACACTTCTGGACGGAGGGATGGGTAAGACCCTCCAGGCAAATGGCGCACCGTTTCGCCAGC
>ENA-ORXR01005150-ORXR01005150.1-marine-metagenome-genome-assembly--contig:-NODE-5150-length-10536-cov-2.852950_pt1 | contig 10536 bp, 6 predicted proteins | sample MGYA00237866_ERZ511479 | MGnify/ENA metagenome assembly ERZ511479 | reverse complement strand
AAATTCGATTCTAATTTTGAATGATTGAATGATTGAATTTTGAATAGCCCTATATCGCGCTACCCTGCGTTAGAGGGTTATTCAAAATTCTCGCACCTGCCCGCTTGCAGTCAGGCGTGTTCAAAGTTATCCTTACTACCCCACATCGGGATATTGGTTTGCTTTAAGCATACTTCGTAAGCGTTTCTTTGCCAGAATCAATTGCGACTTGGAGGTATTAATACTAATTCCCAATATATCTGCAATCTCCCTATGTTTATAGCCTTCTAATACGTACAAATTAAATACCGTTCTATAGCCGGTCGGTAACTTGTTGAGCATGTTCAGTATGTCTTCCGCAATCAAATCTTGCTCTGCGTTTATTTCGGTCTTTATTTCAATGTTACTAACCTCCACGGTCAACTGAAAGTTGTGTTTTTTACGTAGAAACATCAGGGATTCATTGACCATAATACGGCGAATCCAACCTTCAAAACTACCTGCACCTTGAAATTGATGAATATTCTTGAATACTTTAAAAAACCCTTCCAACAAGATATCTTCAGCATCTTCCCGACTCCTTGCATACCGCTTACACACCCCAAACATCTTAGGTGAATAGCGATCATACAAGAGCTTTTGCCCTTTCCGATCCTTGCTTCTGCAGGCTTCTATGAGTTGTGTTTCTGTCAAACTGTAGTTTTTCGATAACAAAATAGCAAATTATACCATATTCTTATAACGCACTATTTATCTGAAAGATGTACTTTTTCACCTTTTTGGTGGGTTGTACTCTAATTTTAGATTTATTTAACTGGTTGGTGGTGGATGTGTTGCGTCCTTTCAGGACTTTCTCGGGCTTGTTTTCTTAGAAGGAGCGGTGCTCCTTCCTGGCATGCAAAACCCCTTTGGGGTAAATTTTGGTAGATGAACGTTTGTTTCGCGAACTATGGGAAATTTTGACCTACCTGTAGACAAGCGAAAGCAGGTTTTGGTTTTGATTCCGTTTCCTATTTGATATCGAGCTATCTCTTCCCCACGATAGAAGGTAACCCACGTCTTAAACGACAGAAGGCATTAATCATTCAATAACACCGAGCTTAGCAATCGCTGGTAGTCTGAGCGAAGTCGAATACTACCCCCGCGTTAGAAGGCCATTAATAGTTAATCGTTAATAATTAATCGTTCAAAACTTTCCCTACCTTTGCGCCACCAAAAAAATACGATCATGCAATTAACCGATCAAGGCTACCGACTCAACCATAACATCGACCCGCTAGCGCTATGCGAAAAATATGGCGCACCTATTTATGTCTATGACACCGCTATCATTGAACGGCAGTTCAATAAAATGAAAAATGCATTTAATATTCCAAAGCTACGCATCAACTATGCCTGCAAAGCATTGACGAATATCAACATCCTCAAGTTTATGAAACAACTTGGAGCCGGACTCGATACCGTTTCCATTCAAGAAGTTTGGCTGGGGCTGAAAGCTGGTTTTGCACCGCAGGATATTATGTATACACCCAATTGTGTCAGTATCGAAGAAATTGAACTGGCCGTGAAAGAAGGTGTTCGGATTAACATTGATAACATTAGTATACTCGAACAGTTTGGGCATTTACATCCAAACATTCCTGTTTGTATCCGAGTCAATCCGCATATACTTGCTGGTGGGAGTTATAAAATTTCGACCGGTCATATCGATTCTAAATTTGGAATTTCAATTCATCAAATGCCATTAGTCAATCGGGTAATCGAAGCGACGGGATTAAAAGTGGAAGGCATTCACATGCATACTGGTTCTGACATTTTAGATGCTGGCGTCTTTTTGCAGGGAGCAGAAATTTTGTTTAACGTAGCATCTAATTTTAAAGATCTGGAATTTATTGATTTTGGATCTGGTTTTAAAGTAGCCTACAAACCCGGCGGTAATAGCACCGACATGGAGACACTTGGTGAGCAATTATCTACCCGGTTCAATGATTTTTGTAAAAGCTATGGTCGTGACCTGGCACTTGTTTTTGAACCTGGTAAATTTCTCGTCAGCGAATCAGGTTATTTCCTGGCAAAGGTCAATGTCGTCAAACAAACGATCTCTACCGTTTTTGCAGGGATTGATTCTGGGCTCAATCATTTGATTCGACCGATGTTCTATGATGCACATCACGAGATCATTAACCTGAGTCGACCTGGTGGCAAAACACGTATCTACACCGTCGTCGGTTATATCTGCGAAACTGATACCTTTGGAATTAATAGAAAAATTGATGAAGTACAAGAAGGCGATATTCTTTGCTTTTTAAATGCTGGAGCTTATTGTTATTCAATGGCTTCCAATTACAATTCGCGTTTCCGACCTGCAGAGGTCATGCTTCATGAGGGTAAAGATTACCTGATTCGTAAAAGAGATGATATGGATACCATTCTTCACAACCAGGTTGAGGTGGAAATTGGTGTTCAAGTTAGTGGTTAAAAAATGGTAACTATATAGCTATATGGCAATTTAAAACATGAAGAGGTCCGAGGTCCGGAGTCGGAAGTCCGAAGAGCTAAACGCGTGAACTCCGCACCTCGTTCTTCGGACCTCCGACTTCCAACTCCCAACTCCCAACTCCCAACTCCACACATAACAGTTAAAAAATGATCATGAAAAAATTAGCTTTATTTCTTGGCTTCCTTTTACTAATAAGCACAGTTGCCTGCAACTCAAATTTAAAAACCATCAATTCCGGGAAAGCAGTTATTCAAAGCGTAAATGGTAACACCATTCGATGCCAGAAAGATATCTCTACTAGGATTGATGCGCTGACCGACAAGGACTACACGATTTTCTTTTTAAGTCGCCATGCAGAGAAAATTAAAAAAGTACCCGATCCTGATCTATTACCAGAGGGCCATCAAAGAGCCCAACGATTGGCATCCATTCTCCAGGAGGTTCCGATCGATATGATTTGTTCTTCTCCTACCAAACGAACCAATGCTACTGCTCAACCCACCGCTGCTGCCCATCATATAGAAATCAGTAAGTACAACCCTAAACCCCAGCAGCAACAAGCTTTTTTCAACGATATCCTCCTGAATGATAAAGGAGCTCGCATTCTAGTAGTCGGACACTCCAACACTATACCTGATTTGCTGAACTTTTTTGCTCAGGAATCAGTATATACTAACATCGATGAAGGTGATTATGATAACTTTTACATCGTAGCAGCAAAAGATGGAAAACCGGCTAACATTTGGAGCTTTAAATATTAAATTTAAAACCTCTGAGTAAACAATCCGTAAAAAATTAAAAATCTAACTACTTTTGCCCTTCAATAAAAAGAAGAAAACTATAAACTAAACGCTAGCCCTCTAAGGGATTTTTAAACTAAACTATCAACTAGCTAATTATCATGAGTAATAGCCGATACAATCCAAAAGAAATAGAAGCCAAATGGTATCAACATTGGATGGACAAGGACTACTTCAGCTCCAAACCCGATGATCGAGAACCATACACCATCGTCATTCCTCCTCCCAACGTCACCGGCATGCTACACATGGGACACATGCTCAATAATACTATTCAGGATATTCTCATTCGTAAAGCCCGACTCGAAGGTAAAAATGCCTGTTGGGTTCCGGGAACAGATCACGCTTCAATCGCTACCGAAGCTAAGGTGGTCAAGTTGCTACGTGAGCAAGGTATCAAGAAAACGGATATCGGACGAGAGGAATTCTTAAAACATGCCTTCGAATGGAAAGATAAGTATGGCGGCATCATTCTCGACCAATTGAAGAAACTAGGTGCATCCTGCGATTGGAGTCGTACTCGATTCACTATGGAAGAAAAATTGTCAAAAGCCGTTATTGAGGTTTTTGTTGATTTATATAAAAAAGGAAAAGTATATCGCGGACTGCGCATGGTCAACTGGGATCCGGTGGCGCTTACTGCCCTTTCGAATGAAGAGGTAATCCACAAAATAGAGAACTCCCGACTCTTCCATGTCAAATACCAAATTGAAGGAACGGACGATGAATGGGTAACCATTGCCACCACCCGACCTGAAACCATATTTGGGGATACTGCTGTTGCCGTAAATCCTGATGACGAACGATACACACACCTTAGAGGCAAACGTGTGATCATTCCAATGGTCAATCGGTCAGTTCCGATCATTTTTGACAAATATGTTGAGACCGAATTTGGTACGGGTTGCCTTAAGGTAACACCAGCACATGATATGAATGACTTCGAAATCGGAGAGCGCCATAAACTGGAGTCTATCGATATCTTTAACGACGACGGAACCATGAGCGAAGCAGCTCAATTTTACGTAGGGGAAGATCGCTTTGCTGTACGTAAAAAGATGGTAAAAGAGTTGAAGGAAATGGGCCGCATCGTTGATATTGAAGATCATCAAAACAAAGTTGGTCGCTCCGAACGTACTGACGCCGTTGTTGAACCTCGAATGAAGCTGCAATGGTGGTTGAGCATGAAAGAATTTTCAGCAACAGCTTTGAAAGCCGTTGAAGATGGAGAGGTTAAGTTCCATCCGCCGCACATGATCAACATGTACGACAACTGGCTACGCGAAGAAAACGTTCGAGACTGGTGTATCTCTCGCCAGCTTTGGTGGGGACAGCAGATACCAGCTTACTACCATGAAGACGAAATTTATGTTGCTACTTCTATCGAAGAAGCATTAGAACAAGCTCGTGCAAAAACTGGAAATGCAAATCTACAAGCTAGTGATTTGACACAGGATGAAGATGTAGTAGACACCTGGTTTTCCAGTTGGCTATGGCCCATTTCCGTTTTTGATGGTTTCGAAAATCAGGATGAATTGAAGTACTACTACCCGACCAATACATTGGTTACTGGTTGGGACATTATGTTTTTCTGGGTAGCTCGAATGATTATGTCGGGGTACGAATATACTGAATCATTACTGGGTGCTGATTTTATAAAAGAAAATGGTAAAGGTCCTTTCAAAGATGTGTATTTCACCGGCATGGTTAGAGATAACAAGCGTCGTAAGATGAGTAAATCTTTGGGCAATAGTCCTGATGCGTTGGAGCTTATTGAGACGTATGGCGCCGATGGGGTACGGTATGGAATGATATCCTCAGGGGCTGCAGGAAACGATATTATTTTTGATGCACCAATCGATCCTAAAACTGGTGCGGTACTCAATGAAAGTAAACTTTGTGGGCAAGGGCTCAACTTTTGTAATAAGATGTGGAGTGCCCGATACCTTTTAAGCATTTGGGAAGTAGTAGACCAACCTGTGAATGATTCAGCGGCAAAAATAAATGCACTTACGGTTAATTGGTTTGAACATAAATTCAATCAAACCATGAAGGAGGTAGAAGAAAGCATGAAGCTTTTTCGCTTGTCAGAAGCTCTAATGTCTTTATACAATTTCATTTGGGGTGATTTCTGCTCCTCGTATTTAGAAATGATCAAACCTGCTTTTGGTGACCCTATTGATCGGGAAACTTATGACAGGACGATTTACATTTATGAGCGGCTGTTAACCGCTTTGCATCCATTCATGCCTTTTGTTACCGAAGAAATTTGGCATCAATTAAAAGACCGTAAACCGGGCGAAGATTGTACCGTTAGCAAATCAGTTAAACTAAAAGATTTTGATGCCGCAATGATCAAACAAGTTGATAGTGCAAGAGATCTCATCACAAAATTAAGGAATACACGTACACAAAATGGCATAAAATCGATAGAACCCATCAAGCTCTTTGTTGAGGATAGCGACAGTTCAAAATCACTTTTTGCTTTAGAAGGAATGACTGAGATGGTCAAAAAAATGGGTAACCTTTCAGATTTAACTTTTACTTCCGACGAAATCCCCAATAGTGTTTCTTTCCTTTCGGGAACAGAAAAATATTTCATGGAAGTCAATCAAACGATTGACGTTGAAGCAGAACGAGAGCGCCTAAGCAAAGAATTGGAATATCAAGAAGGCTTTGTCATTTCCGTAGAAAAGAAGTTAAGCAATGAACGTTTCGTCAACAACGCTCCGGCAGCAGTCGTTGATAATGAGAAGAAGAAACTGGCTGATGGTTTGGCTAAGATTAAGATTTTGCAAGAGAGTATTGCTAATTTGAATTAAGAGAGATGACCCCATGCGGGCACTGTTATAAAATAAAAAACCCCGTTGACTGAGCGAAGCCGAAGTCAACGGGGTTTTTTATATTTTACTTCTTATCGCTGAATAGAAAACTTAGTTGTCTTCTGACCTTCAGGAGTTGTTACATTTAAGAAGTAGTTTCCAACAGCCATCTTTGACAAGTCAAAGTTTAATAGGTCTTGCTGGAAATCGTTATAGCTTCTCTGTAGCATTAGTTTACCAGCAGCGTCAACCACCTCAACAGTTACTTCATCGTGGATTTCAACTAGGTCGATATCTACGTTGATCATGTCATTAGCAGGACTTGGGTAAACATTAACTGTATTATTGTCATCCAAAACTGAATTAACATTGATATTAATTGGCTCACTAGCAATGTGCATTCTAACAACAGGAACTGCATCTGTACCGAATCCTACATAGCTATATGGCTCAGCAGAAAGTGGCTCACTAACTCCCAACATAGCACCGTAGCGAGCAATTCCTAACTCTTGTGAACGGAAAATCTGCGCACCATAATCAAGGTTTTGTGTAGACATGATGAACGTTTCTGTTTGATCAGTAGCCGTATATTCCAACATAAGGATATAATCTACTCCCTCTTCTAATAAGACACCAGGATCCTCTGTAAATAAATCTACTAGATCTACAGTGATTATTTCGCCCTGAGCATCATTATTCTGAACAGTATAAGTAGCAAAACCTACCCAGCTACGCTCATTAGGGTCAGCGTTGAAGTCACCATTACCGCCACTGGCCATTGAATCATCCCAAGAGTAAAGTTTGACAGTGAAAGACTCACCAACAATTTCTTCTGGATTACCTAGAGCAAAAGATGCCTGATTGGCATACATTCCACCATTTACTACGTGGAAGAAGTTACCCCAAGCCCAAGAGAAAGGTTCGCTAGTACCTTCCCAGTTAGCGTCAGCTGGACGGAAAGCGCCTGCATTATCAATACCAGTATCTTTAGCCCATATTCCTTCGTCGTTTACTGAAAAACCAAAAGTCCGGGTATTGTCACTAGGATCCATATCCGTCAAATCAGCAGTGATCTCATAAGTACCTGTATAAGAAGCAGGCGTAGTAGAAGGTGTGAAGCCATCATCAGGGAACAATTGGTTCTCAATCAATTCACCAGTTAAAACATCTCCATAAACAAACGTCTCATCATAAAGAGCAGTACCAGGAGCAGCATCATCTATAATTTGTACATTTAACTCAACACCAGTTTGGTCAACACTGCCAATGTTTTCAATATCAGCAAGGAAACCAAAAGTCTCTACCTGAGAAGCAGGAATCATAGAGTTAGGTGCAATCGCAAAAAAGTTTGAGTTAACACGCATATCGTTAGGATCAATTGGGTTTTCAGAAGTCATGATGACATCATCAATACTCCAGAAATATTCCCAACCGGCAGTCCAGTTCCACTTCAACAAAACCTGAGCTTGTCCAGCGCACTGAGCAGTTAGATTTACTACGGCTTCTTCTGGATTATCAGACCATCTCTCTCCTGTATTCAAACCAGGGAAGAGCGTATAGTCCTCCCAAGTTGTTCCTCCATCAGTACTTACCTGAAGTATTGCATTTAAGTCAGCATCAAGATCATAAACACCGATGTGGGTACTGAATGCCAAGTAAACTTCAGTTTGACCAGAACAATCAATAGCACTCGTCGTCAATTCACTTAAGTGCGGATTAGCGGTACCGCCATTATTCGCATCAGAGTCAAGCGTTACATAACCGGTAGCCGCTGTTTCTGCTGCAAATGGGCTTTGCATATTAGTTGCATCATCAAAAATGGTATTACAGCCGCCAGTAGAACCTCCACCTGCACCAGCCAATGGATCGTCACACCAGGTCCATATCACATCTTGACCAGACAAATCTTCATTAGTCCAATCAGTAGGAATACCATTAGTAAAGTCTTCTGACCAGAAAATCTGGGCAATAGACACATTAGCATAACCAACAAAAAGCATGGCTAAAACCATACTTTTAAGTAAAAGTGTATTACTTCTTTTCATAATTAAGTGAGTTTTAAAAAATTTATTTTTGTAGATAAAATGGTAAAGTAAGTTTTTATTAAGGGAAGTTTTGGAATTTGAAAGTGGGAGACTTCAACTAACGTGTAAAAGCCTCCCATCTCCAACCTCTTAATGTTGTACTATAAATCGATAAGCTTTTACGCCACTTTCAGTTGTCAAATGTAAGAAATATGATCCATTTGACCACTGCTCTACGTTAAGACTCAATTGATCTTTCTGCAATTCAGCAAAATTAAGGCTTTCCATTGTCTTGCCTGTAACGTCTAGCACCCGCAAAACAGCATCTTTTTGGTTCTCAACCAAATCAATATTGATGTTGATATAGTTAGATGCAGGACTTGGAGATACTTCCATTATATTTTCATCTGACAATACATTGTTGGTACTAATAGTTTGAACTTCATTGATGTGCATTCTTACTACTGGTACGATATCCCAACCAAAACCAACGTAGGAGAAAGTCTCAGAATTGATATCAGCACTAATACCCAACATACCCGCATATCTCGGATTACCTGTCTGGATTGTATTTAAAATAGCCGCTCCGTAATCGTATGCTTCACTTGCTCCAAGGAAGTATAAGTTACCTTCTCCCGCATCAGCATACTCTACCATTACAACGTAATGTGTATTGTCTTCCAAAGGGACGCCTACCTCATTGGTAAAAAAGTCAAACATCGGAATGTTGATCATGCTATTCGCAGTATTCGCGGGAGTAATCGTATGGAAGTTAAATCCTACTTTACTCCGCTCGTCAGGGTCACAATTGTTATCTGCATTTGCATCTTCCCATTTGTATAAATACACCGCCAACTGAATGCCCTGAGCGTCAGCACCATTAGTCACCATGAAGCCACAGGTAGTCATTTCATAATCAACACCATTAGTCACATAGTAGTGATTTCCGTAAGCCCAGTTTTTAGGATCATTATCTCCCCAGTTACCATCAGCTGGTCGAACTGACCGAGTTGATCCTGTTTCCTTAGCGTATACAGAGTCCGTTACTGCAAAGGTATAATCGACTGTATTATCGGCAGGAGTATTATCTATTGAATCGGATACCAAAGTGTACGTTCCTGTATAAGATCCCACATCAGATGGCGTAAACGATCCCCAGGATACGTTCTCGTATAATGAATCGGGCACCATGTCAGGATAATCTACAAACTCCGTATGAACAGTAGAACCACCAGAAACAATTTCCATTTCTAATTTTACATTAGTTGCGGTATTACCACCTGCATTGTAAACGTCAGCCAGGAAGCCCATTGGCTCTACCTGCGACATTGGAATATTCACGCTAGGTGCAATACCATACCATTCAGATGAAATCTGGAGATCGTTTCCAGCTCTTTTCACCAACTTAATATCATCTAATGCCCAGAAATAGAAATTTCCTGCAAAGGTGAATTTGATTTTTACGTTAGTAGAGCCAGCCAATCCTTCATCAAGAGGAATTGGAAGGTTTCTAACATTATTGGTTGGGTCCTGTGGATTTCCCTGAGTAGAAGCCAAAAGCCCTTCGTTTGCATCATAGTTCTCACTCCAGGTTGCACCTCCATCATTACTTACAGCAAATGAGCTATAAGGCAGGTCACCAGTGGCTTGAAAGAATAAAATCAACTGATTGAATTCCAAGGCAAAAGCGGTGGTTGGATCTAAACCACTTAAATCAATATCAGGCGAAATCAATTCACTGATGTATTCTGCATATGGTGGGTCGCCAATAGGACCTCCCATGAAAGTGTAAAAGTCAGCATTAAAAGTAGCTGCACCATTACTTGCTGTTGCAGAGCTGATTGTTGTATTTTGACCTGCAAGGCTTCCACCTTCAATCGTTCCTGTAGGATGCCATGCCCAGACAGAGTCGCTTTGTACAGCATTGACCGTCCAGCCATTAAGGCCACCGTCGAAATCGCCCTCTCCAGGGTTTGCTCCGAAATAAACTTGTGCATTAGCTGTTGTTAAGCCAAAGCACAATAGTAAAAAGGTAAAGATTCTAGTTACTTCTGTATTCATAATTCGTTTTTTAAAAATTCCTATAAATAAGTTTGAGAGTTGACCTAAATGATTTCAACCCTAGTTAGGTGTAAAAATAATAAAAATTTAATCTGCATTATTTCAAATAAGCTCAAGAAGTCGTTTACTCAACAAAATTCGTTTAGCTGCTACTATACAGTAACAACTTTTCTTGTTTTTCTTGCAGTTTCATGACAAAGGTTTGTATGATCCTCCCAATATAATTAAAGTATCAAATCCAGGAGCTATCAAGGCCCTAAAACCACTGTTAATCAATAGAGATTATGAGTGGAGATTTTGTATAGGAACCAAATAGAGATTTTTTATTCTACCGAGGAACACCCGGAGCC
>ENA-ORXR01005149-ORXR01005149.1-marine-metagenome-genome-assembly--contig:-NODE-5149-length-10538-cov-30.183348_pt1 | contig 10538 bp, 7 predicted proteins | sample MGYA00237866_ERZ511479 | MGnify/ENA metagenome assembly ERZ511479 | reverse complement strand
TACCGAGCACTGCACTAGCTGTGACATTGTCCAGCCAAAGACGAGGACGGAGCGACGGGATCGGGCCAAGAGCAGTGTGGATACGTTCGACGTCAGAGACGTCCGCTTTGCTCGCATACAGGAGCGCACATCCGCCATCATTTCGAGAGTCAAAGGAACTCCGAACCTTTCTACAGCGGCTATGAAGTGCGCCCTCCTGCTGAATGGCGTGACAGTTGGTGCTGGTGACGACTTCTTACGGTTGACGGAAGGGAGAGGGCCTGGGTCTTTTGATGTACATGAGCATGTCATCGCAGCGCCTTCCCATCTCATATACTACGGCATGGCGTCACAGCTTCTTGAGGAGGCTTATGGCGCGCTCTCAGTTGAGCAGCGGGACCTCCTGGTGCGGCAGGTGCGAGCGTGTGCCGCACACGTACCCACGTACACTGTTTTGACCACTTTCGAGCCCGAGAAGATGGGGGGAACGACACTCTCAATGTCAGACTACGCCGTCCTACTTACTGTGACTCCGACAGTGCTGGAATCCATACTGAGGGGCACCACTACAGTGCCGCACCAAGCGGCACTTCTCCGGGCACTATTGTCGCTACGAGGATTTGCGTCGACTATGTTCTACAACCCTAGCATAGCTTCTGACGGAGAGCATGCCGTTAAGACAAAGCCAACTGTGCAGGATCTGCAGCGCCTAGGAGAGCAGGTGATGCAAGACATTAGATCTCTCTCAGTGTTTGGGAAAAGCTGGGAGAAGCCGACCGTTCATCGTTTCCTCGAGCTCATCTATCGGTCTCTTCCCCTCATACAGCTTGGGCCATCCATGTGCGAGCTCATATTTGAGAAGTTCCATCAGGTATCGAAGCACGCAGTTCTGCGTAGCAATGGCCACAACTCCGCGGACTACTCAATGAACTATTGGCGAGACGCAGAGCTCATCTCGCGTGCCGTGTCACAGCCAGAAAAGCACGGCCTATGCAGGTCTTGGTTCCTCAATCAAAAGGGATCGTTGATGAAGGCAGTAATTCAGCATCGCCTGGCTGCCGGTGTGTTTGCTGCAGCAGAGCAAGCAATTGTATGGAGAGCAGGCCGTCAGATTCATGGACAGGCTCCTGAGTCAATGTGGATGGATGTCAGGGCTGGGGTGGACCTCCGTTTCTGGAAGACAGCGCGGAACCAGAAGAAGAGGTTCACTGTGCGCTCGGGAAGTACAGTGTACGTGCGACCAACAGAAGAGAACATTGGTGCTTGTGACCAACAGGGGCGCTTCCTTCACGTACGCTCCATTGGGTCTATTGATGACAAGCTGCACTTCTGCTGTGCGGCTTGGTCCTTCAAAAACGCAAACACCACAGAACCAAACGGCCAACCATCCGAGGTGTTGAATGCCACGCCAGAGGTTTTGGAGCTCATTCCTGCGGAGGCAGTCACGGAGCTGGCATGTGTCTTGCCCATTGGAACTCGCCGGCTCCTCTTCTCCAAGCGCTCCGGCTTCCTCTTCAAGTGCGGCTAGCGACGAGGGATTTGCAGGCAGACAACACGAGTGCTGGTACGATGTTTGCCCTGCTGTCTATATTGGATCGTCTAGCAGTAGTAGTTAAACACTATTCTTGTGTGGTTGTCGCAAGGAGGCCAACGATATCATATGCTTGAACACACAACACCCCTTTGCGAGGGGCAGAAAAGTAGAGGTGCTAAAGAGTTCCGCAAAATGAGCCTCCCAGAGAGCTATTGATCAACATGCAAGGAAAGAAGCGGCTCCATGGAAAAAGCAGGTAGACAAGAAAAACAATAGCTTCAAAAGTAATTCTGTTCCACCTCATGCGCCATACCGTCACTGCTCTTGCCCTGCACCTGGCAAAAGGAGCTTCAACCTCGAGAGCAGAGCATGAGCCGCCCGCCCGGATAGGCGGTACACCATCAATGGACTGTGTTGGTCCCTTTCCTCAGCGGTGGGAGTCTCCGTGAGGTTCCAATGGCCGGACCAGTACTGGTCGGACGCGCAACGCCAACAGCAGAGGGGCGCAAGGGCTATGCTGCTTAGCTCGTACGTCTCAATGCATCGAGGGCAAACAACAACGCTTATCCAGGCTGCAGCGCCGCAGCAGAAGCACAGAGCGCCGTCGCCAGTCGTGTCCGTGTGGTTATCATTGGGATGGTCTTCAGAATCCGTCTGTGCAGCCCGAGACGCAACGAAGTCCGTAACGGTAACTGAAGCTTCCGATAGGATCGCGGCCTCTAAGCTCGATCCAAACCAGCTGTCTGTAACAGGTGAGGCTCGCCACGAAAGTACTTCCGCGACGTACTCAGATAGGTAGGTGACCAGCACGCGTAATTCATTCGCAAAAGCGTCAGGATCGCATGCCTTCAAGACAGCGGGGCTTCTCCACCACGAACGACCGTCCACAAGCAGCTGGCACGAGAGCACAATCAGCTTCTCAAGCGGGAACGGCACTTGACACTGGTTCCTTCGCGCCTCCGCCGCATGGGCTATCCCAAACTCGAACCACGCCAGGCATGCGTAGTTGACAGCTGAGGCTCGGTTCACTCCTCGATTTTACCCGCCAAGCAGTCCCCCAGGTCCTGTGACAACCATGTCCCCAACGCGCATTTCGTGGAAGTAGACGCGGATGCCGTTTTTCAGAAGGAGTGTTGCCGGAAAACTGATGGCTTTCTGCTCGAGGACCTTCCAGACACTCATTCCGGCTGCCTTCAGGACGCAAGGATCCATTAAGGCCAGCAACAGCCTCTCAACTGCATCGTGTTCACTCTCGGGAACAAACCATCACACCTTATTGGCACCACTCTCCAGGAAGGAGACGGATAGCAAGTTGCTGTCCTCCTTATGCCAGTTGAAGACGGACCCAACAGTTCCCAGGTAGCACAGATTGGTGTTGATACCCACATAGGTCGAAAAGCTGCGAGCCATGCCTCCCGAGTTGAGGAATCTAGGACTGTCGAAACGGTCGCCGACCGCTGGTGACTGCCCTTGACCTGTCCAGTCGGGGTCCCCCCGGCTCCTTCCGAGGCCGTCGAGGTCCTCTGGGGCGACATCAGTTGCGTAATACACGTAAATGGGATTGGACTTCGATCGGGGCAGCATCCATGTTACCGTCCCTTCCGAGTCGCGCACTTCCCGTCTCGTAGCACTCTCGTCGTTTATCGTCTCCAGGAAGCGCGGTGGCGTCAATTCGGAATACACTTGCTGAAGGGCCCTCGCGCTGGCGCGGGATTCCCTATTCAGCTGTCCGAATGACATCCACTTGCCACCAACTTGTGGAAGGATCTGAGCAAGATTCATGGCGAGGCATTTCGGGGCCGCATGGCGGCCCATAAAGTGCGAACTGACACAAGTGGGTCTCTGAGGGTAGCTCTGCACTCCGACCCAAACTTTTGTTCGATTTGGGATTGAACTTGGGCGGGGTTGAATGCTTGGAGCAGTCCGGAAAACATGAGCGCCGCAATTGTTGATCGATGACATATTCGTGCGAATCAAGTACTGCAGACCGTATTTGGGAATTGAATTTACATCCGTGACAGACACTGGCATCGCTGGTGGAGCCGGGGACTCGGATCGTCCGGGACGCTCCCTAGGCCTCTTGGAACCGCCAGTTCGGCGTCCAACACCTGCATCACGCCCAACACCGCCATCGCACCACTTCTGCTCATCGCCGGCCTCCTTTCCCTTGTCGGACGCTTGCCTTTGGTCCCACCCCTGGCGACCACCATCACCACCCCGGTGCTCGACACTACCGACCTCCCGGTGGTTAGCCCCTCTCTTGGCGGTTGCCGCTAGCTGGCGACTGGCCCGGCGCCCACCGTTGCCGCCTGCATGGTCTCCCTCAACTACCTCCTTTTCGTTCACGTTGGCATTGGCGGTCGCCGCCGGCTGCCAACCGGCCCGACGCTCACCGTCGCCGCGTCCATGCCCGCCCGCACCGACATGCATGTCTTTGAAGTTGGCAGTGTCGGTCGCCATGGGCAGCCGACTGTCGTGACGCTCAACATCGCCGCCTAAGTGCGTTGCCCCGCAGACCTGCTGGTCTTTGACATGAGCATGAGAGTGTTGTTGTTTGAAGACATTAGGGTGTGGCTTCCGTGGAGCAAGACCCAGGGTAAATTCGGAGTACTCGTCACTAGATGAATCCACGAGCTTCCGGTGGCGCCGGCGCTCCCGGCTACGAGAGCGGTCGACGTGCGACTTTGGCTCGTGGCCAACCGCCTCCAAGTCGGCGGCTTGTTCACGACTTGGGCTTCCATCAAGGCGCCAGCGGCCTCGGCGACTCGTGGCCATGTCGTTCGTTGGGGCCGTCGCAGTTGTGAGTAGCGCCGTACGTGGAGGTGGAACGCTTTCCATGATGCGCACTGCCTCCTCCGTATCGACACCTGAAGAGTCGTGGGCTTTTCCGCAGGCGTCCTTGTAAGCGACACCATGTGTCAAAATCACCGACTCGCCCGAGCTGCCGGTGCCTTTGGACCTGCCAGGATCGTATGCGTTGTTGTTGGAGCAGACCTTTCCCGCCCTGTCGCTCAGCTCCCCACTGCTTGTTGATTGTGCGTCCTGCAAAACAGACAAAGAGAACGGCCCGAATGACCGAAGCGCACGAATGCGTTGGCGAAGGGCGGCGGCAGCTCGGCCGCCGCGGACGTACGAGCCGTCCTCCCACTTGTAGCCCGTGGCGACGCCGCTGCTGGTCGAACTTGACGACATGTCGGTCCCACTGCTCCTGGTTGTGTCGCTGGCAGCGTAAGAGTCAGAGCCGATGCTCTCGCTGTTGCTGTCTTGCTCGCTGTCACTGTCCGCGTCGCCTTCGTAGCTGTTGGTCGTCGTCGATGCACCAAAGCTCATGGTGTCCGTCGTAGCAGATCTGTCGCTGATCAAGGGCACGTAGCTGTCTTTGGCATCCGTGACATACGCGGCCACTTTGTCGCCCCAGCATCCGTCCACTAAGGCTTGATCGTAGTCATTGTCATCGGCACGGCTGCGCACGTCGTCGGCGTGATCATCTCGCTGTCGACTGTGCTCGCTTACAACCTCTTTTTGATCAGGCACGTGCCAGTCTCCACGACGCTCAGCGTCGACGCGTTCGACACCATTACATGGATGACCTCCGTCATGCGGCCAGCAACTACTCCACCAGCGAGTGACGTGCGGCACTGCTTCCGCAACCGAGGTCACATTACATCTGGCCGCCTTTAACTCGTCATACAGCGTCGGTGAAGAAGTGATGGGCGAGCGAGGGGTAATCATGGCCCTCTTTGAGGTCCAAACGTTTGTCGCACATCCCCACCCCGCAGAGCGGAAGCACCTGAACCCCGTTCTGAGAAGGGGAGCCCCGCGAGCGGCTCGGCCCGAAGAGCGGGGAGAGCACGCCGGCGGGACGGGGGAGCGGCGTGGGAGAATTAAACGGGCGCGGCCAAGTGTACTTGGACACGCAGTCGAAGCGGTAATGGCGACACGCGCTTGTACGTTCCTGAGGGAGTGGTTGCTGACAGCCCGGCGCCAAACCGCACTGCCATCACGGTTGCCACCGGACCCGCCAGAGCCGCCAGTGACACTAACGGCGTAAAGGTCAGCGGTCACGCCTCCATCGTCCTTTCCTCGCCGACGAACGTCGGCGTGCTTGAAACCGCCGGCCGCCAGCCGCGGTGGGAGCAGAGGGTGACGGGCGGTGCGGGGGGCCTCCTTGAGCGGTGCGGGAGATGAAAAACGAGGGATGCAGGAGAATCTGTCGCCAGGCGTGGTGTTGGCCGCCGCTTCGAGCAGAGGGATGGCCTTCCTGGATTGTGTGCACCACGTTGCCGACCCGATTCCACTTGAGCGCGGCGTGCCCTCGCGCTCTTCCGAACACCCAGCTGCTGCCTTACCGCCGCCTCCTCGTCGTATTGGCGACGCTCTCAGTGAGAGGACACCTTGCTTGCCGCTGCCTCTGTCTGGGTCGCCTGACGGCTGCGAGCCAAAGCCGCTGCCGCCCTCCCGCGCGCGCGGGTCACCAGGGTGGTCCCCACCATCTGGTCCTGGAGGTGCGCGTGGGGTACCGCCTGGGGCACCGTCGTCGTCCGACGTAGACCTTTGACGAACGAGTTGGGCCGCGCACAGCAATGTTGCCGCGACTTCATCCTCGGCTGCATCGTCCAACCGCTGTTGTGCTCCGACCAAGTTGCGGACTGCTTGTCGCGCATCAGGAAGGGTAGCAGAGAGCGTCCACAGCCTGTCCGTCAAACGCAAACGAGCTGCTGCGGTTGGGTGCGCCGGCACGTAAAAAGCAAGGTAGGAAATAATGCTCTCACCCCCACAGAAGGCACTCGTGGGGTACGGCGGGCGGCGCTCCACGGTGGGGAGCAGCTCGCGTAGAACGCGCTCGACCGCGAGCGTGTTCTTGCGGGCCCCCCTGCCCTTCATGTGCACGTACGCAAACGTTGTTGCCAGGATGCGATATATGCCGTTGATGTAGCCCTCGTCGTACGACGCGTCCTTATCCTGTTGTGACACAATGACGACCATCTCAGCCGTGGCGGTTGACTTGGGAGCTGCCAACGCCAATCCCATCGCGTGCCGAATGTGCGGCAGGATCGCATTCAGGCCGTGGATAATCACAGCCGACCATGACGACCCTGGGATGAAGGGCAGAATCGTCTTGCCAGCTAAGAAGACGGAGTGCCGACGCATGGCCTCGACGCCGCGGTTGGCGCTATCAAAGTCCCCCCTCGCAGCGCGGGGCGCGTTATCTGCCACGGTCGATGCCAAGACCCGCAGCCCACCATCGGTCGGCAAGATTCCCCGCAAGCGCGTCAGCAACCAGTGAAAAACCCCGTCGACCAACCTCCTCGACAGGCGCGAGCCATCGTCTAGCGAAACAAGATCCTTTCCGTTTAGAGGCAGCGATTTGAAGTGCCCGAATGTTCGACGAGGGAACCACAAGATATTGCTGCCCCCGTCAGGACGAGCCCGGGAACGCGTCCGCCGCCGGGACCTTGCGGGAGATGATGAGCGGCTGCGTCCCGATGCCGCCCCGGTAGTGGGGTAGTCACGCGTGCGGCGTGAACACAGAGGTGACTGTCGGTCGGGAGATCCCAGACGGCGTGGAGAGGGAGACCGCGGCCGTCGCAGCTCATTCCGCCATCCTTGGGTGCGGGCAGGACCTTTGCCTTTGCCGACGAAATTGGTCACCGAAGGTCTGGGGGGGGGAGGTGACGCGGCACAATGCAGCGGTGACCTGTGCTTAGCGGGCCCGCATGCCGACGAGGCAAAGTCATCGTGCTGCGGGGAGCCGAGAGTGACAGGCGCTGTCACCACCTGCGTGTCGTCGTGGCCGCGGCATCCGTGAGCCTGGAGTCCCGTGACCACAAATTTTCCCGCCCTCTTGACAGCGTCCACGTCGCCTCCAGAAAGGCTGCTTACGGCAGCGCCAAGGACGCCGTCCAATAACGAAGAGGTGCCGCACGAGCGTCGGCACGCCAGAAGTCTGTTGCGGACATCAGCCGGGGGATATGGCACGTGGACAGCGAAATACAGGGCCGCCAGTACCATCTCAACTTGCGCCGGTGTTGGTCCATGCGCCGTCTTTGTCGTGCGTGTGGCATGAAGCGCCGCGGCAAACACCGCCGCTGGAGAGGGGGGCCCAGGGGACGAGTACACCACGCGGGGTACGGTCCCTCCACCAGGCGCGCTCGCGCCTCCGCGACCAGACCCGCGCTTGCGACCCATAGCGCTGACGGTGCCGCAACGTCACGGGCGTCGCCTGTGCGAGCTGACCACTGCGTCCCAATCCAACAGACCGTGTGATCAGGGCACCTTCAGATATAGGGCGCTTGCGCGCCACCAACGGCGTCCCCGACCGTCGCCGTCGATTTTGGGTGGCTCCCTGCAACTCTGAGCTCTTGTGGAGCGCTAGAAATGACTTCTGTGAAGCACAGAAATCGGCCACGTGTGATTCACCGGCTGCGTGTAAAACGCGGATGCGTCGGAAGTCGCCCCACCGCCAGGCGCGTTTCCGAGACTGGGCCCCAGAAATTGATGCCCCAAGACCGGTACCCTTTGTAGAGCGGACTGATGCAAAGCAGAGCCAGTAGCTACGTGAGCCGCGCTGCCTGCGTGCAGTGACCGTGCCTGCGGCTGGTCGATCCACAGCAAGTTGCGCTCCAACAACGTTGTCCTCCAATTGATGTAGCCCCCAGCGCGGCGCAGCTGGGGTGGCGTGCTGAACAGGACCGCTATGGTACCTACTAGGTTTCTTCCTGTGCCCGGCCGGTGCGGTGCAAGACGCAGGGACAGCGCCGCTTGCAGCACACGCCGTTTAGCCACAGGAGGATCACGAATTGTCTTTCAGCGCGATACAGTGAGTCAGAGCGTGTCCACCCGCCTGCTATCCCAGACGCGGGGCCCCGATCGGGGACCCGGCTGAGGGCACATATGCTGGAAGACGGCCGCTAGAATAACGGGCAGGCTCGCCGCCGAGCGGTGGCCCCCCTGGGTCTGGCGGTCCGCTGCGGGCGGCGACGGCGCGCCGAGATCTTGACGCCCCGCTGCAGCGCCGAGCTCGGAACCCCTAGCGGGGATCCGGCTGCGGGCACAGAGCATAGGCGCCGGCCGGAAGCGCCGCACTTCGCCTCGTCGCCGAGCGGTGCTCCCCCCGAGTCTGGGGCTCAGCTGCGAACGGCGGCGGTGCGCCGAGGTCTTGAAGCCCCGCTGCAGCGCCGAGCTCGGAACCCCTAGCGGGGAACCGGCTGCGGGCGAAGAGCAGGGGCGCCGGCGGCGCGCCGAGGCCTTGACGCCCCGCTGCAGCGCCGAGCTCGGAACCCCTAGCGGGGAACCGGCTGCGGGCGCAGAGCAGGGGCGCTGGCCGGAAGCGCCGCACTTCGCCTCGCCGCCGAGCGGTGCTCCCCCCGAGTCTGGGGGTCGGCTGCGGGGGGCGGCGGTGCGCCAAAGCCTGGTGGCCCCGCTGTAGCGCCGATAACAGCACCGCCAGCGGCCGCACCGCGCAACGGCCTGCCCGCCCCGCTGCAGTGCAGAGCTGGGAACCCCGACCGGGGAACTCGCTGCGTGCAAAGAGTCGGGGCAACGGCCGGACGCGTCACAGTCACGTCCGCTGCCGCCCGTCGAGCGTTCGAGATCGGTGGCCGCCTGCGGGTGGCTTCAGCGCGCCGGTGCCTGTCCGCCCCGGTGCAGGGCCGAGCAGGGAGCCCGTATCGGCGCTCCCGCTGCGTGCCAAGAAAAGGGGAACGGGCTGGGCGCACCACAGTCACCCCCGACGCCGAGCGTCGACCGCCCGAGCTGGGCGTGCCGCTGCGAGCGGACGCAGCGCGCAAGGGCCTGCCCGCCCCGCTGCAGTGCAGAGCTGGGAACCCCGATCGGGGAACCCGCGGCGTGCAAAGAGCGGGGGCGACGGCCGCACGCGCCACAGTCACCCTCGACGCCGAGCGACGACCGCCCGAGTTGGGCGGTCCGCTGAGGGCCGCGTCGGCGGGCAAGGGCCTGACCGCCTCGCTGCAGTGCCGAGCTGGGAACCCCTAGCGGGGATCCCGCTGCGTTCAAAGAGCGTAGGCGGCTGCAGGGCGCGCTGTGTGTGGAAATGAGCACGGGTGTCCTCGAGGGCACCCGGCTGCAGTGACGGGCGTTCTGGTGGGCAGGTGCGTCTGGTGGAGGAAGCGCGCACGCGGGAAGAGGACGGCGTCAGCAAGCTGGGCGTTCCGTCGGTGCCGCGCCCGTTCACCCCGTCGCGTGGCACAGACCTCCAGATGTAGGGGTCAGCGAGGGTGCGGCCGAGGTGCGCGGCGAACGCCGCCTCAGCCGGCCGCGACGACTGCAGTCGTCGGCTGCAGGATCTGACCCCATACCAGGAGCTCCTGTCGGACGTGCAATGCAGCCGGACTGACAGCTGCTGCTGGAGGCTGGAATAAGTACAATTATTCGAACAAACCGATGACCACTGGTCCTCAGTACTTCTTCCTCTTACGTTTTAATTCAAATGGCCAAGTGGGGGCCATCATAGTCTAGGAATTCATTACACGTCACTCAGCTCCCTCGATGATGTAGGAAGTAGATGATCTCGATTAACCCCTCTTATCTCCGCTATCCGGCAGACAATGTCTCATTCGTTCTCGTTCCGCCCTCGCTGTGGGGTGTCTCTGCGGGCATGCGACTGCTGCAGCATGCCGGCCATCGACATGCGGTGCGTCACACCGATCCGCGATCTGTAGACCATCGACGCCCTTGTGCTCTCTGTTCTTCTTTCTCTGTGCGAGATTTCGCACTCACTGCGTCCAGTATGGCGAGCGATGACAGTGGAGCCAGTTTGGTGACGCCTTCATCCACTCCCGACAGGGATGGTACGGCACGCGCTTTTCATGCGTCAATGTGGAACGATTACGGGGTACGTTGGGTGCCGGAGCGAGGCAGTCACGGGGGAAGTGGGGCGCTTGAGATGAAGACGAACGATGTGAACCGTTTTTTACTCCCACGCGGACTCTAACGCTCCTCGTGGTTACCTGATTGACCATCGTCCATGTGGCTTGAGCACAGGACGCAGTATGCTCCATCTTCA
>ENA-ORXR01005148-ORXR01005148.1-marine-metagenome-genome-assembly--contig:-NODE-5148-length-10539-cov-15.227203_pt1 | contig 10539 bp, 4 predicted proteins | sample MGYA00237866_ERZ511479 | MGnify/ENA metagenome assembly ERZ511479 | reverse complement strand
GGGGGGGGGGGGGCGGGGGGGGGGGGGGGGGGGGGGGGACGACGCCGCGCCCGCGTTTGGGTGTGAGCGCCAAGACCGCGTCGTGACCGCCGTGCAGTGCGTCGCCGATTGTGCGTGAGGGGCGGGGGCGGGCGGTCGGGGGGCGGCGGTTTTTTCCGCTTTTGGTTAAGTGTGTGTACAGACAGACATCCGTCGACGTGTTCTGGAGTGCGGCCCCACCTTGGTTGTTTTCTTGGCTCTGGCGGCTGGCGCCCGGCGCAAGCCCGCAACCAGACGGACGATCCATGGGCGCCCCAACCGGGGCCCTGCAACGTGCCCAGTCGGTTACGGCTCGGTGGCCACGCACGTCCATCACAGATGCCTTTCTGTGTTTGGCGTCAGCCCGCCCCGCCCCGCCGAGCGCATGCCTACATCGAGCGCCGACCAAGCGGCGGACCCCGCCTCGGCGACGCGACAAACCCGAGGGTGGGTACCACCCCTCATTGCACCCACCGCAGCCGGGGCGCCCGCCACCCGCCACCGCCGCCTCCCGCCCCACAGGCTGTCGTGCAACGTCTGGCGCGCTCCGCGCCGTCGCCCACCGCCTCAAGATCAAAAACCGACACGTCCCTCCTCCCCCACCGCCGCCCCCGCCGCGGCTCATGGCTGCCCCAGCGTGCCGCCCAGGGAGCGCAGGCGCTCCGCAAACCCCTCCGCAGCCTGCCCCGACGAGCGGATGCGGTGGAGGAGCGGGGTCAGCTCCTCGTCAGAGAAGCACACCTCAAACTTGGGCAGCAGGTGCACCGCCACCTTGTCCAGATGCGCCGTGACGAGGGCGACGAGCTTGTTGACGGCCATGAACACCGACGTGATGTCTTCGGTGGTCAGCGTTGCGTCCAGAGAGCGGACCATGTGGAGCTGCGCCGCCAGGTCAAACTCGTAGCTCTCCGCCACCCCAGCCACCCGATCGCCGAGCACCCCAAAGAGGAGCCCAGACACGGTCGCGTGCAGCAGCAGCGCCTCGCGCACAGACACAAATGAGTTTCGCATGTTGACCGCTCCGTCCCCGTCGGCAACCGCCACAAACGCGTCGGATTGGAGGCGCTGCAGCGACTCTCGTTGCTGCTTGTGGAGCTCCCGCACGTGGGCGACAAGGGTGTCGGCCACCTTCCGGCCGCTACCCGTCCCGTACGGAGGGGGCGTGTCAAACGCGGGCCGCGTCGCGGGCGGCGGCGCGTCGCCCCCACTGGCGGGCTCGCCAGAGTTCCACGCCTCGCCGCCACCGGCAGGCCGCTGTTGATCGGCGAGCAGCGACGATGAAGGGCGGCCCGGGGGTAATGGCTCCTCCGCGTGAGGCAGAGGGGAATTGACGTCCAGGGCCAGCGACGCGGGGGGAAGACCATGGCCGGGCGGGGGGGGCAGCGTACCGGGGGCGTCGGTACGGGGGAGCTCGGCGGGTGGCTCGGGCGGAGGTGTGTAGGTGGCGGCGCTCGCCAGCGGCGGCACCGCCCCGCGCGGGTCGGTGGCCGAGGCGTCAGCGACGGCGGCGGGGCCCCCCACCGACGGCCGGCCGGACGGAAGGCCTTCACCGGGCCGCTGCGGCGCCGGAGCCGATGACGCATGGACAGCGGCGGCGGCTGCTACTGCCGCCGCCGCCGCTGTTGCCGCCGTTACCCCAGGTGGCGCGCCAGACACTGGCGGCACCGCTGCCATCCCCGAAGCGCTCCCTCCCGAAGAGCCGCCCGCCACCCCCACCCCGGTCTTGTCGCCAGTCGCTGCAGCCCCCCGGGCGGGCGGGGATCCGATTGCTGGCACCTCCTCCGCCTTGATCGCCTGCAAGGAGGACTCGACCCGGAAACTGTAGTTGCCCGCCCGCCGACGCTTCTTAGTCGCCGACAGCGCCGCGCCCGCCGCGTACATGGACGTGTACACGCTACGGAGGCGGGCAGTGTCGCGCCACCGCCGGAAGCCCGGTGGCAAATGGGCGGGGGAGGCGGCGCAGCTGACCAGCGGCGCCTTGACGTTGCTGAGCAGCTCAAAGAGGCGCTGCGCGTTCGCCTCACCCCCTGCCGGATCCTCGTCCGCGTCCCGCCCGTCATTGCCAGCGCCGGGAATGAGCGTCAACATCCACGGGGTGGCCTTTCCCGCCGCCCCCGCTGCCGACGTCTCCGTGGTTGTCGGCGGGGGCTCGGCAAACTGGGTGCCGCACGCGGCGATAAACGCTCGCACGGCCGCGTCGTCGTCAGCAGGGTACGCCTCCGCGTTGCAGTAGAGGTCGACAACGCGGTCAAAGCGGACGGCCAAAAACACCGGGTGGCGGCTCTTGTTACGGATGTTGGGCGCCCGAAAGTAGCGCAGCAGCCCAGTCACCGAATTGTCAACAACTTCCTCGACGGTGCCCTGCTGGGCAGACGTGACCTTGCGCACAAAGGGGCGGTCAAAGACGTCAGGCTCAAAGGGAGCAAACGAGACGGCGCCCGGCTCCTCCCGCGACGATGACGCGTGGTTCCACCGCCGCTTCCGGTCCGAGTTTTTGCGACTGTAAGCCGAAAAGGGCGTGCATAGTACGGTTGTTAGTACGATCGACGGGTTGTCGGCGCGCGACAGGCGGAGGAAGAGCTGGAAGCGCTGCCCCCCGTGCGCCGAGCCGGTCGTCGCCAGCCGCAGGCGGGAGAAGCGGCACTCGCCCGACCGCGACAGCCGCGCGTTTTGCACCGACGCCGACGAGCCGTCGGAGGCGGTGATGCCAACGTCGAGGAGGGTGCCGGCCTCGGCGCCCTCCGTAACAACAGTCAGATAGGCGTCAATGTCCACGTCTGACGGAGCGCGGCTGGCGCGCACGACCACATCAGGGAAGCGCCAGCTCTTTGGCCACCGCCACTCGTTGCGCGCGAAGTCCCACGTCAGTGGGCGGCTCAGGGCGATGGTCAAGTCAAAATCTGCGGGGCTGCACTGCCCCGCAGCTACGTTGGGCGGGTCGTCGCGGACCTGCCCAGACGAGCCACCCTGCGACGGCGACGGCTGTACCAGCCGGTGGAGGCACATGTGCCACCCAAATTTGTGGGTCGACACGTCCGCGTCGTCGTCGCCATCGCCGCCTTCGCCGCCGCGGGCACCGCCCGCACCACCGCCGCCGCCGCCACCGCCGCCGCCACCGCCGCCCCGGCCGCCGGCGGAACCTCCGTAGCGGCCACCGCCCTCCCCGTCGCCCGCGTCGGGATTGGAGGAGGGCTTGCTATCCTCTCCGTCGTCACCGTCGTCCGCCTCCTCCCCTCCGTCCACGACCGGACCGCCGCCGCCACAGTCGCCTCCGCCCCGACCGACGACACCAGCGCGGGAAGTCGGCGGCAGTAGCGGCACCGCTGCCGAGGGCAGTGTCGTTGGCGCAGGCGACGGCGCCACTGCAGTCAACGCGGGCTTCCACGCCGGCCGGCGGCACGGCGGGGGTGGCCGCTGTGCCCAACCATCGGCGGCTGGGACGTTGGACAGTGCCCACCGGGTGGCAGCCATGTCGGGCCCTGGGGGGCCCACGAGCAATCGCAGTGGCAGGTGGCCGCCGACCGAGCACATGGTGGCGGCGCAAGTGGGTGTGCAACAGTGCCGCGGGGGAAGGCCGACCGCAGAAGCAAGAGAAAAAGAGAGACGGGGCGCAAGGAAAAGCAAGAAGAGGCAAAAAGAGACAGAAAAAAGATTAATGGCAGACCACCCGACAATATCAATGGAGACGCCGGGAGGCGCAAAACAAAAAGCACACAACAACAAACGAGCGAGAGATAGCAATCCAGATGGCAATCCCGCGGTATCACCGGCCTGCACCACGCACCCAAAGGGGCGGTGCGTCGGAGGGGGATAGGCGTGCCCCTGCCGGCAACCACACTCGGAGACCCGCAAGCAGTAGGCCGCGCCACACCCGCTCCTCCGCCCGCCTGCGCGCGAAACGCAGACAGACAGGACGGCACGCGTCGGGGCGGCGGCGGGGAGGTCCAGTACGCGTCCGCGACAAGTGGCCGCGCGGGGGGACGCTTTAGCTCCACCACCGGGGCGGACGCGTGCCACAGCCGCGCGTGTCACACTCGAGCCGAGTGTGCGCCGTGTCAGTGGGGCCGTGACCGCGGGTGGGGTGGAGCAGCGCGGCGCGCACGTCGCCATGCCAGGTCCCCGCTACCGCCCCTCGAGCGCTCCCCCCCCTTTGAATGAACCACGGAGCAGGGTCGCCGCGCCCCGTCGTTTGCATGCGCATGCAAACTGGGATAAAAAACGGCGGCGGGGAAGCACCACGGCGACGGGAAGTACATAATTTCTTTGCAACCATCACAGGTGGCGTGGGCTGGGGCCCGTAACGAGACCGCTCCGCGCGGCCCGATCCGCACACTGAATAGGCCCCGCCCACCCCCCGACAGCACCTCCCAGGCTGCCCATGGCCCATGAACAGAATGGGGCCACTGTTAATTCTCAGGAGGTGGCCAGCTTGCCCAACCTTCCACTCCACAGCCCGTGGCCAACCACGACTGCTCCTTGTGGGACCGCAGCGAGCCGCCATCGGAACCGGGTGGGGCGACAGCTCGACCTCGAAGCCCAAGACGGAAAACTCTAGCATTGACGGGGCCCGTCAATGCTGGCGTCAATGCTGCAGCTTGATTTCTATTGGCTGTGAGAATCGAGCCGCCTCAGTTCTTGAGAACCTTGCAGGTGCTGAATAACTTTTGGTGACCTCTTTTTATGGTCCCTTGTCAGGGGGTGTGGACCCTACAAGAGCTGGATCGCAGGGGGTGTGGACCCTACAAGAGCTGGATCGCAGGGGGTGCGGACCCCATACAAGCCGGATTTGGCAGCCTCCGAACAGCTCCGTGGACGTGCCACGGCGGCCGCTTGGGGGGTGCCCAGATGCACCTGATCGCTTCCGTCTGTGCTTGCCGCTACCAGCGCCGCGCCGCGACCGGTGCCGCTACGGGCGTCTGAGGAATGAAGCACTACAAGCAGCGACACTACGCTAGTGGCCGGCCGCCTCCGCAGGAACTGTCCTCCGCGGCCGCACCGGCTACCGCCATCCACCCCGCTGCCGGCTGCCGGCCGCCGCAGCGTGCCGCCGCATGCTTCCGCTCGGCACGGCTGACGACGGACGGCCGGCGGCAGCGGCTGCTTGCGGCCGTCCCGCCCCGCCGGGGGACGTGGGGGGTGAGGTTTGTCTATTTCCTTGTTGCCTCGCCTCCTCCACCACCCCACCTCCTTCCTCTCACTGCCAACGCCCGCTTCGGCTGACTACCGCTCGCGTCCGTCGGCCGTTGTCGGCGGCCCGCCCCCACCGCCCACCGCCGCCGTGGCTGCTTCGGGGTGCTTCTGGCGCGCCCCCCGTCTGCTCGCTTCCCCCCCCGTGCCCCCCCCCACCCTGTCTTTTCCGCCTGGCAACGCCTGATTCGGCTGGCAATCGCCCGCTTCCGTCGGCCGTTGTCGGCGGCCGGCCCCATCCGAACACCACCGCCTAAGCCCCACCGGGGTGTCGCGGGTGCGCTCCCCCCCTGATTGCATTCCCGACGAGCCGACCCCCCCCCATTTTTGGGCGCCTGCGGACGCCTGTTTTCTCGGGCGATCGCCCGCGTCCGTCGGTTGTGATTGACGGCCGGCTCCCACCGCCCACCGCTGCCGACGCCGGTCTGTGGATGTCCTGGGACGTCCCCACTTTTATCGCCCCCCCCCTCCACCCACGAAGCCTGCTCGCCTCCGACTTGAGTCTGGGAGCTTCCGGATTCGACAGCCTCGCTGCTGTCCAAATTCCGGGCGGTTGGCAGCGGCTGCCATCGCCGCGGAGGCGGGCACGACTTGGCCGACACCTCCGACGACTGGCGAGGCTGGCGGTCGCTTAACTGTGCTTGCGGCTTCACCGTGTCCCCTCCCGCGGCGGTTGCACCGGTCTGCGAGGGGGGTGGGGACCGGCTAGCGCGGTCACCGGCTGGTGCTGACCAAAGGACGGCCTCCCCCACTAGCGAACGCTTTTGTCTCTGCCATTGTGCGAAGTGGCTGTCGGCCGTGACTCGGGTAGCGCGAGGCCACCCTCCACCGGTTGTCTGTATATGATTCCATCTGGTGGCGTTCGTGGGTCATCGGCTTTTGCTGGGGCCCCCGCTCTAACTCTTCACCGTGCCTGGGACCGATTTATCTGATACCACAGGCAGGCGAGGGCCCCCTCCGGTATCCATAATCGGCAGTGATTGGCGAGATGCTCGGCGGCGGCTGGCGCTGGCTTTCCCGCGCCCTGCCTCTCACCTTTCCCCCACCCTCCCCTCTCCCGTGCCGCCGGTCGCCTCCAACCACACTAACACCATCTGCATCGACCATTGTCACTGGTGTATGCCGTACTAGCCCAAGGAAGCAGCGAGTGCAGCGCTCCTTTGTGATTCCTTCCACACCGGCGGGGCGGTCATGTCTCCCGTTCAACATCCCGGGCGTCCCCACCGGTGCGGGAGAGCAGCCTCGGTGTTTTGTCGTTCGGTCAAAGCCACCGGTTGTGTACCAAGGCGTTTGGGCGTGCTCATCTGAGCAACCGGATCATCCGAACGGTGAAAACGGGGCTGATGGGGCATGTGACCCTGGGGTTGAAGGAGGTGCTGACCTTATTCCAGACCTTGGACAAAAGAGGGGCGGAGCTCATCACGGAGCGGGCGGGCGACGGCGCGGGACGGGGAGAAACACGCGGGCGACGCTGGAGGAGGGGTACAAGCGGGCTATTGCGACCCATCTCCTCCGTTTTGGTGTGCACAAGTGGCTGGACGGTTTAAGCTTCTCCACCGACGACGAGCAGAAGATTGCGGTCGCGCGCTTCCTGGACCAGTGCCTCGACGGGACTTACCGTGGGGAAGTGTGGGCGTTGGAGGCTTTCGTCGGTGCGGTGGCTCGCATGAGCTATGAGGACTACCACAAGTACGACGAGCCGGAGCTGGTCAGCTGCTGGGTTTCCTCACGGGGCAACGTGGCATGCACGTGCATCCAGAGTACGCGGTACGAGGCCATGTTTGACGATGAGGCGGAGGTGGTGCCCGACACCCAGTGCTACCATGCGGACGCGTTTCGGAAATCCGTTGCCCATCTGGCGGCCGTGCTCAAAGTTCGTACAAGGACGCTCCTGAGGAGTTTTGGGCAGCAGTTCCACAAGGAGGCGCCGGCGACGATGCAGGCGCCGGTCTCTGGTCGACGACCCAACATGCGACGCGCGCAACCAAGGCACCAGTCCTGCTGTGGGATTCCCGTGGAGGTTTTCGATACGGGGGGGCTGCCTATTGCCATTGTCCTGTCGGGACATGGACGACACCGCGTACCAGCACCGGTCAAGTGCAACAGGAAGGCGTCGTCGTGCTGTTACTGCGACTCGACCCGCTGCACGTCGTGTACGCACGTGAAACAGACCCGGAGCCTGCGCCGAAGCGACGCCAAAGGAGCCCAGCCGGGCGCCACGGCTCGGACCACCGCGCAGCGCGCCACCAAGTCAATCTCCAAGCTGCCGCTGTCGCCGTTTGATTGCCACAAGAGTGTGCGCGTCGACGTCGACATTTTTGACCACGCGCGCCGCAAAGAGACCTACGTCATTCCAGCGCCGTCCAAGTGCTCGTCCTGCGGGGAGATGCGAGGGTCGGCGGAGCTGCGACCAAATGGGCGGGGCGTCATCCTCTGCCACATGGGGTTTTGCAAGATGCAGATCGACGGCTACAAATGCAGCAACTGCAAGAGGTGGGTTTGCGCGGACGGCCGTGAGCACGGTGTGATAATTTCTTCGGCGTGCACTGCAGCGTCGGTGTCTCTCGTCAGGCACTTCTGCCAGGAGGTAGCTGTCGAGGGGGACGCCTTTTCCAAGACCTTCAAGAGCTGGTGGGTCAAGGCCATCGCGCGCTCTAACGCGGGAATCCTGCCGCGGTTTTCCATGTCTCGCGGCCGCCTGACCGTTTCAAAGCTAATGTCGGCCGGGCTACGACTCATGTCGACCAACCCGCCGGGGTGGTCGTTCGAGTGCAACACGTGCTGTGTGGACGGCCGCTTTCGGGTGATTACTGCCGATGGTATTTGGCTCGGATACCTACGACGTCTAATCAGCAACTACTACGAGCACTACAGTGAGGAGTGCCAGCCCGACCCGGAGCTTCTTGGTGCCGCCAGTCTGGTTTCAAGCGAGTGGGTACGCCGTTTTTTGCGGTTGTGCCTGACGCACCCCGAGCAGGTGATCACGGTGACCGTTGAGCAACGCCGGTCTGCGGTCGCGGCTCTGTCCGTGTTGTGTCCCACCGCTCTTCCCGTGACACTTCTCTCGAGCACCCTACATGAAGAGGAGATTGCAGTCCACCTGCGCGCCCTCGTCTCAAATTTGTGGCACCTACCGACGGCGGTCGTCTCCCTTGTGAAGGGTCTGTTGGCGGCCACAACCAAGTTCATAGCTACGGCAGACGCTGCTAACAAGCCCCATCAGGAGACGGAGACAGAACGCGCGCTGCAAGCGGCCTTGCGCGCCTGGCTCGTGACCCCTAGCACTGAGAATAGGCGCCCGGGTGGTGCTTTGGCACCACCTGTGGCGCCTCATCGAGCGGAAAACGGCGCTCTTGGACATCTGCAGGGACAAGGAGATGCTGGCGAAGCGGCACCTCCCGTCGCTGGTGCAGGCGCTGGCGGTGTTTTCGTCGGCGGAGTGTGCCCGTCGGCTCCTGCCACCTTGCACGATGCCCTCATGCCCTGCACCTCGTCGTTACCAGCCGACGTGAGCTCGGGCGTGACGCTACTTTGCGTGGCGTTGGTTTCCGACCCTGTAGTTTCCCCCTTCAAGCTGCACCACTGCGCGCCTCTGCGGTCGCTCGCGCACATGTTGCGCCAACCCGACGCTTTAACGCAACTTTCGGCTTTAAGTACGGCTGCTGCCGCGGAGGAGGTTTCTGAGGAAACCGTGCCGCCGGGGATGGACCTGTCGTTGCTGTTGATGGTACAGGAAATCAAGATGGTTCTCGTGTCGGTGACGTCGATGCGCCAACTCGGTAACAGCTTTGTCGCTGTGGCTATTGCCATGGCCAGAGTGCTTGAGGACGCGTGTAACAAGGTGGAGAGCTACCACAAGGTGAAGGCGGCCGTGCCCAACTCTGCAGCCGCGTTCCAGCTAAGGTGGTCAGGCGAAGGCAAGACAGCTGCCGACATGGAGGCCTTTTTTCTGTCGCAGTTTCCCAATGCCTCAGACGACCCGTTGGTCACGGGCTCCTGGTTCCCTGGGCGCAGACAGTGCCGGGCATCGGCGTTTGCGACAACGGAGAAGCCGGACACAGGCACGTGCTCGAAGAACTACCAAGCGGCGCGCAAGTCGTTCACACCTGGTGCGTTTTTGATCTGTTGTGCATGTGCCCACCCAAGAGTCCTGGGATTCGTCGTTTTGGACAAGAGGGAGGGCCCCCCGGCGCTGCTCAACGCCGTCATCACGCGGTTTGCGAAGCTGCCCGACTACATTGTCTACGACTTCGGTTGTGGCGCTGTGCGCACGGCTCTGACGAAGTTGCCGTGGGTGCTACGCTCTTCGACTGTCACCAGCGACGAATTCCATGTGGTCAATCACGTATGCTCCATTGCGCTGGATCCACGCTCTTTCCTGACGCTGGACAAGGCCAACACGGTGGCACATGAGCAGCGAAACCGGGCCATCAAACTGCTGGCACGGGTGCTGCGGGCCAGCGGTCAGACGGAGTACACGCGAGTCCTCTCGTACCACACATTCATCCACAACGTGCGAGCGGTCGCTCGCCAAGCGTGCACCGAGCCCCTCCCCGCCCTGTACGACTATGGGCGCTTTTTTTTTTCGCGCGAGACGTGCCTGTGTGGGTGCGGTCACGAAGAACCAGACCCTTTTGCGACGACGGCCCCTGATAGTGAGGCGTCTTCGTCCGACAGGGAAGCCTGGGCGGCCAATGTGGGCGCCGCAGAGGGTAGCGGGGAGTCAGGTAGCGACGTGCAAGCAAGCAGTACCTCAGCTTGAGGGGATAGATAGTGAGTCACTGCTCCTTGGTGTGACGGTGGCACGGCCGCGGATGAGTGCGGGCTGCATGTATCGGTGCGGCGCGGAGGAGGTTTTCCCACCCTCGCCGCTGCTTCTTTCAGCAGGCGGGCGGTGAGGTCTTTGTCTTCTACGTGGTTCTGGAATCGTTGCCTGTTGCGGCGGGCCTTGGCGGTGGCGATGTTATCGATGGGCGTGCTGAAGTAGGAATGCGTCGGTGTCGTCGGTTGTGCGTAAGTCGACACCCGCAGTGGCGGGGACCTCAAAGTGGTATTGTGGACCGCCGCGGAGCCCGCGGTCGCGTGGGTAGTGCTGCATCTCGTTTGAAGCCTATTGGTAGGCAGTGTGCTTGAGAGTTGGAATGAATGGAAGCTTGTGGATGAGTGCGGCTGTTTATAGGAGCTCTTTTGACAAAACGTTTGTACGCAGCTGGTAGTGTGCGTTTCGGTACTGCAGCAAACGAGCTGTCGCCCGCACTGTTGCAATTGGCAGGGGCTAAGTCCCGTACTTATGCCCCTGACGGGACTTGCACCCGTCGCTCCGTACTTCGGATT
>ENA-ORXR01005147-ORXR01005147.1-marine-metagenome-genome-assembly--contig:-NODE-5147-length-10541-cov-63.701644_pt1 | contig 10541 bp, 9 predicted proteins | sample MGYA00237866_ERZ511479 | MGnify/ENA metagenome assembly ERZ511479 | reverse complement strand
GTCTCATCTGCATCTTGACAACCATTATTATTTGTATCAATAAATACTTCGCCACTTACTGTTTCGCAAGGTGGTGTAATACCTGCATCAATGTTTTCATCATCATCGCCATCAGTCATATCATCATCGGCTGGGTCGTAACAGGTTTCTGCTATACCTGTAGCTGGGTCAACATCATCGGCTTCGCCTGCCGCACAAGTTGCATCTGCTGTACCAGCACTAAAGGTGTAATCTTCAAAAGCTGAACCTGCCGGAATATCAAATTGAATAGTATATGTATCTGTAGCAGATAAAAGACAAACGCCTGTTTCTAAGTTAGTTCCTTCAAAAGTGTAAGTACCATCAGCAGCGGTAGTTGTTGTTGTTATCACCAAAACGGGGGCACCAGTTGATGGAGCACAAATCCATAAAGTCACGTCAATTCCTGCTGCCATCATTGTATCGCTGGCATCTTGACAACCATTATTATTTACATCAACAAAAACGGCTCCTCCTATTGATGGACATGTTACCGATATATCTTCTGGATCAGCATCATCTTCATCTGTAGCTGGTTCAGGGTCCTGAGGATTTCCTGTGCCATCACCACCCGTGGTGTCATCAGAACCGTCATTTACTAAACCACCTGCATCGTTTGCTGGATTAGTATCTGTTGTACTGTCAGTATCATCACCATCATCATTCGAAATTTCAGCAATATTGGTTATTTGACCAATAACACTACCATCTACGCATAAATCTATATCCAATTCAACTAAGCTGCTAGGCGCAATTGGCCCCACAATTGTATTTACTGCATTTCCAGCTGCATCTAATGTCCAACCACCATTAGTACTTGCAGTTGAGTCACATATCGCTAAACCCGCAGGAATATAATCTGTAACTTCTACGTTTGATGCTGGTACAGAACCTTGATTAAATATGGTTATAGTAAAGGAAACTACATCACCAGAAAAAACTGGTGTAGCATCATCTTGAGTAGTAGTTTTTATTAATGCTAAGTCATAAACGCCTACTGTAATGTCTTCTGGATCTTCATCGTCTTCATCTATAATTCCGTTACCTGTTAATATATCATCTGTTTCAGTATTAACTTCGCCACCAGGATCATTATTTGGATTAGTATCAGGCGTGCTATCAATATCTAAAGGGGTGTTTCCAAAAGTGTCTTCCGTATTACTGATTTCCGCATTGTTTTCAATTTGGCCTAAAACTGAGCCATCTGCTTGTAGTACAATGTCGATGGTAATAATACTGCCCCCAGCTGCTAGTGGGCCAGGTATAGTAACATTAACATCAGAACCTGCGGAAGCCCAACCATTTAAATCGTTGGGACTTAAAATTAAACCAGCAGGGAGATAATCTGTTATTAAAATATTTTGTGCATCAACAGTACCTTGGTTTTGAATTGTGATTGTAAAGGTAATATCATCACCAGGTAATATAATAGAAGGTTGATTTACAGCAATTTCTTTTATTAATGCTAAATCGAAAATTTCCACTTCCACTAAGGCTGGATCATGATCATCTTCATCTGTTAATGGATCAGTACCGCCGACAACACCTGTGCCATCGCCGTCAATAGAATCGTCAGTAAGGGTTGTTGGTGCGCCACCAGCATCATTATTGTCAACCGTGTCAGGTGTCGAGTCTACATCATTGGGTGAATTTCCGAATGTATCTTCAGCACTTGCAATTTCGGCAAAATTTATTAAATCACCTTGCAATGCAGCAGTATCAACTGTTAATACAATGTCAATAGTTTGAACTGCACCACCTACAATTGTGCCAGGAAGCACTACAGTAGCGGGGTTTCCTGCCCAACCATTACTATCGTTGGTGCTTAAAGTAAACCCTGAAGGTATATAATCAACAAGTGTTATATTAGTTGCTTCAGCATCACCTTGATTAGTTACTGTAATTGTAAATGTAACATCTTGCCCTGCATATACTGGAAATGGATTGGCGGGATCGTAAGCCACTCCTTCAACTGAAGAAACTGTTTTGGCTAATGCTAAATCGAAAGTAGGAACAAATATTGAGGCTACATCATGATCATCCTCATCTTCAAGTGCATTTGGCCCACCTTGATTAATTTCATTATCAACAATAATATCTCCCTCTGTTAACTCGTTATTGTCTGCATCTGGCTCAGAATCAATATCTGGCAAAGGCAATGGATCTCCATTTACATCAGTAATTCCTGGGTTTTCGGAACCTGTAATCTCTGCATAATTATCAATTGTTCCACCTGTAAAAGTGGAGTCAACTGTAAAAGTTATTGGAACTGTTATTGGAAATCCTACAACTAATGGCCCTGAAATTGTAAGTTCTGCAGTATTGGTTCCGGCAACTAGTGCCCAAGCGGGGTCGTTTAATGTTAATTCAGCTGGGATATAATCGGTTATTAGTATATTAGAGTTGTCAAAATCACCTTGATTATAAACCGTGATTAAAAAAGTCACGTCGTCACCTGGATAAATAGGACCGGTAATAGCTGGGTCTAAAACTTTATCTAAAGCTAAATCGTTAAAAGCGGTTAGGCAGTCAAAACTCTCAAAATCAACAAAAGTTCCTGATGGATCTGGAAAATCTAATACAGTTGTTGATTGATTTTGCAAATCTATATAAATAAATGCGTTTTGAGAACCAGTTGCGCCATTGTCTCCAGCGGTGGCATAAAGCTCACCTAAGTAAGTAAAACCTAAGCCTTCAATGTCATCTTCATCAATATCAAAAACATTTGATTCAACGGTACCGTCAACAGCATTAATAATGGTAATTGTTCCAGGGCCATCTTGGTTTTGTATTGCATATAGTTCTCCTGTGTAAGGGTTGTATGCAATATCATCTACATCATAAACCACACCGCCGCCAATGGTACAAGTACCTAAAGCTGTACCATCTACAGTTTCTTCTACAACTGCATAATCAGAAGGGTTTCCATTTCCATCTAACATTGCGCCAGGTACAAATTTACCGGTTGCAGGGTCAATTTGGAAAAGCAAATCGTTTGTATTTGCAATTGGGTTACATATATTACCACTGTTGATACGGTGGGAACCATACAAAATTTCGTTTATTGGATCGTATGTTAATCCATCAACGTCGTTAAGCACAATAGGGCCATAGTCTCCATTTCCTGTGCCTACACCAAGGCCGATACAAGCGGGATCAACTGGTGAGAATAGGGTTGGAGTGGCAGAATTAGGATCAATTATTCCTAAAACATCTGTACCTGCATCATAGGCATAAATAATGTCGTTAATAGGATCTGTAGCAATGGCTTCAATTAAATCTCCAATTGGATCAATTTCACCAAGGTTTATCCACGTATCCGTTACTGGGTCGTATTCATACAAATTATTTGGATCTGCGCCACCATCTTCATTAACGGTGTAGCAAGGGAAGTCAGTAAGAATTTGCGCATTAACAGTATTATCATTGTTAGCTATCAAGAACAACAATGAAAAAACTCCTAAGACATAAGATTTAAAATTCTTAGTGTAAAATTGTTTCATAACAGTATATTTATAAAATTATAATTTTTTCTAAGTTTAAGTAGGGCGTAATGATAACTGCAAAACACTTGCCAAAATGAAGAATCTGGAGTAGATTTATGAACTCTTTTGACAGACTAACACACTTCATTGCCTTTTCTTTTACATTCAAAATTAGCTCTCAAATTTAACTAATCAATATGGATAGAACAAGACAAAGCTTGGAAATTTTTCAATTAAGTTTAATTGACTATTTTTTACATTTATATTTTTATTAAAATTAAATAGTTACACTTAATTTCAATAAATTAATAAATTTAAAACTCATAATGAATTATCGCCATAAGTGGTATAAAAAGTATGCTCAGAAAGTAAATTGCTTGCCTTATTACAAATGATTCCATAAAAAAAATAATAATACTACTATCCACAAAATATCAACAAAATGCCAATAAACTGTTGAAAGTTGCAAAAAATTTAGTTCGACTTTGTCGGAAAAGTACAATAATTTTTTAATTGGATCGGCTATTGCGGCCTTAGTTTTGTAAAAAATGAAGCTTAATATTAGCACACCTACTATTAAATGTAGTGCGTGGAGTGCAGAAATAATATACAGATAGGAGCCATCAGGCTTGCCTGCCAAAAAAATACCTTGTTGTGTAAGCTGAAACCAACCTATTACTTGTAAAAAAATAAACACTATGCCTAACCATAGTGTGTACTTTATTGATGTCGAACACTTAAATACCTCTTCTTTTTTAAAATAAAATATGCTTTTGCTGGCCGTAAAACTACTTATTACCAAAATTAATGTGCTAAATAAAAACACTTTTGGAAACTGAAATTGCTGCCAGGTCCACTGAGGTTTACTTAATGCGTAAGCTATTAATAAGGTTAAGAAAAGTATGGTAATACCCACCATGGCAAACAATACCAAAAGGTAAGATTTTTTTACTTTTGCTATGTTGTTTCCAAATTGATCTATTTTTTCCATTTTATGGAACAGCCTACTGCCTTAGTAACATTAGGTTCAATTTTTTCTCCTTTTAACAATGCGTCAATAGCATTGGCCAAATATTTTTCTTCTACTTTCGTTTCGGCTGTATCGTCATCAATAGCTCCAATGTACTTTACTATTAATTGTTCTTCATCTGTTACCTTTTCTTTGTTTAGTAAAAACACGTGTGGCGTTTTTTTGGCACCATAAGCTTTAGCAATTTCTTGGGTTTCGTCGTACACATATGGAAATGCAAATCCTTTTTCTGCTGCTCTTACTTTCATATGCTCCAAATCATCTTCTGGGTAAGCTTCTACATCGTTAGGGCTTATTGCTATTATTGGATAGCCTAGTGGTTTGTATTTTTCATTTAATGCAATAATTCGATCTTCATACTTTATAGAAAAAGGACAATGATTGCAAGTAAAAACTAATATAAAGCCTTTTGCATCTTCGTAGTTAGCCATACTTACAAAGTCATCATCAACATTAATTAATTTAAAATCGATGGCAGTATCGCCTACGTTATAACCTGTATTTGCATCTTCTGCAATAGAAAAATTTAAAAAAGCTAAGGCCAATAAAAAAGTAAATTTCATAAGTTGTTTTATTTATATAAGGTTACTAAACTGTCTAATTGTGGCAAAGATAATTCACCTTCTTTAAAAAAGTTGATTTTTTCTTTATTAGAATGCATTATTGTAGCCGGAAGTGCGCCAGACCATTGCGGATTTACTTCGTTAATCCAATTTTTGTTCTTAGAATAATCTAATAAGTAACACTTGCTAACTATTTGATTATCTTTTAAATACGGCAAAAATTTTTTTTCATATTCTTCTAAGAAATCAAGGCTAATTAATAGCACTTCAAATTTATCATCTCCATATTTTTTTTGCATCATTTCAAAATAAGGTAGCTCTTCTACACAAGGTTTGCACCAAGTTGCCCAAAAATTTACCAACAAGGTTTTTTCACTATTGCTTATTAAATTTTGATATTGTTTAAACGAAATAATTTGGCCATTGGCTTCTTGTTTATTTAGTTTTATACCACAACTTTGCAACACCAATACTATAATAGTGCTAAAAAAGAAACATTTCTGCATTGTCATCTTCCATTTTTTTCATAAAAATAACATAATATTACTGTATGAAAGTTCATTTGCGAAGTTTAATAATGGCTGTAATTGCGGCTCAGCTAAATTTTACCATTGTTTATCTTTATAAAATAAAGCTAAGTTTGCTAAATGTGGGGGTTACTTTATTAATATTTGCGTCAACTTACATAGTTGCGTACTTAAAGTTTAAAGATGAAGTTTGAACTCCTTTTTTTTTAAGGTTTGTAATTATAAAAGCCTTACTGTGTGTATGTGTACGCTTCATTTGCGCCACCTTGCATCCGAACGAAATACCAGCAGATAAATATGTAATTTGCTTTTTAATTGTTGCTTGAGTCTCATTTGCTAAAATTATTTTATCTTTACGAAACTTTTATATCAAAAGTAAGGTTTATCTAAGCATCATATAATAGTTATTTGACGTATTGAACTTGTGCAGTAATAAAAAAACAAATGGGGCTGACTGGAATTGACAGCATCGGCAATAATTTGTAAGCACGTCGCGCATTTATATTTGGCGCGTTAAAATTAAGTATAAAACAACTTTTATAAATGGCGAGAGACAATTCGCTATGGCTGCCTAATTCAAGGAATTAGATAGCTATTGCTCCTCTTTGGTTGGGCCTTTTAGGCTAAGGACTGAGCATCAAAAATAATTGGCTGGCTGTTAGTATGTTTTGGGCTAAGAGTAAGATAACACAAAACTACGCGCAAAAGCTGGGTCTGTTTTTAAACCTTTTTTGTGTCGACAATTCAATTAAATTCTAAACGTGTAGAAGGCATCTGATTACTTTGTCTGGACGAGGGTTCGAATCCCTCCAGCTCCACTTTTTTTATTTTTCGAGTTCAATATTATAGCTTGTTTAAGCGAAACACTCAACCTCGTATTAACAAAACTTGCGCTTTCCGTTCCAATTCCTTCTTCATTGCATTTAGCTGTGGGCTTTCTCTGTAAACACCCCTATTACGTTAATTTTCGGGTGCTGGTGGCTTGTTGGAGAAATTGATTTTTTTAATAACTCTTTTTTCATTGACGTTTATAGCAAAAAAAATAATTGTGTATATTTGAGTTTTTGATGCAAGCAAAAAATATTCTTATGATTAAAGAGTGTAAGATTTTAAGCGAAATATCACGAGGAGGCCAAAAAGTAGTATTTTTGGCAGAACACCCTATGGAAGGAAAAGTTGTAGTAAAAAAAGGAGAAATTAGAAGCTTTACATCTTTAGAAAGAATTAAGCGTGAAGTAGAATTATTATCAACTTTAACTTCACCATTTTATCCAAGACAATTCCAATTTAATATTGACATTAAATCTAAAAAATTTGAAATTGTAGAAGAGTATATTGAAGGTAAAACACTTAGAGGTAGTTTTGATAAGTTTAAAAGTAAGGATAAAATATTCAAGCTTCTCCAAAATTTAGTCTTAGGCTTGAAGGTAATCTGGGATGAGAACATAGTTCATAGAGACTTAAAGCCAGAAAATATAATTATTAGGCCAAACAGCACTCCGTGCATTATAGATTTGGGCATCGCCAGGTTTTTAGACCTTGAGGCTTTAACTAAAACTATTTCGCCTATGGGTCCATGTACACCAGTTTATGCTTCCCCTGAACAGCTTGCTAATAAAAAACAATTGATAGACCCAAGAACAGATTTTTTCACACTCGGAATCATCGCATTAGAGTTATATATTGGTACACATCCATTTGATCCAAATTTGAACCAAAATTTATATTCAATTGTTGAAAACATTGCTCAAATAAATTTTATGACACATTCTGCGAGCGGTATAGCAGATTCATCGATGGATGAATTCGCTAACAAAACCTTAAGAGCACAGCCATATGATAGGTTTAGAAACCACGAATTGATTAGTAAATTTATTGACCAACAACTATTATGAAAATTTATCATCAAACAGGATTTCGGCATAATTGGAATATTGAGGCTTATAACAATGGTATTGGAGATGGGCTAATCTTTTCTCCTGTAAATATAGATGCTGACAAATTAAGGGGGATTAATGAAGACGTTAAAAAGAATAGTTTCTTAGATCCACAATTGTACTTGTTAAACGAAGCTAAAGGTACATTAGACACGTACCCATACTTCCCCGGCAATATACAACCTGATTTTTCTACTCCTGATTTAGATAATAGTCACGTTGAATTGGCAAAACTTTGTATTGATTATCAAATAGAAAATAATTTTAAATTTGTTTTGATTCCTACAAGGTATTATGAAGATAACCCAACAAATTATTTTAGTCAAAGCTCTGACTATTTTGTGGATCCTTTTTGTTCATATTTAAACGAAAAAAACAATAATAAGCCTGTTCTCTTATCTATAATTGTCAAAACAATAATGCTAAAAGATGAACAACTGTTTAATGAAGTTTTAAATTGGGCAACTGGTCATCAAAAAATTAATGGAGTCTATTTGATTTTTGAAAACAACTTTCCTACAAAGCAAATTAAAGATTTTGACTACTTGCTAAATGCTTTACGTTTGATTGAAATATTAAAAAGAAATGATTTACAAGTGCATATCGGATATGCTAACACAGAGTCAATTCTTTACTCGATTGCGTCACCTGATTCAATTACAATTGGATCATATGATAACTTGAGGAGCTTCGGAATAAAACGATTTAATTTAGAAAAAAGTTCAATGAGAGCTCCAAACGCAAGGTTATATAGCTCAAAGCTCTTACAATGGGTTGACTATGAGTATATCCAAGCAATGTCAAAACTAATTCCTGATTATGACGATTATTTCGACAATTCTATTTTTAAACCGCTTATGTTTCAACCAGAATTTAATTGGCATTTCATGAAAGCTGAGCCATATAAGCATTATTTTGATGTATTTAGTACACAAATTCGAAGTTTGCCCATTGAAAAAGAGTCCAAAATTCGTGAGGTTAAGAAGATTATTAAAACTGCCATCTCTAATTTCGCAGACATTGAAAGCTTAGTACTTTTAGATGAAAATAGTGATGGTTCACATCTGCCTACCTGGTTCAATGTAATAAATGCTTATTTAAAAAAGATGCCAACTAATGCATAGATCAGAGAAAGAAATGTCAATTAAGTTTGAAAAATTCATCAAGAAAGAATTTGGCAATTCTTATTTCAAGGAATATCAAGGACTTTTTGGAAGACCTGACTTCATTATTTATGATAAAAAACCATCATCTACCTCAACTATTTCATTTGAATTAAAATTAAGAAATTGGAAACGAGCAGCCATTCAAGCATTTAGATATAGGAGTTTTTCTGATGTTTCTTATGTTGTTTTGTCAAAAGCAGAAATAAATTCAAAAGAATTTTCTACAAATCATTTCAAAAAATACAACATAGGATTAGCTGAATTTGATAAAAATTGTAATTTTAGAGTGATACATAAGCCAATTACTCAAGAACCATATTCTGAAGAATTAAAATTAAAACTACACGCTGCTGTTGGCAAAAGCAGAAAGAGAGCGAAGAACTTAGATCAACTATTTGCCTAAAACACTAATGCATAAACACTACATACCACATCATAACTCTTATTATGAATGTTATCACTAAAACCTTGTCAAACGCTTTCTTTTCTTTTCTATCAAAATAAACTTTATCATTAACCCTAATAGTCAAACGGAAATAACTCTGGTTCAATAAATTCCTGTCTCGCTGTTTCACATTCGAGTATGTTGGTTTTATAATGCGAAAGCAACAGGCTTTTAAAATTTTCATTTAGTTGTTTGTTTTCATTTATTAAAACTATCAAAATTATTGGTGTTCGATCCTCACAGATCAAAAATATCGTGTCAAATTTGGAGCAAATTGTTTTCTCTATTCTATCTAGTTGTCAGCAACAGTATTTCTTTTCTTAAAAATGCCAAACAATTCTTGATTAGCTCTTGATTCAACAGAATTATAACAATTTTTAAAAAGCGCCACATCAAATAAAGGAGAAAAATATGCTAAGTACTCGCTTTTAGTTCCTCCAAACGGACGTTTCTCCATATCGCCTTTTAGTGGTATATTAAACCAAAGCCCTACCAATTTTCCATTGGGTTTTAACAGTTCGTTCATTTTCTCGGCATATAATTTTCTGGTACTTTTTTTAGCGGGAAATGAACAGAAAAACGTTTGCTCTAAAATTAAATCGTATTCGCCTTTATAGGTAAAAAAATCACATTCCATTAATTGATTGGATGGAAAATTTGGGTTTCTTTTTCTGAAAGCTGCTAAAGGTTCGGCTGCAATGTCTAATACATATACTTCCTTAAATCCATTGTTGAAAAGGTATGCTGCCTCGTAAGAATTTCCTGCTCCTGGAATTAAAATTTTAATATGCTTGTCTTTCAGTTGATCAACATATTCTTTTAATGGCCGAGAAGGTGTTCCTAAATCCCAGCCTGTTTTTTCTTCTAAATAACGTTGTTTCCAATATTTTTTTTGCTCACTCAATTACACAACTTTTTATATTATATTTTAAATAACTACTATGTATCTGTTTGTGATTTCTATTTTTTAGCCTTTTATAAAGCTTTTCCGGTTGTTTTATTTATAGAGGTTTTTTTTGAGATGTTGCATTTTTTAAAAGATTACTACGACTTAGCGAAGCCAGAATATTAGCCTCGACAGAAGTGGTTATACCATTTTTGTATAACTTTTGCAGCGTTGGCAAAATGATATTTGAATGGATGGCGGGAACAGTTTTTCTACGAAGCAAAACCATTTCGCTTCTAAAATTTACACTAATAAAAGCAAGAGCTGTAACCAAAACCAGCAGCTTAAAAGTTTACACACTTTTGTTCCTGTCTTTATTCTTCCTAAAAAAAACTTAAAGCAGTTAATACATAGCTTACTATTAGCAGATTTTAGAGAACAACAGCAGCAGCTATAAGCAACACACTTTTGAACCTATTTTGCT
>ENA-ORXR01005146-ORXR01005146.1-marine-metagenome-genome-assembly--contig:-NODE-5146-length-10542-cov-2.993884_pt1 | contig 10542 bp, 2 predicted proteins | sample MGYA00237866_ERZ511479 | MGnify/ENA metagenome assembly ERZ511479 | reverse complement strand
TTATATTTTGGATAGATAAATTTTCTTTACAAAGAAAAAAGTGACGCAACTTTACCCCAGCAAATTGTACACCCTACGTTTCAACTATAGACTTAATTGATTCTTACAGACTTTTTGACTCTACAGGAAAACTAATAGAAGAGGTGGATAATATTAATCAGGCTCAGGTAGAATTTGATATTAGTGATAAGCCTTCAACAAGTACTTTGTTTTTATTAGAAGTGGAAACAAGTGGGTGTAAGGTGCATCAAAAGGTTGTTGTGATACCTGGAGGTTAGTTACAGTCAGGCTTTGTTCAACACCGAATGCTGAGTAAACGGCTTAAAACGCCGCCCTAATCTGCGCCCGCCCAATATGCACAGGGTCAGCAGTACCAGTTTTTCGGCCTTCGTAGGAAATATTCAACTGAATATTATTAGAAAGGCGGCGATCAAATACGATATTCCAAAGAAAATTTTGGCCATCATTAAGTCCTTGTAGCATGGCGAATTCGATAGGGGAGTTGGCTTCTCCATCGAAGGTAACCTTGGCATAGGAACCATTTATACGAAGTGCGGTGGAGATTGATTTTTTGAAAACCAACTCCAGATTGACATCATTGATGCCTGCTTTTTCGGAAGCATCAGTGAGCTGGTTTTGACTATCTTCGAATTTATAACCTACGGCAACCCGGAATTTTTGAGAGGGTTGAAAAGTCAATTTGGGTTCTAATTTATACAATCTGATATTATAGTCTCGGTTATTGAAAAATTCGGAATCGGTAAAACGTTTCCCGATGGTAGCTCTGAATTCCCAACTGAGTTTTCGGGTAATATTCCACCGACTTCGAAAGTATTGTTCCTGAGTCCGCCGACTCTCAAAGCCACTGACCAAAACAATCTTACTCCGATTGTCGAGCATGCCCGCCTGCAAGTCATAAGTCTCATGACCTCGGTTGAAATATAAGGTGTTTCGAATACGAGAGTTAATTGAAACTAACGATGTATCAGCAATCGCCAACTGAAAAGGATTCCAGGGAACGACTTCATCAGCTTGCCGGGTTCGACGATTAATGATTAGAATCGAATGGGTCGAAAAACGACTAACTGCTTTTTTAAATCCCTTTCCCTGCTTCCATTTATAAGGCGGTGTAATGTGCAGTGATTGATTCAAAGCCACATTATGTGTGCGGATAAATTCGTTGGTGAAAAGGGTGACCCGGATGGCATTACCCTGATCCTGAAATGCGATCTCCTGAATCTCGTCGAGTTGCACGGTGCTATCCTGATTGAGGTCATCCCATTGATAATTTCCCTGACCATTTTCAACTGGTACATATTGGTATTCAATTTTGGGTTCCTGACCCGAACTGATTTCATAATTGGTACTAGAACGAATCAGTTTGTCAAACAAACTCATGCTATGTTCGAGCCGACCTAAAAATGTTTTTTGCGGATCCTGGTTACTCAGTAAACTATCTCTGATTTCCAGGTTTCGATAAGTGAGGTTCCATCCAAGATTCGAATTTTTGCCAGAGCGCCAACGACCATTTAAGTTAAACTCCTCAGCAAAGGTAGACGCTGAAAAAGCTGAATCCAATGGTGCGTAATCATAACGTTGCGTATAGTTGGCACCAAAACTTATCTTTTCATTTTCATTGGATTCGAAATAAAATTTATATAAATCATAATGAAAACTACTATTGTTTAGGGTATCGGAATTCGAATTCATCCGACTGTTTTTTTCTCGCTCACCATGCACCCCGAGTCGCAGGTTATTCCATTTGCTAAACGTTTTGTAAATGTCTCCTTTAGGCCTGAAAAAAGTACTGTTTTCTTTATCACTATCGCTGGTAAGTAGACTACCCTGAAGGTCGGCGACAAAACCATTTTTTTGTAATCGGGTACGCATGCTGTGCTTGACTCCATTGTAAATATCCTTGCGCAGGAAGGTGTTGAAGTTGTATTCGATAGAACCAAGTTTTTTGTAATTTAGTTGAAGTCCGGCGCCCGCTAATTGTTCGGCGGCTGCGTCTAGTTTTTGATTGGCATTGATCAGCGAATTAACCAGATTCCAATCGCGATTAAATTCCGCATCCCGATATGGATTCAAAGCCTTAAAGTTTTTTTGCGTCATCTCATAACTGGCATTGGTCGCAACATTCCAATTCGTTCCAAGTTCCTTGTCATAACGAAAGCGGGTAAGCGTAGCGATTCCCAAATCATTGCCTTCGTCTTTTTTCGAAAACCGATTGGGGTCATTATTACTCATGGCTACTTCTACATCTACTCCGGCATTTTTACTGATTTGATAAGTTGCTCCAGCCGTGTATAGCTGAAGCAAATTGGGCGCAGTTAATTTGAGGATGGGGGCATAGTTGCCGGTGGAAATTCCCGAGACATCGGGAGCTACCCAGCGGTATACCCGACCATTGGCGGGAATGGATGGATCGAGTATATAATTGCCGTTATTCCCAAAACCTACTTCCGTAAAACTGGAGGTATAAAAAGCTGAATCGGGATGGGTGCTATAGACCAATATCGTATCTGCAACTTCGACAACTGATCCATTGTCTTGCATCATGTAGGTGGTGTCGACCAATTTATATTTTACCTGAAATTCACTAAACTCCTGAATGGTATCAATCCCCGTTGAAAAAGCAGTGTCAATACTATCTCCGGCATTTTGTAAAACGGATCGTTGAAGAGAGTCCAGTTCTGATGCGCCACCAGAAGTCTTACTATCCTGTTCGGAAAAAAGGTTGAAGTAAACCCGCCATTTTTTATTTTCAAACTCCGTGTTGAAGGCATACATGGAGCGGAGGTAATTTTGGTCGGCATATTCAAATTCCACAATGATTCGACTGTCTTTGGTGATCAGCCGTTTGTTGGTAAACGTGACATCGGCGCGGTTGTAATCAATGATATAATCTTCTTCAATTCCCCGACGCATCAAAGCGCCGTCGATATATACTTTTTCGGTGCCGGCTAGTGCAATGATAAACCGTTCGCCAAGATTACCTTGTAGTCGATAAGGCCCCTGATTGCCTTCTTGTTGTTCAATGAGGTTTCGAGCAAACTTACCTTTCGCAATAGCGCCACTGATACGACTAGTAAGGGTGCCATTTTTTAAAACTTTTGATTGGTTTGAAAAGGTAGCCCCCTGTAATTTTTTGAAGTAATTCATGAAATAACTATTCGGCCTTTGCAGTTCATAGTCACCGGCAATCAGCATATTGTTTTTACGCTTTAGCTGAATGAAGATTTTGTCAAACTCCTGCAATTGTTGGGTATTCCCCTCTGCCTGTAAAGGAATATTTTGATCTGTAATAGCAGCCAGGATTTCGATATCGTCACCTACGTTTCCGGCCATTTGCAAGTTGAAGTTAGAGTTGAGCACCAGGTTTTGGTTATTACCAAAAGAGATACCCCGCGAGAAACTACCACTATAGTCAAGGCCTTTGAAATCGCTGATCCCGTTGCTGGGCTCATAAGGACTAAAGTCAAATCCGATGTAATCACCACTCGCTGCCTGCTGAATCAGATTGGAATCCAAATGGCTAAGGGATTGCTCCAAATCATAAGGTAGCACTCGATATTGGATCGTGAATTGAAGGCCATCGTACCAATTCGAGTCCTTATTTATTTCAGTAAGCTCAAAGACATTTGCTAAACTATCTGGCGCAACCTGCCAGATTAGCTGTTTTCCACTCACCCTATACCAATGTGAGGCCACGGGTTGAGTTTTTCCTTGCAGCGTTATTTTTACAGAACCTTCGACGAGTGGTAGGCTATCTATCTTTTGCGTAAGTCCTTCAAAATCAATGACTTTTGTGCGTTGATTGCTAAGTTGACCAGGTTGGGCATAACCAGTCAATCCAATGAAAATGAACAATATGAAGAGTAATTGTAGCTTCACTCGTATTAAAACGCAAAAACTGGTCGAGGTTGCACGAAGTTAAGAGAAAAACTGAAAATTGCTGGCGTGGCTTCGGCTTCGCTCAGCCAGCCAGCCAGCCAGCCAGCGCCGACTTTGTTCAGTTAGCGCCAATGCCAACGCTCAGGTAGAGCGCGTACTTCGCTCAGCCAGCCAGCGCCGACTACGCTGAGTGAACACCGGGGCTGGTGCTGACGTAGGCTGAGCGTAGCCGTGCTGGCTGAGCGTAGCCGTGCTGGCTGAGCGTAGCCGTGCTGGCTGAGCGTAGCCGAAGCCAGCACTAAAAACTCACACTATCCGACCGCTCATCCTTACCATCCTTATTCGATACCTTCAACTTGATATTGCTGGTGCCCGGCGTAAGGTTCAATATCGCATTAACTTTCTTTGTAGTAACATCATAAGTGACGCCCCGAATTTTTTTATTATTTAAGTACAAGGAAATCTGGCTGCTGCTGGTCACGTTTTCCAATGTGGCTTTGACCACAGATTTTGCCTTGTTGGGATCAAAAGGATCGACAGAAGGCTGACTCACCGAGAAGGTTTTTATTTTAGCTGGCTTCTTAGTTATAGTTGGTGCCTGATAGGTGACAGTCACCTGATCGCTGGCTGAGCCGCTAGCGTTTGTTGCGTTGATAGTTAGCTTGTTAGTACCTGCTTTTAATTTGACATTAGCAGTAAAAAGTTTGCGTTTTGGATCATAAGTAAAACGGCTATCTTTTGAACCATTGACTTTAAATACAATGTCGTTTTTATTGGTAACGCCTTTGACAGTTGCCTTGATGGTAGAGGTTGGTTTTTTCACTTTAGCACCATTCCTTGGGCTGGTGATTTTAACCGTTGGTTTAGGTTGAGGTTTTGGTGTGCTGTATTTTGCTTTTACCTGATCACTGTCTGATCCATCTTTGTTGGTTGCCTCTACGATGATGGTATTAGACCCCGTTCTCAAACTAAGTTGTGCCTTTACTTTTTTCGTTCGAGCGTCGTAGGAAAAGTTGCTAATTGATTTACCATTCAATTTGACTTGAATGTCTCGTTTGGAACTTACATTTGTTATCGAAGCTTCAAGCGTTACATTTTTCACGGTATGAGTACTATTATTCCGAGGTTTACTAATGTTGACTTTTGGTGGATTCTTGGGCTGTTCCATTTTTTTGTAATTGACAATCACCTTATCATCGTCTGATCCATCCTTGTTAGTAGCAGTCACTTCAATCGTATTCTTACCTACTTTTAATGCGACTGTTGCTTTTAGCTTTTTTGACCTCGAATCATAACTGAAATTATTGATCGATTGACCATTTACCTTCAACTTAAGATCGTTATTACTGCCGATATTGGTAATGCTTGCCGTTAGCGATATACTTGCATTTTGTACGGAGCTATTGTTCTTCGGGCTTGTAATGTTGACCGTTGGTGGATTCTTAGGAACGTCAATGACTTTGTAGTTAATAGTCGCCTCATCACTGTCCTGACCGTACTGATTGGTTCCAGTAATTGCAATGGTATTTTTACCTTTCTTCAAGGTAAGCTTGGCCGTTACAGTGCCTCTTCTACTATCGTAAGAGAAGTTGGTAAACTTGCGATTATTGAACATAAAAGTGATATCACTTTTGCCTTTGACGTGCTTCACACTGGCTTTAATATCTGCCTTGTTGGAAGAGGTCGTACTATTGCTTTTTCTTGGAGTAGTGATTTCTACAATTGGTTGGTCGCCTGAGCTAGACGTTCCTGTACAGCTATTGACCTCTGCGGTATCCTCATCACTTCCTGCGCTGTTGGTTGCTTTGATGCGTACATCATGATCGCCTGCGGTCAGGGTCAATGTGCTACTCAGTTTTTTGGAAGCCTTGTCGTAAGTAAAATTATTGAAAGGCTGACCATCCAAAAAGTATTGTACATCGTTTTTGCTTTCAATATTTGTAATCACTGCTTTGAGCGTTACCTTACATTGGTTAGGGTTGAAAGGATCAATACTTGGTTGACCTATTTGGTTGATGTTTACCGTTGGCGCATTAATACTAGGGCCAGGTTCTTCACCATAATAGATGACGGTCTGATCACTGTCTTCGCCGGCATCATTTTTTGCTGTTATTAGAATGGTGTTTTTACCTTCTTTCAAAGAGGCGGTACCATTGAGGTTACGACCATCGTATCCAAAACTTCTTACCCGCTTACCATTCACCTTGAATAAAACATTCAATTTTTCACTGACATTATCTATCGTTGCCTTGATCGTAGTACGATTGGCTGTTGAGGTATGCGGATCAGCAGAAGGAGTAGTGATATTGACGACCGGGCGTTGGCTATTGTTTTGCTCTTTTCTAAGGGTAACACGAGCTTCATCCTGATCGCTTCCTGCGTTGTTATTCACACGGATTTTTAAATTGTTGCTTCCTTCTTTTAAAATGACATTGGCAGAAACCCGATTGTTTCGCGTGTCGTAATTAAAATCATTGATGTTATAGCCATCCATGCTCAGTCGGATCGAATTGCGATTGGCTACGTTATAAACTTTTGCTTCAACTCTATATCTTTCCTGATCAACCGTTTGATTAGAAGAAGCAGGATTGGTAAATTGAACGGTCGGACGATTTTGCTGATCGACTACAGGGGGGACAACAACAACAGGACCATTGTCTTCTAAATAGATGATAACAGTTTCCTCATCAAAGCCTGCTTCGTTGGTTGCTTTGATATAAATATCGTTTTTACCAGGACGGAGGTTGAAGTTATTTAAAAACTGACCTCTTGAAAAATCAAAACCGATTCGCTGACCATTCACCAAATAGTCTACATCCATCGCAGATGAAATGTTTTTAATTTTAGCACGAATCAATCCTCGCGGATCTCTGGTAGTATAAGGACTGTAAGAAGGTCGGGTGACTTCAATTACCGGAGGCTTTACCTTCTCTTGGTACGGATCGATGATCCAACGTAGGTGTAGATTGGTATAGTTGTGCCAATCGTTTCTGGCTGTTGGAGTATTGTCGTTTTCCCAAATTTGACCGTCAAAGTCATCGTTGCGGGTAAAGGTTAACTTATGTCCTAACCCGACAGAAAAACGTGGTGTCAATTGATAACCCAGTTCAAGACCAACTGCTGGCATCCAATCAAGGTTTCCTGCGTCACCAAACCCTTGCGCTTTAGTTTCGTAAGATCCGTCACGTGCATTTATCAGCTCTGATTTGATCTTTTGGCGGTTACCGGATGTCGGGATATTTGGTTCGGTGTAATCATAAATATTGCCGTCAGCATCTTTTTGATCACTCAGGGTGCCATACCAATCTAAACCAACACCACCATAAAGCGCCAAAATGATATTTGTCCTTTCCCGAAGTTGGTTGAAACTTAAAACACCTTCCAGTGCTAATTCGCCGTGGTGTGTTTTATGGTTTTGATATATGTACCCTGGACCGCCATTTTCCATCCAATAGTCAGATACTGTTTCATTATTCAGGATTCCAGTGGATCGAAGATGATCCAAACCGTAACTTTGATCGTAAAGAGCCCGCCCTCTCAGATCAAAGGCAAAGGGTGCCCCTGGCTGATAATAGAGATTTTTAGCCAGGGTAAGCCCGACTCCCCATCCATCTAAAGTCGCATTCACATCACTTGACTGATAAGCTAAACCCGCATTGAGACCTAAAGTCCAGTAACCAGGCTGACGAATGAAAGTAGATTGTTGAGCATTAGCTGTTTGAAGACAAAAAACTAGTAATAGTAGGAAGCTTAATATTCTTGTTATTCTAATCATGATGGTAAACTTTAAATGAAGATTTGGCTTTTTATTTGAGAGCCTTTTAATCTTAGACTCATCAAAAAGGTGAAAATTACTGAGGTAAAAGAAGGCTTGCCTATCCCAATACAATAATTTTAAGAATTTTTTTTTGTAAAAATCAAAAAAATAGCGTCAATAAAAGTCAAAACAAAAGAAAGATTTATACGTTAATGTACTGGTATTCAGCATTTTAAATATTATCTTAAAATACGTCACTAAATTAGCTAAATTTCGTATTTATTTATTGTATAAATGTTAATATCTTATGTTGATACCTTAAATCTTTAACAAAATTTTAAGCGATTTTTCGTGGATGTTGAGCCGAGATCGTTGCTTTTCTTTAGAATAGACGTCTCTATCAATGCATTTTCTTTTATATAATTATTACACTTAATTTAAAAAGTGTAATTTTGAGCGTAAGATCAACATTTTGTTGGCATCCCATCCCGAGACCTCGATTTAAAAAAGTATAGGCAGATTTCTATATTTGCTTATACCCATGAACAAAAAAATTACTCTAGAAATGTTAAACAAAGCGCTTTGTCTGTGTTTGCTTTTTGCACTGCCTTTTTTGGCTTCTGCGCAAAACTATCGTACAATCGATGGCACAGGAAATAATCTGACAAATCCTACATGGGGTTCCGTAGGTGAACAATTGGCTAGAACAACTTCAGTTAGTTACCTAGATGGTATCTCAGAACCTGGCGGCATTAATCGCCCCAATCCGAGATTGATTTCTAATGCCCTTTTTAATCAGGATACTGTTTTTCATGATCCATTGAATTTAAGTGATTTTATATGGGTCTTTGGGCAGTTTCTCGATCACGATATCACTTTGGTTCACAATGATCCAACGGAGTCAGCAGGAATCCCTGTTGACTTTCCGGACGTCCACTTCAATCCTGGTGGTTCTTTTCCTAATGTAGAAATTCATATGTCCCGTTCCATAGCACATGCAGGAACTGGAACCAGTGTCTCCAACCCACGGCAGCATACCAATAGTATCACAGGTTGGATTGATGCTTCCAATGTCTATGGCTCTGATGCTGCTCGCGCGAGTTACTTGAGAACGTTTACTGGCGGAAAGCTAAAAGTTTCTAGTGGCAATCTTTTACCTTATAATACAACGAACCACGAACAAGGAGCTCCTGTAGATCCAAATGCGCCTTTTATGGATAATGAGAATCCATTCAACGATGTCCTTTTTGTTGCAGGAGATTCTCGAGCCAACGAGCAACCTTTACTGGCTTGCTTTCATACTTTATTTGTACGTGAGCACAATCGACTTTGTGATGAATATCTTTTAGCCAACCCTGGTTGGACAGATGAGCAGTTGTATCAAAAAGCCAGACGAGTGGTTGGTGCATTGATTCAATCTATTGTTTATGAAGAATGGTTAGGTGCAATGGGCGTCCACTTGCCTGCATTCACAGGTTACGATAATTCGGTTGATGCTAATATAACTAACATGTTTTCTGGTGCCGCTTTCCGGTTAGGACATACTTTATTGAATAGTACCTTGCGGAAAATTGATGCAGATGGAAATGATATGTCTCCGGTCTTAACTTTGAAAGATGCTTTTTTCAACCCATTTGATATTGCAACTACTGGGATGGATCCATTTTTAAGAGGAATGGCTGCGCAGGTGGAGCAGGATTGCGATGGTAAAGTAGTGAGTGATGTACGTAACTTTTTATTTGGACCTCCCGGTGCTGGAGGCCTTGACCTTGCTGCTATCAATATTAACAGAGGTCGTGAAAGAGGTTTAGCAGATTTTAATACAGTGCGTGTAGATATCGGCTTACCAGCCTTTACGACTTTTCAAGCAATTAATCCGGACCCTAGTGTTTATACCGTTTTAGAAAACCTTTACCCTTCTGTCAATGACATTGATCCCTGGGTAGGAATGTTGGTGGAAAGCCACATGCCAGATGCGCTCTTTGGCGAAACCATCATGCATATTATGATGGAGCAGTTTGGAGCTCTTAGAGATGGTGATCGTTTTTATTATGAAGCTGATCCCTTATTGACACAGGCTGAGAAAGATACCATAAAGAATACTGTTTTCCGTGATATTATCATGCGAAACACTGGCGTTGACATCATGCAGTACAATGTGTTTGAGGCGATGCCTTACGACTCTGTTTGTATGTCGCTGGTAGGTGACGCTGATCTTTCTGGAGGAATCCAAACGTTTAACAATATCAACGTAGAGGATGTAGAGATGGAGGTTACTGATGAGAATGATGTGTTACTATATAATGAAATGACAGATGGTATTGGCGATTATTTAATTGCTGATCTTCCAACTTGCGAATATTACACAATAACGCCAAAGAAAGATAATAACTATCTAAACGGCCTTTCAACTTATGACCTTGTAAAGATTATACGGCATATATTGGAAATAGAAGATTTGGACTCACCATATAAGATTATCGGTGCTGATGCAAATGCTGATGGAGATGTGACACTTTTAGATGTGGTACTACTTCGAAAAATATTGCTTTTTATAGATACGGATTTGGTAGATAATACGGCATGGCGATTTGTGGATGCGGATTATGTTTTTGATGATCCAATTATGCCTTTATTGGAAGACTTCCCTGAGTTTAGAGAAGTAGCTATGTTAGAAAGCGATATGCTACTCGACTTTGTTGGAATCCGCATCGGTGATATGAATGGATCTGCGACCGGAGATGGTTTGCAGGGTGGTGGAGATGATCGTACTGGCGAGCCTTTAGTTTTCGATTTGGCTGACCAGACTGTTACAGCTGGAGAGGAAATAACGATTCCATTTTATGCCAATGATATCGCTGAGATAGGAACTTTCCAATTTACACTTA
>ENA-ORXR01005145-ORXR01005145.1-marine-metagenome-genome-assembly--contig:-NODE-5145-length-10542-cov-12.230100_pt1 | contig 10542 bp, 12 predicted proteins | sample MGYA00237866_ERZ511479 | MGnify/ENA metagenome assembly ERZ511479 | reverse complement strand
ATGGCGCGTTTCTCAACGGCTGTAGCGCCTGCAGGCACGCAGATCACAACCTTTGTGCCGCCGAAGCGGAATTTCTTTTTATTTACCTTTTCGATGAAATGTTTGATCATCGCTTCTGCAACTTCGAAATCGGCTATCACGCCGTCCTTCATCGGGCGGATAGCTTCAATGTTTCCCGGCGTTCGTCCGAGCATCATGCGCGCATCTTCACCGACAGCATGGACGACCTTTCGGCCATTTCGGATAGAGTAAGCGACCACTGACGGCTCGTTCAAAACGATGTCTCGGCCTTTGGCGTAAATCAGCGTATTCGCTGTCCCCAAATCGATTGCGAGGTCTGTAGAAAATGCGTCAAAGATAGACATGGTCAATCCGGTATATTTGGCTACAAGAATTGAACGAAAAATCGCAGCCGATTGAGTTTGGTGAATCAGGTATTACTGACGCGCCCTTCTCGCAACTGATGATTAACCTTTAACTAATTTGCAAGGTTGCGAGGCGTTGAATCGGGTAAATTTACTGTGTTTTTTCGCCTGAAAGGGGAGAGCGCGCCTCTAATCGCTTGCGGGCCACCCATGAAAGCAAAATCGCAAGACCCGCGAGACCCGCAAAAAACACGGCCATAAAGCTGCCGGAAAGGCCTGAAATCAAGCCTTGGCTAATCAAGCACACAACCAAAATTTTAGGAATAATTCCGATGGCTGTACCCGCCGCAAAATGTCTGAATTTCATGCGCGAAACACCTGCCGCTAAATTGACCAAAATGGCCGGACCAGTAGGAACAAGACGCACCACAAGGCTCGTCATAAATCCGTTTTTTCGCACGGCCGCCGAGATTTTTCTGATGAGTTTTGCATCCAGCCGCCGGAGTCGCTCTGCACCGACACTCTGCCCAATCCAAAACCCCAAAACGGCGGCGGCGAGACTGCCGATCCAAGACAATATTCCGCCTTCCCACACCCCGAATGCCAACACAGTTCCCGTTATTAACATCCATTGCGGCGCGCCGATGAAGGCAAGGCCGCAAAACAGCGCAATCGTTATGGGCACGGCCCATGGAGATTCCGACAAGGATTGCATCATGGCAAAGAACTCGGCTTGATCGATGTCGAAAATTTGCTTTGCTGCGACAATTAAAATGACGGGCAACAACAAGCTTGCGATTAGCCAAAATACTGCGCGCGCGTTCAAAACTGCACGCCCTTCACAGAGTCCAGAAAAGCGATCATCTCCTCCGGCGTTTGTAAATGCGTGCCTGCGGGCGGTTGATTTCTGAACCACGTCGTTTGACGTTTTGCGAAACGCCGGCTCTCGCGTTTGGCCTCCTCGACCGCTTCATCAAGCGAGCCCGAGCCGCTGAAATAGAGCTTAAGCTGCCGCAGACCGATAGCTTTCATGACGGGTAAGGTTTCATCATAGCCTTTCGCGAAAACCGCTTTGGCTTCATCGATACCTCCGGCGCGCAGCATGGTGTCATAACGTGCATTGATACGAGCATAGAGCGTTTCACGCGGCGGCGTCAGGACACAAAATCTTGCAAAACGTGACGGAACCACCGGGTAGGTCTCTGCCTGCCAAGCCGATAGCGCCTGCCCCGATGCGGTTGCGACATTGACGATGCGTTGCAAACGTTGAGGGTCATCGCCCAGAACACGGGCGGTTGCGACGGGGTCTAGCCGTTGCGCTTCTGCCCGTAGCTTACTTATGCCGTCTCGGGCTAAACGCTTCGCCGTTTCATTAGACACCTGCTCGGGAACAGCCGGAATATCGGCCATGCCTTGCAGGAGCGCGCGAAAGTAGAGCCCTGTCCCGCCAACTAAAACAGGCGTTTTTTCTCGTCCTAGAATATCAAGTATGAGCGGCTCCACATCGCGCAACCATGCCCCCGTTGAATAACGAACATTTCCCGCAATATGACCGAAAAGATGATGCGGCAGATCGCCAATTTCATCGCGCGTCGGGCGGGCGGATAAGATTTGGAGGTCGGCATAAACCTGCAAAGCGTCCGCATTGATGATTTCACCGTCCAGCGCCTTTGCCACGCGCAACGCATAGGCGCTCTTACCGCTTGCTGTCGGGCCTGCGATACAAATGACGGGTTTCATAACGTTGGAACCTCGGCCCGAAGCTGATTAGCTTGTCGGGTTGAGAGCGTAAAAGATGTAATTACCGCCTCGATTGATAAGCAAAGTCACAGGCTCATCCAACTCGCCAGCCGCTTCCATTGCTTCTGCAAATTCTGCGGGCGTAGAAATCCGCTCAAACGCCACCTCTTCGATAATGTCGCCTTTGAGGATTTTTCCGCTGGCCGGTGCGCGTTTATCGATTTTCACAACGCGTACGCCTTTGACGTCGTCATCAATCCGACTTCGGTCGCGAACATCCTCGCTCAAGGCTTCCACAGATATACCTGCGGCGGAGCGTTCCGCATTACCGGCGGCAACTTCGCGGCGGATTTTTTCCTCATCCGTGACTTGCTCTTTTAATTTTTCGATTGTGATGGTCAGGGTCTTGCGCTTTTTCTTGCGCAGAATTTCGACTTTGACAGCTTTACCGATTTCCGCTTCTGCGACGCGGCGGGACAGGAGGCGCGAGGCTTCCAGTGGCTTACCGCCAATTGACAAAATCAAATCGCCGCGCTGCAGGCCGCCCTTATCCGCAGGACTATCCTTGACGACTGAGCGAACCAAAGCGCCTTGAGCTTTGTCCAAACCATAGCTGCGCGCGATATCATTGCTGACGACCTGCGAACGCACACCGAGATAGCCGCGTCGGGTTTCACCGAATTCTATCAATTGCACCGCGATCGATTTGGCGAGCTCAGCCGGAACAGAAAAGCTAATCCCGACACTGCCGCCCGTTGGGGACAGGATCGCGGTATTCACCCCGATGACCTCGCCGTTCATGTTGAACAAAGGTCCGCCGGAGTTTCCTCGGTTAATCGCAACATCTGTTTGGATGAAATCATCGTAATTGCCCGAGGAAATATTCCGATTTCGCGCGGAAATAATTCCGGCGGCAACAGAGCCGGAATAGCCAAAGGGGTTACCGATGGCGATGACCCATTCGCCGACTTCGGCAGCATCGCTATCACCCCACGGCACGGCGGGAATGTCGTCACCGGCTTCAATTTTTAATACGGCAATATCCGTCGCCGGATCGCGTCCGATCAAGGTGGCTTCATATGTATCGCCATTCGGGAATGAGACTTCGATGAGATCGGCGTCCTCAATCACGTGATTATTGGTGATGATATGGCCGTCATCGTCGATGACAAAGCCGGAACCCAGCGCCTTGCTGACACGTCCGTCGCGATCCGCTCTGCGACCGAAAAAATCGTTGAAGCGCTCCAGCGGCGACCCTTCATCGAAAGGTTGGGCCTCAGTTGTGTCGACCTCAATCGTTTGCGCGGTTGAGATATTGACGACGGAAGGCGACAGCCGCTTTGCGAGTTCGGTAAAGTTGTCAGGTGTGCCCCGTGCCTCCGCAATATTCGGCGTCACCGCGATGGCGGCGACAGCGAAAACGAGAGAGAGGGCGGCGGAACGAAACAGTGTCATAATATCATCCTAGCGATATGTGCCGCGCTGCCAAGGGAAACACTGCGTCATCACGCTTACATTTGCGTCATTGAAGAATGAGTTTTGCGCCCAACATGAATAAGATCGTGCCAATGAAAACGGCAAAAGCGCCGCCCATATGCAGGTCTCGATCCGAGACCTGCTTCATCATTTGATCATAGGCGCGGCGCATGGCCGTCGGCGCAATCGCCCACATGAGCCCCTCCAGCAGGATGAACCCGCCGAGAGCGACTAATATGATTGCACCCAATGTGTCGACCTACCGGCGTCCGGAATAACCACCTTGGTTTTCCAAATAACCCAAGAAATCACTATCGGGCGACAAGACATAAGTCGTGCTACCGATTAGGCCTTTTTCATAGGCTTGCATTGAGCGGTAAAACGCAAAGAATTCAGGGTCCTTATTATAGGCCTCCGCATAAATCGCATTTCGCTTTTGATCGCCCTCACCGCGAATAATTTCCGCATCACGTCGCGCATTGGCGAGGAGAATTTCAACCTCTTTGTCCGCTTGCGCGCGAATCGTTCGTTTTGACCTCTCGCCTTCACCACGTTTTTCAGCAGATTGTTCCTGACGGTCAGCGGCCATACGGTCAAAGACGCGTTCTGCGTTTTCCTGCGGCAGGTCTGCGCGCTTAATTCGGACATCTTCAATCACCAAGCCAAATTTACCCGCTTCCGCACGCGCGTTCGCCCGTGTTTCAATCGCATTCATCAGGTCAGCCCGTTGGCCGGAAACAACTTCCTGTGATTCTACCGAGCCGAGCGTGTCACGAATCAAGGAATCGAGAACATTGCTCATTTGGAGTTCAGCCCGTGGCCGAGTTGCAAAGGCTTCATAAAAGGCCCGCACGTCTGTGATGCGGTAGCGAATGAAGGCATCGACCAAAAGACGTTCTTGATCCGATGCCAATACAGGTTGGGCTTTCAAATCCAAAACGAGGTTCTTGCGATCGTAATGTTGGACGTTCTCAATGAAAGGAACTTTCATCTTCAGACCCGCATTTTCCTCAACGCCGTAGGCGTTCTCAATGCGTACCGGTTCACCAAAACGCAAAACCAGTGACTGCTGGTCTTCGCGCGTGACATAAAAAATCTGACTCAAAAGAATCAGGGCGACAATGGCAATGGCACCAAAAAAGAAGAGTTTATTCTGGTTCATGATTAATTCCCCTTCTTATTAAGTTGGTCGAGTGGGAGGTAAGGGACAACACCGGACCCGGCATCGCCGTCCAGAATAATTTTCTCAGACTCGGAATAAACCTGCTCCAATGTTTCCAGATACATGCGCTGGCGCGTAACTTTGGGCGCCAGCTTATACTCACCATAGATGAGATCAAAACGTTGTGCCTCACCTTCGGCATCCGCTATCACGCGGTCACGGTACCCTTCTGCTTGTTGGATAAGCTTTGCAGCTTCACCCTCTGCTTCGAGGACAATTGTATTCCGATAAGCCCGTGCCTCGTTGATGGCCTGCTCGGCTTCTTGGGACGCGTTCACAACATCTAGGAAATCGTCCACGACTTCTGTTGGAGGATCGGTTTTTTGAAACTGAACGTCATTGACCAAAACCCCGGCCTCATATTCGTCCAGCAGCTCCTGAAGGCGTTGACGAACTTCGCCGCCGAATTGGGAACGACCCGTTGTGATGATGGGATCAAGTTCATTCTTCCCGATAATTTCACGAACGACTGACTCGGCGGCGGACTTTACGAGATCTTCCGGTTGGTCGACTTTGAAGAGGTAGCTCTCCAAATCATTGATAACCCAGAGCACTGCGAAGTTGATATCAACGATATTTTCATCACCCGTTAGCATCAGCGACTCAGCATTGTCTCTCACGCCAACCAGAGTCTCGCGCTGGTTCGTCACGTCTTGCACATATTTCTTCTCAATCGGATTCGGCCATTTAAAATGCAATCCCGGTCCGACAGTCCGCTGGTAATCACCAAATCTGAGAATGGCGGCTTCTTGGTTACCCTGCACCGTAAAGATCGATGTAAAGAGCAGAAAAACGATAGGAATGGCGAGGAACGCCCATGGCGGGATTTTAAAGTCCGGTATTTGCGTTCCGCCGCCACGGTTGCCGCCGCCGCCGCGACCTGTGCGGGATTTGAACCCCTCAATCACATTTTCACGGCTGGGACGCTGAGGTTTATCAGGGCGTTGACCGCCGCCATTGCCCCAAGGCGAATTGCCCTCGCCTTTATCGCCATTATTACCAGAGCCCGGTTTTGGACCCCAAGGACTATTATTATCAGGCATATCGTCTCCGAAATTCAGTTACGGAACATGTGGCGCGGACCGGCCTTGGTTTCAAGGGAGTTACGTGAACTCAATCTTTGGGGATGCGGTCATAAACCGCGATTTGAAAGCTAAAATCATCCTTTGGGCCTTTTTGCGCGCCTGTTTCATGTATGAGGCTCCATCGGGCCAGGTCGATTTTAGGGAAAACCGCATCGCCCCGAACATCAGCATCAACCTCTGTAATATAAAGCCTGTCGAGACGCGGCAACAAAGTTTGGTATAATTGCGCGCCGCCAATCAGCATAATCTCGTCCACGCCCGCTGCGCCTGCCAGTTCATACCCCTTCCCGACCATTGCGTTCATATCCGTAAAGACCTCCGCCCCTTTTGCGGCGTAATCCGCATTTCGGGTTAGAACCAAATTAGGTCGTCCCGGCAATGGGAACGGTAGGCTCTCCCAAGTCTTGCGGCCCATCAAACAAGGCTTGCCCAAGGTCACGCGTTTGAAATGTTTGAGATCCGACGGCAACCGCCACGGCAAATCACCCTCGCGGCCAATGACCCGGTTTCTGTCCATGGCGACGACGGCGCATAATTTCGGATTCGTAGACAATTTTGGATTCGTGGACATGGGCGCGGACCTAGCCTAAACCCTGCCTAGATGTCGACCTCCATACGAAAATCCAGATGGCATTTCGGCCTGCCTCTGATGACGCTGGTCTATGTGGCGCTTATCCCCTTTATAAATTGGTCTTTTACGTGGGCGCCGATGTGGGAGGTCCTTCCAGGGTGGGCGTTTAATCCTGTCACGATAGTCACCGGCTTGGTTTTGGTTGTGCGAGACTTTGCCCAGCGCGAGATCGGACATTGGGTGCTGCTGGCTATGGCCATCGCGCTTGTCTTAACGGCTTTTGCCGCAGGGCCTGAATTGGCGCTGGCAAGTGGCGGGGCTTTTGCCATCGCGGAACTCGTCGATTGGGCGTTGTTCACCTTTACGAAATACAAGCTGTCAACGCGTGTCCTGCTATCCTCCGCTATCGCCGCACCGCTGGACACGACGATTTTCCTCTACGGTGCAGAGATGATCCGCGACGGTATGTTGACCGGCCCGAACATCACCATGAGCATTATTGGGAAAATGGTCGGGGCTGTTGTCATATGGTGGATTGTGCGCAGCCGATTTGAAGGTGCGGCGGAGCGACCCGCCGTTGAGGGCTAATTATTCGTCAAACAACTCCAATGTCCCGGCCGTCATAGCCTGCACGCCCAGTTTCAGAGCTTCTTCCGGCTGAGGGGCGAAAAACGGAGAGTGATTAGCAGGCGGGAGTTCCGTTTTATTGGCGACGGCTTCATTGAACGCGTCGGCTTCCGCGCCGCCTGTCCAAAAAATCAGCGTCTTGATATCTTTGTCATAGCGGTGGAATTGCGAGAAATCCTCGCCGCCCATGCTTGGCGGTTGGGTGATGACTTTTTCTTCGCCAATCGACGAACCAACGGCCGCCATGACGCGGTCCGTCATCTCCGGGTCATTATATGTTGAGGGCGTGTAATCCTCCTGCATCTCAATCGTAGGCATTAGCTCTTCGGGCAATCCGGCAGACAATGCCTGCGCAATCGTGATCCGCTCAATCCCGTCCAGCAAAGTCTTGCGCACGTCGTCATCATAAGACCGCACGGTCAGCTGTAATTTCGCTTCATCCGGAATGATGTTATGCACAAACCCGGCCTGAAAACTCCCAACAGTCACGACACCCGCTTTTAGTGGATTGATTTCGCGGGAGACCAAAGTCTGCAGCGCGTTGACGATTTGCGCGCCGAGGACAATCGGGTCTTTCCCCATATGCGGCGCGGAGCCATGCGCGCCAACGCCATTGATCGTGATATCGACACTGTCCACATTGGCCAGCGCATAGCCGGACGTGTAGCTGATCACACCCGCAGGCGCCCAGCCCGATGTATGTGTCGCAAGCACATAATCAGGTTTCGGAAACTTCTCAAATAAGCCATCTTCCAGCATCGCCATTGCGCCGAGCCCGAGCTCTTCTGCGGGTTGACCGATGAGAACCAGCGTTCCCGACCAGTCGTCTTTGCGCTGGGCCAATTGCCGCGCTGTGCCAATCAGAATTGCGACGTGGCTGTCATGCGCGCAGGCATGCATCACCGGAACATCTTCGCCGCGATAACTTTGCTGCATGACTTGGCTCTCATAGGGTAGGTCGGTTTTTTCTTCGAGGGGTAGAGCGTCCATATCCGCGCGGAGCATCACCGTTGGACCGTCGCCATTTTTCAGAACCGCGACGATGCCATACCCACCGACATCCTCATAAATGATGCCGACATCCCCTTTGATTTTTTCCTGAACCCAATCATCGCCAACGCGTTCGGTCACATCAAATCCGAGAGCGTCCAGCTCTTTCGCGAGGCGCGAAGCCGTGTCTTTTTCCTTCAGCGACAGTTCCGGATTTTCGTGAAAATGTTTATAAAGGTCAAAAATGTAGTCATAATCATCGGCGACAGTTTCCGTAAGATCCGGATCTGCGGCGAAGGCGGGCGCGGTCATGGCGGCGAAAAGGGCTGCGCCGGAAATTAGGTGAGTGAAGAATTTTGTCATATCGAGCTCCTGCTATATTTTAGGTGACGCAGAAACCGAAGCGAGGCAAGAGCCACCTTTTCGCGTGTAAGGTGAAATTATGTCCGACTTACCCCCATGCCCATCCTGTTCCGGCGTCTACACTTATGAAGACGGCGCGCTCATGGTTTGCCCCGAATGCGCACACGAGTGGAGCGCAAACCCAGAGTTCTCGACGGAACGCGTTTATAAAGACGCCAATGGAAATGTGCTGGAGGAAGGCGATTGGGTCACGATCATCAAGGATTTGAAAGTGAAGGGTACGTCAAAGGTGGCAAAGGTCGGGACTAAGGTGAAGATCAACCGCCTGATGGATGAGGATCATGATATTGATTGCAAAATTGACGGGATTGGCGCGATGAAATTGAAGACTATGTTCGTGAAGAAGGCCTAAGCCAAACATATGTGACACCGACGTGACCCCGTTGAAACTCCGGTTTAAACATGGGTTACCCGGTGCCCATTTCGTGAAAGCTCACCAAGTCACTGTGTCATCGCCGTTGAACAACTCGGTCCAATCGGGATTATCTTTCTCAATCAACTTAACCCGCCTCGCTCGAATAAGTTTTTTAACAAACTTCTCGCGGTCAATAGCCTCTTCCGGCGAGTTGTATATTTCAAAATAAACAAGTCTTGTAATGTCATATTTTGACGTGTGACTATTCGGGTCTCTTTTTTCTTTATGTTCAATAACACGCCGAATTAAATCATTGGTCATGCCGGAATATATGGACCCATTTCTATGGCTCGCCATAATATAGAAATAATAGCTGCGTTCCTGACGCATCGGACAATTCCTTAAACTTCACGGAATAGGCACCGGGCGAACTGCGTTCGCGTCGGTGTGACATGTATCGGTCAGGCAGCACTGATAGAAAATTTGTAACACTCAATAAAGAGTCACACCGACGCAGCCCGCAGGGATGCCCGGTGCCCATTCCGTGAAATTAAAGCGTGCAAATCAAAATATGAAACAAAAACCTAAACCGCCACCTTACCAGCAATATGCGGATGCGCCTCATAGCCTAATATTTTTATATCGTCTAATTTGAATTGATCAATCTCCGATATGTCCGGATTAAGCCACAACTCAGGGAGTGCAAGGGGTTCCCGATTGAGCTGTTCACGAACTTGCTCCATATGATTGTGATAGATATGCGCATCACCGAAAGTGTGTATAAACTCGCCGACTTCTAAATCACAGACCTGAGCAACCATGTGTATCAGTAGAGCATAGCTTGCAATGTTGAATGGGACGCCAAGAAAGATGTCAGCACTCCGTTGATAGAGTTGGCAGGATAACTTTCCATCGGAAACATAAAACTGAAACAAACAATGACAAGGTGGAAGGTTCATCTCGTCAATGTATGGCGGATTCCAAGAGCAAACTATGTGGCGGCGCGAATTGGGATCATTTTTCAAAGATTCGATAACCTCACCCAACTGGTCGACCGTCTCATCGCTAGATTTAGAGGGGCAGGACCGCCATTGGGCACCATATACCGGCCCTAATTCTCCATCCTCATCCGCCCATGCGTCCCAAATTTTTACTTTGTGTTCCTGTAAGAATTTTACATTTGTATCACCACGAATGAACCACAAGAGTTCGACAATTATTGAACGCAAATGCAATTTTTTCGTTGTTACCAGAGGAAATCCGTCTTTAAGGTCAAACCGTGTTTGATACCCGAAAACGCCACGAGTGCCTGTTCCAGTTCTATCCCCCCTATCCACTCCATTTTCTAGAGTATGACTTAACAGGTCCAAATACTGTTTCATAAAAAACCCAACCAACAGATTCGCAAAAGCTAAGCAAAGGTTAACGCCGCTTTAGAGTCGAGTCGAATCTCTAACGCAACATTCAATGGATAACTGAGAGATGAATTGAGCTTTATGGTTAATAATTCCCTAAAGCTGCGCCGCCACATCCGCGATCGCGTCCAAGACCGCGCCGCCCAATTGCGCACTGCGGTCGGGACTCCACCCAACGACTGCATCCGGCGCATTGGCGTTATCCTTGAACGGCATTTCCAACGTCATGGCGAGGCAATCATAGCGGTGCGCCGTGAAATTCGTACACATGGT
>ENA-ORXR01005144-ORXR01005144.1-marine-metagenome-genome-assembly--contig:-NODE-5144-length-10543-cov-30.426524_pt1 | contig 10543 bp, 2 predicted proteins | sample MGYA00237866_ERZ511479 | MGnify/ENA metagenome assembly ERZ511479 | reverse complement strand
TTTTATTTTCGTCGCTTCAAGAAGGTGTATTTTACCAATGTAAAATTTCTGAAAGAAGTCAAGGAAGAAACCAGTTCACGTAATCGGCTAAAGCACCTATTGATACTCTTGAGTCGCATCGGGGCTATCGTGGGTTTGGTCTTGGCGTTCGCGCAGCCGTTTATTCCTAATAAAGATGTTGAGGTTAAAAAAGGGAAAAAGGCAGTGAGTTTGTTTGTTGATAACTCGTTTAGTATGAGTTCGTTGAGTCAGGATGTGCCTTTGTTAGAAAAAGCGAAACAACGGGCGCGAGAGATTGTCGCGGCGTACTCGGTGGAGGATGAATTTCAGATTATCACGAATGATTTTGAGGGGCGTCACCAGCGATTGGTGGGCAAAGAAGATGCGATGTCTTACATTGACGAAATCGAAGTGACACCCGCCGTCAAAGAAATTTCTAAGACGATGAGCCGCCAAAAACAAGCCCTCAATACAGGCGAGGCAGAAAATAAAACACTTTATATCATTTCTGATTTCCAAAAAAACATTACGGATTTTGACGAGAAAATGTTGGAAGATACGACGGTAGAAGTCAATCTTGTGCCGCTACAATCTGTCCAAAGGCGAAATATTGCGATTGATTCTTGTTGGTTTGAAGCACCCGTTCAGATGTTAAATCAGACCAATTCGTTGATAGTCAAGGTGAGCAATTTGAGCGATGAAGCGGCAGAAGATGTACGATTGACGCTCAATCTCGACAATCAAGTAAAGCCCCTCGGTGGTATGGACATCAAGGCACGCGAATCGGCTTATGATACGGTGAATGTAACGATTTTGCGTACAGGTTGGCATGAGGCAACACTGGAAATCACAGATTTTCCCGTTCAATTTGACGATAAATACTTCTTCACATTTAATGTAGCGGAACAGGTCAATATCTTGGTCATCAACCGCAGCCGAACGAATAAATATTTGGATGCCGTTTTCCGCAAAAATGATTATTTCAAAACGGATAATGTCACCGCAGGAAAAATTGATTATTCAAAACTCAAAGATTATCAATTGATTGTGGTGAATGAATTGCGAAATATTTCATCGGGACTGAGTTCGGAATTGCAGCAATATGCGAAAAACGGCGGTCACGTACTCGTATTTCCGAATGCAGATGCCAAGCCCGAAGATTACCGCAACCTGCTCCGCGCTTTCAATGCAAATGAGTTAGAAGTTTTCCAAAAACAAGACCGCACGGTTTCTCGTATTAATCGCGAGGAATTTACCTTTAAAGATGTCTTTGAAAACACGCGACGGAATATCAAATTGCCCGATACTCGCGGCAATTTCAGTCTCACGCGCTACGGCGGCAGCCGCGAGGAAGTGATTATGCGCTATCGTGACGGCAGTACGTTTTTGGGTAAATATCGGGCTGAAAAAGGTGCACTTTTCTTGTGTTCTGCGCCATTGGACGTAAAGTATAGCGACTTGGCACGTAGCGGCGAAATCTTTGTACCCATGCTCTACAAAATGGCGTTGGCATCGGGGCAGGACTGGCAAATCGCCTACACGATAGGCAAAGACAATTTACTGGAAACCGACAATCGAATTACGGGTAATGAATTGGTTTACAAACTAAAAGGTAGCGCAGAGGAATTTATACCGGAACAAAAAAATATTGGTCCGAAAGTGATTTTGGGTATCAATAATCAAATCAAAGAAGCGGGTTTTTATGAGTTATTTTTGGAAAATGATAAACCACTTTCGGTCTATGCCTTCAATTACGACCGCAAAGAATCGGAACTCGAATACCGCACCGAACCCGAACTTGAAGCCCTCGCAGGCGAACAGGCAAGCGTGATACGCTCAAGCAGTCAGACAGATTTTACGGAACTGATAGGCGAGCGTAGTCGCGGAGTGATTTTGTGGAAATGGTTTTTGATTATGGCTTTGGGCTTTTTGTTGTTGGAGACGCTTTTGGTGAGGTTGTGGCGGAGGTAAATACAACATTACACGATGTTAGTGTAAGAATATATTTTGTAAGGGAGCTAATTGCTCCCTTTTTTATTGCCATTTGTCTCAACATAAAGTCATAAAAACATTTTGCCAATATAAAATTTTAACCTACCTTTAGCTTACACATAACGATTAAAACCACTAATGGTCTTTCTGATGCTTTTTCTAAAAAGCCTTAGGTTTTCTATGCAACAATTAAACGAACTATTAAAACATAATAGGTTCAAAAAAAATTACAACCATTTTATTTTCATAACTATTTGATAATCAATTCTTTGCAGGGATGCCTTGTCCTGGCTATATCCTTTATCGAATACATTAAAACCATTTTACTATGAGATTTCCCAATCTATTACATGCTGTTTTCATCGTATTATTTTGCTGTTTGGGATGGCAAAATGCTAAGGCAGATATTACCAATCCTTGTGCAATAGCCTCTTATCAGTGCGATTCCTACGAAAATGGAGAGATTCTGGTCATTATTATTATTGACTACGAAACCGCCACAGAAGAATGGCTGGATTGCGTGACATTCAATTTACCGTCGGGCTGGCTCTATGTACCCGGCAGTGAACTTGGTCTGGGTACTGACGCCGATGGCAATTACATCTCCGACGCCGGCAGTAGTGTCACCTTCGGCACCTTTGGTTTTTGTCCGGGGGGAGATTCTGATTTCAGCATCCTCGGTGAAGCACCCAATTCTTTTGCATTTAACGTACTGCCACCACCCGGATGGGATCCGGGCGATTGTTTTACAGAGGGTGACGGCGACCCTATCGTGGGAATTACGTGGGATTATACCGGAGATGGCTACGGCGAAGCAGGAGCAACTATATCGGGAGTCAATGGCGACGCTACTATTCCCTTCGACATCATGGATACCTCTTCTCCATGTGAATCTGACATTATTCCGGTAGATGAAACCCTGATTTTTGCCTGTCCGCAGGAGGTTGTTCAGCTTGGAGTAGATCCCTTGTCCGAACCACGATGTGGTGGCGATTTTATTTTGTTTTTCGATGATATCAACGGCGGTACCGGAGGGCTTGCAGGAGGGTTCAGCCTCAGTAATGTGCCATTGCCCTATTCCTTTGATGCCGACCTCAACGGCTTACTATCAGCCAACGGATTCCCACCACTTGGAGGGATATGGTGTGTCACCGGAGTTTTTGCTGTGGGTAATATCTTTAGCTGCGAACAAACCGAAGAAATATGTATAGTTTATTCCGACCCCAACGACCCTGCTTGTCAAAATATTCCGACCTGTACTGCCAATTTCGCTTCTTTTACAGATGAATGTGATTTTGTGATACCCGGACCCGACTGTATGCTCGACGAACTCGTATTACCGGGTAATACAGGGTTTTACGAAATTTTTTATGAAACAGACGGTAGTGGTAGTGATGGCATTGTCAGTGCAAGTGGTACTTACACTACAGGGCAGGATATATTAAATAATCTGAACTCGGGATTTCCCGGAGAAGTTATTTTCCGCGAATTGCCAGGCGACTGTAATGGTATTCCCAAAGCATCATTATTCAACTGTACTCCGCTGACATTAGACGTTTACATCGTACCCATTGAATATAATGCAGTCGGCAATCCTACTGCGGTTGCTCCTACTTGCCCTGTCGAAACCATAAGCCTCACCTTTTATCCTACGCAAGCAGACTTTATTTATGTAGAAACCCCCGGAGATTGCGACACACCCGCCACCATCTCCATTGGATACGACCTTGGCGGCGGTGATGGTGCAGGTGACGAACCGGATGGAGATTTGAATGACGCTGCGGACATCTTATGCAGCGTAATAGAAAGTCCGCTCCCGCCTTCCTTTCCCTGCGGCGGTGCAGACAATACCGAAACCACGCCTCCACTTACCGCAACCGAACTCGCCAATCTGCTCGGCTTTGCCAACCCCGACTGCTATACGGATGTAGCTGCTGCTGCCGAAGCCGTATGTCCTACCATACCCTGTCCTGCGTGCAATGCAGAAGCACCAAGCCTCGCTGTCAACCAAACCACCTGCCCCGATGGTACTATGGGCGGACCACTCTCACTCAACGTATCGGGCGGAACAAGTAATCCGGGAGAAATTACAGAATACATCTACTCAAATGATACCGGAACGATTACGGGTTTTACCACTTTAGCCGAAGCCGAAGCAGCCATAGCAGGATTTGCACCGGAGGATGAGGTGTGTCTGAATGTAATTACTTATGTACAGTCGGAATTGGATGGAGTGCTAAGTGAAATTAATGATTGTACAGGAGGTTTGTTCGCTTCATTAGGTGTTCCGACAACAGGAGTTACCCTCAACGGACTCTACGATACTTTCATAAATGTATTTGGAATATCAATAACAATAAATGATTTTGAAGCCCTCGTAGCCGGAATGAATGGTGGTCCCGGCTTGGGCGGTACATCAAGTTTAGAGTTCCTCTTACCGGGATTGACCTGTCCGAACATTCCACCATTTTGCTATCAACTCAATACACTTTGCATTACAGGTGTTGAATACGTCATCTGCCCGACCTGCGACGACCCCTGCGCCAACAATACAGGCGAACTCGCCCCCTGCACCTACGACCCCGACTACGATATATGCGATGATGGCTGCGAATTTACCACCGACATGTACAATAATACAACTTGTCAATGCGACTTCGTACTCACTGCGCCCACTTGCGATGATAACGACCCGAATACTGACGACAGCTACGACGAAGCAAATTGCGTTTGTGTAAATACTCCCGCTTTTAATTTTGAACTCTCCGACCCATGCAATTGCTTTGCAGGACTTGATTTAGATAGTGATGGGCAAAATGAATTTGCTACCGAAACCTATACCTTCTCAAATGGTACTGTACCTTATATGGTTTCAAATATTACGGGAACGCTTTATGACAATGCAGGTACGCCTTACACCGTTGCTACTTTAGAGGCATGGATTGCTGCTAACGATCCGGGTACGGGCGCAGATTTTGATGTGGTGGTCTATGTAGATGCAGACGGTGTCTCTATCTATTCACTCGAAATTACTGACGGGAATGGAATAATGGCTAGCACAATGGGCGGACCTTGCACTACTTGTTCGGATATTGCAGCTATTCCTACCCTTGGTGAGTGGGGGATGATTATCTTGGCTTTGCTGATGTCTATTGTGGCGGTAGTCGGTATTCGTCAACGTAAAATAGTTTTTGAAGAATCGTAGATTGAAAAAATTATAGTTCAATTCAAATAGAGAACGGCAGCAGAATAGTAACGCACATAATTCTGCTGCCGTTTTTTCAATTTTGTCGTGTTAAAATTTGAATCTCATCAAAAAACTTCCCTCATTTCTCTTATCACATTTCTTCCTATTTAGAAAATAACATAAATAATTAATTTAATTTATTTAAAAATAAATTTTTAAATAAATTTATATAAAAACATGTTAAAAGTTTTTAATTTAAAATATTTTAAATATAAAAATTAAGATAAATTAAAAATAATTTCATTTTTATATTTTTAAAAAAAACCTTACCAAATAATACATTTTTATCAGTTCTAATTTGTAATTACTGTTTTACCATGTCATTAAACGTGTGTTTTATTGACATGTAAAAACCTTCTTTCCTATTACGTTTGTCGAACAAACTCTCCTATGTACGCCATAAAAGCCAACTCAACCAGCCATATGTGAATATTCATTCACCATTATGAATTTCATTCAAAAAATAATAGAACAAGAATTATTAATTTTTTGCTAAAACATCATCATGCACTCGAAACTTTACTTAACTAAATTTCTTTTGGCAGCTCTATTTGCCTGTTGCTGCCTCACCATAAACGGACAAACAATCATCCAACAAAAAGTAAGTCAACAATTTGCTACGGCACAAGATATGATGACTTACACACCACTGACAGCAACCGAAGTAAATACGCTGAAAAGCTCCATTCCGGAAGCTGTCCTTCCCGAAAAAGAATTCTTTCAAATCCAGACACAGCAATTTCAATCCATCAAGGAGAGTAATGCCGAACAATTGGTTTTATCGTTGCCGATAGAAGGGCAGCAAGTAGCGTTTCAATTGGTGCAAGCGGATATCTTTAGTGATGATTTTCAGTTGGTAGCAGCTTCGGGCGCGCCACTTTCGCAGGATATGGGCGCACATTATTGGGGCGTTGCCACGGGTGATGCCAATAGCTTCGCCACTTTTTCGTTTATGAGCAATGGACTGGTCGGAAGCATACAGTTCGGCGGAGCGCAATACACATTGGGCAAAATGAAAAATAGCGATACGTACATTTTGTACAATAATGCTGATTTGAAAAGCGACTTGGATTATGACTGCCAAGAGTTGTTGCCCCCCGGCATGAACGAATCGGATATGCCACCAATTGATGCGCTACCACCAAGTGCAACAGTTGCCAATTGCGTGAACATACACATGGAGGTAGATCATTCAGTGTATTTAGCGGCTAATTCAGATGTAACTCTTACGACAGATTATATCACAGGATTATTTGGTCAAGTAGCTGCTTTGTATGTCAATGAAGGCATCGATGTACAAATCAGTTATATGCAAGTTTGGGACGTTCCCTCGCCATACGGCAATGGCACTGAACTCGATGACCTTGTGGCACAAAATTATGGCAAAACTAATGGTGATTTAGTTCATGTTATTCATACGAATGGATTGCGCGGATTGGCTTATCGTGATGTAATTTGCAATAATTTTTTGAATGTTGCTGCAAGCGGTATTCAGGGTTCTTATAATGATATTCCGACTTTCTCATGGGATGCTGAAGTCGTGACACACGAAATTGGTCATAATCTTGGCTCGCCACATACACATGGCTGCTATTGGAACGGCAATAATACGGCAATTGACGGTTGTGGTACTGAGGCAGGGTATAGCGAAGGTTGCGATGCAGCACTACCGACTTCGGGTACGATTATGAGTTACTGTCATTTGGTGGGCAGTGTCGGCATAGACTTCAATTTAGGGTTTGGGCAGCAGCCCGGCGACCTTATCAGAAGTCGCGTGAACAGTGCTTTCTGTTTGGCAGAATGTACCGTTACCGGCTGTCCGAATGGTAATCCCGGTGATACTTGTGATGACAACGACGCATGTACAACAAACGACCTGCTGGATGATAATTGCAATTGTGTAGGCACATTTGAAGACGCCGATTCGGACGGGGTTTGTGATGCAAATGATATTTGTGAATTTGGTGATGACAACCTCGATACAGACGGCGACGGAACACCCGATGCTTGTGATTTCTCGAACGGTAGCATGGATACCGACCAAGACGGCGTACCAGACGATGAGGATATTTGCCCGGGTTTTAATGATAATTTAATTGGTACGCCTTGTGATGATGGTTATCTATGTACCAATAATGACATATACACCCAGAATTGTATTTGTGAAGGCACACTCATAGATACGAATAATAACGGTATTTGTGATGCCGATGAATCGGATGCGGGTTATCAACTCACATTCAGCGTAGCCGAAGTGGATTGTCAAAATCAAACCATTAGTGTCGATTTTGCCGTACAAGCCGATAATGCCAATTCAGGTTTTAAGATAGCCGACCAAAATTATCGCATGTCTTTTGACAAAGCTATTGCCAATCCTGTCATCCTTCAGGAATTGGGCTTATCAGGTGTCAATCCTTTAACCACCAACCAGTCTGCTGTTTATAATCCGCACTCTCTTTTGGGGTCTATGGATACAATGATTTCCTATAATATTGCTTTGCAAACAAATATCGGATTCCCTGTTAATACGACTCCTATACCTGTTGGCAGACTTGGTTTTGATATTATAGATGATAGCGGATGTTTCGATATTAAATGGCATACACAAAATATTAATCCATCTACAATAATTATTGAAGAAATCAACGGAACATTAATTCCTATCAATTCAGCAAATTTCACTGATATTACGATTTGCTTTGACGAGTATTGTTCGTCTTGTGAGGTAGGAGCTATCTGCGATGATGGCGATGCTTGTACCGTTCAAGATATTTATAATGAAAATTGTGAATGTGAAGGCACATTCGCTGATGCAGATGAAGATGGTATTTGTGACGAAGAAGATATTTGTCCTGAATTTGATGACGAATTAATCGGCACTTCTTGCGATGATGGTAATGCGTGTACAGTAGATGACACTTATGGTGAAAATTGCGAATGTACAGGCACCTACCTTGATTCCGACCAAGACGGTGTTTGTGACGAAGAAGATGCCTGTCCGGTATTAGACAACTCGCTCATCGGTACACCTTGTGATGATGGCGATGCTTGTACTACGGGCGACATCTACACGCCGAATTGCGAATGTGCAGGTACATTTGCAGATGGTGACAACGATGGTATTTGTGATGCAAATGATATTTGCCTGTTTGGTGATGATAATAGTGACGCTGATGGCGATGGTATCCCTGATGCTTGCGATTTCTTCGACAATACGGATAGTGATGGCGATGGAGTGTCTGACAGCGAAGACATCTGTCCCGGCGGTGATGACACGGTTGATGAAGACGGCAACGGCATCCCCGATGATTGCGAGGGTTGTCCGACATTCAATTTCATTGATTACCCGGTAGGTACTTACGGCAATAATCAGGATAGAGGCACAGTCGCTACTTCAGCCGATGGCACGACTATCGAGTTGAATGACAACGCATGGAAAGCTATCGTCTTAGATTACGAAATAACGCCTTACACGGTTATAGAATTTGACTTCAAGAGTACCCAAATTGGTGAGATTCACGGTGTTGGATTTGACAATAATACATCCATTAGCTCAGGTCGTACTTTCAAACTATATGGTACGCAAAACTGGGGTAATTCGACATTTAACACCTATTCAGGAAGTGGTGAGTACGAGCATTTCGTGATTCCTGTGGGTGAATACTACACAGGCGAAGCTGAATACTTCTTCTTCGTAAGTGACCATGATGCTACACCACAAGACGGCAATTCATTCTTCGCCAATCTAAAAATTTACGAAGATGCCAATGGCGATGGGCTTTGTGACAGTCCCGACGATTGCGCTGATGCAGATGGCGATACCGTATGTGACGATGATGATATTTGCCCTGCGGGAGATGACACAATTGATACAGACGGCGACGGCGCACCCGATGCCTGCGACCTCTGCCCGGATGATGCAAACAATGCCTGTGATACACCACCGGATTACTGCGAATCATCAGGTTTCAATACCGATTACGAATACATTGACCGCGTAGTTTTCGGAAATGTTGATAATACTTCCGGCAACGATGGCGGCTACGGTGACTTCACCAACCAAGTCGCTACCGTAGGCTTAGGCGATATAGTACCGCTTGGTTTGACGCCTGGATTCAGCGACACACCCTATAATGAAGCTTGGAGAGTCTGGATAGATTTCAACAAAGACGGTGATTTCAACGATGATGGTGAGCGTGTATTCAGCGGCAATGGTGCAGGCATCCTCTCAAGCACGGTAGAAATTCCGGCAGATGCAGCACTTGGTCTCACAGGTATGCGCGTGTCGATGCGTTGGAACAGATACATGAATCCTTGCAGCGATTTTGCTTACGGAGAAGTAGAAGACTACACCGTCAATATCACTGCCGAAGCACAAAATTATCCACTGCTTGATTTGCGTGGTGAGGAATACTTTGTCGAAAGTCCGGCGATGCGTATCTTCCCGAATCCGGCAACGGAATACATTAATATCAGTTTCCAAAACATCCGCGAGGGTGGTTCGATTTCGATTTACAGTACGTCGGGTCAGTTGATTGGTACACATAATATCGACGCCGAACACTTGTACGTACCGCTCAACCAACTCCCGGCAGGCGTTTACATTCTTCACCTGCGATATGGTGACGATACGTATGCCACCGAGCGTTTTGTGAAACTTTCAGAGTAAAATTAGTCCGCAGTTCAACAGTCCGCAGTCCGCCGTTTTAGCATAAACCGCTTTACATATAAACGGCGGACTTCAGACTAACAAACTGCAAACATCCCATCAAACATCTGATAATATTTCTGTTTCTTTAGAAGGCTGTCCTTTTGGGCAGCCTTTCTTTGTTTTTAGAAATCTACAAAGTATTTACTATCTTGGGCATTTGAATAAGAACTGATTTAGACTTTTTATTTGAGTTATAAAAGATTTAGACTTTGGACAGAGGAAATTAGGGAATTGGGAAATTCGGTAAACCTTTCGTTTTTAATTTTTTATAAAAAATAATTATTTACATATTTTTTTATATTAATAAAATTATCCCGATAATTATCGGGATGATAATGAATAGGTTATGAATTTGAGCCTAATTTCCCAGTTCCCCAGTTCCCATTCTGTCCAAAGTCTAAAAAAGATTGAACCACAAAAGCATCAAAAGAACTCAAAAGAATTTTTAAAAACCTTTTGTAGACTTTGTGTCTTTTGTGATTTAGAAAAATCTATTAGAGTATCATAGCAAAACAGTACTCTACATGAGAAAAAATATTTTTTGTAATATGAATTGAAATTGGAACTCGAATCTGCCCTAAAACTCGCCTTGC
>ENA-ORXR01005143-ORXR01005143.1-marine-metagenome-genome-assembly--contig:-NODE-5143-length-10549-cov-9.201585_pt1 | contig 10549 bp, 4 predicted proteins | sample MGYA00237866_ERZ511479 | MGnify/ENA metagenome assembly ERZ511479 | reverse complement strand
GGCTATGCAACGATTTTTTGAATTCTTTAGAAGAAAAAATTACAGCGCATTATGGCACAATTTATTTATTTTCTTTCTCTAAAATGTTAAAAAAATAGCCCAATGGAGTTAAAAAACCTTTGATAAGTACAAAAAGAGTGTCACAAACGACTATTTATATTATGGTTTGAATTGACATAAAAGTCGCCTTATTTTATATACTTCCTTTTTTATTAACTTCTTTTTTATCATTCAAAATAAAAATAGCAATAATGTTTTTTGTATAAATGCCCTTATTAAACAGTTATTATACATGGTTTTTTACAATTATGCTTTAACAATGACAATAAATACACTGTATTAAAATGGGTATATATCGTGCCTGTTTTTTCATAACTATTTGTTAAGTCATTGAAATTACCATACTAACAAATCTTATAGAATAGAAAGGTTTAGGGTCACATATACCAACAAATACTCTATTCACCTAAACATTTAAACTGACACTTTGGACATGTTAATTTCATTTTAGTCACGGTCAGACGACAATTTCCTCATCAAAACAACAAGCGCATAAATTGTTTTATGACCGCGATACTCAAGCCTCCGATTTTTTTTTATATTATGTCCAGAACAAAAGCACAAGCCATTACGCTTGCAATAGCTCTATTGCTATTGGGCGTACTAAATGCCGCACCTGACAATACTTACCTCTGGTCGGCTCCTCCTACTCTTATCGCTCCGGCTGACGGCGCAACCGTCACACTACCAGCTCAATTGCAGTGGACCGGAACATCAGGAAATGCTAATGTCGAAATATACGAATGTTCGGGTGCAACAGGCGTACCCGATGACATTAGTTTGAGTGGTTTTCGAAAAACTCTCGGACCAAAAGCTATATCGAGTATTCCCAATGACCTTTCGGGTATCACCTTCAATCCTCTGACCAATACCTTGTTCATGATTACCAATAAGAATTCAAAGATATATGAAACGAATTTGAGCGGTAATATCATCAGAACAATCAATCTGACGGGTTATGATGACACGGAAGACATTGCTCATTTGTACGGTACTAAATATGCTATTGCGGAAGAGAAAAAAGGTCGGGTATTATTTATTGACATCACTGCTTCTACCTCTTCCATCAATCTCTCAAACGCAACTTACACGCAGTTGTCAGGCACATGGAATTCGGGCGACGGCGTAGAAGGCGTATCATACAATCCTGCTACAAATATGATGTACGGTGTCGTCGAAGTACCGATGAAATTACATCGTTTTCCGCGCTCATCGTCCAACTCATTTCCATCCTCTACAACTGTCGGTTCGTGTAATTTACAGCTAAACCCTTTCGGAATTGGCGATGTAGCGGCTGTTCATCATCTCGGACTCACAAGTGGTTTGAGCAATCTCAATGTTGATAATCATATCCTTATTTTAAGTGATGAAAGTCATGTATTGATTGAAATAGATGAAAACTGTAACGAGCATGGTCGCCTCAATCTTCCGAGTAATGGCTTGAGCGGTTTGACTCAACTCGAAGGCGTTACGATGGACAATAATGGTACTATCTACGTGGTCGGTGAGCCGAATGAATTTTACGTATATTCCAATCCTAATCTCAATTTAAATCCAAGTAATAACGGTACATTAATTCACAATGCTACTGTATCAGGTACGACTTACACTGTGCCTACGGGCGTATTGCAAGCAGGAAAAGAATACTGTTGGAGAGTCGGTAAAAACGGTGAATGGTCGAATACACGGTCTTTCACACCCAAGACACCACCACAGACCGGAGATGTAGTGACAAAATCAAAAATCAGTAGAAGTAGCGATGACGTAGAAGAAGCCAGCAACGGTAGTATGTATCTCAATAGTACAGACCTCGAACTCACGCAAGATAATAGCACACAAACCATCGGTATGATATTTCGTAATTTGAATATTCCGCAAGGCGCGAATATCCTAAGTGCGAAAATCCAATTTGCAGTAGATGAAACCTCTTCCGGTTCAACTAACGTGACGATTCAGGGCGAACTCAATAGCAGTGCAAATAATTTTAGTTCTGCAAATTTCAATGTCAGCAGTCGTCCCAAAACCAGTCAATCCGTACAGTGGCAAATCCTGGCATGGAATACCGCCGGACAACGTAGTTCGAGTCAACAAACGCCTGATTTAAAGTTAGTTATACAGCAAATTGTAAGTAGAAACAGCTTTAATTCAAATAGCAATGTTGGTATTATCATCACTGGTACAGGCAAGCGTACAGCCGAATCTTATGACGGTAGTTCGAGTCTTGCCCCCGAATTGACGGTGACATATAATACCGAATCATGCCCCACAGTAGGAACGCCTTGTAATGACAATGACGCGAATACCAACAACGATAAAGAGGATGGTAATTGCAATTGCGTAGGCACGCCAATCGCCTGCAATCCACAGGGAACACCTTGTAATGATGGTGATCCAACAACAGAAAATGATATAGAAAACGGCAATTGTGTCTGCACCGGAACACCTTGCCCGACAGCAGGCACAACATGTGATGATAATGACGATACCACTAAAAATGATAGAGAAAATGGTCAATGTGAATGTATCGGTACGCCTTGTCCGGCAGTAGGAACACCTTGCGATGATGGCAATCCGAATACATCGGGCGACCAAGAGGATGGCTTCTGCAATTGCAATGGTTCGATAGCCAGCCAGTTCGTAGAATCCAGAATCGCTACGGGCGATGATGATGTAGAAGAAAATGGTAGAAATGGTAATATGTATATGAACAATTCTGACCTCGAATTGGTCTATGACCGCAGCTACACCGGCAATCAGGTTATCGGTTTGCGATTTACTAATTTGTACCTGCCGCCGGATGCCGAGATTCTGAATGCTTACGTTCAATTTACCGTTGACGAAACGCGCAATACAACTCCTAATTTGACGATTTATGGTGAAGATACGGGCGACTCCGCGCCTTTTGCTAATGTGAAATACGATGCCTCCAATCGCAAATCGACTCAGGCGCAAGTCGCTTGGATACCGCCAACTTGGAATGTCGTCGGAGCAGCCGGACCGAATGAACGTACGGTCAATATCGCGCCAATTATACAAGAAATTGTCAATAGAAATGATTGGGACGGACTCGGCAGAGCGATTACTATTGTGATAAAAGGTACGGGCAGACGAGTTGCGGAGGCGTACAACGGTTCACCTTCGGGCGCACCAATGTTACACATTGATTATAATTATGACGGTCAAAATTTCGCATATAATGATAATGAAAATCCAGAAACGGATGAAAATCATCAAAGCGAGGTAGAACAACGCACCAATGAATCTGTCATTCGTCAAATAGATGTTTATCCCAATCCGGCGGCTTATGAAATCAATGTCGAAATAGACATCGACCAAACTACGATAGAAAAAGGAACGATGACGATACTCGATATTTCGGGAAAAACATTGTCCCAAACACCTTTCAATCCGCAAATAGATAAAAGTGTGGAACTTGATGTAGAAATGCTATCGCAAGGTACTTACATTGTTCATATTCAAGTAGGAACATATACCGCGACAAAGAAATTTATAAAGAAATAGAAAACAGCAAAACCAGCGAGTATATTCGAACCTAAAATGTTCCTTATTTTTAGTATAAAAAAAGCTGCCTCCGGGCAGCTTTTTCTTTACCGTACAGGCGGTTTTAACCGCCATGTTATTTAACTACAAATTAGATATTTTAATACACATGGCGATTGAAATCGCCTGTACACTTACACTAAAGATTCAACAAATTACCGATACTCGAATCAAATAAAGACTTACCAAAAGTATGATAAATGGAGATGTAGGCATAAGGCGAACTTTTTAATTTGATGGTTTTGTTGACACTGCCTCCGGTGCGATCATACTCTCGAAAACGACGAACACCCGCCCAACCGATTTCGGTAAATACCTTTAAGTTTTTACTGAGTTTTTGCTCCAAAATTCCGGTAGCTTTGGCATAAGTATGTGTGAAATTATAGCGTGGTTTGACAAGCTCTTTATCTGGTGTGTCAGGCGTAAAACCACTTGTAAATCCATTATATTGAACCAGTAAAGCATAACGCTTTTTCTTATTTATTTTAAAACTCATTTTTGCCTGAAAAGGCAAAGTCAGATTGAGTCGCATTTTATTGGCTACACGCAAATCCACTCCAACGAAAGGAATCGGAACAGTCCGCCCATTGCTTACATTCAAATACAATCCGTAATAATAATACGTAAAAGGATTCTGAATTTTAGCTTGCCCTGCCATCAAATTAAAGACAGGTCGCAGCTTAGATATCGACCGCTCGTCTTCCATAAAACCCACATCAGCAGAATAAAAAATCGCCCTCATCTTCTGCATATAATACATACCCGTTACGCCTGTGCTGACCTTCATCAAGCCGGAAATTTGGTCGGTAGATTCAGACTCTACGTCGGCTGCCGGATAGTAATCTTTGCCATACATAACGGTGTATTGGGCATTAAAATTCCAGAATACCTGATAGGCTTTCGGTTGTATGAGTTTGCCGGCTATTTTAGGATAAGTCTTCCAGTCTTTGAGTTTGCGGAGTTCCCACAAATTCTTGAGATTAAGCAATTCTTTGGGTTGTATTTTGAGTTTGTATTTACTTTTTATAGGTACGACTACACCTGCCTTCGCTGAATAGAAACCTAAGACCTGCTCGCCTTCAAACAAGCCTTCATACATGGCTTCGCCACCGAGTTTTAAGCCGGGTTTGAACAATTGCCGAGCGATGATACCGCCTTGTGCATTTGACAGTAGAGGGGAGATTGTTATCAGAAATATGAAAATACGTAGCATAAAATAGGTTTAGTGATTGTCAATGTGATTTGGATATTGAATATTATAGGTTCTCAGACTTTATTTGAACGATATTTGAGTATTTGTATTGTCATTTGTCAATATTTTGATTGTATGTTAAAAAACGCCACCAAAGCCCGATACACCCCATTCAAACTCATCAATTCCCGATTTCCCAAAATGACGAGACGCTTACACGTTCGTGTGAGTGCGACATTGAGTTTTCTGTCCACTTTTCCATTGAAAACTTATCACAAAATAAATTTTATTCATATTTTTATGGTATGAAAAAATCCAAAAACCAATCTGCCGAAAGCAAAGACAAGATATTTGACCGGATATTCAAGAGAATGCGCCGTCAATATTTATGCCTATTATTGAGCGCGAATTTGGCATCAAAATAAAATCTTACAAGCCATTATCTTCTTAATTGCCGCGTACTATTGGGCGCAGTGTAGATTTCTTTTGTAAAATCCTTAAAGAAGATGGTAAGGAATAACTCCTGCATATCGAATTTCAAACCGCAGACGACTACGAAATGGTCGAGCGAGTAGGCGAATATCACGGCATCATGCTTCGCAAACATCGTCTGCCCATTCGACATATCGTTATTTTTCTCGGCAAAGGCAAATCGCGTATGTGTACCGAGTTGCGTGAAGAAGAAGTTTATCGTGGCTTTGAACTGGTGAATATCAGTGAATTAGATAGCAGTAAACTATTGAGTTCGCAAGTGCCGGAGGAGATTATACTGGCAATTTTGGGTAATTATGACAAAGAGGAAGTAGAAACTATTTTACGCTTTACAATCGGTAAACTCAAAAACCTACCCATCACCGAAGCACAACGTAATAAATATCTCCAACAGTTGATATTGCTCGCAAAACTTCGTAACTTAGTGGATATTGTAGACAAAATCATACAAGAAATGGAAATTACTTACGATTATACACAAGACCTTTATTACAAAAGAGGTGTGGACGCTGGACGTACTATAGCTGCCCAAGCAATTGAACAAGAACGAGAAAAGGCAAAGCAAGAAAAAATTGCTATCATTCAATCATTATTATTAATAGGAAGTTTGAGTGTTACACAAATTGCAGAAGCTGTGAGTGTTACGGAAGAATTTGTTGAGCAAATTTCAAAAAAGGAAATTGAATAGAGAAGTAAAACAAAAAAAATCCGCGAAAATCTCCCCAATCCGCTAAATCCGTGTTCCATCTCCCTCCAAAAACTCCACCAACTCCCGATACACACCATTCAAACACATCAAGTCCCGATTCCCCAAAATCACCAAATGCTTACGCGCCCGCGTGAGTGCGACATTCAGTTTTCTGTCCACTTTTCCATCGTCAGACATAGAGACGAGTGTTTCCATTTGATAGGCGGCATTGAGGCAGAGTGAGATGATGATAATATCTCGCGCACCGCCTTGATACCGCTCCACCGTATCCACCGAAATATCGTTTATGCTTTCCTCGTCTATTTGTTCTAAGACGTTGCGAATCTCCGCGATTTGCGCGCGATAAGGCGTAATGATGCCGAGTGTATTTGCATTAAATGGTAAATTATTTTTTTTATAAATATTTTTAAATGAATAAATTAACTCGACAACAAGGCGCGATTCGTGCCGATTGATTTTATTGGACTGTGCGACAGTTTCTATGTCGGTAGGAATATAGACGACGCGATTTTTAGTGATTAATTTTTCGAGTGGAGTAGGGAAGGAGGGCATTTTTTTATACCCCAATCGTTGGTTTTGCCATGCGCCCGCTACGCAATCTTTTGGCAATAATTTTAATTCATTATTATAAAAAAAACGGTTGGGAAATTCCGAAATCTCTTGGTGCATCCTACCTTGATGTGTGAGCATATCGTAAGCCCATGTCCACTTATTTTTTTCGCACAAACGATACAATCGCTCAAAGAGTGAATTGCGTCGATTGTGCAAACCAATGTCCAATAAAGACGCATCACTTACGGTAGATTCCGTTTTGCTTTGTACCACTACGGCGGGGAGTTGTTTGTGGTCGCCAATGAGTACAAAACGTGGCAATCGCGGCAACAAACCCACCAACATCGGCTCCAAAATCTGCGAAGCCTCATCAATAATTACGCGGTCAAATCGCTTCAAGTCAAACAACTGATGACGATTGCCGATAGAAGTTACCGTAGAAACCACAATGCGATGCGATGCAATCACTTCCTTCAATCCGGCGCGAGTCGTTACGTCTTTTATTTTTTCTTTGAACAGGCGCGGACGATACCTCGCCTCCGTAGAGTGCCGCGAACCGATACGCATATAGTCCTCATGAGCGAAGTCGTCAATGGCTTCACAAATTTCATCTACGGCGCGATTGGTGTAGGCAAGTAGCAAGATATTTTCGGAAGTTTTGACGAGTATGTGCTTGACCATTTCTCGTAACATAAACTTCGTCTTACCCGTTCCGGGAGGACCCACCAATAGGAAATAATCCTTTGCTGACAGAGCCTTTTCCAAAATGCGTCCTTGCTCCTCACTTAAATCGGGATTAAACTCAATATCTTGAATATCAGCTTGTTGTGGAGCTTGTAAGCCGAGCAAAATCTTCTTTTTATAATCGGGAAATTGTACGAAAGCAAACAAATTTCGATAGAGCGCGGTGAAGCTACTATCCAATAAATCATGTTCGAGATTCCAATGTATATCTTCTTTAAACAAAGCATCATTGAATTGCTTGGAACGCAATGCCACAACAATTTCTTGTTTATCCATTTTAATAATATTACATTTAAAAATTTGATTGGTGAGTACCGTTGATTCGTCATGATGTGTTGGATACAACACCGCAATATCCCCCTCTCGGAAATTGGCAAGTGGCGTGGTCAAGTCCGTTTTTTTAAATACCAATCTTGGTTCGCTGCCGCGCGAATGGTTTGCTGTTATTTTTAAATGATTTATTATATCAAAATTTTCTTGTTTGGATTTGAACGGACTGCGCCACAACGAAGCCAATCCACCCGATTTATCATTGCCTTCGATGCCTGTTTTGGCATAGCGATGTTCACGGGCTGTGAAGCTCACAAAGGCGAGGAAATAGGCCCGTTCCAAAGCACTCATTTTACCCATAACACCCGAAAAATATTCGACATCTTTTTTGGTAAAACCCATTGCGCGGTTAAACCTTTCGGGGCGAATACGGTCAAGGATGGTCGGTTCGGCATAGTCATGTTTATCCAATCGAATCAAGGCTTCTTCAATGGTAATCAGGTGATTACGTATGTTTAATGCTTCGTGTTGTAGGACAGATTCGGGCGGTGCAAACTTGAGTGGATTATCGGGTATTTTAGAATATAAAATGTATAAAGCGGTCTTAGTCGCTTCGCCATAAACGGAGCGTACCAGCAAATCGTAAAGCAAGGTTTGGGTATAATGACTGCCACTCAAACCATGCCGATTTGGGCGAAAAGGACTGCCCGATTTGAGTTCTACAATGGCGTATTCGTCTTGTTCGGGATTGTTGTGCCAGATGTCGAGACGACCTTGAATACCGTATTTTTCAGAGTAAAAACCCGGCTCTAAAAAGCAATGTTCGACCTCCAAAGATTGCTCCGGAAAGGTGTCTTTGACGACACGTCGCAGGTTGCTGAAATGCTGTCGTGCTTTGTGTGCCATACCTCTAATTTCTTTGTCGTCGTACATCGAATAATTCAAAGGTGCGAGGTGAAAAGCCTGTTTGAAAGTGCTGATAAAATCGGCTTCGGGGTCGGTTATTAGCTCGTCGAGGAGGTGATTGACGGCATTACCAAGCAAGATAGGTATGGAAGATGCATAGGGCAAAAACTTCTTCATCAAATACAGAAGCGGCTCAGTACCAAAGGATTGGAAGCACTCCGAAACGGCAGTCACATCAAACAAGACATCAGGTTCGATGATGATGATGCGGGGCATATATGTGCCGTCCTCTTCTACCAAAACATCTACGAGATTGAGCGTCACCTGATTTTTCCAGACGGTATCAATGCGATGAACGGTCTCTTCAAAGGCTTCGTTGATGCCGGGTAGATTGTAGCGCACACGTACAGGCGTGACTTGCGCGGGATTGTCCTCGCGGACAAGGAAGGTGCGGTTTTCGCGGTCATTTTCTAAGACAACAACCCGTACTTTTTCTTTGTATTCAACGATGTCGAGTGGTGTGCGTGTGAAGACTTCTTTTTCGGGAAAAATCGCTTGTAATTTGTCGGGTATTTGGGTATTGGAAAATGCTGCTACACACTCCGCAACTATTTGATAACAAGCGCGGTATTCATCGTCAGTAAATTCTTTTTCATAATAAAAAATCTCCTGACTCAATCGCCTGTAATGATGTATTTTCCACTGCGTATCGTTGTCTATTCGATGTTTGTGGCATACGTAGGCGATACGCGCAAAGTGGGTGGTGAATTGCAGGTTTTCATCTTTGGCGAGTTGCAAAAAGAAATTGTTGAACCACTGATAGAGTTCGCTGACCGCATCGCGCGGTTCGGTGTGCGATGCGTGGATTTTTAGAAAATATTTATAGAGTTCCGGCGCGAGATGTTGTAATGTCATGTTTAAGTTCGAGTGCAAAAAACAAGTGCAAGTTCAATTGTCTTTTGTGACCGGACTTGCAGCCGACAAAGGTAGCGATTTTTTTTGAGGGTAAATGAGAGAGGGGAAGGTGGTTGATTGAGTCTATAAGTCGCATGAGTGTATCTCGAATTGACCAAGAAACATTTATCATTTATCAAAAAAAATATCGCGATACAATACGTTCAATGATTCCTGATAAACGTTCAATGAAATATCCTACCTAAAATGGATGAGGGTCTAAAGAATTATTTTTTTTCAATTATGGCAAATAAAAAGAGTTTCAATCCTACCTAAAATGGATGAGGGTCTAAAGATGATGTTAAGCTCATCATTCGCTATTATTTTGTTTCAATCCTACCTAAAATGGATGAGGGTCTAAAGTACTTATTTGCGTAGTTTTTTTAGAGATTAGAAATGTTTCAATCCTACCTAAAATGGATGAGGGTCTAAAGTAGAAGGAGATATTTATGTCTCTCTTTATTCTAGTGTTTCAATCCTACCTAAAATGGATGAGGGTCTAAAGAACTCTGATGGTAAAAGGCATCCAAAGCCAAAAAGGTTTCAATCCTACCTAAAATGGATGAGGGTCTAAAGGGGTTGTACTTTACAATACAATCCCCTTCATTTTGTTTCAATCCTACCTAAAATGGATGAGGGTCTAAAGCAAAAAAACGAAGACAAAGAAGAGCACCTTTGATTGTTTCAATCCTACCTAAAATGGATGAGGGTCTAAAGAGATGGAACAACTAAAACAACTACATTAAACGCAGGTTTCAATCCTACCTAAAATGGATGAGGGTCTAAAGTATTTTGGGTTTTGCAACAATTGCTGAAGCAAAAGTTTCAATCCTACCTAAAATGGATGAGGGTCTAAAGTTTTACATTAGCTATAGTAGGTTCAACTTATACGTGTTTCAATCCTACCTAAAATGGATGAGGGTCTAAAGTAACCATTGTAATTGAAGGTGGTGAATTTGTAGATGTTTCAATCCTACCTAAAATGGATGAGGGTCTAAAGCGAGCCAATAATTTTTTCTATAGACAATTATATTGTTTCAATCCTACCTAAAATGGATGAGGGTCTAAAGAGCATTAATATATAATGCTTTGTTTTTGAGAGAGTGATA
>ENA-ORXR01005139-ORXR01005139.1-marine-metagenome-genome-assembly--contig:-NODE-5139-length-10553-cov-16.865884_pt1 | contig 10553 bp, 14 predicted proteins | sample MGYA00237866_ERZ511479 | MGnify/ENA metagenome assembly ERZ511479 | reverse complement strand
GCCATCCGCTCCTTGTTGCTGAGGCGGATACGCACGGTAGGCTGCTGCTTGGGCGCCATGGTGTTGTCGCACAGAGCAGGAAGGAGGAGGCGGGGATGGGCAGGAACGGAGAAAACGCCGATGAACGCGCAGTGACAACACGCTGCGGCGCGTGACAACCGAAGAGAAGCAGTCGTCTCTGAGAAAGCACGAAGTGACGACACAAGTGCAGCACATGGCAAGAAAACTTAATCACACAAGATCTTGCACTTGTTTCACACTTGTAACGTGTAATTGCACTTGAATGTCTGGGGCCTATAAGGATAAGGATAACAGAGCCTTCCAAGGTGCGATCTTATGTCAGGCGGATAAGAGCTCTTATCTCAGAAAACGTAAGAGCTTATGTTAACAGCCCTAATATACCTCTACGTCGATGTCGGACGTGTTAAGGTCTTTGACGGCTTCTTCGTTGCCGACAAACTTTCGGTCCCATAAATTCTGGGTACCGCGTTCATGGAATGACACGTGGAAGCCATCCTCATCTGCCTCAAGAAGGTCGTGTGGCAACACCACTGTGATGGTTGTAGCGCCAGGGGGGGGTCCCAGTTGGCAACCGCTGGAGAGCAACACCTTTGGGCACCGTCCGTATGGTGACACTGACCCATCAGCCGGAACCAGTGGGCCGGGGCACCCGGTTGGGGTCACGTGACCCGCCGTGATCCCCGACCGTGGGGGCCCCCGGCAGCTCCCCTGGTGATTTGTTCCAGGGGGGGCTACGTCCTTGAGTTTACCCTGAATTGGATCGTGTCCTGACACACCTTTTTCCCCACTGGGTTTTTTTTGGTGTCAGTGACATTTGCGTGTGGGATTGCACGTTTTCGCGGTGTCCGGCTTTTACCGGCCGCCGTGTGCGCCCGGCTGTCGATGCTGGCCCGGCTGGCCCCGGGCCCCGGGTGGGCGTTCTTAGGGGGTGGTCCGTGGGCCTCCCCCATCGTCTGGTTGGTTTATTCACAGACGTGAATAAACCAACCGTGCTTTGGCCTTCTTCTTCCCTCCTGGGTTTGTGCCTTTAATCCTGTGCTCCTGTGGGGCGGGCAGGCGTGCGGAGAGTTTCCTGGGCCGTTCCCTCGTGGTCTTGTTGAGAGGTCTGGGATTTCCACGTGCTCGAGAGGTTTCGTGCGGGGAGGATGTCCGGTTGAGTGTCTTGGAGTGGTGATTCCGACGGGAGCCATACCTCGGGGTGTACCCCGTTTCAGCCATGTGCCCCTGGGGGATGGCTCTCCTGTTACGGCAACCCAGATGACTCCCGGTGGGGGCGTCATCTCGGGTCAGGATGGTGGAACTGGGGGGGAACCAGCGGCGGCCCTGGGAGGGGCCGGCCGTGTAGACAGCGCTGGTGGGAGCGCTAGCAATTTCGCGGGTAGTGGGACGCCCCCTTGGGTGCCTCCCCGTGTTTTGTTCCCTCAGGGTCCCAGAGTGTCTCTTGCGGGGGTAGCCCCACCTGTTCCGCCGACCGGACCGATAGCTACCCAACTTTGCGGAATGGTGAGGGGCGTGGTCTCAGAGGTCTTGTCAGAGATGATTGGATCGGAGAATGCTTCCACACCGGGAGCGCAGAGCCCCTCTCTCTCCCCTGGGCGCGACGACCAATCGGTTCAGGGCCGTCACTCCCACCGGGACCGATCGAGCTCCTTCCGGAAGAATCCCACTCGTTCATCCGCCAAGAAGAAATCCCATAGCGCCCAGCAGTCCCGCCGAGTCCGGGCAGCCACAGGGAGCGAAACCACCGGGCGCAGTACGGATCCCTCGTCCAGCGACCCCTCGGGTGACAGTTTGTCCTCTACGTCTACGATTGACAGCACGACTTCCCCTAGCAGCACCGGTAGTGAAGGCAGGCTGCATTTCCCAGCCGCCAAAAGATTTCGGTAGCTCAACCGGGCGGAGCAATTCTTCCTGGGTTGGGAACTTGTCTGTGGCCAGATCCAAATTGGACTGCCCGACACGACCGTTGGCGGTGGATTGCGTGGGAGCCGCAACACCGGGGGTCGTCGGGGAAGAGCCGCGTGGCGACTGCCGCCACTCTGGCGCTACGTGAGAGCAAGAGCGTAGGAGGGGGCGCCAGCGCAACGGGCGCTGAGGGGCACGTCGCGGAGCCGCGTGCAAGCGGGGGCGCGCGGGGCGCGCCGTCAGGTCTGGGCGTTTGGGGCCAGCCGGGGCGACAGGCTGGCACACGCGCGGGCGAGAGCCAAAGAGCCGACCACGGGGCCGTCGATAGGTGGATAAGCGGTGGAAAGCAAGGCCAGGGAGAAGAGAGAGAGAGAAGCAAGAAACACACCGCCACAACCCCACCCACGTTCCCAGCACGGAACATGCCGGGGTGGCTGCGGACGACCACGCCGCCATGGCGGTCGCCGACGGTAGCGGCGCGGCACCCGGCGCGCCAAAGGAGGCGGCGGCGGCGGCAGCGGACACGGCGGCGGCCACGGCGGCCGACCGGGTGGCGGCGGACGCGCCGCGTGCTGAAGGCCGCGGCGGGGGGCGCATCGTGGCGGCGGCGGCCGCCGTTTCGAGCGCCGCAGGCAGCGGCGGGCAGCGGCCGGCCGCGGCGCGGCCTGCCGCCGCCTCGAAGTCCCGGCCACCGACGAGCATCGTGCCGACGGCGGCGGCAGACGCAGCCGGCTGCGGTAAGCACCGGCGCGCGTGCGCCCGGCGCGGTGGCGGCGGCCACAGCAGCGGGCGCGCCCCGTTGGTTCTTGTACTCTTGTATATATTCTTGTGAATGCGCTGCTCTGCACGCAAAACAATGTTGCCGTTCGTCGTAACGTGCCCCGCTCAATGCAGAACTCACATGATATTCCCTGGCCTTTAGGAAAGAGTGCTGGAAAGGTTCAGTGTCACCAAGAAGGAGTTATAATCACAACATATGCCACCTTTTCGGAGAAAAGAGCTCCGAAGCGCCGTCCTGATGCCGTGGGGTGGGATGGAAGCTAGCCCATCTGAAACACCAATATACGTACAACGTAGTTTAAATGTTTTCACTTGGGACATACGATGGGTGGCGAGGCAAGGGGTCATTGCGATGTCAGCTTGCGCCTCTGCGACCAGGACAACGTCATGCAGAGCAGGGTGAAGGTTGCGTCACGTTGAGCGAGTCTGGGAGGCTGCGCCCTGCGCCTGGGGTACGTGCGTCGGAGCCCCGCAGTGCTCTCCTCAATGTGTTGAGCGATCGTCTCAGTTGTGTTCTTGGGCACGTGCACATGGCCTGTGCCGCCAAGTGGCTGCAACCGCTGGGTTTTCTGCCTCTGCCGCCCGTCTCCAAGCCCCCATATGTTGCGCTCCTGATAACCATCTATCTTTGAGTTGCTATGCTTATCAGGCCAGGTCATTGCGCGCACGTGCCTCGTATTGCTGCCTTCCCAATTTTTGCCGATCCCGTCGATATCGAGGGATAATCAAGAGTGGGAAAATGTCTCTCGGACATCCATTCAGCCGGATAAAGTGGATTGACCAATAGGTAGTTGACCCGCACACTGTCTTGACTTCGACCATATCGGCCAAAAATGGGAAGGCAGCAATACATACAATGGGTAGCCCCCCGAGGACAGGTGGGCTGGTAACCCAGCTTCTGTCAACTTTGTGAGGGAAGTGTTCTGAGCCAAAGTTCGTTGAGAACATTTTCCGCGGGGCGGTACAGTATGGGAGCGGGCGCGATGGCCGCGTCCGCAGAAAAGACGTCGCACGCCGGATCGTCCTACCCAAGCACTCCTCAGGGACGGAATTCTGGGATTTGTTGTTTGACTCGCTGTTGATTCCCAGGCCCCTTGAAAACCCCACACGATCGATAAAAGCGGCCACGAACTTCAACGACACAACGCACTACACCAGCAGTGCACTCTGAGATAAATGAACACTCCAACAGATAGAGAGAACGTGAACTAAAGCATACCAACAGCTTACCAGTTCGGCGAGCGTAGCCGCCGCGTCGCCGTCGAAGCCGTCGGCCGTCTCCAGGGCCGTCGCCGTCGCCGCGTCGACGAGCCCCCGGAGAGCCCCCAGGTGGGCGGCCGCGCCGTCGCCGTCCACGCATTGCCGTCCGCCCTGCCGCCGCGCGCCGCCGCCGACGCCGGCTCACCTGCCGGCAGTGTCGCCGCTTCAACGGCCAGGTGAAACGGGTCGCGGAGCACCCCCCGCACCCCCCCGGCGGACAGCCGCCCGACCAGCGAGGGTTGGGCCTCGAGTGCGAGCGGCGTGGCCGCAAACGCGGCGACCGCCGCGTCGGGCCGTGCCGGCGGCGGCGGCTTTTCTGGTCGTCCTTGGCGGCCGCCGGCCGCCGCCGCGCGCCGCGGGCGCCCAGACGCGGCTGGCCGGCCGGCCGAGAAGGGCGGTTCCGCGCTCCGTCGGCGGCGTGCGCCGCCGCCTACAGTATGTAGAACCCCTGTCTCGCGTTGCCCACGCCCAGTCCACGAGTGCACCGAGCAGCGGCGGCGGAGGCATCGGCGCCGCCGCTCCGCTTTGCGAACCCTTGAAGGAGACCCAGCCACGTGTCTGCACAAAGCTGGAGACAGGGTGACAATTCTGTGCCAGCCGACATCCAATACTTTTAAACATTCGGGCCAGCCTCTGCGCCAATCAGCGTGTGCCATCCGGGGGTAAATCACCAAGTGTTCACCGGGATGTATAGAAGCTTTGCTGTCAATAACAACAAACAGAAGCGTCTTCTCAACCACCATCACTCGTCGGTTCTCTGTTACATCCATGGCAGGACTTGTCACATTTACGAAGCACTTTTTTGTTGTTGTTCAATGTTCCAAAGATTGCGTTTTGTCTGTGAAAAGTCTACACACATGTGGTGGTGAGCACAGGCGGTTTTGGCCATTGTGACAAGTACATCCGAGCGCCCTGGCGTGATTGAAGCCATGAAGTTTGTTTTCTTGTGTACACAGCCCCCAGAATGAGTGCTCGATGAAGTCGCATCCAAGCAAGAGCCGTACGGACATGCTGACACGATGGACAGAGAAAAACAAGGTCTGCTAAAGTCGTTCCGCCAAAAAGGGGAGAGTCCAGGCCTGTCAAAGAGGCCCTTTTCTACGTTTGCTTGGTACAGGCGGCGATCAGCTCCTCTGAGGCCTCTCCAGCTTTCACCGCAACGAACATATAGATTTGAGACAGCGCGGTTGAGCTAGAATGTCTGCCATGTTTATGATGAAGCCCAGCATTCCATGATGATCAGGGCTCCGTATTCGTTAGTCCACAACGGCCAATACCGACGTCGTTGCACCATGCGGTGAAATTAGAGTCAGAGCCGCTATGCTCTCAACCAAAGAGAGACTTGGTCCCAGAGGAGATGCGCAGGAAGGTACGAAGGTAACCGAGCGTACGCTTAGCAAAGGTCTGGCACAATGTAGTTGGCTCACGATACAGACGCGGTGTGGCGAGCGTTCTGGTGACGCATGGCCGAAAGAATATTCTTGGTTTTCCTTATTATTCAACGGATATCGTTTCTGCGAATTCAAAAATAAAACTATGTGTGTCCATGGTTCTCGGGCCTTGGGGAAACCCTGCCTCTAACATATGTCCAACCTGGAGAGCATAGAATCAGAGACTCTTGATCCGAGCAGATACACGTACCCACGAAGGGGCCACGATCGGGCCACGAACCGCCCACGCCGCTCCGGCAGAAGCCCTATAATGCCCTTGCATGTTTTCATTTGTAAACCCTCGAACATGATGAGACTCCCTTGATTTCGGAAACAATGTTTCGGCCGGCGAGCTTGGAGCGGTAACTCACAGTAATGATGCTTGCAGACTTACCCTTAATCAGAAGCACAGTAAGTGTCACACTGCGCAATGGAAACCTCATTTGCAGCAGAAAGACCCTCTTTTTTTATAGAGTTTCAGCGCCAGAAGGATACAGTGTGTTCTCGTTATAAGAGACAGCTGATTCAGCTCAATATGAAGGAAAAGTGGCCTGCACGGCCTAAAAGCGATGACTCGAGACCCATCGTCGCGATTACGTACCACGCTACTTGTTGCCTTACCCCGGCGGTTTTCAGATTGGTGCCAGTACGTCGGAAGCAGCTGTACTGGGCCATATTCGACCCCGCTTTTCCACAGTGTCTACTCAATCAGTATATCTGGCATATTCGCATTTAAGAGCTACAGTACGCGGCCAGCACGGTTCTGACACTGTTCAACGACATGTCTGGGAGCCGCCCCCCCCCCCTTCACAGCTCCAATTGGGGGCATCACCGCACCAGCTGAGACAAGTCACGTGGCCCCCCTTGGTGCCACGATTGCGAGCGTGACTGGGCTTGATTCGTATTCAAGCACCGGTTTGATATGGCGCTTCCCCAAAAAATGGGCACACCGCTGATCAGGAAGCATCGTGCACACATCGTGCTGTAAGGGCGAGACATCGATGCACGGCCAATGGTTGAGCGTCGTTCGTGCCCCGGTAAAATCGGACGCACGCTCAGGACTGACGGTCGAGACTCCCGTTTTTCTCCGCATTTCACCGCCGTTAGGCCCCTCATGCAAGGAAGCATCCCTCTAGCCCTGCATCTGGGGGGATTTTTTTGCACCTTCGCTGGCGCGAACTGAAATCAGCTCGGATTTGGTCTGTCCTTGCTTCCGCCACCCGTCATTCGTGGTGGCGAGATGCAGTGAGATTGCCCCGTCTTCGACGCCCGCCGTCGCCTGCTGCCCCTGTCGCCGGGTGCCGCCGGCTGTGCCGCAGCGACCGGCCGTGCCGTCGCTGCCTGTGGCCGACGCACCGTCGCGCGCCGCCACCGCCGGCGCTGTGGCTCCCCGCCTCCGTCGCCGATCGCCACTGTGGCACACCGTGCCCGGCTGGGCATCCGCCGCCGCCACCGGCTGTGCCGCTGCCACCGCGACCAGCCGCCGTCGGCCGTGTCGTCGCCGCCAGTAGGCTCGGCCGGTAGGTTCCGCCATCGCCTGCTGTCGCCCCGACGCCCGCTGTCGCTGCCGGCTGTGACGCGGCCGTCGGCCGTCGCCAAAGGCTGTGCCGCCGCCGCTGGCCACGCCGTTGTCGCCGTCGGCCGCGCCCTCGCTGCCGATTCCCACCGCCACCGTGTGTCAGTCGTGACGTCGCCGCCGTGACGTCGCCGCCGTCGGCCTGCTGCCGGTGCCCGCCGGCACCGTCGCGAGCTGCCGTCCGCCGTGCTGTCGCTTGCCGTCGCTTGCCGCCGTGACGTCGCCGCCGTCGGCCTGCTGCCGTTGCCCGCCGGCACCGTCGCGAGCTGCCGTCCGCCGTGCTGTCGCTTGCCGTCGCTTGCCGTCGCTCGCCGTCGCTCGGCGCCGCCGTCACCCGTCGCCGCCACCTGCTTTGCCGCCTCCTTTGCCACCTCCCCCGTTTCCCGCTGCCGCAGTCCCCAGCCGCTCTCCGCCGCGGCGCTGCCCGCCGTCCCCTGTCGTCCCCGTCGCCCGTCGCTGACGTGTGCCGCCGCCGTCGGCCGCGCCGCCGCCGCCGTCCCCCCCCGCCTCTGTCACTGGGCGCCCCCCCCCGTGACGTCGCAGCCAGCAGCCTCCGCTACCGGCACCTGCCACCGACGTTGCCCGTCGCCGCCGGCTGTGCCGCCGTCGCCGGCCGCGTCGTTGCGGCCGTCGGACACGACATCGCTGCCCTTGCCCTCCACAGCCTCCGGCCGTCGCCGCTGGCTGTGCAGCCGCCGGCTGTGCTGCCGCCGCTAGCCGCGACTCTGCCGCCGTCGGTCAAGCCCGTCCCGCCGCTGCTGGCCGCGCGGTTGCGGCCGTTGGCCACGCCCTCGCTGCCGTTCCCTGCCACACCCTTTGGCCATCGCCGCCTGCTCTGCCGCCGCCGGTTGTGCCGCCGCCGCTGGCCGCGCTGTTGCCGCCGTCGGTCAAGCACTGCTGCCGTTGACCGCCGTCGGCCGGCGCCGCTGGCTGTGCGACATCGGGCTGTGCCGCCGCCGGTCGTGCTGCCGCTGGCTGTGCCGCCGCCGGCTGTGCCGCCGCTGCTGGCCGAGCCGTTGCGGCCGTCGGCCACGCCCTCGCTGTCGTTGTCCGACGCCCTTGTCGCGCGCCGCCGTCGTCAAGGTCGTCGCCGGCGTTAGCCGCAGGCGCCACCGGGCGCCGCCACTGTCGTTGCCGGCCGGCGCCACTGGCCGCACCGCCGCCGCGGCAGGCCCGCGCCATTTCCAGTGGCCGCCGCCGGGTGCACAGGGTCCGTGCCGCGCCCGTGTGGCTGCCACCCGCCGTGACGCCGCTGCCGGCAGGTGAACGGGGCTCCGCTGCCGACGTCTGCTGGCACCGACCACGAGGCTCTCCCCCCCGTCGTAGTGTTGGAGTGGACGCGCTGGGGACAGCCGCCGTCCTTCTCGTTCTGCACGTCAAAAAAATGTATTCCGATCACCTCCGCGCTTCCGCGCTGTCCATGCTGTCCAACGGCGTCGAGCGCAGCAAGGTGCACAGCAGCATTGGCGTCAAGCGGACGCAGCTCAAGCGATGGGAGCAGTACTATGCGGACAGTGGGTCGGTCTGGCGTAATGTGGACCGCCACAACAAGCACCACGACGCCTGCCGGTACGACCGGCAGCTGATGGACGGGCTCATCTACCTCGTGCGCACTCATCCCCAGGCGTTACTTCGGGAGCACTCCCAGATGCTGAAGGTTATGAGTGAGGACCCGGAAGGGGACATGACGCGGCTCCGATACTCTAAGAGTACGGTTGACCGCCACCTTCACCGCCTCGGCTTCACTCGCAAAAAGATTTTGCGGCTGTTCCGTGAGTCGTCGGAGGAGCGCCGCCGTCAACACGCCGTTGTTCGGCAGCGCATCCCTCGTCGTTGTATCGTCTCCGTCGACGAAGCACACACGGACGGGTCGGACGTGTTTCGGCTGTACGGTCGCTCCCTGACGCACGAGCGTTCCCGCCTCCTGGATCGTGACCCGAGGTCCGTCCCCCGCACCAGCACTACGATGGCGGTATCCAGCGACGGCCGCATCCTCGGCTTTATGTCTGTGGTTGTGCGGGAGAGGGCGTTGACGGGGGCGGATTGGCGATTGTTTCTCCAACACCTCTTCCCCAAGCTCGGCGTGTACACTCCGGGGGCGCCCTGGCATCTGCAGCCCGACAACTGCGTTGTCATGTTCGATAACGCCCCCATCCATGACGCCGACGGGGACGCTTTTATGACGGCCAACGGTGTCTCATTCCTCCGCCTTCCCCCGTACAGCCCGGACATGCAGCCGATTGAAGGCGTTTTCAACGACCTGAAGGTCATCATCCGAAACTTGGTCTACCAAAATCCGGCACTGGTGGATGAACCGCACCTGCTGCAGGCCCTGGCCGCCAGTTTTTTGAGTCAGCGCCACATTGTCGGTCAGTTTGATCGCGTTGATCGCGTTTTGGCTGCAGTCCGGGCCCAGTAAAACACATGCCTTCTCTCTTCACCCTCACATTCTCTGTCCCTCACACCCAACAAGGTGTCCGTTGTGACAAACAAAAGAAATGGACGTCACATAGAAGCATCTCCTCGGCATTGCCGCCGCGCGTGCCGCCGACGCCGGGTGCGGCGCGGCGGCGGCGGCGGCAGCGACGAAGTCGGTGTACGGCGTCGGCGGCTCGGCCTGTGCGCTGAGGCGGGTCGGGCGTCGGTGCTGCCGCCGCTGCCGCCGTATAATGTGCACGTGACTCTCGTGCTTCCTTGGGGGAGGGTTGGCTCCCTGCCGACCGCTTGGCCGTGGAGCTGTATTCGTTACTGCTGCCGCCGCCACCGCCACGGCCGCCGCCACAGCCGCCGCTGCCGCCGCCGCCTCCGCCGGCGTCGCCGCCGCCGCCGCTACCACCACCGCCGCCGCCGCCGCCTCCGCTGCCGTCGCGGTCTGCCGCCGAAGCCGCCGCCACGACCAACGCGAGCGCCGAGCGGAGTGCCGTCAGCGTCCCCGGCGGCACGCCAGCGTCGCGGCCGCCGCCCGTCGCGTTGCCGCCGTCGGCGGGCGGCGCGTAGCCGGCGCCGTCGCCGGCGGCGAGGAGCCACGTGACCGCCGCGGCGGGGGTGGCCGGCGGGGAGGACGGCGCGGAGGGCGAGCCGCGCGAGCCGTGGGGGGAAGCCCATTGCGACGACCGCCGCCACGTCCGGATGGACGGCCGGCGTCGGTGTGGGGGGCGGGGATGGCCGCGCCGCGGGCGCTGCTGCGGCGGCGCCACGGGTTGGACTGCTCGCGACAGTGGCGGCGGCGGCAAGGGCGGGGGCCGGGACCGCCGTCGCGGCCGACTGTGTGACGGCGGCCGCCGGCGCGTGGGACGCCGAGGGCGCAGGAGCAGGCACCACTGCCGGCAGCGCGGCATCGTCGCGCGGCCCGCCCAGGCGGGGCCCGCCCACATCCGTGGCGGCGGCGACGGCCATCGACGCGTCGACGTCCCCCGGCTGCGTCGCAGCCGCCCCCGCACTCTCAGACCGGGAAACGGGCAGGTCGGCTACTGCCGCCGTGGTTGCAGCCACCGCGACAGCGGCCGTTGGCGCCGCCCCCGCCGCTGCGCGGGCGGCCGCCGCTCCGCCTGCCCCCCCCCCCCCCCCCCCCCCCCCCCCCC
>ENA-ORXR01005138-ORXR01005138.1-marine-metagenome-genome-assembly--contig:-NODE-5138-length-10554-cov-4.813878_pt1 | contig 10554 bp, 11 predicted proteins | sample MGYA00237866_ERZ511479 | MGnify/ENA metagenome assembly ERZ511479 | reverse complement strand
GTAACCCTCACTTTTTTCAAGACTGTAAAACGACCTAAGGAAATAACGTAAAGTGTCAGATTACATCTAAACTTCTAGTGCGCCACGAGGCGCTTATTTACCAACGGCTGAAAGTGCCGCCTTTGAAGTGGTACCCGCCACACACTGTATCGAGTCTTTGGTTCTGTGCGGTAACAATCAGGATTAAGCGTAGACAGAAATGATGCAGGCCGTAAGCGAAAGTTGAAGTGATTGAGTCCCGTTAATAGACCTTTTGAGAAGGCCGATAGTTTTAGAAGTCTAGAAGGCAATACTGATTCATTTGTTATGGGTAAGATGAAACAGCTTCTCCGGGATCGTAGAGCACGGCATGTATCAAAGGTAAATGAGTGAACGTGGGAGATCCAACAAGCTCTTCCATGATGGAAGTATCGGTCTACAAGTATAAAAGCGAGGCGACTGAAATGGTTTGTCGGAAGTCAGATCGGCCATAGTACTGTTGAAACAGGGTAACGCCTGTGGAGGGAAGGGCCGTGGGTAAATGCAACCTCGAAGAGGACACGTTGTGGAATCACCAGAGTTCCAATCAACAACGAATACAAAATTGACGAGGATAGCGCAGCTGTCTCGGCGTGATCCGTCTAAGCAGTTCAACTGCTTAATGCATCATTTTACAGCGGATTCGTTACGGGAATGCTACCAAGAGCTGGATGGAAAGAAGGCTCGTGGTGCTGATGGCGTAAGTAAAGAGAAGTACGGGGATAATCTTGAAGATAACTTAACCTCATTGGTTGGTCGCCTGAAATCGCTTTCGTATCGGCCAAGTCCGGTACGGCAAGTGTACATTCCAAAAGAAGGGAAAACAGGTGCTGTACGACCATTGGGGATCAGTAATTTTGAGGATAAGTTGATCCAGAAGATGGTCCAGAAAACACTGGAAAGCATTTATGAGCCGTTATTTTTAGACTGTTCTTTCGGGTTCAGACCTAATAAAAGCTGCCATGATGCGATTCAATCACTGGGCCGCCATTTGTTGCTAAACGAAGTTCAAACTGTTATCGACCTAGATCTTGCCGATTTCTTTGGTTCGATTGATCACAAGCTGCTCGAACAGATGCTACGTGAGAAAATAAAAGATCAGCGCTTCATCCGATATATTGTCCGTATGTTTAAAGCGGGCGTATTATCCGGAGATGAGTTGCTGGTCAACGACGAAGGTGTCCCGCAAGGGAGCATCTGTAGTCCGGTTCTTGCGAACATCTACGCGCACTTCGTGATCGATAAATGGTTCCATGATGTTGTCAAGAGTCATTGCCGCGGCAGGGTAGAACTTTTCCGCTACGCAGATGATGCAATCATCTGCTGCGGTCGGCATGAAGATGCTGTACGCATAAAAGTAGCATTAGGGAAACGCCTGGCAAAGTTCAAGCTCGAGCTGAATGATAGCAAGACAAAATTGGTCTCGTTCTCAAAAGTTCAGACTCGTAAAGGAATTAAGCAAGGCGTTTTCGACTTTCTGGGATTTACTTTTTATCTGGGGCGTTCACGTAAAGGTAATGTGGTGCCCAAGGTAAAGACGAGCGGCAAACGTTTGCGCTCCAAGCTGACCAAAGTAAATCTCTGGGCTCGTAAAGTCAGGAACATGGCGCGCCTGCCTGTTATCTGGAAAACTTTCCAAGCTAAGTTGGCAGGACATATCCGTTATTATGGAGTGTCATTCAATGCTAAACGGCTTGAACAGTTTCTAGCTCAGGCAACGTGCATATTGTTCAAGTGGCTTAATAGGCGCAGCCAGCGAAAGTCCTTCAACTGGGTGCAGTTTAACTGCTTTATGCAGAAATACCCTCTGCCTCGGGTGAAAATCTATCATCCACTTTATGGCCCTACAGTCGTGTGAATGCATTTGTCTTGAGCCTAGTGCCTAAATAGGGCACGCTGGGTTCTAACGAGGGGGGAGTCTGGGCGACCAGCTCCTCTACTCTCTCACCGAACTCTGTTAACACCAAGCGACTTTGTCGTAGCTTAACTACCAAGCGATTATGTCGCAACTAATTACCAAGGGAATTTGACGGTCCTCTCGATTAGTGATTCTCTGTGCCTTTTTTCAAGGTCAGAGGGTTGCTTAAGGATGATTGTTATGGATTCTAAATCCCAATTGACTGTAGACATTGTAGCTAGAGTTGCTGAAGGTAAAATTGATATTGTTAATGCTGCCAAGGTGCTCAATAAATCACGTAGAACAATAGAACGCTATCTAAGACGTTATCGAGAAATCGGTATTCAGTTTGTTGTTCATCGAAATTCAGGGAAGACCCCTGCCAATAAAACCTGTGACAAACTAAAGCTTCAAGTTCAGAAAATGATTAAAGACAAATATTTTGATTTGAACCTAACGCATCTGAATGAAATGCTGGTGAACAAGCACAGTATTCAAGTTAAGCGTGAGACTCTAAGAAGCTGGGCACATGAGATTCATCATGTTAAGCGAGCCAAGCGCAGACGAACGCAGGTTAGAAAACGACGTGAACGCATGGAATCACCTGGCCTGATGCTTCAAATGGATGGCAGTACACACCGATGGTTTGGAGACAAGAAGTCTTGCTTAATTGCACTCATTGACGATGCGACCAGTGAGGTTCACGCGGAGTTCTTTGATGCGGAGACAACCATAGGTTGTCTCAAGGTGCTGCGAGATTATATAGAGCTCAAGGGGCTATTTAAAACACTGTACGTGGACAGGGCTGGTATCTTCGGAGGTCCCAAGCGGTGTAACTTCTCGCAAGTCAAACGAGCCTGTGAAGAACTGGGTATCGAAATTATCTTCGCCAACTCCGCTCAGGGTAAAGGTAGAATAGAACGCTCGTTCGATACTTTCCAGGATCGGCTGGTCCCGGAACTTAGGCTCAAGCGTATCAAGCGCATGAGCACAGCGAACCAGTATTTGCAGGAATGTTTTATCCCAGAGTTTTGGGAAGCGAAAGTCGAAGTCATGCCTAGAAATAACGAGAGCGAATATAAACCTCTACCAAAGCACATCGACCTGGATTCAATTTTCGTTGTCAAGGAATACAGAAAAATACGAAACGATCATACGTTCAGCTACGGCAGCAAGTTTTACCTCATTGATTCACCGCTGCGCGACTCTATCGCTAAACAGAAAATTGAAATACGCTCTAATCACGAGGATGGCTTTACAGCCTTCTTCGCAGGCCGCGAGCTATCCGTCTCCGAAGTACGGCAGCCGACTAAGCCCTCTATGTTCGACATGGAGATCCAGAAGAAACTTGATGTGCTGGAACTGGCTGAACAACTGGGCAATGTTAGTGAGGCTGCCAAAATCAGTGGTGTCTCACGCGACACCATCTATCGCCATCGACGACTTATTAAGGAAGGCGGCATAGCCGCCCTGAAACGGCAAGAGACGACCGATCATTATCATAGAAACCGTACCGACCAGGACACGGCGAACACGGTCATCGAGTTCTCGCTGGACAACCCGCACCTTGGTCAAGTACAAGTATCCAATCAGCTTTGGAAGCAGTATGAGATCGAGATCAGCGCTACTGGTGTGAGAAACATATGGTTGAGGGAGAATATGCAAACGTTCGGATTGAGATTGCAGAAAAAACGTCGATACCTCATATTGGGTGATTAATAACTCAATGGCCTCAGCATCTCCACTTTCTGGAAGCGGTCAGTGGGGTTGATTCTTCCTGACATGAAAACACTGCTTCAGACGGCTTGAATTCGCGCTACGGAGCGTTATTTGCTATAGTAATTGGGTGTACCAATTGGACTCCAGCCTCGCACAAGTAAAAGCCATAAAAACAACATGGTTGTTATTGTGCGCGTGTTTTGCACTTGCGACAATATGCCTGCCCGCTTATTCGGCCCATGATATGTTACCGAATGTTCCAATGGGTGAAGCCAGCATGGCTGCAGAAATGGTAATGCATGACGGAATACATCAGAGCCTAACAAGTAAACAAGGCCACCCTGCCGGATATTTATCAAGCCCGACATGCGATGAACCTGGATGCGACAGCATGTCGGAATGCGCCGACGACTGTACGATGAACACCTGCTGCAGCTCGCCCGGCGTCTACATTGCACGTTCAAATCTAGTGCAAATAATGCATCGTTATGAATCAATCCACCGGCTTACCAGCCATTCGTCAGTATTATTCAGACAATCCGAACCTCTCTTTAGACCGCCGATTAGCTAACCCAGACGCCACTGTTTTATTACAGGGGTTATCGATGTCAGGGTATTTTTCGCTTTTATGCGCGTGCTGCTGAACTAGTCAGCATTTTTATACCCTGATCGCGTTAGTCAGTCTCAGGGTACTATTATGAAAAGGCGATTATTTCTTCAGTGGAGTGGTTTAAGCACTTTATCCTTCGGGTTGCGACCTGCATACGCCACTGGCACCAACGATAGTGTTATTGAACTCACAACAAAACTCGGCAAGGTAAACATTGTCGGCCCAAAGTTTCCGGCAACGGATGTGTGGGGATTCAACGGGCAGGTACCAGGCACCCCGATTAGGATTAGGCGTGGTCAGTCTGTTGATGCATTGGTGCGCAACGAGCTAACAGTTCCAACCGCGGTTCATTGGCACGGTATTCGGCTACCCAATGCCATGGACGGCGTTGCGGGACTGACTCAACCGGCGATACAACCGGGTGATTCTTTTCGCTATAGATTTACCCCGCCTGATGCAGGCACTTACTGGTACCACTCTCATGTCAACGCATATGAACAAGTGGGGCGAGGTTTGTATGGGCCTCTAGTAATTGAAGAAGAGGATCCGCCCGCAGTCGATCGGGATCTTGTTTGGATGATAGATGACTGGCGATTACGAGATGATGCATCGATTAGCAACGACTTTGGGTCTGGGCATGATCGATCGCATGCAGGTCGTATCGGCAACGTTCCAACTGTTAACGGACGGTTCCGAGATATTGTTAAAGTACGAACCGGCGAGCGCATTCGACTTCGATTGATCAATGCATCCAATGCACGAAATTTTGCGTTGACGTTCGGCGACCTAAATCCATCCGTTATTGCCATCGATGGTCAGGCCGTCAACCCCTTCCAAACAAAAGAGCCCATTGTCGTAGGTGCTGCAGGACGTGTAGATCTGATACTCGACATGAGTGGTGATCCTGGATCAAGCATGCCCGTGGTCGATAGCTTCTATCGTGAATCATTCGATCTCACCAAGTTTGTTTACGACGAGAAACCACTGAGAGAGTCAGCATTAAGCCATGCCATTGATCTGGCGTCACCCGAATTAGCGGAACCTGATCTTTCGAACGCGGAAGAGCACGTGGTGACGATTGCTGGCGGTGCCATGGGAGGGCTCCGTCGCGCCAAAATTGACGGTGAATGGTTGGGTTTGCGCGAGATCGCCCAGCAAGGCTATGTTTGGGCAATTAATGATGTGGTAGGTAACAAACTCGATATGCCGCCACTCATAGACACAAAAAAGGGACGCTCGATTCGATTGACTCTACGTAATGAAACGGCGTTTCCGCACCCCATGCATCTGCACGGACATCATATGAAACTGTTGTCGATCAATGGACAACCGTTGCCCGAAGCTCGCTGGGTAGACAGCCCGTTGCTAATGCCTAACCAAACCATGGAGTTGGCCTTCGTGGCAGATAATCCTGGTAAGTGGTTATTCCATTGTCACGCATTGGAACACCACGCAGCTGGGCTTGGCGCGCTAGTTCACATTACCTAACTACTGACGGGATACACTCAACATGAAAACTATCACTACATGCCTGCTTATCCTCAGCGCGCTTATCGTAAGTCTCGTTTATGCACACTCTGGCGCCACAGGCATCGTCAAGCAAAGGATGGATGCCATGCAAGACATGGCAGATCAATCGAAAATCGTCGCAGATATGTTTAAAGGAAACAGCGAATTTGATCGAAGCGCCCTTATCGATGCTGCCGAAGCGTTTGTTCTGCATGGCATACAAATGAACGAGTTATTTCCAAACACTGAATTTAGTCGTACTGGAAGTAATACAGATGCCTTGCCGAGAATCTGGGACGAATGGGAGGACTTTAGCGAACAGGTCACGCAATTTGTTCTTCGCAGCGAATCTCTTAAGGTCACAGCTCTAGCGACCGAGGATATCGGTGAGTTAAAAAACGCATTTTTCAAGACCACCAAGAGTTGTTCGGGTTGTCATAAGCGTTTCCGAAAACCCAAACAATAAAGTGGTTTCTTGCTGAAATGAAAATTGCCCGTCTATTCATCGTTCTAAGTATTACGCTACTGGTTGTAGGGTTTACCTATGCCTATCTACGGGTGAATGAGAGCGCGTCCTTAAAAATCAATTCTCTCTTGGCGGAGAGCAAAGGCATCTCAGGAGACCCAAAACGGGGCGAATATGTGGCCATCATGGGCGGTTGCATTGCCTGTCATACCAACCATGCTGATGGTGGCGAGACTCTATCTGGAGGTGTGCCGATTCTGTCCCCATTTGGTACGTTTTACTCACCGAATATAACCAGCGATGAAACAGCGGGCATCGGTCAATGGACAACGGATGAATTCTTAATCGCAGTGTCGGTGGGCCTGTCACCTAACACTGAGCATTATTATCCTGCGTTCCCGTATACAGCCTACAGCGTAATGTCGACGCAGGATCTTGTCGATTTAAAAGCCTGGTTAGACACCGTAGAGCCGGTGGAGACTAAGGCACGTGAGCATAGCCTTATATGGCCTTTCTCCACACGGCCCGGATTACTGCTTTGGAAAGCACTGTTTTTTAGTCCGTTACGAACAATCGATCCAATTGACCGAGGGAGCTATCTTGTCAAAGGCCCTGGCCATTGTGCTGAGTGTCACTCGCCACGCAACCTCCTAGGTGGGTTGACGAACCGTTCACTAACAGGAAATTTGCGCGGTCCTGATGGCGAGTCGGTACCTGGTATTACTTCAACAGATCTATCTTCCTGGTTAATTGAAGATCTTGAACTTTTTCTAGAAGTCGGAATCACCCCATCAGGTGATTTTACTGGTGGTCACATGACCGACGTGATCGAGTACAGCACCGGCCTGCTTAGCAGTAAAGATCGTACATCGATCGCCCAATATTTATTGTCTGAGGAAAATAAACCATGAGAACTGTAACGAAATATGGCACCGCACTTTTGCTATCCCTAGTAGTGGGTTTTCTTTGGGCTTCGGAAGGTACTGACGGAGTGCGTACTGCACTGCAAGCTGATGACCTGACCATTGTTCAAGCGGGGGAAACTATCTATCAGGCGCAATGCGCCTCCTGTCATGGCGCTAACTTGGAAGGTCATCCTGATTGGCGTACGCGTGACGGCAACGGATTTTTGCCGGCGCCACCACACGATGCTACGGGACACACTTGGCATCATGCCGATGATCTACTATTCGAAATCGTCAAATATGGCCCTGGTGTGGTTATCAATGACGATAGCTACAAGACCACGATGCCTATTTACAAAGATATTCTAAGTGATACGGAAATTATTGCGGTACTTTCGTTTATTAAAAATACCTGGCCAGAAGAAGAACGCACATGGCAGGAAAAAGTCAACGGTACGCCGCGTGATGTCTTTAAACCAAATTCTGAGAAAAAGCCATCGATTCTCGACAAGCTACTGAAATAACACACCTTATTCATACCATTAAACAGCGAATCAGCACCATGAAAAACATACACACTACAACGTTAACGTTAGTACTTCTTGTGACTGTTCTATCGGCTTGTCAGTCCGAGGCAACCACAGCCGAATCAAGCAGCATCAAAATAAGTGAATCGATCGACCAGGCCGAGATTACCGTCTACAAAAGTCCAACCTGCGGTTGTTGTAAAGATTGGGTAACTTATCTCGAGGAGGAAGGCTTTAAGGTTACCGCAATAGATCACGACGACGTCGATACAATCAAAGTCAAATACGGATTGCCGGACCCTAAATTGAAATCCTGTCATACCGCTATCGTAGACGGTTATCTTGTGGAAGGACATGTTCCTGCTAGTGATATCGAAAGACTACTGAGTGAAAGGCCAACAAACATCAAAGGTCTTAGCGCACCAGGCATGCCAATGATGTCTCCAGGCATGGCAAGTCGTACACCAAAAGATTACGACGTGTTGTCATTTACCGAGAACGGCGAAACCGCCGTTTATTCCCGGTATTAGCTGCCCAAACTTTATGTCTCGCTTAAAGAATACCCGACAACAACATTTTTATAAAAAGGTTTATAACTAGCTTATGAATGATAAATCTGCAACGTTATACAGAATGGTGATGACCGAACATATGTGTCCTTATGGACTTAAGTCCAAAGATCTACTTGAGCGGCAAGGTTACACTGTGGTCGACCATCACCTTTCCACTCGTGAAGAGGTTGATAAATTCAAAACAAAGTATGGTGTTAGCACGACACCACAGACCTTCATCAACGATGTTCGCATTGGCGGTTTCGATGACCTCAGTGAACATTTTGGGAAAGCCACTAAAGAAAAAGACGCTGTAACGTATCAACCCGTTATCGCTCTTTTCGTTGTGGCGTTCGGACTCGCTATAGGCGTTACGTCGTTGGTTGATAATGTACTATTTCAACCGCAAACGATAGCCTGGTTCATCTCAATCGCAATGGTGCTTTTAGGCCTTCAAAAGCTTCAGGATATTGATAAGTTTGCCACCATGTTTCTTAATTATGATTTACTTGCGCAAAAATGGGTTCGTTATGGTTACATCTACCCCTTCGTAGAGACCTTAGCTGGATTGCTGATGCTAATGGGCATCTTAACGTGGCTATCAGTGCCAGCTACATTATTTATTGCTGGCATAGGCACAGTCAGTGTCGTCAAGGCAGTCTATATAGATAAACGCGAACTAAAGTGCGCCTGCCTAGGAGATAGTCGGGTTCCTTTAGGTTTCGTATCTCTTGTTGAAAATCTGATGATGGTAGGGATGGCGCTATGGATGATGGTTAATGTGATATCCCGATAGCCATTTGATAGTGATGAGCTTGATGATGCGAATCAAGAGACATAAACCCATAGAATCCCAGAGCATTGAGTCGATTCAGCGTGGCTGCGTCTTGAACGGTTATTGTAAGCTTCGCGCCATCATCATCGAGCTCAGGTTCGATTTTCCAGCCACGCGATTGTTCAATAAACCGAGAATGTGCAGGCACCATGCGATGGATCGATGGGATCGATTTGGTGGTACCTCGTATATCAAATTGAATCTGGCTAATCCCCAGGATGGCCTTTGTTGCTTCTGTATTGAGTATGAGGTGATTCATGTCCAATAGATGTTCACGCAATCCATCGATATCAATGGCTTCCCAATCAGTTTTGTCGTCAAGTTCCAACATGGACACTATTTCGATTAATGCTGCAAAGGTGGCTTGCCCGCCTTCCTTTGGTTGCGCATTAGTGCTGATCATGTCGCTATGATTCATTCCTGGTGTATGCCCACTTTGCTTTTCTGCGGCCCAAAGTGAGAGCGATATGAGTGCAACTATTACACTGCAGAGCATTATCGATCGTTTTGACATAATATAAATTTCCAAAGGTAGAATGAGGCCCAATATATGTTTTCTGACTGCAACCGAATATGATTTGAATCATGTCAATCAAAAGACTTCCACCGCCATTGGACAAATTGCCCGAGAGTGGTCAAACATGCCGAAAACTAGTTGAAGGACAAACTCTATTTATTCAAGATAGAGCGACAATAGGTTTGTTTTTCCTCGTTGCAGGTATTGTTGATCTCAAGCGAGTAACGAATACCGGGCACAGCATTATGATTCACCGAGCCCGGTCCGGAGACACTTTTGCTGAAGCATCGCTATTCTCAGATTCATATCACTGTACAGCGACAGCAGTTATCAAATCACTTGTGATTGAGTGCAAAAGAACAGCTATATTGAGGTTAATGGATACTGACGTCGAGTTCGCACGCTCAATGGCGTCGCGATTTGCTAGCCAAATTCAAGAGACTAGGCGTCATGTGGAACTGCTATCGATCCGATCGGCGGATGAACGCGTTTTAGCGGCACTTAAGGACGGTTTATTGGTAGAGGAGATCACAACCTTTGCAGAAACAATAGGCTTGGCGCCTGAAACCGTCTACCGCGCTTTGGCTCAATTGAGCAAGGAATATCGCATTGAAAAAACAGCGCGTGGCCAGTATCGGATAATTTCTTAGATTTCCGCTAAATAGTTATGATCTCAAACAATTAATATTAATAACGAGCCTTCGCATCACGACTAGAGAACTGTCTCTGAAAGATGAGCAATGTATGAATGGACACATGCCAGAGTTACCTACACAGTATTTCAAATTGGTGTTTGTGTTTTGGAACTTTTTGACCTGCTATGTATTGAAATAAAACCATCTAGTTGATATGGTGATACGACAAAGTCGCTCGGTAATTAGGCCGACAGTTTCCCTTGGTAATGACACTTTTACAACTAAAGAACGTTGCCAGCGTCATCAATGAAGATGCTGTAGACGCGTTTTATCAGACAGCAATCGACGATCAACTCTTTCAAGGA
>ENA-ORXR01005137-ORXR01005137.1-marine-metagenome-genome-assembly--contig:-NODE-5137-length-10555-cov-34.284119_pt1 | contig 10555 bp, 17 predicted proteins | sample MGYA00237866_ERZ511479 | MGnify/ENA metagenome assembly ERZ511479 | reverse complement strand
ATTCACACCGGGGCCGCCTGTCCACAGAGGCGGCCCAAACAGTGTCCAGGGGCCGCCTGTCGGCAGAGGCGGCCCACAGGCGACGACGGCGGTCGGCCGCGTGAGCGGGACGCGCCTGTCGACGGCGTGGATGCGCGGCCCTGCCCGACAGAGGGGCGGGCCGCGATCCGGCTGGCCTCCACGTAGTGGCCAGCGAGTAAACAATGATCGCGCCGCACTGGGGGTATGATACCACGCGACTGGGTGGAGCTAGAAAGGATCGAGCGAGAGGGGATCGTGGAGGTGTCTCAGGATGCGACAGCGAGAGAAAATGGAACGAACAGCGCGTGTGCGAGATAAAAGTGGTGTGCAAAACAGTGACGACGAAGGGGGAGGTCTAACGACGGTGACGGGGAAGCACGGACTGGGCGCCACGCACCGCTCGGCGAGCGCCTGTTCACGAATGAAACACCCGCCCTGCCCGCACCCGCACAGCGCGCGCGCAGCGAGCCCCTCCCTGCGGCGCTTCCTAGCGACCCCCAAACGTGTGGCTCCGCGAGATTCGCCCTCGGCATGGACGGGGACGACGGCTGAATCGAGATCACTCGTCGGCCGCTATTCAGAGGCCGGATAACGGCATATCTCCCCGCGAAATTTTAAACAATGGAGTAATTTGTGAGCCTCGCGAAGGACCAGCTGAAGAAGTTTACCTAGAAGTACTGCTCAAGCGCATAGCGCGGAATGAAGGCTCTGATTTGCTCATCTGTAGCCATCGGGGGTCCTCCCTTGCTCTCGGCACAGCGGCTGTCTCCGAGACTGTGGCGTAGTCGGTCTCGACCAATGGTCGCCAAGGAACGTACTTACTGCAAGAGGGCACTGTGGGGCGTGGCTGGTGAAATTTCATCGGTCTGATGTGCAATCCGTGGCCGCCCGGATACTTCGGAGGTGCACGCAGGTGCAGGTGGAGGTGCGCGAACGCAGTTACCGCGTTTTGAGCGCACCGCATGTGGTATGCTCTGATGCACGCGCTTGCCAATCCTTTACGGGCACCAGTTGTCCTGTTTGGCTCTGTGGACTGCCGTGGCTATCTGGAGCTGAACGCTTTGCCCTTCATCCAGTGAGACGCTATTGCAGCCATCCGCTTGAGTACGAACGCGACGATGGTTGAATTTGACGTCGAAGACGACACCGGCACGCCGCATGGCTCACCGGGTGCCAGCTCACCTGCTGTCGATGCTGCCTTTTTCTTGAGTGTATGGAGCTCTCACGGGGTACGTTCTTGAGTGCTGTTGGATACGGAGCAGGTGGCTGCATGTGGTCATGCGATGCGCTGTCGTTGCTGAGCAACGTCACAAGGCGCGCTGCATCGACGTATGACCTAACTTAGAAGCTCGCTTATGGCTGGTTGTGCGTACGCGACGGTGTCGCCTCATTCCCCTTCCATGCTTACGTGCTGGTTGAGCTTGTCTCCTGTAGGATGAGGTTAGCCGCCTGTTCACCAGGTACGGCCAAGCTATGCTCAAGAAGATACGAAATGGATCTGTGAACCCTGGTCTGAATGGCAGCGCAGCTGACTCGCCTGAACATGACTGCCTGTCGTGGCTCGCCCCGACGGGACAACTGGAAGGCCCCAATCGAGACTGCACTCGCCCCCTGCGCGCTGTTGTGAACAAGGCGGTTGAGAAGTGCGTCGGAAAGATTGACCACGGCGCGAACGGATGGTCCCAGAAACGGCGTGAAGTGCGAGCTGCGCTGAGAAAGGGTCTACGAACACGATGCAATCGCCGACGCGCATCGGCCCGACTGCTTGCCTATCGTACCCTGGGGGTATACATGGACGCTGACGTGAAAGAGGCCACGTTAGAACGCGTTGTTTTGGCCCACGGCGTGAACGACACCGCTCCAGTCCCGCAGCCTGCTGCCCTGGCCAGTGGAAGCAACATTGGGTACCGCCTGAAACTGCAGGACGGCAGTCAGGAAATGGAGCGAGCGCTGGACATGAATGGAGCTGCCGGTTCTATAGTAGGGGAGCTCCTGTTGTTGGACCCGAGCGAGGTGTGGACATCTGTGCGTGAAGGTGCTGCGGCTTGCTTAAAGAAATATGTGGACGACGCCGCGTACCCCAAGTTTTTACGCCCTGAGAGCGCTGAGGCTCGCAAGGGCGTCGTACGCTGCATGCGCGATGAGCTCAAAGACCTGAAGGCCGGTGACATTGATCTATCTGACGAAGACTCAGACTAATGTTCTGACGTGATGCTCCGCGACATGCCTTGAATACGGCTGCACAAGGGTGTTGTTGCCTCGGCAACAGAGATACAGGTTTCATGCTCTGCCGAGAATCTGAGGAGCCCTGTCCGGCGAGCTCTGTCCCACGAAGATCTCTGCAAGTGAGTGGAGGGTGCAGTTTTTTTTTTCTCTTTTTATCCCTTTTACTGTCGTACCTGTATCATGTTACTCTTACTTGTTCCTATTTGTCGTATTAAATTTATTTCTGCCACCATTCGCATATCGCGCCAAGAAACAGCACGGGACCGTCATACACCGCCGTCATAGGAACAGTCCTGTGGATTGGCCTCGAAGACTGCCTCGGAGGTGTATTGCTCATAAATCTGAGCGTCTTCCCGTCGGACCGACCTCTGAAGAAGAGCAAGGACCATCTGCGTAAAAGTGCGAGGGAAATGCCGCGGAGGATGCAGAGGAGCTTTTCCGTGGACTTCTTTCAAGCTCATCCGGAGAACACGTTCACAAGAATGGGTCTGGGTACGTTCCACACGAACAGCGACGAACTCCTCGCACGACTATCCTTTGAACGCGCGCGCGACCTTCTTCGGGCATGGTGTCTCCTTCTGTTTCAAGGCAAGGACTGGGTCAGGAACCTCGTTCCTTGCCGCACATTTTTCAGAGAGGAGTTTGCAGCAACATCCTGTTCCTAGCTTGCTGTGCTCGTTGACATCAGTTTCTGCATGTGTTTCGAAGAATCGTCCTTCGAACGTACTGTTGGATATGCTGCGAGACAATCTTAAGAACAATCCTGGGAACCGTTCCTGACCAGTTCCCGAGACCATCCCGGGAAAAGACTACAGGGTTGATGCTGGAGGTCGGCAAGGATAATTCCAAGGCCAGTTCCTAGAATTTTCTTGCCGCGCCCAAACAGAAAATCGTCCAAATCATGTGCCAGTCTTGTTTCGGGATTTTCTGGAGGGCAGTCCTCCGTCCAATTCAGAAGATACTTCCTTATTTATATTGGAATATCTTTCACGAGAAAGTTTCTGGAACTTCATTCCAACACACAGTGTCGTGGAGCCATGTGCGCCTGATCTGCGCGGAGTCATTCCTTGTGGATTCTGGTGGTTCTATTGGTCCACGTGCACCACATGAGCATTGCAACCTCTTTGCATTTTCCTCTTTCTCTGAGATCTGATTTAATAACACCACATTGTGTATTGACCCCTACCATTTCCTAGCCAATCCAATCGTCCTTGTACAGCGACGTCAGCACCCGCTGTACATCCGTAATTTTTCGTACGTCAGCAACAGTTGTGTCCGGTCTTGTGGCCGCTGCGTCCAGCGTTCGATGCATCGTTGCTGATGGAGCACATTCATAGGTCCGTTGATTCTTGGCTGACATGATTCCTCCGACACGCTTTTCCGGCTCGTTGGCTCTGATGGCGAAGGATGTCCTGGCATCCAGCCTGGAGACGTGAGGTCGAGCAACCTCGCTGAACTCGATGGGCTGACGACCCTTCTCGTCTGTTTGTCCACAACAGTGAGCTCTCTGCGCCCATGAGCAGGTATAAGAAGGCACCAACGTCCGCCCTTGGACGGACGTGCGAGAACGTCCAACTTCCCGGGACTGGTTCCTGCTTCCATTGTCCACGGCGCTTTGCTTCGAGACTCCTCTCGTTGTTGTACCATGGCCTGGTCTACACGCGACGGAGCCGGCCGACAACGCCCCCTACTCTCAAGGCGGATAGCGGCTACGGTCGTGCTGCTTCTGCTCTTGCGCGGGGCTCAACTGATCACTTTCGTGCAGGGTGCAGGATCCTGCACGCCGGCTGTCGTGGGTCCGAACACAAACCTCACTGTGCAGGTATGGACTGTTCGTGGCTTGTGCGTGATGACGACGAGAGCTTGCTTCGTGACGAGAGTCTGGCAACGAGGCCATGATGGGCGACTGACTTTTTCTTCGTTTTCTGGTGTCGCACATCCTGCTCCACCTCCTTCGCCTTCCTTGTTTGTACAGGAACGATTTTTAGATGCTCTGCGTACGGCGGTGAGTCCATCAAATTTTGGCCTGCAACCTGCAGGTGTGCCTGTGCGCATCCAAAACGGAGACCCAGTACGTATTGTGCGCGCTATAGCCGGAGCGATGACGACGTCGAGCGAGTACGGGTGTGAGTGCTAACACAACTGCCTGCATAGCGCTGAAGCGCTCACGTGAGGCAACGAGGGGGTCGCTGTAGACGTTTTATCTGACACACCGCTTCCGTGGTCATACATGTGTCCCTCGTGCCTCGTGCCTCCATGAACGTGTCCCCTCGCAGTTATCCGCCGTCCTACTTGACGTCCTTCGAGAACTCAATATCGAGAACCAACCCTGCCTGAGCGGCCCTTTCCAGACGAGATGCGCCCTGTCGCCAAACCACCCTGCAACGAGCGGCGCGGTCGTCTACCAATGGGACGATCCCACGGCCAACATTCAAGGTCACGCCGTGCAGACGATGCTATGGGGCATGTGCCTTGACGACAAATGCGAAAAACCGACCACCGTAGCCCTTCATGGAAATTTGGAGGGGCCGGGGACTTGCAGCAATCAACTGACAAGGAAGGGCGAGCTTGTTGGAGAAGAAGTGTGGTGGTGGTAAAGGTTGAGTTGCCTACTCCCTCTGTCCTACTCCCTGGGCTCGCACCCCCTGCTTATCTACCCCCAGCGCCGCCCAAGCGGGGTGCTCCGACCCCGCCCAAGGGCCGCCGTGGCCCACAGGCACCGCGCGCGCCCCAAACGTCCACACACCAAGCTCTCCCGGCTGCCGCACCCTGGGCGGCCGCCTGCCCTCGTCGCCCGCTGCTCCCTCCCCTCGGCACCCCGCTCTCACGGTGCCGGCAGGGGCTGCTCATCAGCAGCGTCACCGGGACGACTGTCCTGGCCGTCTGCGCCCCGCGCCCGTTCCCACCGGCTCCAACTCACGGTGCCCGCGCCCGAGCCCACCGGCTACCACGCGACAGTGTCCGTTGGCGGCGTGGTGGCCGCTCACCGCGTCCACCCGCCCTCGAATTCGGTCCCGAATGTCCGGGCCTTGTCAAGTCCGGCCAACCGCCCAAGTCCAGGGCGACGACCAAATCCCCAGTTTCCAACAGAGCTGGCGTCCATTGCCGCGACGGTATCGACCGTGGAAGAGGTCAGCGACCTGACAAGCCTGGCGTTTGTGAGGAACACGACTGTGTTCCACTATGGACCGGTTCCGCGAAGCGGCAACCGCACGTGGGTTGCGTTTGGATTTCGAGACGTACGTCATGCCGTCGTGTCTCTCTTCTTGCGAGCACCAAAGCAATCTCATCTGAGAAGAACAGCGGCTGTTGTGGGGCGGCCGGTGGCATGAAGGTGGCACCGGTCTCTCGCACTTTGCATCGGAGGGCTTCGGCGGCACGCACGTGATGCAATGGAGGGAACTGCAGGGGCTCTGCCCCGGCGATGCATGCACCACCAATTGAGAGAATTGCCACAACTGACCCATACGAAGATTTGTGCTGCACTGCTCTGTATGATTTTTCTATACCTGACTGGTTCATTATTCACCCACAGAAATTTGTTCTCGCCATCAGGGGGCTTGGCTTGCCGGTGGAGGACCTGGTGACTCTGGCGGTGGCGCCACCGGACGATGCGTTTGCTCTAGGCCAACCCCGCTCCCCCTACCCGTGTGACGACGCCCGGCGAAACACCTCATCGAGGGCCTTCTGCTCGGTGTCAGACGTGAACAAGAACGAGACAGTCTACGACGTCTGTTCCCGCTTCGGGCACGTGCTGCGAGAAGTTGCCACGAACACGGCGTCTTCCCAGGACCCTGAGGCCACCGGTGTGAGCCAATCTGCCTTGTTGTCCGCGCGCCCTTCGTTGGTGTCGACGACGGAGATGGTGCTCTCTGTTGTCACAGCCGTTCAGGGGCTGGTGGCTGCCGCCATCTTGCTATTTCAGAGGGAGGAGGAGCGACTGCGAAGCGCTGTTAACTGGTATCGTCGGGCGCGGGGGCAGGAGGCGTTGCCCAACTTCCCTGGAGCCTTAACCCCTCCAGGTCAACTGCGGTTGGCGAGGTGTCTACTGATGTTGCTGGCGCTTGTCGTTGTAGTGTACGTGCCCTTTGCCGGCTGCGGTGCTTTCTGGACGTTGGAGCACGAAGTCTCTTCCGTGTGATGCTGCGTGAATGGTGGCTGACCTATCTCTTTGTCTCTCTGTTCCATGTCCACCTCTTTCGTTCTTGACTGGCTCCCTCTTTGGTGGTACAGAGTCGAGTTCTTGCCTCTGATTTTCGCCACAACGACGGAATTCAAGGCCCACACGTGGACGGGTGTCTATGCTCACCTCGATACTGTGGCAATGATGCCACCGCCCCCACCGGGTGACGTGAGCATGGTGCCGTGCAGCTCGGGTGTAACGTTTTCGCTCATTCTCTTGCTCGGGCGAGTTCGCTATGTTCATACCAACTGGGTGTTACTGTTCGGACTGCAACAGGGTCTGGGGTTCTTGGTGTTGCTGGTGTTTGTCTTTCGTATTTTCCGGTGGTGGCAAGTAGCCCCGGGAGAAGAATGAAGAGAGCATGCAGTGCAATAAACAGCGCCGAATCGCGTACCAAAGTTGGAGAATGCGAGACTGCCTGAAGAAAACACTACCTCTGTACCCAATTCGTTGACGTACGACACCATAATGACGTTGCTGTTCTCCTCTTTCTCGGCCCACACAACAGCCTGGCCATCTTTGGCGCCGCCAATCGCCCCTCCTGCACCTCACGCTCGCAGCGCCCCGTCCACCGCACAGGAAATGCCCGTGCGGTGTGCTGCCGGCGGGACCGACGTCGCTGCCAACGGCTGTCGCAATTCCCTTGGCCGCCAGAGGCCCAACCGGGGCGTCTACCATCCCCCCCCCCCACCCGCACCGCATCCCTCCCCCCTGTTCACCTCCGCTGCGCTCGCGTGGCCGCCGCATATCAATTCAAACACGGTCGCGGCAACCGCCATAGGTACCGCGTGCAAAAGCAACACGGCCTTGGCATCGGGGGCGATGGTGGCAGCGCTTGTTGACAGGGTTGTGGCACACCACTTGCACATGTGTACCTGCCGCTAGCGTCGTTGCCAGCTGCGGGCACCAAACCGCTTCGCACGGTCGCCCGCGCCGCCACCCCCGCAGCGACTTGCATTGTCACCGACGCCACGGCTACCACCCCCGCTACTGTAGCAGATGCCGTAGCAGCGACGCCGCCCGCCACTAGCGGTGGCTCCCGGGCGATTGTTCTTGACGACGGGGGAAGGTCGAGCACTATTCGATGGGTGCCGAGAAAACATTACAGAGTTCGCTCCGATGCCACACGATTAACGAAACATGTGACCGCACGAACTGACCTTTCTATTGACGTTTCAGCGATCCGTTGCCCACTGGTGTTCGCCTCTTTGTCGCTGGACCTCGTTGTGTCGTTGTTTCGCTGTCGCCACCATGTGGACGAACACGCATGGAGACGGAGCGATCGACAAACGTTTGTTGGGGGTAGGAGCCCGCGCACGGGGGCCGCTGCCGAGCGGGAGGGGATTCGCCACCGTGTGACCTTCGCCGCGCAGCATCGGTCACCGCGGCTCTGCATGGTTGTCCAGTACGAGGTCTGTGGCTGTTGTGCTCTGAAGGACGCTTGTCGGTAGTCCGGCGTTTCCATCGCGCTGCGATCAATGGTGGCCGCATCTCTCTCCCCCTACACCCACCCCCCTCCAACCCCCCAGCGCGCTCCAGCCCTCTCCGCCGGCGGCCGTCGACGTTGCCACTCCCAGCAAGAAACTCTAACCCCATGGAAAACAGAGTGGAAGCCGATATGGCGGCGCTGATGCGATCCTGGCAGGAAAGCTCGATGTCGCTCAAGCTTCTGGGTGTGTGTTGTGAGGGCGGGGGGGGCAAATGCTAAGTGCACCACGCCCCGCGCTCACGGCACCCGCTAAGTCCAACTGTGGGGGGGCGCCGGCGGCGCCATCGCCGTGGGTGCATCCCGCGGCAGATGACACACATGCGAGGCCATGACATGGGTGGCCAGCCACGCGTACGAGCGGGGGCGCCTGGACGGGCGGCCTTCCCAAGACAGGCACGCGTGAGTATCGAAGCGGAACGGCTTCACGCGGGTAGTGCGGACCATGGCTGGGCACCGCGCCCCGCGGCATGCAAACAGGACGGGCGCATTGCCCGCCCCTGGGAGAATGGGCCCACACGGGGCGCGTGCGTAGCGCGGGCCGGGGGAGTCCGGGCAGGAGGTGGAGCACCGTAGGGAGCGGGCGCGGCCTGAGAGGGTACATAAGGGCGCGCACCGGGGACTAGCCCCGGGTTCGAGGGAAGAAGACAGAGCGTTTACCTTTTTCATCCACGCTTAGCTACCGCGGGGGAGAACAAGCACACGCGCGCGGACTGTAGCCGGGCGCGCGGCGTGAGCACCAAGCCTCTCACAACAGCGTGGTGCCGGGGCGGACATTCGAAACAGGGAAGGGAGAACTGCTGCGTCGATGGTGGAGTATTTTTCTATGTGGGTAGATGTTGCGGACGTTGCACCGTGGCGTGGCGCCCTCCAGCTTCTTGACACTGCCACAGCCACCGCCGCCGCGTCGCGCACCGCCGCCACCGACGGCGCCGTGGCGGTAACGAGGTGCGCGGCCGGGCGGCGGCTGTGATATTGGCGGCCACTATGGCAGCGACAAGGCCGGTGCGACAATGGCATCGTCGGTAGCGACGCGGGGCGATGGTAATTACGGCGTGTGTCGGTGGGAGTGGGGGGGTGGTCTTGACGGCAGATCCGTGGTGTGGTTTTGGAAGCGGCGCGACGACGTGGTGGTGGATGCGGCGCAAAGTCGTGGCAGTTGAGGCGGCGCGGCACAGGCGGCGCCGCCCGTGGCCGCCGCCACAACGGCGCGAAGACCGTTGCCACAACGGTGGCGTCAATGCGGACAGCCGCCGCGCGGGATTTCCCGTCCCCGGGCGCCGGCTCTCCGACCGCCGCCACAGTGGGTGGGCTCACCCCGCAAGGCGGGTCCGCTGCCGCCGCCGCCGCCGCCGTCGCTGCCGCCGCCGCAGTCGCCGCCGTTTGGGTACCGACGGCCACGGTCGCGGAGGACAAGGCCTACAGTGGCCGTGTGCCCTACGGGAAATTTCCTGGATATCCAACCACCTTAAATGGCCCCGATCTGACACCCACAGAAGAAACATTGACGTCTGCAGACTCCAAGTCGATCCTCCGTATTCCGGTCGCGGGGGCATCCGCGATGTCAAGGGATTAAACAAAAAAGCTGGATCAGGTTGCACTTTGGTTGGCTCACAACGCTGCTCACTATACTGTAAGCCCACACCTGATTGGTCCTCGGTGCCCTCTGACACTGCTGCTTATAGTAGTTGATTGCATAGAGTAGTTGATTTGATTGGTATTTATTAGTGCTGACATGTGAACCAATAGTCATGTGCAATCAAGCAAGTGGAAGCTAACACGAGCCGGTGAAGAGAGCGCGGCACGAACGCCCCGAGTCCCCGCCCGCTTCCCCCCCCTGTAAAGAAAAGGTAAGGCACAAGAAGAGCATACGGATGTACACAGAAAAAGTACAGGAACATACGGCAAACACCATAGCAGAGAATAAGGTGCAGAAACAAAGCGACGTGCAGAGCGGCATGCAGAGGTTAATGGCCAGTTCAGACAGAACGACCCGGCAGTCGGACACTCCCCACTCACTCACCCCTCCAACGGAGAGGGGTCTGGGTGGACGGTGAAGCGGGCGGTGGTGACGGCGGCGTCCAAATGAGCCAATCCTGAGGGGGGAGGTCGCGGGGGCGGCGTCCGGCTGTACGCCGATGGTGTGGACGCGACGCAGCGAGAGATGCCCCCATCCCCTCTCTCCATCCCCTCTCCGCTTCCACCTCCCTCGACTCCTCCCGCACCTCTCTCCCGTCCCCCTCTCCCGTCCCCCCCAAATACATCCAGCTCAATGGGTGGCATAGGAAAACCACAGCAAGACGTCCCACATGCGTCCACATACCTTCACATAGGGCACGCTCCAAGGAAGCAAGGGGGGGGGGGGCACGCCTAGTTAAGACCGCCTCCAGCGGCTCTTTAGGATTTCAGGGCCCAGGAAGCCGCCTGATTGGATCGGTCCAACAATTTTGGCTTTCTATTGGCGGTTGCGATGGCCAGCAGTGGGGTTGGAAAACATTGTACTTTCTGCCTCCACGTCTTCAGTTTTTCCTGTGGAAGTAGATGTGGGCCAATCAGCGCATCACACCTACTCAACAGGCGAGATGCCCTTGAGTCCACTCCCAGTGTGAAGGCCGGTCTCTGATCTGTCTTCGGCTCTC
>ENA-ORXR01005135-ORXR01005135.1-marine-metagenome-genome-assembly--contig:-NODE-5135-length-10557-cov-4.004485_pt1 | contig 10557 bp, 7 predicted proteins | sample MGYA00237866_ERZ511479 | MGnify/ENA metagenome assembly ERZ511479 | reverse complement strand
GTCATCTGGATGTGCAGATGGGGCGGGCGCCAGCCGCTGCGCCACAGGGCGCAGGCCTGCGCGCGCATCTGCGGAAATTTCGTGCGGGCGAAGACCTCGGCGCGCAGGGCATGGGTAAACCACCAGCCAAAGCGCCACATCCCCAGCGCCCCCAGCGCAAAGGTGATGTTCACCAGATCGGGATCGAACAGCGTGTTGGGCCACAGCACCAGCGCCGCCATCAGTGCGGCCAGCAAAACCGACACCTGAAGGACAAAGCGCGGCGACCATTTCGCCAGCCCCGCAGGCGCCGCAGCGGACAGGGTACGCAGCCAGCCGTCGAGGTGCTTTTCAAAGGGGTAAAGACCTTCAGGCGCCTTCATCACGGCCCCCGAACCAGCCAGAGAACAGCCTGCGTTCCAGACGGATGCGTGCCGGTGCGCCGCGCCGGAACCACTTGCGGCTATTGCGCAGGCCCGCGTCGTCGGCCTTGATGGTAATCAGCATGCCGTATTTGTCGGGCTGGGCCGCATCCGCACCCGCCTGAATATCGCTCACCCGTCCTGCGATGTGTTTTGATTGCCCGCGGAAAACATAGGCGATCTGTGCGGGCATCCCGATGTGGATACGGGTCGCCATGCGGTCATCCGCCCAGCCGACGGCGTGGCGCGGTGTGTTGTCCTCGACTTCGATCACCGGATCGCCCCGCCCGACATGCGCGCCCTTCAGCGTGTGCAGCGCAAAAACGGTGCCGTTGTTTCTGGCGCGCACGACCAGCTGATCGGCGGCGGCCTTGCGGTGGCGCAGCTCGCGCTTCCAGCGGCGCAGGTCCAGATCCCGCGCGCCCACAGCCTCTTGCAACGTGGCAAGCAGGTCGGCAGTCTGCGGATCGCTGTTGCGGGCCAGGGCAAGCCGCGCGCGGCGCGCCTCCTCGACCCCGGCGGGGTAGGGCAGCAGGTGCGGGTCGTTGCGCTGCCACGGCGCCCACAGCACGTCGAAACGGGCCTGCGCTGCGCCCAGCCGTGCGCGCTGTGCGGCGGTGTGACGTCCAAGGCGCTCTTGCGCTGTGGCCAGACGGCGCTGGGCCAACAATACTTCGGCACGCACATCTTCAACATCGCTTTCGCGGTCGGGGTCCTCGATGCGGGCCAGAACGTCGCCGCGTTTGACCGGATCGCCCACGGCGACACCGATCCGCGTGACATAACCTGCCTCGGGGGCTGCGTAGGCCGTGACCGGTGCGGTAAAGCGCGCATGGTCTAGCTGGATATGGGTCAGTCGCTGCCAGATTTGCCCGCCCAGAAACAGCAGCAGAAACGCCGCTGCCAACAGATAGAACGCGGTGTTCCACACGGCGCGCAAGGGGCGCTGTGGCGCAACCATGTCGGCGGCAGTCTGCTCGCCCTGCGTCTCGCCCATCGGGACCAGATCAACCGGCGTATCAAGGCTGGTGATCATGTCGCGGGTCGTGACCATCTGGCCGGATAGAACCCCCTGATGAAACGCACCCAGCGTTTCGCGCTGGCGCACAGTGAGCTGGTGGAAACTGAACTGACCCGGCGTTTGTGTGGCCTGCAACTGCGCGGGAAACGAGACGTCGACCCCCTGAAACGGCACCGACAACATCACCTCGCCCGACAGATCGCCATGCGCCGGATCCGTCCACAGACCCGCCAGCGACCAACGGTGGCTTATCAGTTTGCAACCGTTTTCCTTTGTCAGATGCAAGGGGGCCGTGACGGGAAATGACAACTCGGGCAGCGGGCATTGATGGCGGATGTTCATAGCAATCTCCAGACGGTTGCCGGCACGCGGCATTAAATCTGAACGGAGCCTAACCTGCCGCGTGTGCGATTGCGCGGGCGCAGCGGTCCAGTCTGCGATGCGACCGGATAGGGCGTGCTAGTCTAAAGTATAGGATTTTTCGCGCAGGGCGTCGCGGGTCGCGGGCCAGGCGGTGTCGACGGCCTGCGCATGGGCCTGTGCCTGATCAGTGTCGCCGGTCTTTGCCGCCTGTTCCAGCCCGCGCAGCGCCTGCGCAAAATGCCGCGCACCGATCATCGCGGCAGAGCCTACGGATTTGTGGACATCCGCCCCCAGCGTGTCCATGTCACCCTGTGCCACCAGATCGGGCACGCGCGCCAACAGCCGGGTGGTTTCGGTGTCAAAATCAAGCAGCAGCTTTTTCAGGCGCGCGGGCGGCAGAAGCTGGGCAATCTCTGCAAAGGCATCAGGCGCAAGCAGGGGCAGGGCCTGCGGCTCGAGGGCAGGGGCAGGGGCTGGGGTCTGTGTGTCTGTTCGGGTCGCTGCCAGCACAGCGCCCAGCAGCGCGGATTGCCCGATGGGTTTGTCCAGTACCTCGTCCATTCCGGCGGCCAGAAACCGCGCCTGTTCCTCGGCCAGCGCATGCGCGGTGAGGCCGATGATCGGCGCGCGCCTGTTGGGGCCGGTGGCGCCGCGGATCGCCTCGGTCGCATCCACGCCGTTCATCACGGGCATCGAGACATCCATCAGGATTGTGGCAAACGGGCGGGTCTGGGCGAGTGCCACAGCCTCTTTTCCGTTGTGGGCCTCATGCACGACCAACCCCGCATCCGTGAGCATTTCACGCACGATCAGGCGGTTGATCCCGTTATCCTCGACCAGCAGGATGTCGCGGCCCTCAAGCGGCGACAGATCAAGGGGGCGGTCGTGCCCGGGGGCAGCGGCGTCGGGTGTGGCGGTATCGGGCGTGAACGGCACCTGAACGCGAAAGCACGAGCCTTTTCCCACGTCGCTGGTCAGGGAGATCGTGCCGCCCATCATCTCGACCAGCTGTTTGCAGATCGCCAGCCCCAGACCCGCCCCCGAGGCAAAGCGGTCGTAGGAGCGTTCTTGCGTATAAAACCTGTCGAACACATGCGCCTGATCTGGGGCGCGGATGCCCACGCCGGTGTCCGTCACGCTAAAGTCCAGAACCTGCCCGCCAGCATCGTCCGTGCGCGTCCCCGCCTGCAAGGTCACGGTGCCGTCGGTCGTGAATTTCAACGCGTTGCTGATGAGGTTGTAGGTCACCTGCCGCATCCGCCGCTCGTCCAGCAGCACGGGCGTGTCCGGCATCTCGCCCAGCTCCAGCCGCAAATGGTTGCTTTGCGCATCGGCGGTGGTTTCGTTCGTCGTGATGACGTCGGCAAAAAACTGCGCCAGATCAAAGCTGTCTTCGACCAGCTCCATCTTGGTTGCGTCCATGCGCGAAATATCCAGCACGTCGTTGACGTGGTGCAGCAAAATATCGCCCGAGCGTTTGGCGATGTCCAGATAACTGCGCTGCTTTTTGGTGATTCTGGAATTGCCCAACAGCTCCAGCGTGCCGAAAATTCCGTTCAGGGGCGTGCGCATTTCGTGGCTCATCACAGCGAGAAAGTTCGACTTGGCCTTCTCGGCGGCGAGGGCTTCGTCGCGGGCGGATTTCAGTTCTTCTTCGGCAGCCAGCCGCTCGGTGATGTCGCGCAGATAGGAGATAAAGATTACGCCGCGGTGGTCCGAGGCCATGCCGATTGAAATCTCGACGGGAAATTCCTCGCCCGACTTGCGCAGGGCCGTGATTTCGATCCGGCCGGTGCCGACCAGACGCGGCTCCTTGGTTTTGTTGAACCGCTCCATGCCCGCGATATGGGCGGCGCGCAGGTGTTCGGGGATGATCATCTGCGACATGTCCTGTCCCACTGCCTCATCCGCGCTAAAGCCGAAAACAGTTTCCGCCGCCGCGTTGAATTCGAGGATCGTACCCTCCGTATTGGCAACGACAATCGCGTCCAGCGAGACATCGAACGAGGATTTGAGCCGCGCATTGGCCCGCACAACGGCCTTTGTCGCCTCGTGGCGCAGGCGGTACTGGCGCACGATGACATACAGCACAAACCCCAGAAACAGGATCATCGCGAGGCTGGTGAGCGCGGCGAACAGCAACAAACGGGCAAGGGCCGCGCGTTCGACATCCGCCGCCTCCGAGCGCAGGCGGATGCCGGTCAGCGCGATGGCGTGCGCTTCCTCGCGGACGCGGTTCAGCTCGGACACCAGCGCCGGCAGATTGGCGCGCAGCGCGTCGTCAGGCTGGTCGATGAGGCCTGCGAGCTTTTCCAGACACCGCTCCAGCGTGACCAGCTGGGTGTTGAACGCGGGGTCCTGCCGCATGGCGGCAAATACAGGCGCCTCGCGCAGGGTGCTGGTGCGGCTGAACAGATTGTCGAACCGGCGGCGGATGTTGGTGACGTCCTGCGGATCCGACTGTGCGGTCAGCAGCGCCTCGTCCATCAGCAACAGCACGTCGACCTCGACCTGCGACAGGGTCCATGTCAGATTATCGCCCGGCGCCTCGCGCAGCTCGTCCATACGCTTGGTGATGACCAGCGCCAGCGCAGTCAGCACGATGATCCCGACCACGATGATAGCCAGCGGCACGAAACGGCGCAGCCTGTCGATCTTTCTGAGCAAAACAGATGCCTCCCCGCGCCTCACGGGCATGCCCGCGCTATTGCGTGGCTGCCTCGATCCGGTTCAATTGCCAGATAGAGCGTGAATAGGCCACCTCGGTGCGGTATTTTGCATCATCATCGTAGGGGTAGACAAGCCACAGCGGCCCTTTGCCCCGCGCCGACATCTGCGCGCCGTCCAGCAGATAGGCGACGACGGGTGCGTGCGGCTCTAGACTGTCGAGGGGGATGTCGACCTTGTAGTCGTTCGAGGCGACCGCGCTGACCGATCCGCCGCGCGCCCCTGCATAGTCCAGAATGTCGCGCAGGCTGACGCCGGTAAAGGTAATGTCGCCCTCCAGCCAGATGGTCGATGTCGTGAAGCTGCGGGTTTCCAGCGATTTGAGAATTTCGAGGTCTAGGACGACAGTGCCCGCCTCGGCGCCCGCGCTGGTGTGTTCCAGATCGCCCGAGACGGTCAACAGGACCGGGCCGGTCGGGGCCGCAAGCGTATCGGCAAAACTGGGCAGGGCAGCGACCGCGAGCGCGGCAACCGTAGGGATAAACATCGAGATCGAGGGCATGGAAAGGCTCCGCTTGAGGGGATCAGATGCACCGTATCTAACAGCGCGTGCCGCCCCCGCCCATCACGCAGCGGTATAGCCTCCTATCCTTTGGTATAGTCGCGCTGTGGTTTTATCCTGCAAACGCGATGATGGCGGGCTGTGGTGCCGCGACATTCCTGAGCCTGATCTTGATCCGCGCGACCTGCATTGCGGGCATCGCGTCCAGCGAAACTGTCCAGCGGGTGCTGCGCCGCGCGGCGGGCAGGCGTTTGGATTTCACCAGCTTGACGCGTTGTTTTTCGCCGTTCCCGCCGACCAGTTCGACCACCAGCGTTCCGGTGTCGGTGTCTGGCGTGGTGATTTGCAAAGCGCGCAAATCCGCAGTGGAAAAGTTGTGTGTGATGCTGTGCCACTTGTCCGCGATGTCCATTTGCATTGTCGCGCTCGCGGTCGCGGCTGTCGCATCCGCGATCTGCAACGCGCCCAGAATTTGTCGCAGCCCGTCAACCTGCGTGAGCGGGGTGGAATAGGGGACCTCCCAGACCACGGTGTCAAACCCGCCCTGTGCCATGTCGCCGTTCAGGATGAAGGCCTCCATCGCGCCGGTCATGCCGCCCCCGCTCAGGGCGAACCCGGCGACATCCGCCTGTGCCATGAACGCCAGCGCGCCGGCCACCTGATAGGCATCGCGCTGGTAGCGGTCCGAAAAGCTGGTGCCGACAAGGGCGATCCGCGCGCGCGCAGGCGCGTCGCCCAGCAGGCTGGCCGCATCGCCTTGCGCGGCATAGACGGGGGCGGGGGTGTGCTCGGGCGCGGGGCGGGTGCCGCAGACCTGCGCGACCACCCCTGCCAGCGATCCCTTTTCGGTATAGTCCTCAAAATCGGTCAGCCGTGCCATGTTATCCGCCACAGAAGCGCCGCCGCGCGCCGCCTCCAGATGTGCAACTGACAGCGCCGCCCCCATCGGGGTCCAATGGGTGTCACGTTTGAAATAGAACCCTGCCGCGTCCTTGTCTGCGGCCAGCTTCCCCAGATCCGGCGCTGTGATGCCTGCCGCATTGAGTGCCGCGATGTAGGCGGAAAAGGCGGCGCCCATGTCTGCGATTGTACCGTCTTGCCCCAGACCCATTTCCGTCAGCGCACCGCGCGGGGCAAACATCGGGCGCGGCGGGGCGGCCAGCACGACCAGCTCGATACCGCGCGCATCAAATGCTGCCCTGATCTGTTGCAACAAATGGCGGGCCTGCGGGCTAACGGCGTAGTGGTCTTTGAGCTGGTCCTGCCCGATGATCCAGCCGCTGTCGGTGTCTGTATGAAACGGCCCGCGCTGTTGCAGTTTATCGGGCAGTTGTGTGCGGTCTTCCAGTGCGGGGCAAAACGGGGTGGCCCCGGCGGCTGCGGGATGCAGCAGGGCCAGCGGGAGGGCCAGTGGGAGGGCTAGTGCGGTGGCCAGTCGGGTCAGGAGGTGTTTCATCGTGTCATGTCCTTCGAGGTATAGCGTGCAGGGATTTCCCAGACGACTGTTGCGGGGGGCGTGTCGCGAAGCGCGGCCGAGGCAAGATAGGCGTGCATCGGGGCAAACGGGCCTTGGCCCTGTGTCGCGAAATTGACGACTTCGGCGCGCAGGGCGTCCTGTAAAAAGCCGCAGAAATTCCACTGTGGCTTGGCGCTGAAGCTGGTGCCGACCAACGCGACCGCCGCCGACTGCGCGCCCAGCAGCCCTGCCGCGCTTTGCACCGTGGTGGTAAAGACGTCGATCTGGTGCTGCGCGGGGCCAAAGGCGGCGCGCAACGCCCCCGTCGGCACAAAGTTCAGCAGATCGCCGTCGAAATCAACCGGCGCGCTTTGCTGTGTCGTGACGGCAGCTGTGGGCAATGCGATGTCCAGCGTGGCGTGATGTGCCGCGATCTGGCGGGCCACGGCGCGCGCACCGTGCGGTGACCAATGCGTGTCGTCCTTGAGAAAGGCGGTCTGCGCCAGCGCAGGTGCGCCCAGCACGTCGAACGCATCGAGGGCCGTGATCCCGCGCGCCTCTAGCAGCGCCATCAGGGCGGGGCGGCGCAGGGTGATTTGCGCAGGGGGCGGTCTGTGCAGATGCGCGCGGTGGACCTCGGCCTTGTCGGGGACGATCACGGGGATCAGGTGCACGCCGCGCTGTGCCAGAACGCCGTGCACCCGCGCGATCTCATCCGCGGCACGGCCGAGGTTCGCACCAAGCGCAGGCGTCGTGGTAAATTCCTCGGCGGTGAACAGCCAACCGTCCTTGCCCACGACCGCGCCGGTTTGCGCCTGTCCGAACACCGCGTATTTGAGCGCAGCGATGCTTGTCACTGCCAGATCATTGAGTGGCATCGCGGCCTCGAACCCCGCCTCGTAACTGGTTTGCATGCGGCCGTCCCACAGATCATAGCTGTCCAGCGGGGTGGTGCGCAGCGCATGGGTGCTGAGCCCGGTCAGCGCCAGCATGCAGACAAAGGCCACAGCGGCGAGGGGCAGGGCAGGGGCAGGATGCGGGGTCATGGCGGAGCCTTTCAAAACTGGAAATACAAAAAGGGGCTGTTGCGCTGCGCCAGCAAGGCAAGGCAGGCCACCCCCATGAGGGTAAAGTTTGCCGCGATGCGCAGCGTGGCAGGTGCGCGCGCCGCTGCGCGTGACAGGGGCTGCCCGCTCAGCGCAATGGCCCCGCCCAGCACCAGTGCCGTCATCTCGGTGGGTTGCAGTTGCCACAGGCTCGTAGGGGACAGCGCCCAGCCGTTCATCCCGGCCATGCCCGCATAGATGCGCAGGGCCTCACCGACGGTCGGCGCGCGAAACATCACCCAGCCGATCATCACCAGCACCAGCGTCAGTGGCCAGGCCAGTGCGGCGGGCCAGACCGAGGGCCAGACTGAGGGCGTGTGCTTGGCCCCCAGTGCGCGTTCCACCGCGAGCCACAATCCGTGCCACGCCCCCCAGAGCAGAAAGGTCCAGTTCGCGCCGTGCCACAGCCCGCCCAGCACCATCGTCAGGCTCAGGTTAAGATAGGTCCGCGCCGCCCCGCGCCGGTTACCCCCCAGCGGCAGGTACAGATAATCCCGCAGCCATTGCGACAGGCTGATGTGCCAGCGCCGCCAGAATTCCGTGATCGAGCGGCTGACGTAGGGCGCATTGAAATTCTCGGTAAAGCGAAAGCCGATCATCAGGCCCAGCCCGATGGCCATCGCGCTGTAGCCCGCGAAATCGAACAACAGCTGCACCGAATAGGCCGCAGCGCCCAGCCAGCTTTCGGCGGCGGTGGGATCGGGCAGGGCAAACATCCGGTCCGCCAGCGGGGCGACCGTGTCCGCGACCAGCAGCTTCATCGCCAGCCCTTGCGCAAAACGTCCGATTCCGTGCACGAATTTTTCGGGTGTATGGCTGCGGTGTGCGAATTGTCCGGCCAGATCCTTATAGCGCAGCACCGGCCCCGCAATCAGCTGCGGGAACAGCGCGCCAAAGGCCAAAAAATCCACCAGATGACGCGCAGGTGGCGCATCCTTGCGCGCCACGTCGATGATATAGCTGATGGATTGAAAGGTGTGGAAACTGATGCCGATGGGCAGGATAATCGCCGGCACCGTAATGTCGGCCCCGCCCATCGCGACCGAAAGATCGGCCAGCCCCGACAGCGCGAACATCGTGTATTTGAAGTACCCCAGCACCGCCAGATCAAAGCCCACGCCAAGGCGCACGGCCCAGACCCGCAGGCGTGCACTGCGCGCGGTAAAGGCCACATGGGCGGCCAGATAGCTCACGACCGACAGGGCCACCACCACCGCCAGATAGTCCAGCCGCCACCAGCCGTAAAAGGCATAGCTTCCGATCAGGATCACGCCAGATCGCGCGCCACGCGGCACAGCGTAATAGACCGTCAGGAACAGCGGCAGGAACCCGAAAATAAAGATCGCACTGGAGAAAATCATGGGCTTGGTCCTGTGGTGAAAAGGGGTCAGTCGGCCAGCGGGGCAAAGCGGTTTTCGATCATCCGCACGCCTGTGCCATCCGCGACAAAGCTGATGTTTTGTCCGCGCTTCAGGGCGACGTCGAACTGCGCCAGTGCGGTGGGCGTGTCTGCGCCAAAGACGCCCAGCGTGACGGCGACGGGGTTGACCTCGCGCAGGGCGGCGGTGGCGGGGGGGACCGCGCCGATCACCTCGGCACCGCCCTCGACAAGGCGCAGTGTCAGCGCGGCATCGGTGCCGTTGACCAGCAGCAGGGCCACCTTGGCGCGGCGGCTGCGCGGTGCCTCGGGGATGACGCGGGTGGTGCCGTCGCTTGCGCGCAGCACGGTGGCATAGCTGCCTGCCACCACCGCATCCAGCGCTCCGGCAGAAACGGGGATGTACTGCGCCGCCGTTGCCGCATCCAGCGCAAAGGTCGCCCCCGCAAACGTGGCGCTGTCGTGCCCGTCAAATCCGACAAACCGGACAAAGCTCACGTCGTCGGGCAAGGCATCGGGGTAGAGGCCCGCCTGTTGCGCGGCCGCCGGGGAACAGGTGGAAACGAGGGCAAATGTGAACAGGGCGAACAGGGAAAAACGTGACATGGGAATATCCTCAGAAGGTGACAGACATGCGCAAATAGACGCGCGATGCAGGGGTGCGATCGACAAAGGCGGGGCCGGGTTGGAAATAGCCTGCGCCGAATTCGACCTTGGATTTTTTGGACGGGCGCCATGCCCCGACCAGACTGACCTCGGTGCCCAGAAAATGCGACTGGCCGGTGGTCGCGCCGGTGATGCGCGCAGCGGGGCCTGTGGTGGTGGCGTTCAGCTGCCCGTAGACGTGCAGCCCCAGATCCACCGAAAGGGTGCGGGAGGGGCGGATACCCACCGCGGCGGTGCCCACGGCCAGATTGCCGAGGTCGGGCTGGAACACATAGCCGTAGCGGTGGACCTGCGTCTGTCCGCGGTTGGTGGTTTTGTTGGAGTGCAGACCCGACTGGCGAAACCCTTGCGTGCCTGCGGCAAAGCCGAATGTCAGCTGCGGGTTCAGCTGGTGGCGGCCGATTTTGGCGCCGCCGGTCCGGTGGGTCGTGCGGATGTCCAACGCAACGCCTGCGCGCTTGCCCTGCGCGGCATCGCCGAGGACAGCACCGGCATTCACCTCGTATGAGAACCGCGCCGTGACGGCGGCGGTGGCATAGCCCGACAGATGCAGCCGGTTTTGCCCGCCTTCATGGGCCAGCAGCGCCAGCGCGCCATACCGGACCTTGTTGTCGACGCGCCCGTGGTGGGCCATCAGATAGTGCGCGTCGACGTCGCCGGTGCCTGCAAATCCCGCGATCTCGTGCACGCGGGTTTTCGTCTTGCGCGCATAATGGATCCCGTCGACAGAGGCATCGACGCTCCATTTCGTCGCATCGGAAAAGCGCATGCGCCCCACGCTCAGCCGTGCCTCGTCCGACAGCGCGAGCGATACGAACGCCTCTTTGGTGCGCCAGCTGATCGCAGGGTCATAGCGGCGCGCGTCAACGGTTCTGGCCCGCAGGTCAACCTGCGCATGGCCAAAGGCGATGGCCCCGCGCCCCAGATCGACCCGCCC
>ENA-ORXR01005134-ORXR01005134.1-marine-metagenome-genome-assembly--contig:-NODE-5134-length-10558-cov-14.160958_pt1 | contig 10558 bp, 9 predicted proteins | sample MGYA00237866_ERZ511479 | MGnify/ENA metagenome assembly ERZ511479 | reverse complement strand
GGGGGGGGGGGGGGGTGGCGCCCGCGCGTGGCAGTGATGTACAGCTGATGTCTGCCGTTGGGGCCCGATCGTGGGGTCAGCCGCGTGCCCCGGAGGGCAGGCGGGCGGGCTGGCGGGCAAGCCGCGGTGTCTTTCATTGTTTCTTCCGAGCCAGCGGCGGGCGATGGGAGGCCCCCGCGGCGCCCGCCCCGCCACTTGCTGTCTTTTTCCGTTGTCACCCGCGCGGCCTCTGTGTCGGGGGCAGGAGGGGATGTAGCGGGGGGGGGGGACGGCCCCAGTCGATGGGGCGAGTGACGACGGCGCCGCCCCGCGTGGCTGGCTGTGCGGCCGCCGCCGGCGGTTGCGGCAGAGCGGGACGGGTGGGGGCTGTGGCGAGCCAAACGGGCGGGGATGCGCCGGGCTTGCAAGTAGAGAGCACTTGGTGGCGTCCCTGTTTGTCCGACCAGCACACCACAATGTGCGCAAAGCCCTCGCGCAAGTCTGACCTCCACTGTAGTCTTCGTCTCGGCGGCTGATGCCCGATTTTCCTGCCATTCTAGTTTCCTGCGGCTCTGCGTCAGTGCTTCCTTCCTATGCCACCGTTCTCTCTTCCCGCGTTGTCACGCCGACGCCCCCGCCGGCTCTCTGGACTGGGATTGAATATGGCGCTGGTCGTAGCAGCGTCAGCGGTAGTTTGGACGACGGCGAGTTGCGGTCAGGCGCGCTCGCCGCCCTAGACGAACGGCCCCTGCCATGCCCAGACGATGCTGTACTCTTCCATGCACACCTCTACGCGACGTCTGCGAGCCTCGTCACCCTGAAGCGCGCTGTCCACTCCTGACACGCGAGGTTGGAGCGGCGCGCGCCGCTCCAGCGTCTGTGGGGTGCGTGGGCCGCCGAATGAGGGGGGGGGGGGGGGGGGAAGTGGAAAACGGACATCTTTTCCCATCAGGAAGAAAACATTCTCGAAAACGAGAACGCGGAATACCACGAATGTTCTTGTTGCCTTTGCGGCCGCCGCCGCCGCCGGTGCCACTGGCATTGCTTTCGCCGCCGGACCCATTTTTCAGGGCCCGTCGGCATGCGTGAGAGTTGGAACGCGCCCATGACTATTGAACACGCAAGTCGTGGCACGCCACGAACCCAGTCTGTGCAAATCGCCCCTGGGTAGCCGATCCACGCCGAGGCCTCGACGAGCGCCCTCCACTACGGTTTCAGAGCAGTCTGAGGTAGCGTGGCGTCCTCCTCTCACGCCCCAGTGGCCGGCACGCCCAACGATGACTCCGCCATGGCCCAGCTACTCCCCCGACCACACGGCGATGCGGTGGCCGAGGCTGCCGCGCTCCCTGCCAGCGACGGCCTCCTCACTCTCTCCTCCGGCCCCACCCCCCCTTTCCTACTGCCCCCGTGAGCCCCCTTCAAGCGCATTGCCGTTTTCAAGTTGGCGGCAAGCGAGGCCGGCACGCGCGCCATCAGCGTGGCGGTGTCCAAGTCGCAACAGCGGACTGCCGAAGCGACCGCTCGGCTGACGGCCTACCATTCGCCTGATGATACCCCGCCATGCCAAGCAGCAAAAGGTGCGGCCGTACACGACGACGGCTGTGTCCCGGAGGGGGAGGGAGGCGGGAAAGCCCAAAGTGTCGGTTGGAATCGCCACGCACCCGCCCATGGCTGTACACGGCGGGTGTCTTGGTGGTCGCGGAGGTTGGCAAGCTGATGCTTGTGGCTGGCGGGGACGTGCCCGTTTCCAGCGGCTACAAGGGGCGGACAAGCTGGGGTGGCAGTCGGCCTCTTCAACTGACCGACCTCGCTATGCCAGACGGTGGGGCTGCGGGAAGGCGGAACGCTGGCGGTGCCGGTCGGCGCCCGCCCGCCCCCACCCGGGCTCAAACCACGCGGTCGGAGTAGAACAGGAGCCAAGGCTGGCACGCTTGTGGCGGTGGCTGCTTTATGCACCTTCCTGCCCATGGCCGTCGACGCGGCGGGAGTGCCGAGCGCGGCTGAGGCGGGCCAGGAGGCGTTGACAGGCAACATCGGCGCGCCTGCGTCGTTGCCGATGCGCAAGTTGGCTTTGACGAACCCTGCCGGTCCGACGCCGCTCGAGGACGTCAACGCAGCGTGGGCGTGGAGACTGGCCGTGGCAGACCACTTCGCGGTCTCGGTTGTCTTTGCAGTCTGCTCGACTCAGAACAGGTATGACAGTGTTGGTCTGTCCCGTCGGCGGGCCCCTGCAGAAGGCCAATGAGGTGGCGTTGGTGGGGGGGGGGGGCATGGGAACGTCCTCTTCTTCGCAGTTGCCTCTTTGTGACGCATGTTCTCGCTGGCGTGGGCTCTCGTAAATGAATGTCTTCCGCAGTAGCGGCCTTCCACCCCTCCTCCAGACTAGCGCTCGTCTTTCACGTCCACCCCCCACCAGCTGGTTTCTACAGCCTCGCACGGCACGGGAAACGACACGACGTCGCCCGTACCTGCTCGCAGGATGCAGCCTGTCTGTTCTCATCCCTGCTGCGCCAGCAATCCGACCGCCCGCGGTCTCCAGCCCAGTCTCTCTGGTCGCTTCTACACCGGTACCCTAGCACACACGGCGCCGCCATGGCCATTCACCTCACCGGCGCCTGAAAGAACGTCAACTGGGCACGGGAACGGGGGGAGCAAAGATGACAGGTGACTGCACGAGCTCGATTTGATGTACCTAGCGATTAACACGACAACAACAATCGTCTAACAAGCAAAAAAAAAAAGCGAAGCACGGCCGACCCCGCTACCCACGACAGTCTAAAAGTCCCCGTCTTCAAAGTCAGACTCATCCAAAAACATGTCGCTGTCACTCTCCGATGAATCGCCCGCCGCGGTCCCACGGGCACACATTTCGGAGGTCAGCGGCTGCATGTTAGCTCTAGCAGACGAACGCTCGTCTTGGGATAGACGCGGGATGAGCGAAAGGTCCGACGGCAGCAGGTGCGCATTGAAACGCACCAGGCAATACATCTCCACGTGCTCGGCTAGGAGCGTGGACCTCTCCTTGCGCAGAACAAGCCCAGCAACAGAGAAATCACGCTCGGACGCGGAAGATGACCCAGACGCTCCAAGGAGCGAGCAAACGACAATATGGACCAGGGGGTAGTCATCCCGGCGTGCTGCCCAGAAGCCGAGGGCGCCGTCGTTGTCATCGGGAACGACCGTCATGAGAAAGCGATCCAGCTCCCGCATCGCGAGCTCCCCAGGCGTGTCGTCACAGGTCCCCCGACTCTCTTCCGAGTCCCAACCGATCAAAGACGTGCGGCACCTCTTTTGCTCACTCTCGAGCTCTCCGCGACGCGAGCGTGCTGCCGGGCGGTCGTCCTGAAAGTGCGTGGTCGTCGCCCTTACAGCCGCGCGGGCGCGGTCCGTGGCGTCACCTTGTCCGCGTCTGTTGGCCACCTTTTTGAGCATCGATCCGCCGCCAGGCGTGACGAGTGTTGCAGCCAAAACTGCGTCGTTCATGAGCCAATTCTTGGTGTTGTCCAACTCGTTGAAGAAACGCTTGTCGAGCTCTTCTTGAAGCACGGACACAACCGTCGCTGCTTCAGAGCACATACTGGTGGCGGTCCGAGTACAAGTCACGTACACCTGCTCATGCTCGTAGAGGCGGCCATCAAGCTCCAAAACGTCTGTACCGCCCTTGTCCGCGTCCAAAAAGGCGAGAATTGCGTCACGTCCAACGGCAAGCGGCTCGGTGTGGTCAATGGGGCAAGGGTACGAGGGCACCTGCATCGTCCGCTGCAGTCGACACACAAGCTCGAACGCCTCCGCCACGGTGGCGGATGCGTTTTGCCATGCCATAGACGCCTGGTAAGACGGCTGCAGGACACCAATCAGGTGCCGCACAGGCTCCCAGTCAGCCCGCTCGATGCGGCGCCTCTCCTGCGCGGCCGTTAGGTTCCGCAACCTCCCAAAACCGACCAGCCGCGGCATGAGGGTGAACAGCCGTGCAAGCGAAAGATAAGTTGAGCCCCACCGAGTTGGCGACTCCGTGAGCAGCTTTCGGGCGCCATTATCTCCAGGAAGCGGGACAGCGTTGAGCATCGCGACGCTGGCAGGCGATTTGCGGAAGTGGGCGGTCGTCTTGCGTGTCCGACGCAAGAGTCTGCTGGCCGCCGGATTTCGGCTTCCCGACCTTGAGGATGCGGCGGCGCCCGGCCGAGAGTCTTGTGCAGTTGACGTCTGCCCCGTCGCCCCCAGCGCCGACTTGACTGCTAGATGGATGGCATGTGCCGCACAGGGTATCCATCGCGGCCACAGCTGCCTTAGGGCCTTCTTGACGTTGCTGCCCGAGTCCGTCGTGGAAGAGCTGACGTCTTGTGGGCGCACCCCGAAGCGCGACAGCTGCTGCAGCAGCCAAGTCTTGATGTTCTCGTGGTCGTGGCGCCCGGCGAAGGGCGTGACGCCGAGGTGAAGCTCACGCATTGAGAAGCTCTCGGGGTTCACGCACCTCAGCACGAGCGACCCGTACGATCCAGAGCCGTGGCGCTCCGTCCACAGGTCCGTCACGAGGTGAAAAAAGGGTAGCCCCCGGTACCGACTTTGCAGCTGTCGCACTTCGCGCCGCAGTCGATCCGTGATGAAGAGGTACAAATCCAACAAGACGTCGCGCACGCCAGCCGGAGATGGGGTTGTGTACGGCACTCCCAGCCCTCTAACAAATTCGTGAAAGTACGCATTCCCCGCCAGGGCAAACGGCGACAACGGCATGACGAGCATTTGGACCAAGCGCACGTGATGAGGACGAGCTTGCTCGGGGCTCATGATCCGGTCGCGAGGTACCGTCAGGTACGCCGACATGGGGCCACCCGCTCCACTGCCGCCAGCCTTGGGGGCATGGTTGGCGTCCGTCCGGTAGGTTGCGACAGCTGCATGTCTGCTCCGCTGCAGCGCGCTGGAGACCCGCGATGCCGCCACCATATCAAAGTGCTTCCAGGCGTTGCTCGACTTGCCACGACGGAGCATATACGTCGTGGTCACCCCTTCTAGGGCACAAACGCGGCACCGGACGACAAAGTGGCCCCTCTGGTCCTCGCCTGACCCGTGAAGCGTTTCGAAGAAGTGGTCCGCCTTGGGTTCTTTGGTCCAGGCCTTGCCCCCGTCCTGCACCGGAAGCCACTCCTGCCCGCCATGAATCAAACGTGAAGGGCACGCGAGCGCCGGCGTGGGCGCGTACGGCCCTACCACTGAGGCTAGGACGTCAACATCGCTCGCAGTTGTCTGGGACGGGGGCGCCTCCTCCTCATCACTCGGCTGCGAGCCGGACAAAGGCCGGTGCTGCTCGGTCGGGGCGGGGGGGGGACACCTTCGCGGCGTCACAACGTCCTCCTCGATCGGGCTACTGCCGCTGTCGGCACTTGGAAATGAGGAAGACATGCTTGTTGAGTGAGGTTGGGGGAAAAGCAGAGCGGGCGCGTGGGCAGCATGTTGCTGTCACAGACAGTAGGCGTCGCGGGGTGGGAGGTTGTGCACCGTTATTACCGGTGCCACAGGAACCGGGGGTGTGATCAGATCAATTGAAGCGCTCTGGCTCTATAATATCTCTAGAAGCGCCGCCGGCGGCTTTTAGATGGTCCCTGTCCCACCCGCAGGCCGGATATACTCGGATATAATAAGTACAAGAAGAATACGATAAAATGCGCTGCTCGAGTCGCGCTTCAGATTATAAATGGCAGCGTCCCCGAGGCATCTTTGGATACGGATACACCGCAGCGGCTCGTATCCGAGGAGGATACGATTATAATGCTCGGATATATCCCTAAAGGATATATCCATGACAACCCCTGACCGAAAGTGACCGTACCTGCATGCATGCGCGCGTTCAGCAGAGGGAAGCACCAAGAAGACCAGGACCATGAAGTAAGTTGACAGAGAGTGAGAAGTAAGAACGAGCGATTGAAATATTGCTCGTCAAGACGAGCTTTAACGCAGCAGAGTACAAGCAATTTGATCGAGCTTTGAAGCACAACGTACTCTCTAACGAAGGCGCTGTCGCGCGGCGACCGCCGTGGTGGCGGCAAGATGTCCTTGTGTCGGAGGTTGAGTGTCGTAATTGGTCGGGCGAACGCCATGAAGCTAAAGGCATAGACGCAAAAGCGCAAAAAGTCGCCCTTGATGTCCCTAATGTTCGTACCCGTGCGAGCGATAAGGGTAGACGGCCGGCCAACCGGCACGTGGCGCATCACAAGGGAGCGAGACAGCGTCCTCATAATGAGCGGTGTGACGGCAGCGTTGGACCGTGGGCGCTCCCCAGCGGCTCTCGCATTGACGAGACCGTCTTTCTGGAAGTCCTTGATGTACAGGTCGTGCATTGGATTTCCACGGGGCGTGCCGCGCGTCTGTCCCTGCTCCGCTACGACGGTGGAAGAGCTCTTTGCCCGAAACTCCTCTCCCCTGGCGGAGCAATCAGGGCACACGGGCCCGCCACCGAGCCGTGCGGGGAGACGAGTGCGTGCAGATAGATGTCCAATCGGCTTCATGTCGTTCGATACAGTGCGCATTTGCAGGGCTGTGGTGCCGCCGCTGGCGGCATGCCCGAGGCGCCGGCTTTCGAAGAAGGCGCGCAAATAAAGCGGCGTCGACTCGTTTAGGCACGAGAGGAGCTTGAAGACTTCCTCATCGACGTTGATGCCAGTCTTCTTGGCCTCCCTGGCCGCCGCAAGGACGACCACATTGCCCAAGAAATCGGCTAGAAACGCAAACAGGCGGTGCGAGTGCTTCCACTTCGCGGCCTTTCCGCCTTCCTTTGTCATCTTCGAAGCAGCTTCAGGGTCCTTGCCCCCAAATGGCATGACGTATGTGATCTCGCGCATGACGACGCTCCTCCACTCGACATTGATCTTGCTGCGCTCTCCAGCGTCACCCGCTACCTTCCCTACCAGCGCCTCTGCGGTGTCGTGCACCTCCGCCATGGCGTCCTCGTCTTCAGGGGTGGATTTTTCTTGTGAGTTCTCTTCATCATCACTCATGTCATCGAGCTCCGAGTCCATGCGACGCCCTTCAGGTAACGCAACAACGGAGTCTTTCCGGGTGACCACATTCGGAACGCTCGTAGGGACCCTTGAAGGTGGCGTAGCGGCCCGATGGTTGACTCCGATCGGCGCGGCAGTGGCGATGGAGCGCCTTGAGCCAGCGTCCAAGCGCGCAGGGGCTGCCACCGAAGTACTAGTCCAAACAGGGGCTGTCGACTCTGACCGCGCACCAGCCGCCGCATGCGCGCCTGCCGCCGATGAGAGGCGAGCAGCGTAAGGGGTTGACGACGGCTTCTCTGTCCTGCCACGCGGTTTCTTCCGGGAAGGAGATGTCGCCACGCTTTCTCGTGGTTCATAGGTCCGGACGCCACCCCTAGCGCGCTTCTTGGATCCACCTGCTGCAGCGACACGACCCATCGCACCATCGTTGTCTTCTCCTCCGGATTGCATCTTGTTGAGAACCAAAGCGACGGCTCGTTGCAGAACGGCCGCGCGCGCGGGAGAGAACGCGGAAGATGAAACTTGGGAGACGGGCCTAATGATGCACAGCAGCTCGACGACTTGCCAGTGTTCTGCGCGCGCTGTGTGACTGCGTAGGAGCGAGACGATTCACTTCAAGAAATCAGTACATTCGTTCCGGGCGATAATATCATGTTGTTTCTACTCGTTGTCATCTCGGTAGTCTCATATCATGAAAAAGTCATGAACTAGAGTAAAATCATAATATGGTGCTTCCGATGGATTACTGAAATTCGCAGACGCTCGCTCTTGGGTCTGCCAATGTCAACAGAACGTCTCGCGCCCGCCTCCTGACTGTCTCGTCGCATCTCCCATCCCTTTGCCCCTCTCCTCGTCACGCCACCGACCCCATTCGGCCGCCATCACCGTCACTTGCACAGTTCTCGCCGCCACCCTCCACCTAGACTCTTTCCCATTCTTGCCATTCCTCCCTTGCTCGCGCCATGGACCTTCTTGGCACGCACCACCAGCCGCTCCGAGCATCGTTGTAGGACTGTAAGGTGTTCTTTCGGTGCGTGGGGCTGCGCCCCGCTGCCGTTGTCCTGCACAGCCTATGTACACTTCACTCCCGCTGCAGAAATGTGCTACCGGGACATTTTATTTACCCATTTTGTCCACTCGTTGTCGACGGTCGTTCGGGGCTCTCTCTCCAACCTGCGTTCGAAGCGGCGCTCGTCGAGGCCAATGCTGGCCGAGCGCTGCAGAACGATCTCAAGCAGCAGCTTTTTGCCCTCATCCGCCTTTACCCCCAGGGCGGGCGCGCGGGCATCCGCCCACCATTGTGGGGTGTGGACGACCCACCTACTTTTGCGGCGGCCACCTCAGTCAATTCGGTATTGGCCAAAGCGACGACGTCGGCTGAGCCAGGTCTCGATGCGGTTCCACAAAGCGCCGCTCTTGCGGCTCCTGCTGCTCTTCCTTCTGACGTTGTTCCGACTCTTCCTGCGAGTGCTGTGGCTCCACGGCTGCCCTCAACGGGGTCCCTTCCATCTCTTCCCACGGATGCCTCTGCTGCTGCGGCGACAGGCCCTGGTGCCGCTCCCTCTCGCTCTGTGTCGCCTCTTTTCTCGGATGCGGTGGCTCCCTCGCCTGCTGCTCACGGTCCATATCCCTCCCATTCTGATGCTGCCTCTTCTGCGGCGGCGGCGTGCTCTGTTGCACCTCCGTCTGGCTCTGAACAGTCCATTACTACGGATGCGGTGGCTGCACCGCCGCCCGCACCTGCTCCACCTCCCTCCCTTCCGGCGGGTGCCCCGTTTGTGGTGGCGGCGGCCCCTGGGGCTGAACCATCTCGCTCTGAGCAGAACGTTGCTGTGGGTTCGGTGGCTGCGTCGACTTCCTCCCATGGACGGCCCACCGCCCTTGCCGCAGGTGCTCCTTTTGTGGCGGCGGCCGCCACTTCTGCAATTCCCGCTTGCTCTGCGCCACCTGATCCGGAGGTAGTGGACGCTCCCGCGCGGCCCTCAACTTGTCCGCCTCTCTCCGTTCCCGTGAGTGCCCCTCTTGTGGCCGAGGCGGCCCCTGCTGCTCTCCCCCCTCGCACTGTGCGGTCTCTTCAGGAGGGTGACGTGGTTCCCAAGCCGCCGTCCTACGGTAATTCCCCCCCTCTTCCCTCGGGTGCCCCTTTTCTGGCTCCAGCAGCCACTGGTGCACTTCCCTCTCGCTCTGTGCCGACTGTTCCCGAGGTAGTGGAGGCTGCCCTGCCGCTCTCACCTTTCCCGCCTCTCTCCCTTCCCTCGGGTGCCCCTTCTGCCGCGGGGACCGCCCCTGCTGCTCTTCCCACTCTCTCTGCGCCGTGTCTTCCTGACAGTGCGGTGACTCCCCAGCCGCCCTCACCTGGTCCGCCGTCCTCGCTTCGCTCGGGTGTCCCTTGTGTGGTGCCGACGGCCCCTGGGGCTGTTCCCACTTCATTCATGCCGCTTTTTCCTGCAGCTGCGTCGACTCTCCTGCTTCCTTCCGCTCCCGCGTCTCTCCCTCCTGCAGCTGCCGTGCCTCCTCAGCGTCTCCCACGAATTACCTCGTGGCGACGGCACATCATCCTTGCCGACGTTCTGAACTCCACGTACGATGTGAAGAAGAAGAGGCCGGGCCTTTCGGTCAGTCAGACCATCGAGGCTGTTGAAGCCCGCACGGCTGAGTACCGACCTGTGGTGGGTCGGATTATAAAGAAGCTCATTGGGCTGTGGAGGCAGCGCTGGTCCCCAACTGGTGCTCACGATGCAGAATGCGCGTCTTCCAGGGTCAACCCAATTCTTTTGATGGCTGCACCGCCGGTTGTCGTCGGGATTCCCCAAGGGACGCACCGCTGGGCGACATGGGTCACGGCGGCTATGGCAAAGGATGAGGCGTGCCTTGAAGAGCCGCTGCCGACCGAGTTGGTGAATGGCCGCTCCCGGAATGTGCCACTGACAATGTCAATGTGGCTTACGTTCATCCCGGAGTGGGCCGCTTGCCACCCTGCGGTTGCTCAAGAGATAGTTGATGAGTCTCAAGCAGGCGCAGCTTGACCTTCTTCATTGTTATTGCGTTGACCCTCCTCTTTGCTGTATTTTTGTATGCATGCTTTATGCAATCATGTATCTATTATGCAAGCTCATCTGTTGCTTTGATCGTTTCCATAAAGCTAACAGACAGTTACCGTCAGCTTGAGGCCTCGATCCATGCGAGCAAATGGCATGATATGGAGAATGTCACGACACGCATGCCAGTAAATAGCGTGACATTTAACATGTCACAACAGTGGTGATATCATGACTTTCATGTCTTCTTGATATGTAGTATGTTGACCAAGTCATCGCCTCGCGCGAGAACCAGACCACGAAGATGGTAGTGGTTTTCCCGCCATCGGCTGCCTGGCTCTATGGCCTAGCGCGAAAGCCCCATATAAGCGTCTTCCGTGGGTATTATCGTTTGCGATGAGCTCATCAGCACCCACGACACCCCCCACTCGCGACACACATGCATATGAGCCGCTCTTCCTACGTTTTCATTCTTCGATCCCCCCGGATTGCTTCCTCTGTGCCTACTTCTACTCCCTCCTCCAACCCCCCCCCCACTCTATCCCGACC
>ENA-ORXR01005133-ORXR01005133.1-marine-metagenome-genome-assembly--contig:-NODE-5133-length-10559-cov-69.885327_pt1 | contig 10559 bp, 6 predicted proteins | sample MGYA00237866_ERZ511479 | MGnify/ENA metagenome assembly ERZ511479 | reverse complement strand
CTAGTCGATGTGCTCCGCGCCGCCCTCAACGCCTCCGCCGACTACCATCGAGCCGCGTCCGCCTACCGCAACAGCATCCATCTCGGGAGGCACTTGTGAACGCGAATTTGCGCCAATATGGCACAGTCCGGACATGGTCTGACCTGATCCAAGATGGTCTGTCCCTGTTCGGACATGGTCTGTCCCTGTTCGGGAGATTGCTTGGAGATGGTCTGTCCCTGTTCGAGCGCCGGGAGATGGTCTGTCCCTGTTCCGGAGATGGTCTGTCCCCGTTCCGGAGATGGTCTGTCCTTCTTTTCGTATTTCGACCAAATTCCATGGAAATTGAGCAAGCTGGGAGATGGTCTGTCCCCGTTGAGAAGTTCGCGGCGGACCGGTGTAGCATGGATTTTCAATCCGTGTCGGTGGCTTGGATTTTCAATCCGAGGTCCAAATACGCGCGGCGCCGCGACGGGTGGCAAGGGCAAGGCATTGATCGTGGAGATGATCGTGGAGATGGTCTGTCCCTGTTCGAGCCGCTGTTCGAGCCGAGAGATGGTCTGTCCCGTTCGGGAGAAGGTCTGTCCCTGTTTTGGAGATGGTCTGTCCTTCTCGCCAAAATTCGACCGGTTTCCATGGAATTTTTCACGCGGCAGGCTGGTTTTCGGGCGTTTTTGTATCCTGCTCAGCCTTCTTCTTGTTCCATCGCGGATTGCAAATCCGCGCCACGGACACGGAGTGCAACTCCGTGCTACAAGCGAAGCGCTGCTGTTGCCCTCGGACTTCTACTCACGACCTCGCTCGGTTTTGCCGCCGAGACGAACGACGACCGCGCCAACATCATCATCCTCGACAAAACCGCAGTGCAAAATCTCGGGGTGCAAACCGAGGAGGCGATGCCGCGACCGTTCGAGAGTTCCTTGTTTGCGATCGGCCGACTCGAAGAGGTTCCGGCGCGCCGCTCGGCGCTCTCGTCCCGGATTCCCGGTCGCGTGGTCGACATCCGAGTGTTTCCCGGCGACCGGGTCACCGAGGGGCAAGTGCTGGCACGGGTCGAAAGCCGGCAACCGGGACGGCCGCCGCCGACCATCGAGCTCCGCGCCATGCAGTCTGGACTCGTGGTCGAGTCGCATGTCCGCCTCGGCCAGCCGGTCACGCCCGAAACCGAACTGCTCGACATCTCGGATCGGTCAGTCCTCTGGGCCGTCGCGAAAATTCCCGAACCCGAAGTCACGCGCGTGCCCGTCGGCACCCCGGCCCGGGTTCGCGTTCCCGCACTCGGCGAGCGCGAACTGGTCGCCGTGCTCACACGCTACGGCCTCGAAGCCGACCGCGAAGCCGGCGCGCTCGACGGCATTTTCGAAATTCAAAATCCGGACGGCAGCTTGCAACCCGGCATGCGCGTCGAGTTTTCCATCATCACCAAACTGCGCGAAAACGTGCTCAGCATCCCGCGCGAAGCGGTGCAAGGCGACCCGACCAAGCGAGTCGTCTTCGTCGAGGATTTCGAACTACCCAACTCCTTCCTGCCCGTCCCCGTGGTGCTCGGCGAGGAGAACGAACGCTACGTCGAAGTGCGCAGCGGCCTGTTTCCCGCCGACGCGGTGGTCACCAAAGGATCCTACGCGCTCAGCTTTGCCGACGGCAGCCAAGGCATGTCCCTGAAGGAAGCCTTGGACGCGGCCCACGGCCACGAACACAACGAAGACGGCTCGGAAATGACCGCAGCGCAGAAGGCAGCGAAAAAAGCCGAAGCCGGTGGAGATGCCGGCGGCAACGGACTTCCGACCACACTCCAAATCGACAATAAACCCCTCCTGATCTACGCAGCGGTGGTCACCGGACTCGCGTTGTTGTTGTTTCAGTTGCTCTGGAACACGCACCGCAAACGCCAGTTGGCAAAGCGGGCAAGTGGCTTTTACTCTCCACCAGAACCGTCCAGTAAAGCCGATCCCGCACCGCGCCGCCCCAGCACCAAACACAGCCCCGAACACAACCCCGCACACAAACCCGAACCCGGATCCGAGGCCTAGCCGATGCTCGACGCGCTCATCCGCTTCTCCTTGTCCCAACGCGTGCTGGTGCTCGCCGGCGCCGTCGTATTACTGGTGTTCGGAGCCAAGACCGCGCTCGAACTACCAGTCGACGTGCTGCCCGACCTGACCAAACCGACCGTCACCCTGCTCACCGAAGCGCCCGGCTACGCCGCCGAGGAAGTGGAGACACTGGTCACGATTCCACTCGAGAACGCGCTCATGGGCGTGACCGGCGTGACCCGCTTGCGTTCGGTGAACGACGTGTCGCTGTCGCTTATTTTCGTCGAGTTCGACTGGGACACCGACATCAACGAGGCGCGTGTGCATGTGCAGCAACGGCTGGCCGGCATCAGCGCCGAACTGCCTGACAACATCCAACCGTACATGACGCCCGCCACCTCGCTCATGGGTGACATCTTGATGGTCGGGGTTCGCGATACCACCGGCGTGATGGCGCCGCGTGATATTCGTGCCATCGCCGACTGGACCATCGCGCAGCGCGTGAGATCGGTGCGCGGCGTGGCCGAAGTGGTCGCCATGGGCGGCGGCATCAAGCAAATCCACATTCAACCCAAACCCGACAAGATGCGCATGCTCGGCATCGACATCGAACAACTCCGCACCGCCGCCGCCCAATCGGTCGACAATAGCACCGGCGGATTTCTCACCGAACGCAGCCAGGAAATCATGGTCCGTAATCTCGCCATGACCACCGACCTGAAGGACATCGCCAACACGGTGGTGAGCATGCAAGGCGACCGCCCGGTTCGGCTCGGCGACGTGGCCAATATCACCTGGGACATCGAACCGATGCGCGGAGAGGCCGGACTCGGCATCAACAAAGCGGGCGAACCCCGCCCGCAAACCAGCCAGCTTACATCCGGTGCCGGCGTGATCCTCAACATCCGCAAGTCGCCCGGCATCGACAGCAGACGCCTCAGCGCCAAGGTGGAGGCGGCCCTCGACGAGGTTCAAGCCACGCTGCCGCCCGGCATCGAAATCGTCACGCTCTACCGCCAAGGCGACTTCATCAACCTCGCGTTCGACAATCTCTGGGAAGCCCTGCGCGATGGCGCAATCATGGTCTGCATCGTGCTGTTGCTGTTCCTGCTCAACCTGCGCGTCACCTTCATCACGCTGACGGCGATCCCGCTGTCGCTGGCGATCACGGTGCTGGTGTTCAAGTTCATGGGCTTCAGTGTCAACGCCATGACTCTCGGCGGGCTCGCGGTCGCCATCGGACTGGTGGTCGACGATGCGATTGTCGACGTGGAAAATGTCTATCGCCGCCTGCGGGAAAACGCCGCCCGCGCCGAACCGCTGCCCCGTCTCGAAGTGATCGCGCGCGCCTCAAGCGAAGTGCGTTCGTCGATTTTCTACGCCACGGTACTCATCATTTTGGTGTTCATTCCGCTGCTCGCCTTGAGCGGAGTGGCGGGTCGCCTGTTCTCGCCGATCGCCATTGCGACGATGATCAGCATGGCGAGTTCGTTCGTGGTTTCGCTGACCGTGATCCCCGTGCTGAGTTCGTTTTTGCTCCATCCCAAACCCGGACGAGCGCACCGCGACAGTTTTTTGGTTCGCGGTTTGAAGTGGCTGTTTCGCCACACCTGGCTGCGCTTCGCGCTCAGCCAACCGGTCCTCCTCGCCCTGATCACGGTGGTGCTGTTCGCCATCAGCCTGTTCGCCATCACCCGCATGGGCGGAAATTTTCTGCCGCCGTTCCGCGAACCTTCGGTGCTCATCGCCATGGCCACCGCGCCCGGCACCTCGCTGAAAACCAGCACCGAACTCTCCGAAGCTGCGCTCCATCAACTGCTGCAAATCCGCGGCGTGGAGAGCGTTGGCTACCGCGTCGGCCGCGCCGAACGAGGCGATCATGTGGTGCCCGTCTCGACGGTCGAGTTCGACGTGGAGTTCGACGAAACCCGCGAACGCGAGGAGATGCTCGCCGAGTTGCGTGCCAAGATGAAAACGATTCCGGGCACCTTCAGCGCGTTCAGCGGCCCGCTCGCCGACCGCATCGGCCACATGCTCAGCGGCGTCTCCGCCAAAGTCGCGGTGAAAATCTACGGGCCCGAACTCAGCACCCTGCGCCGGCTCGGCACCGACGTCGCCGGAATCGCGCGCGCCATTCCCGGACTCGAAGAGGCGCGCCTCGAACAGCAAGCCACCGTGCCGCAACTGCGCATCGAGATCGACCGCAAACGCGCCCTCGCCTACGGGGTCACGCCCGGCGACCTCAACCGCGAAATCGCCGGACTGATCGGTGGCGAAACCGTGGCCAAGGTCTACGAGGGCGTTCGACGTTACGACCTCGTGGTTCGTCTGCCGCTCGAATGGCGCGAGAATCCGGCGAAACTCGACCAGCTTTATATCGACACGCAAAGCGGCCAGCGCATCCCGCTCAGCTACGTCGCCAACTTGCGCATGGCCTCCGGTCCGAACACCATCCTGCGCGAAAACACGCAACGCCGCTTTGTCGTGTCGATCAACCCGACCAGCTCCGACCTCAACGCCGCCGTCGAACAACTCCAACGCGAGCTCGACGCCAACATCACCCTCCCGCAAGGCTACAGCTACACGCTGGAAGGCGAATACCAGGCGCAACAAGAGGCGCGCCGGGTCATTGCCATCGCCACCGGGGTGATTCTGCTGGTCATCATCTTCCTGCTCTACAGCTATTTCCGCAGTGTGCTGTTCGTGTTCATGGTGCTCACCATTGTGCCGGTCTCGTTGATCGGTGCCGTCCTGTTCACCAGCGTCACGATCAACAACATCAGCGTTGCCACGCTGGTCGGCTTCATCGCAGTCGCCGGAATCTCGGCGCGCAACAACATCATGATGATCTCCCACTACCTGCACCTGATGCGCCACGAAGGGGAGACGTTCTCGCGCCGCATGATCATCCGCGGCACCCTCGAACGCCTCGTTCCAGTGCTGATGACCGCGCTCTCAGCCGGCATCGCGCTGGTGCCGCTGGTGCTCAGCGCCGGCGAACCCGGCAAGGAGATCCTCACCCCGGTGGCGGTGGTGATCATCGGCGGCTTGATGAGTTCGACGATTCTCGAACTCGCGATCACGCCCTCACTGTTTTATTACTTCTGCCACCGTTCCGCCGAGTACTCGGTCCGCGTCCGTTCAGCGGCCAGCGGCTGAACATTCCCCACTTGACGACCTTGCCCAAACACGCACGATATTAACCAATAGGAATCCCCATGAACCAAACACCCAACCGTATCCTTCCCGCGCTTTTTGGCGCCTTCGTACTCGCCAGCGCCCTCGTCTTGTTCACCGGCTGCGGCCAATCCCCGACCTCACCCGAAGTCGCGTCCGCGTCCGATCATGACCACGGCCATGCCCACGACGACCACGATCACAAAGACGCCCACAGCAAAGACGCCCACGGCAAAGAAGGCGATGGGCACGATCATGGGAACCACGAGAACTGCGAACACGAAAAAATCGAGGCGGGGCCGAACGGCGGCCGCCTGATCACCAGCATCGAACCGCATCTCGAACTACTGGTTCTCCCCGACCGCAAACTCCAGCTCGCCGCTGTCGGCGACGACAAGAAAGCCACCCCGATCACCACGCAAAGCGCCATGGCCATCGGCGGCAAGCGCGCCGCGCCGACCAACATGGGTTTCGTCCGCAAAGGCGATGTGCTGGTCTCCAACAACGCCCTGCCGGACGGCATGGACATTCCCCTTGTCCTGATGCTCACGCCGGCCAGCGGCGTGAAAACCATCACCGAAAAATTGCAACTAAATCTACGCGACTGCCCCGAGTGCGACAGCCTCGAATACGCCTGCACCTGCGATCACGCACACTGAATCGCCCACGACCAGACACCATGCAGCCCGATCCAGAACCGGCACGTCGGCCCTGCTCGGAGTGCGGGGCGGGGGTCCTTTCGATGACCGCGAAGCGTAACGGAGGGACGTGTGTTCCATGCGCCAATGGTTGGAATTCGTCCGGATTTCATATGGCTCAAGGGTTGTTCGGTCTGTTCATTTGCCTCTGTTTTTTCGGGCTCGTTGCCGGTGTCTACCTTGGACAAACCAGTTGATCGGGTATGGTGTCATGCTCACCATCATGCTGCCCTTGGGATTCGGATTGATTGGCATCACCGGTCATCACATCCGGCGTTCCTACCATCGGTGGAAATACAAACGGCGAATGGCAAACGAGAGGTTCCAGCCCGTTCCCTAAAAAGCGCCAGCATTGGCCCCCATTAAGAAGCCCACATTTTTGTGCCTCTTTACGTTTCTCCGGCCTTTATGACGTTCACAGTGGTTGACCTATGTAAACGGAGTCGTATGCAAGCAAGATGAGCGAACCGATTAAACTAGTTGTGCTTGGCGGTGGGCCAGGCGGATATCCTGCAGCCTTCCTCGCGGCCGATCACGGCATGGACGTGACCCTGATCAATGCCGACGAAAACCCGGGCGGCGTCTGCCTCTATAAAGGCTGTATTCCGTCCAAGGCGTTGCTGCACATCGCCAAGCTAATCGAAGAAGCGGAAGAGGCCAAAGAGTGGGGCGTCGAGTTCAAGCCGCCGAAGATCAACCTCAAGAAACTGATGGGCTTCAAAGATAAAGTCATCCGCAATCTCACTGGCGGACTCGGTCAGCTTTCCAAAATGCGCAACGTCAACTACATCCAAGGCTACGGGCGCTTTGTTAACAAAAACACCATCGAGGTGGAAAAAGCCGACGGCAGTTCCGAGACGGTGAACTTCGACAAGTGCATCATCGCCACCGGTTCGCACCCGACCAAAATTCCAGTCTTCGACATCGGTTCGGACAACGTGCTCGACTCGACCACCGCGCTCGAAATCACCAAAGTGCCCAAGCGCTTCATGGTGCTCGGCGGCGGCTACATCGGACTCGAAATGGGCTGCGTCTATTCCGCCCTCGGCAGCGACGTCACCATCGTCGAAATGCTACCACGCATTCTCGCCGGCGCCGACAAAGACCTCGCCCAGCAATTGCAGAAGCGGCTTAAAGGAAAATTCAAAGAGATCCTGACCAAAACCAAGGTCACCAAAATGGTGCAGCAGAAAAACGGCATCGCCGTCACCATGGAAACCAAAGACGGCGAAACGAAAAAGATCTTCGACCAAGTGCTGGTATCCATTGGTCGCCGTCCGAATACCACCGGCTTCGGACTCGAAAACACCTCCGTGCAAGTCGACGAAAAAGGCTTCATCGTCAGTGACGACCAACGCCGCACCGCCGACCCGAACATTTTCGTCATCGGCGACGTCGCCGGCGAACCGATGCTTGCCCACAAGGCCACCGCCGAAGGCAAAGTCGCCATCGACGCGATTATGGGCAAGCGCACCATCTTCGAACCGGCCGCCATTCCCTGCGTCGTGTTCACCGACCCGGAAGTCGCCTGGGCCGGCCTGACCGAAGAAGAAGCCAAAGAAAAAGGCATCGCGGTCAACGTCTCCAAATTCCCTTGGGCCGCGTCCGGACGCGCCCAAACCCTCGACCGCAAAGACGGCCTGACCAAACTCATCGTCCACCCCGAGACCGAACAAATTCTCGGCGTCGGCATCTGCGGCCCCGGTGCCGGCGAGTTGATCGCTGAAGGTGCGCTCGCCATCGAGATGGGCGCCAACGTCGAAGATCTCTCGCTCACCATCCACCCGCACCCGACCCTGTCGGAAACGGTGATGGAATCGGCCGAGGCGTACTACGGCCACAGTCCGCACTTCTACCAAAAGAAGTAAGCTCTCGTAGCGCCGTCTTCTAGGCGGTGTAGGTACGCCTGCTTCCTGCAGGCAGTGTTTGCGACATAGCCGAGAAGTGGGACGATGAAAACAACAACCCAACACAGCGTCGAGGTTGTGACCATCACTTCCCCGAACGGCAAGAATCAGGCGTCGTTCGTTCCGCAGTACGGCGGCATCGGCTCCTCGCTGGTCATGGGCGGACGCGAGCTGCTCTACCAACACGACTTCTTCTGGGATCCGGACACGCCGCGCACCCGCGGCGGCTGGCCCTTCCTATTCCCGAACTGCGGCCGGCTGTCACGCGACGGCGAAACGGATCTCTGGTTGTTTCGCGGCGTTCGGTATCCGCTGCGCAGTCATGGCTTTGGTCCGAAGATGCCGTGGACGGCCGAGCCCGGCGCGTCCGAAAACGAACTGCGTCTGGTGTTCACCGACACCGACACCACCCGCACCATGTACCCCTTCGCGTTCCGGGTGGAGATCACCTACCGCATCGAAGACGACCGCTTCATCGCCGAACCCCGCTTCACCAATCTCAGCGCCCCAGAAGATGGCGCGATGCCAATCTACGCCGGCTTTCATCCCTACATCGCCACGCCCGAACCCGGCGCCGGCAAGTCCGAGGTGACGGTCGACCACTCCCCGCTCAAACGCCTCGCCTACAACGAGGCGCTCAACGACTTGGTCGGCGAAGCCCCCTGCCCCGTTTTCCCCCAACCGGTGACCAGTCCCGAACTCCGCGAATTGCTCACCGTCGTCCCGTCCGGGAACGAAGTGGTGATGCAGTTCCCCGATGGATTCTCGCTTCACTGCACCACTTCCGAACACTACGGCTACGTGCAGCATTACACCATGGATGACAAAGGCTTCTTCTGTTTCGAACCGTGGATGAGCCATCCCAACTCGTTGAACACCGCCGGTGCCTGCGCTTGGATCGCGTCCGGCGAAACGCTCGAGACGCGTTTGGATTTGTGGACCGAGGACCGCTAATTCCAAGCGCCCGAAGGGCGACAAATCCTAACTACTCGCTACCGGCTACCGACTATTCGTTAACCAAAGCGCGTTTGCCGATCGGATATACATTGAATCCGATCTCGGCCAAGGCGGCGTGATCGAGAATGTTGCGGCCGTCGTAAATGGACGCCGGCTTCATCATGCTGTCGAAGATCCGTTGGTAATCGAGATCCTTGTACAGGTCCCACTCGGTCATCACACAAATCGCATGCGCACCGACCGCAGCTTCGTAGGGATCCTCGCAGAACTCCACCTGGTCGATCACGTCCGCGAGATCGTGCTTGGCCTCGGGAATCGCCTTCGGATCGGTAATCACCACGGACGCGCGTTCGTTGAGCAGACGGCGGGTGACAGTAATCGCCGGACTCTCGCGGGTGTCGCCGGTGTTCGCCTTGAACGCGAAGCCGAACAGGGCCAGGCGTTTGCCGACGATGGTGTTGAACGAACCGGTGACCACTTTTTCAACAAAGCGGCTCATCTGGTATTCGTTCATGTGCACCACTTGCTCCCAGTAGGCGGCGACCTCGTCGAGCCCGTAGTGTTCGCAGAGGTAGACGAGGTTTAAGATATCTTTTTTAAAGCAGCTGCCACCGAAGCCGACGCTCGACCGCAGAAACTTTGGGCCGATGCGCGAGTCCGAACCGATCGCCCGCGCCACCTCGTCGACATCCGCCTCGGTCGCTTCGCAGAGCGCAGAAATGGCGTTGATGCTAGAGATGCGCTGGGCGAGAAACGCGTTCGCGGTGAGCTTGGAGAGTTCGGCGGACCAGACGTTGGTGGTGAGGATTTGCTCGCGCGGAACCCAAGCAGCGTACACCTCGACCAAGGCTTGGATGGCGGCTTGGCCGCGTTCGTCCTCGCCGCCACCAATCAGAACGCGGTCAGGGTTTTCCAGATCGTGAACGGCGGTGCCTTCGGCGAGAAATTCGGGATTTGACAGCACTTCAAAATGCACGTCGCTAGGACCGGAATGCAAAATCCGGCTGATTGCCTCGGCGGTGCGAACCGGCAAGGTGCTCTTCTCGACCACGATGGTATCCTTCACCGCGTGGTCTTTGATGTTCCGAGCCACCTTTTCCCAGAACTGCAGGTCGGCCGCTTTACCAGCGCCGCGTCCGAAGGTTTTGGTCGGGGTGTTGACGCTGACGAAAATGATGTCGGACTTCGGAATTTCGCCATCGATGTCGGTGGTGAAAAACAGATTGCGTCCGCGCGCTTCACGCACCACCTCGTCGAGGCCGGGTTCGTAGATGGGCAGCTCGTCCGAGTTCCACGCGTCGATCCGCGTCTGGTTGATATCCGAAACGGTGACTTTGATGTCCGGGCAGTTCTTGGCGATCACCGCCATGGTGGGGCCGCCGACATAGCCGGCACCGATGCATAAAATGGACGTTTTAAATTCGCTCATCCGCAGGTGTTAGCGGAGCGGCGCGACGGTGCAAAGCGCTAATGCGCGAGCAGGCTGTTGAAAAATTGCTTCGCTTGAAAAACGGAGAGCATTTTGTTCCCAGCGCGGAGCCGATGAGTGAGAATATCGGTATATTTGAGCTCTTCGGCGACAATGCTGGGGGCGAAATGAATCCGTTTTTCTTCGATCCGAGTTTTTCAATAGCCTGCTAAGATCAGACATCAAAAATCGAACGCGATTCCAACAGACTGGCAATCTGCGTGACGGCTTCCGCGACCGAGGTCTGTTCGGTATCGATAGCGATGTCCGGGTTGAGCGGCGCTTCGAACGGCGAACTAATCCCGGTGAAATTTTTCACCTCGCCGGCGCGCGCCTT
>ENA-ORXR01005132-ORXR01005132.1-marine-metagenome-genome-assembly--contig:-NODE-5132-length-10559-cov-99.615722_pt1 | contig 10559 bp, 9 predicted proteins | sample MGYA00237866_ERZ511479 | MGnify/ENA metagenome assembly ERZ511479 | reverse complement strand
ATTTTCTCTACGTGTTCGGCATCGTGCCAAGACCGGGCAGATTCCGCATCGGGGTGCGGAATGACGGTTGATTTTTTAGGTTTTTTGGGGGGAGGAAAACCCGCGACGGCTGAAGTCGTCGGTACGGGGGAGGATTTTCAAAATGGTTTTACGATTCTTATTCATCGTCATCCTTCTCATAGCCTTCGTAGTAATACGATTGTTCAATCCCTTTAAAAATTACTTCTCGATTATCCACATCTTGGGTCAGGTTTTCAGACAATAAGGTTCTAATTTCCAAGGTATTGACGGGACTTCTTTCCATGGCTTGCAGGTAGAGTGTTTTGTCCACAAACTGCCAATTCACCACTTTTTTCAAGCCCTGCTTTAGCATCATATCAAGCCATATACGCATCGTTCTACCATTTCCTTCCATGAAAGGATGAGCAATATTCATTTCCACATACTTGTCTATTATTTCTTCAAATGTGTTTTCAGGTAGTTGTTCGATTTTCTCCAAAGCTTCTTTTAAATAGAGTGCATTTGCAAATCGAAAATTTCCTTTAGTGATATTTAGCGTCCGTATTTGCCCAGCAAAGCCGTATAAGCTATTGAACAAATACTTATGAATTTGTTGTAAGCCCTTAGTTGTTCCTATCTCAATATTGTTAATATCGCCGGAATCAAATAGGCGATAAGCGTTTTCAAGACTTTTTCTATCAATATTTTTCATTCATCATTTTTTATTGCCTCAATAGTTTTCTTATGATTTTTAGTTTTTGGGAATTCACGTAAAAACGAATCACGAGTCACGAACCCACTCCATAATGCTTCGGATTTTTCACTTTACGAGCATCCTCCACCGTTAGAACTTCATGGTGAAGTCCGCCGGCTCTTTTGTCGTCAAATGAATCGGGGATTTCGTTTTTATCGGTGAGTTGCTGCCATGTTTTGTGTTTTTTGCCGTCGTCGGTACGGATCATTGTGATACATTCTTCGACGGGGCAGACGAGGGCGCAGAGGTTGCAACCTACGCAGTTTTCGTCGATGATGCTGGGGATGCGGGTGCCGTCGGTGGGTAGGGCGATGGCTTGGTGTGCGCCGTCTTCGCAGGCGGTGTAGCAGAGGTCGCAGCCGATACATTTGTCGGCATTGATGCTGGCTTTTACTTGGTATTCGAGGTTGAGGTCTTTCCATTCTTTGACGTTGGGGAGGGCTTTGCCGACGAAGTCGTAGATGGTTTTGAAGCCTTTTTCGTCCATGTATTGACGGAGTCCGGCTTCCATTTCGCGGACGATGCCGAAGCCGTAGTGCATGGCTGCCGTACAAACTTGCACGGAGGATGCGCCGAGTAGGATAAATTCGACGACATCGCGCCATGTCTCAATACCACCAATGCCGCTGATTGGAACGTGCTTGATGTCGGGATGTTGTGCGAGGTCTTTGACCATGTGCAAGGCGATGGGTTTGACCGCCGGACCGCAGTAACCGCCGTTGGTACCCGCGCCATCGACGACGGGGTAGGGTGCGTATTCGTCTAAGTCGATACCGATGATGCTTTTGAAGGTGTTGACGAGGGAAATGGCGTCCGTGCCACCCTGCGCCGCCGCCAATCCGGGGTCAACGATGTGCGAAATATTGGGCGAGAGTTTGGTAATCACAGGAATGTTCGCGGCTTCCATGACCCACTCTACGATGGTTTTGAGGACTTCGGGTTCTTGCCCGACCGCCGAACCCATCCCACGCTCGCACATGCCATGCGGACAACCGAAATTGAGTTCGATACCATCCGCCCCGGCGTTTTCTACGTCTTTGATGATTTGCTCCCATTCTGCCCGCGATTCTACCATCAAGGACGCAATAATCGGATGGTCGGGGAAGTATTTTTTGACTTCTTCGATTTCTCGAAGGTTGTCGGCGAGTGGTCGGTCGGTGATGAGTTCGATGTTGTTGAAACCCGCCATTCTGGTGTTGCGGTAGTTCATCGAACCGTAACGACTCGATACATTGATGACGGGAACGCCCAAGGTTTTCCAAACCGCACCGCCCCAGCCGGCTTCAAAGGCTTTCATTACTTGATAACCTGAATTAGTTGGTGGTGCTGATGCTAACCAGAAGGGGTTTGGGGCTTTTATTCCTGCGAAATTTATATTTAAATCTGCCATAATATTTTTAAATTTAACATAAACGTCCGTTTAAAATGCACTCGTTAATAAATCTAATTATTTCGCTTGAAGGTATGGCTGCATAGTATGGTAATTTACCACTTTGTTCCAACTCACCTTTTGTAAATAATTCTTGCGTAACTATGCCTAAGACAGTTCCATATTTATTTATTACTGGACTACCACTATTGCCTGATGATGTTTTTGCTGAAAACAGAAATAATTTTGATTTTTTGTAATCCTCAACATACGAATTTATCTCGCCTGAATGAATTACTTGATATGAAAAGTTTGTCATTGGCACGGAAGGGTATCCAATAGTAATTATTTCACTTAAAATATTTGTAGAATTTGCTAGTGTGAATGCTGGAATATCGTCATTAATAGCCTCAAAAGGAATTACAGCTAAGTCACTTTTCGTATCTATAATGGGAATGCCAACGTTAATTGTATTGTCTTCATCATCATAAACATTCAACTGGACGTTTTCATCCAAAACATGTTTATTCGTGACTATTAATTTATTATTTTCAGTTGCTCGCAAGATAAACCCCGTTCCAATGGATGAATCTTTCTTTTTATCAATATTTTCTATTTTTAAAACAGATTTTTGGTATATTTCAGCAATATATGGAAAGCCTAATATTTTATTATATAATAGGTCTGGTTGGGTTAGTAATTGAATAATATGAGCATTACTTCCGTTTGCTAAATATTTTTTTTCGCTACCTTTTATTAATACAGAATCAATCGGTATAATTATCATTTCCTCCACTAAAATATTTACAAATAACTCTATGATACCGATTGGAATAAAAGAAAATAATTGCTTATTCCTTATGTATGTTCTAAAGTCAGAAATTGATAAACATCCTCGATGAATCTCCTTGATAAAATGTTCATCTGTCTCCTTATAGCTTTCGGAGCATATTTCTTTTATATCTTCAAATAAGTCACTGTTCACTAATTGACTTGTGAAGAAATCTAAAGATGCTCTTAGTAACCCAAAGTTCTGTCTTATTAATTTACTTTTATCCAGCATTTAGTTGTTTTTCTAAGTAAAAAAATTAGATTTGTTTATTTAAATGTAAAAATATCATAACATGGGATATATAGCAGAGCCAAAAGGCATAGATTTTACTGTTGCTCATAAGCATTTATCACAAGAAGAAGCTGACGAAATATCAGCGTTCATTGAGCAATACAAAGTCGAAAAATCTACCGCTCCCGTCAAATTAGAAGTCATTACGAATACCAACGAATTAGCATTTGTTGCGGAGTTGCTAAAGCGTGTTGGTGTGCATTGGAAGTTGGTTGAATCATAGTATTTAACTATTTTTTCAGCCATTTATCAACTCCTCGCGCTGCCATTTTTCCATCGTCAGCTGCATTGACCATTAAAAGTAAGTTTTTACTGCAAATTGAAACTGGTCAATAAATATTCTTTTAAATGCTGTTATATTATTTTGCTCATAAAATATCAGCATTGCTTTTTTATAGTCTATTGAGTCAACCGTTCTAAATGATATTGGGCAATAGTTGTTTGCAATTAGAATGGCATTACTAACTATTCGAGCGGTTCTTTTATTTCCGTTCATAAAGCCTTGAATGTAAGATATTAATACCAAGGCTAACAATGATTTTTCAAATATATTTGATTTTTTATTTATCAGAAGACACATTTTTTCGAATGCTTCTTTAATTTGAAATTCATTATCCAGTGGTCTATAATTTGTTCCTGTTATACCGACTCTCCTATTTCTAAGGTTTCTATTTATTCCTAATTCTTTAGTCAACAAGCTATGTATATCCTCGATTGATTTTATGGATAGTTTTTTTAAATAATCAGGATTTTCAAGAATAAAATCTATGGCATCTTTATGATTTAACAACATTACAGCCTCATCTTTTTGCTTTCCTGATGCTGTTTTCTTCTCTTTCAAAAGCCGTTCTGTTTCCAATAGTGTGTAGGTATTTCCCTCAATTTGGGATGATTTCCAACTTAAATCAATGGCTAATTTTTCTATTTCTTTTGCATATTCTTTTTCGGATAATTGTGCTATATTTTTTTGATAGGTAGATTGAAGGCTATTTAATTTTTCTATTTCAATATCTGTAAATAGGTCAACAACAAGCAAATCGTTTTCTATTAATTGAAAATTGAAATGCTCCTTAATTTTTCTATCGTCAATATCTTCTATAAAATAAGTATCTATATTTACAGAATGTAATATACCATACGATTTACCAATCTTATATTTCGTTCCTTTTCTGCTACCTATTTTATCAATTAGCTTTTTTTCTACTAATTTTGATAAGGTTCTTTTGGTGGTTGAATAACTGTTTTGGTTTCCTAATTTATCATGAATTTCACTTGATGACAAATCTGAATTATCTTTTAATGTCGAAAGAATTTTATGTTCAATTTTCATATAATCGGTCTTTTAAGCTCAAATATAAGCTAATATCAGCTCAAATACGTGAATTTTTGACCTCTATTTGATGTGTCATTGACCCTTATTTTTCAACCACTCATCAATACCTTGCGCTGCCATTTTCCCATCAAATGCTGCATTCACAACTTCCGCACCGCCATTAATAGCATCGCCTCCTGCGAAATATTGAGGCGTCTGCGTCTGAAAGGTTTCGGGGTTGACGACTATCTTATTTTTCTTATCGAGGGCAATGCCTATCGTATTCAGTAGTTGTTCTTTTTTACTTTGTCCGGTGGCTTTGATGACCATATCACATTCGACGATGAAATCGCTGTCTGGAACTTCCGATAATTTCCCGTTCACCGATTGTGTTTTTCTGAATTTTATGCCTGTTACGCTACCGTTGCCTGTTATCGCGATTGGTGTGGCGTTGAAAATGCCTTTTACGCCTGCGCTTTTTGCCAAATCATATTCAAATCCATACGCACCTTTTTCTGCTTTGCTTCTGCGATAAACCAAAGCGACTTCTTTCGCGCCCATACGTGCGGCTTCCGAAGCGGCGTCCATTGCGGTATTTCCGCCGCCGATGACGACTACTTTTTCGCCGACATGGGTTTTGTGGTGTTTCATTCTCAATTCCTCAATAAATTCTACTGCGCCGACGACATTTTCTTTGTTTTCTCCCTCCAAATTCAAGAAATTGGTCGCGCCCAAACCCACGCCGATAAATATAGCATCATAGCTTTTTTCCAATTCGCTAATCTCCTCTTTTGAGGTGATCGCGCTGTCGTATTTGATGCTAAAACCGAGTTGGTTTTGCAAATAATCGACTTCGGCTAAAGCTTCTTCATTGGTAATCTTGTAGGGTGCAATACCGTAAACAATTAAGCCGGAAGGCTTGCTTTTGGCTTCGTAAATAACGACTTCATAGCCCATCGTACGTAGCTCACAAGCACAAGCGATACCCGCCGGACCTGCACCGATGACGGCTACTTTTTTGCCGTTATTTTCCGCCGGAGTGTACAAAGTAGTTTGTTGGTCAATGACTTTTCGCGTAGCGTGATTTTGCAATCTGCCGATTTGTATGGGCGGCACGTCTTGGTGATTGTACACACATGCCCCTTCACACAGTACGCCCGTAGGACACACCGTTCCGCAAGCATTGCCGAGCCAATTGGAATCATAAATGGTCTTGGCTGCGCCCGTGATGTTTTTTGTATGTATTTGCTTGATAAACAAAGGAATATCAATCCCCGTAGGGCAAGCCGTCACGCAAGGCGCATCGTAACAATACAAGCACCGCGAACTTTCATAGTACGCCTCCGTGTCATTCATCAAGGGCTTTTTTTGTTTGAAGTTTGCTTCAAACTCTTCCTCGTTAGTCGGTATTTTATACTCCATATACAATGCTTAAATGCTAAAATGATGTAATGCTTAAATAATGAATGAGTGAATGAATTTTGAATGAATGAATCAACAGACCTCTCACGATTCATTCACTCATTCATTCAAAATTCATTCATTATAGTTCCGTTAATTTGCCATACGTCTCCGGTCTTCTGTCTCGGTAGAATTGCCATGTCGAGCGTACCTCGTCTATCAAATCAAGGTCGAAGTCGGCGATTAATAATTCGTCTTTATCTCTGGAGGCTTGGGCGAATATTTGTCCGCGTGGATCGACGAAGTAGGATTGTCCGTAAAACTCGCCTAAGTTCCACGGCTTTTCTGTACCGACTCGGTTGATGCAGCCCATGAAATAACCGTTGGCTGCGGCGTGGGCGGGTTGTTCGAGTTTCCAAAGGTATTCGCTCAAACCGGCTACGGTTGCGCTTGGGTTATAGACGATTTCTGCACCATTCAAGCCCAATACGCGCGCACCGTCGGGGAAATGTCGGTCATAACAGATGTATAGCCCAACTTTTGCATATTTAGTTTGGAAAACGGGGTAGCCCAAATTGCCGGGTTTGAAAAAGAATTTTTCCCAAAAACCAGAGGTGTGTGGGATGTGGCTTTTTCTGTATTTGCCCAAATACGTACCGTCTGCATCAATGATTGCTGCGGTATTGTAGAATATTCCGGCTTGCTCTTTTTCGTAAATGGGTACGATAATGACCATTTGATATTTCTTGGCATACACCGCGATTTTTTCGGTCGTCGGTCCGGGAATGGCTTCGGCTGAAGCGTACCATTTGGCATCTTGTCCGGGACAGAAATAGGGCGTATTGAAGATTTCTTGTAAGCACAATATTTGTACGCCTTTTTTTCCGGCTTCTTCAATGTACGGGATGTGTTTATCGTACATCGCTTCCATGATTTCGTTTATCGTGCCTTCTCCTTCTGTCATTGGGAGGCTCATTTGGATTAATCCTGATTTTACTATTCGTGGCATATTATTTCGTTGAAAATATTTTATTTTAAAATTATTTTTTGATTTGAAAAATCGTGCGTGTGGCTAAAAAAACCAAAAATCAACCGTCTTGCTGAATTTATTTCAGCATCTCCCAAGTGATGGAAAACAAATGCCGCACGAAAGCTATAAATCGTTGTTTTAGAACAAAATACAAACTTGTAGCTCACATTAAAATCGCGCCCTGTCGCATGGGAGATACTGAAATAAATTCAGCAAGACGTTCTGGTTTGGGGTGAAGGTATAAATCGTTCGTTTTTAATTTTTTATAAAAACGAATACACAAATTACGACCTCTTCCAACTAACTTTACTCCGCTTCTGATACTTGCCAAATCCCGGCTTAATCAATGCTTCGCCCTTATCAATCACCTTTTTCCCACGTAAAAATACGGTTTCACATTTCCCCGTCACTTCCCAACCTTCGTAGCAGGAATAATCGACATTCATGTGATGTGTTTTGGCGGAAAGAGTGTGTTTTTTATTGGGGTCGAAAATAACTAAATCGGCATCTGCACCGATAGCGATGTCGCCTTTTTGCGGAGCTAAACCAAATATTCTCGCAGGATTCGTCGAAAGTACTTCAACCATTTTTTGTTTGGAAATTTTGCCTTTCGCAACGCCTTCCGAATGTAGCAATTCTACGCGGTGTTCGATAGCCGGGTGTCCATTGGGGATTTTTGAAAAATCGTCTTTGCCCAATAGTTTTTTCTCCCACGTAAATGGGCAATGGTCGGTAGCAACGACATTTATGATGCCTTGATTGATAGCCGACCAGAGGTATTCTTGGTCTTTTTTCTCACGCAAGGGCGGACTCATGACCCATTTCGCACCTTCAAAATTTTTCTCATATAAAGACGCATCTAAAATCAAATATTGGATGCAAGTTTCGCCCTGTACGATTTGATTTCTGTGGTAAGATTTGCGGATCGCCTCGACCGCACCTTCGCAGGTCATGTGTACGATGTAGGCAGGCACATCGGCGTAATGCGCCAAATCGCAAAAGCGACTGGATGCCTCCGCCTCCGTGACTTCGGGTTGGGAGAGGTAATGATAGAGCGGTGCAAGTTTGCCTTCGGATTTATGTTTGGCAATCAAATTATCAATCACATCGCCATTCGTTGCGTGGACGGTGACCATGCCGCCGTTCTTGCTGACGACTTTCATTAGCGCGGTCATTTGTCCATCATCCAACATCAATGCGCCTTTATATGCCATGAATGTTTTAAATGAAGTGATGCCTTCATTTTCAATAAAATGTTTGACTTCTTCGGCAACATCGTCATTAAAATCCGTGACCGCCATGTGGAAACTATAATCGCAATAACACCTATCATCGGAGCGTGACCGCCACGATTTGAGGGCATTGGCGAGGGTATCGCCTTGTGTTTGTAGGATGAAATCAATGACGGTGGTCGTGCCGCCATGCAATGCCGCGAGTGTACCCGAAGCATAATCGTCGCTCGAATACGTTCCCATAAAAGGCATTTCCAAGTGTACGTGCGGGTCTATCGCGCCGGGCATGAGCCACTTCCCCTCTGCATCTATCGTTTCATCGGCATCATACGAAGCATCTTTTGATATGGCTTGAATTTTGCCATCGGCTATAAGGAGATTCCCTGTGTACTCGGCTGTACTCGTTACAATTGTTGCATTTTTAATCAGTGTCTTCATTATTCGTTGATTCGTGAACTCGTTGTATTCGTTGATCGTTAATTTGATAGGAAAAAAGTTAAATATCAGTTTTTTTGGCGAATAAATATAATTAATAGTTTGGCATTTTCAAAAATACTTAAAATTAAACATTGTCTCAACTATGTCAAAAGTAATATATTTTACATGTGTAGCCTAATTATTTTCAAGGCATAAGCGTTTTTTTTGCCTCGAAATTATTATCTTGCGTTCCATTTACCTTTGTAAATTCCAAATCACAAATTCCAGTATAAATATGATGTGATTATATACTTTATATTGGAATTTGGAATTTGGAATTGGAGAATTTTTAAACCTAATCCATGCGACTAAGTATCATTTTTACGTTCTTTTTAATGCCCTTGTTTGTTTTTGCACAACAAGCGGGTAACACACAAATTTCGGGAACTATCAAAGGGGCTGTTTCCAAAAACATCACCCTTATTACGGGAGAACAACATAAAAGTTCGGGGCAACAATCTTATGATGCTCGACTCAATGCTGCCGATGAATTTATATTTATCGTGCCGATTACCGAGCCGCAATTTGCTGTACTTCAATACGGTAGAAATATCTTTATAAATATCTATATAGAGCCGGGCGACCAACTTCGCGTAGATACCGATGGGGGCGATTTTGCGAAGGCTGTCTCTTTTTCGGGTGTGGGCGGCGCGAATAATCGTATCCTAAAATTTTATTGGGAACAACACCCGACAGTAAAGAGTCGGTTTCAAATGAAGCAGTATAAAAAAGGTGGTATGTACTATACGGTATCACCGGATATTGACCAAAAAATGACTACTTTGGGTTATACTTCTTTCGAACAGGAAATGCGCCAAGTGAGAGACAATCAACTCGCCACGATAAATTCTTATGAGCGGAGTTATCCGGAGGTTTCGCCCGTATTTTTGCGCCATATTCGCAGCGAAATTAATTATGAATGGGCGTATAATATGCTGCTCTACGGGTATGCTTTTGGGTATAAAAATGGCGTGCCGGATAGTTATTTTGATTTTGCGCAGACGGTACTTATCAATGACGATGGCTTGGTGAGTAGTCCGAAATATCGCCGCTATATTAAGGGTTGGATGAATTATAAATACGATAAAGGTACCAAAGGTGCAGTGAATCGATATATTGGTCAATACGAACTCTCGAAGCAAGTGTTGTCGGGCAAAACGCAGTCGTGGTTTCAGTCGGATGTACTGACGCGAGGTTTGCACAAAAGCAATTTGGGCGTGATGATAGACCCGTATAACGAGTTTGTAAGTGGTACGCTGTATTATGAATATGCCGAGCCGGTTTTGACTAAGTTTTATGAGAAAAACCTTTACGCAGTGGGCAGTCCTGCACCCAATTTTACGTTGAAAGATATGGATGGCAACGTAGTTTCATTGAGTGATTATGCGGGAAAAGTAGTCTATCTGGATTTTTGGGCTACGTGGTGTCCGCCTTGCCTCAAAAAACTGGGTATGATGCAGCATGTTTCGACCCAAATTAGTCGGAATGATGTGGTGTTTATTCATATTTCGCTGGATAGAACGGAGGAAGAATGGCGCAATACGCTTTCAAGTCGCGTAGTGTCGGGTATTCATTTGTACGCAGAAGGGGGTTACAAGGCGGATGTTGTCACGAAGTTCAATGTAAAAGCAATTCCCGAATATTATATTATCAATAAAAACGGTACGTTCGTACAAAAACCGAGTAGCGTAAATGCTTATTCTATTCAGAAATGTTTGGAGAAATTGCCGTAGGAACACGAAAAAAATAACTTTAGTGAAAGAAATTACTTGCGTTTCGCTGATTTTTAAGTAAGAAAATAAATTTTATTAATTGATTATTAAATATTTATAAAATTAAAAAATAAACATAAATTTATTTA